>Ga0164243_10007309_pt1 | contig 16508 bp, 19 predicted proteins | sample OricompcompostOP_FD_108781 | JGI IMG/M metagenome (GOLD analysis project Ga0164243, IMG submission 108781) | Organic Plus compost microbial communities from Emeryville, California, USA - Original compost - Organic plus compost (OP) | ecosystem: Engineered > Solid waste > Mixed feedstock >... | reverse complement strand
GATCGAGACCGCGCGCGTGTTGCTGGATGGCTGGCTCGTGCCCAAGGACTTCGTGGGTGACCGGCGATGGCTTCGCCAGGCAGCCGCCACCGCCAAGGCCATGCTCGAGGACGAGTGCGGCGAGTGATCCCTGGACGCGTCTGGATCGCGGGGCCTCCCATCGACATCGACCTCGATCACGACGTGAACGTCGCCGTCAGCGCCTGACCTCCGCGGTGCACGTGCACGTGCACGTCCGCCTCGCCCTGACCTCGGAGGGGCGCCGCGCCGACCGCGAACGCAAGCGCTGGAGCTCCTGGACGTCAACGCGACCTCCGCGTTGCACGCCGCGCTGACCACGACGCGTGCACGCACGCGTACGCGCGGCTGCCGACGACGACCCGATGCGCCAACGAGCAGGTGATGACCTCGAGGGATTGGCACGCGCGCCCGAGGACCCGCGTCGTGCGGATCCCAACCCACCTGCGCCGGACGTCACGAACGCACGAGCGTCGCCCGAGGCAGCGGCCTCGACTTCGCTTCGAGTTGCGCGATGCTCTCGCGCGTGATCGTCAGCATGCGAAGGCACCGCCACGTCCACATGGCGAGTGCGATGATCCCGAGCAGCGGCATCACGATGACGCCGCGCGACGCCGCGTAGAGCACGCCGCCGAGCGCGGTAGCGTCGATGACGAGCAGCAGGACGAGCAGGATCCGGGCGCTCGTCCGCCGGTTCCGTAGCACCTCGAGGACGTCCTCGATCGGTTGCCCGAACCGTAGCCACATCGGCACTGCGACACGTGGTCCTCGTTCGCGCAGTGACACATGGGGCAGCGCTTCGCGGCCATGTCCTCGACGCTCCGCGAAGGTGCTGGTCCTCGCGAGCGCGGCGTACCGGATGTCGCTGGAGGAAGCGCACGAGGTGACACGTGCGAGCTCGCGGACCACGGTCTACCGGCCCTCGGCGACCGAATCGCTCCTGTCGCTGGGAGCAGGTTGCTTCGATGTGCTCCACCGGCGCGCGAGGCCCGTGCGCGAGCGCGTCGGCGCACCGCAGCGACGATCAGCCCTTGCGCGCCCTGCGCGCGACCGGGCGCTGGATCTTCGCGGCCGCGGCCCGCTCCTTGGTCTGCGCCGGGTTGCCGCGGTTGGCCGAGCGCCGCGTGGTCTTGCGCGAGGGCCGGGTGCGCGAGTCCTCGAGCGTGGCGGTCGCGCGCGTCGTCCGGGCGAGCGTGTTCCTGCGCGCGGTCGCGTTCCCACCCGCGCGGCGATCCGAAGCGCTGACGCCGGGCTTGGCGGTGTCGACGTAGGCCGCCCGGTTCTTCTTCTCGGGGCGCGCGAGCGCCCGCGCCAGGGCCTCCGGTCCCCGGCCCACCCGGCGTCCGATCAGCTCGCCGCGGGCCCTCGCGGCGCGGGCGGCCGGACGGGAGCGCGGAGCCGCGGTCGTCCGCACCTTGCGGCCGGTGGTCAACCCGCGCTTGCCGCGCGTCCGATCGACCGCCGTCCCGAAGGCCGACACCGCGCGGCCGAAGGCGACCGCCGGCGACGCGGCCTGCTTCTCGACGACGATCGACGGCTGGCCGGGCATCGTCCCCTTGATCCGACAGACCCAGTCGATGCCGCCCTTGGGACCGTTGACGTCATCGAAGCGGACCGTGATCCGACCGATGACGCCCGCCGCGTGACCGACGCGACTCGCGAGCTGCGTGCGCACGTTGCGCTCGAAGACGTCGCCGAGCTTCTCCTTCGAGCGGATCGTCACGGGCGTGTTCTGGAGCGTCGTCCGCCCCGTCGATGCCTTGCCTGCCTTGGAGGAACCCTTGGGGAATCGCGCGCGTGCCATGACCATGTGTACACCGTATGCCGCTCACGCCCCACCCACCGTGTGAGAGCTCGCAGGTGATAGCTGGCGCGAGTCTGCGCGCGATCTGCTCGAGCGCGCTCAGCAGCGACCGCGAGGTTCGGCATCGCAGCGCTCGCTACCGGATCGTGCTCCCGGGCGCGCGGCGGTGCGAGCGAGCGAGCAGCACCTTCGCCGCACGCTTCTCTGGCACGCTTCGGTGCTACCGCGAGAGCGCACCCCGCATCGTCGAGCAGCTCCACCGAGCGCGTCGGTGACGAGCAGCGCGGACATGGGACGAGCGCGCGACGGTCGCGAGCGGAACGCCCCGCGTCCTCGCGCGACCTGACGAGCGCATCGTCGAGGACGTGTGGAGCGGCCTGTGGAGAGGTCCTGCGCCCCGACACGCCCGAGCCAGGCAGCGACGATCAAGCGCGGAGATGCCGCAACGCGAGCTCGCCGTATCCCGGCTCGAGGAAGTCGGCCGGGCCCGCGGATTCGTTACCGAGCAACGGCCGGATGACGCCCACGAGCTTCTGGAACAGCGCCACGCCGTAGGTCACCGAGAACAGCCCGGCGTAGGAACCACACAGCATCGCGAGCTGGCTCGTGCCGTCGCCGAGCGGGCGGAGCTGGATCGCCCATGGCAGCGCGGTGACGAGGTGCGTGCGCAAGGTCCAGCTGAACTTCCGCAGGGCTGCCTCGAGCTCGGCGCTCGCCGCGAGGGGTCCGGCATCGCCATGCCAGCCGTCGCGGGCACGCACGACCGCCCCCGCGAGGGAGCCCGGAACGATCGTGTGGAGCTCGCCCGGATGCATGATCGCGCCCGCGAAGGGACGGACGAACACCGCGGACGAGTCGTCGACCGAGATCCGCGAGATGCGGACCTTCGCCGCGCTGGTCTCCCCGCCGAACTGGCTGACGAGCAGCATGGAGACGAGCCCCGGCTCGCGCCCGGTGTCGAGCTCCACGAGATCCTCGATGCGCCCACCGACCTTGGCGACTTCCTTGTGGAGAATCTTCTGGCTCCGCTTCTCCACCTGTCCACTGACAAGACTCGACAGTCCCATTGCGTTTCCCTTCCCGAGCTCCGGCTCCAACCGCGTGGCCACGTGGGCAACGGCTCCGGATCTCCGTTGCTGCCAATACCCCCGTGCGGTGGTGGTGTCGACTCGCTTTCGGGCGACCGCCGAGGGCCAAACGATCGCGCGCGGTTAGCTGCCCGCGAAGACCGGGCGGCGATACCATGCTCGGGAAGTGCCGCCTCGCACCCGTCGTCGGCCAGCCCCGCCGGTGCCTCGCAAGCGGCCGGTCCAGGCCCGCGCTGCGGCCACCGTGGAGGCGATCGTGACCGCCGTCGAGCGAGTGCTCGAGGTCCACGGCGTCGAGGGGCTCACGACGAATCGCGTCGCCGAGATCGCCGGCGTCAGCATCGGGACGCTGTACCAGTACTTCCCGAACAAGGAGGCGCTCGTCCGCGCGGTGATCGAGCGCTACAGCCAGTACACGCTGAAGCTGTGCCGCACCGCGCTCGCGGCCGGCGGGGCTGCCGCGATCGAGACGATCATCGATCGCGTGGCCGACGCGCTCGTCGCGGTCTACCGCACGCAGCGACCGATTCACCGCGCACTCCTCGACCTGCGGACCGCGGCCGCCTACGAGGACCGGTTCCGCGCCGGGCTGGACGAGCTCGTCGACGAGATCGCCACGTTCCTCGATACGCGATCCGATGTTCGCTTCCCGGACACGAGGGCCGCCGCGTTCCTGCTCGTTCACGGGGTCGACGGTATGATCGCGGCCGCGACGGCGCGTGGGGGCGCGCTCGACGTTCCCGCGCTCACGCGTGAGGGCGCGAAGCTGGTGCGGGCGTACGTCGATGCGCACCGGAGCTGACGACACACCTCACGAGAGGCGGCGCCTCCCGCGTGATAGCGTAGGTGCATGCTGCGTCATGCCGTGATGGTGCTGTTGATGGTCTTCGTGTGTGGAACGGCTGCGGCCGACATCGAGATCGGCGCGGTCACGATCCGCAACAGCTCGAACAGCTCCGTCGGCAGGATCGAGTCGGACGGCACGATCCGCAACAGCTCCAACGGCTCCATCGGCAAGATCGAGCGCAGCGGCGTCGTGCGCAACGGCTCGAACAGCAGCATCGGCCGCGTCGACAGCGACGGCACGATCCGTAACAGCTCCAACAGCTCCATCGGCCGCGTCGACAGCGACGGCACGATCCGCAACAGCTCCAACAGCTCCGTCGGCAAGATCGAGCGCGACGGCACGATCCGCAACAGCTCCAACAGCTCCGTCGGCAAGATCGAGGGCTACTCGCCTCGGCTCCGTCACATGGTCGCGGCGGCGCTGTTCTTCGGTGGCTCGGCGAGCGTGCTGAAGCTCGACTGACGCACACGGCCCCGGAGCGGCGCGGGCTCTCGGCGCGCGGCTCTCGGCGCGCGCGGGGCCCGACGGGTGTCGTCCACGCGATCCGCCGATGCGGCGGCAGCACGTCCCGGGGAGCTGCTGCTGCGTTCGCGCTGCCCACCGTCGACGCGCGCGAGAATCTCTCCCGCGAACATCACCGCAGGGGGTGGCATCGTGGATGCACCACGGGTGGAGGGAGAGGTGCTCATGCAGAGTCCGATGACGCCCCCTACCAACCGACCGCAGATCTCGATCGGCGACCACGTCTTCCTCGAGCAAGGCGGTGAGGAGATCGGGGCCGTGCGGGGAACGAAGGGACACGGGCTGCTCGTCTACGTCGAGGGCGCGGGTGACTTCGTCGTGCCGGTCGATGCCATCCGGTCGGCGCGCTATGGAAAGATCGTCCTCGACGCCGACAAGCTCGACGAGCGGTTCCTCGAGGCCGCGCGCCACGCGCACGAAAACGAGACGATGTAGCGGGTTGGCACATCAGCCGGTGGCGCAGGGGGCCGGCCACGCACTGAACGGATTGTCAGACCTCCGTGCGAGGGTCGCGGCGTGGACGAGCCGAGGTTTCAGCTGTCGCGCGCGGACGCCGTCGCATGGCTCCGCACGCTGCCGAGCGAGTCGATCGATCTCGTCGTGACCGATCCTCCGTACGAGTCGCTCGAGAAGCACCGGGCGATCGGCACGACCACGCGCCTCAAGCACAGCAAGGCGTCGAGCAACGACTGGTTCGAGATCTTCCCGAACGCGCGCTTCGGCGAGCTGTTCGCCGAGGTCTACCGCGTGCTCAAGCGGAACACCCACTTCTACTTGTACTGCGATCCGGAGACGATGTTCGTCGCCAAGCCGCTCGCGGAGCAGGCGGGCTTCAAGTTCTGGAAGCCGATCGTGTGGGACAAGGTCACGATCGGCATGGGCTACCACTATCGCGCCCGCTACGAGTGCATCCTCTTCTTCGAGAAGGGGAAGCGGAAGCTCGAGGATCTCGGGGTCGCGGACATCATCTCGGTGCCGCGCGTCCGCGGTGGGTACCCCGCGGAGAAGCCGCCGGCGGTGACCGAGGTGCTCGTGCGGCAGAGCAGCCAGCCCGGCGAGCTCGTGATCGATCCGTTCATGGGCTCGGGCTCGTCGGGCGTCGCGGCGGTCACCCTCGGGCGGAGCTTCCTCGGCAACGATGTCTGCGCGGAGGCGATCGAGATCACGCGGCGGCGGCTGCTCGAGGCCGGGGCGAAGGAGTCCGTCGACGTCGCCCTCGCACCGGAGGTGCAGCCGCAGCTGGGGCTGCTGGTGTGACCGCGCGATGACGGGCAACCAGTATCGCGACCTGATCGCGGGGTACATCCATCGCTGCTACACGCCGCTCGGGCTCGTCGTGTACACCGAGATCTCGCTCGGCAAGACGATCATCGGCAAGGACCGGCGTATCGACGTGTTCGTCGTGCGGTCGACGGATCAGAGAGCGCTCGCGCTCGAGTGCAAGTACCAGGACAGCCCGGGGACCGTCGACGAGAAGATCCCCTACGCGCTGCAGGATCTCGAGGCCCTGTGGGTCCCGGGGTGTCTCGTGTACGCGGGGGAGGGCTGGTCGCGCGGGATCTTGCACACGCTCGAGGCGTCACGGCTCGCCGCGCGCTGCCTGCCCGACGCGAGCACGCCGCTGCTGGCCCCGGAGACGCGCGAGCTCGATCACGTGCTCGCGGCGACGTTCGGCTTGTGGGAGCGCGTGTTGCCGGCGTCACGCCGCTTCGTGCCCGTGTAGCCGCTCGGCCACCCGCTCCGGCACGTCCGCGTGCTCGTCGGCGACCGCGGCGCCACGCGGCGTCATGTCCTGGCGCGAGGCGTTCACGTATCGCGCACGATCGGTCGCGTCGGTCACCGCGCCGTCCCGGAGCGGTTCAGCGAGCGCCGGGCTTGACGGTGCGCTCGAGCTCGGTCACCCGCTCCGGCAAGTCCGCGTACTTGTCGTCGACCGCCGCGATGCGCGTCGTCATGTCCTCGCGCGAGGCCTTCACGTGCCGCGCGAGCTCGGCCGCGAACGCGCGCGGGAAGTCATCGAGCTTGTGCTCGAGCGTCATCAGCCTGTGCTCGATCGAGTCCATCCGCCCGTGGAGCTCGGAGCGGATGGCGCCGGCCCACGTCTCCAGGTCCACCTTCGTCGCGAACCGCTCGAGATCGGCCTTCGTCGCGAACCGCTCGAGCTCCCGCGTGAGGTACTCCTTGGTCACATACGGCGCGAGCTTCGCTTCCAGCTTCGCTTCCAGCTTCGCCTCCAGCTTCGCTTCCAGCTTCGCCTCGAGCTTCTCTTCCAGCCGGGTCTCGAGCTGTTCGAGCTCGGTGCGGAGCTCGGCACGTGTGATCGCGGACGTCATCTCGGGAGCTCTCGGCACGACTGTACCTCCGACGGAGGTGGGGCGACAGCACGCGCCGTGCCGGAGGTCGAGCTGCGTGATTCGAGCATGTTACGCGCCCGCGGCGTCCGCGCGCCGGCCGGTGGCGTCCGGGGCTGCCAGCGCTCGTGTACCGTGCGTAGCGTGCCGGTGCTCCGCGCTCCCGACCGTCCGCTCGGCGTCGTCTACACGCCGCCGGAGGCCGCCCGACCGATGGTGCAGCTCGTCCTGGACCCGCTCGCGCGCGGCAGGTCGGCCGAGGAGATCCTCCGTCTGCGCGTGTGCGATCCGGCGATCGGCGCGGGCGCGTTCCTGGTCGAGGTGGTGAGCGTGCTCGCGGAGCACCTCGTCCACGCGTGGACGCGTGCGCGCGCAGCGAGCACCAACACGCTCCTCGCGACCGGGAGCCTGGAACGCTCCGGAGGAGCACGTGTGTCAAACGACACCGATGCCGGCGCTGTCGCCGTCGACGCCTGCGCCCCCTCCTCACCTACACCCGTCCGTGCGTCGAACGGCGTCGACGTCGCGCGCGACTCCGCACCACGTACACACGCGGACCTGCCGGCGGCGGCCGATCCAGACCTGGTCGCCCTCGCCGAGCCGCCCGACGACGAAGCCACCTGGGACGGCGAGGCGCGGCGACGGATCGCGCGCACCTGCGTTTTCGGGGTCGATGTCGATGGTGACGCCGTCGCCGCGGCGCGCGCAGCGCTCGGTCTGAGCGACGACGAGGGCCGCGGCCTGCGGATCGCCGATGCACTCGCGCTCGAGTGGCCGGCCACGTTCCCCGACGTGTTCGCGCGCGGAGGCTTCGACGTCGTGGTCGGGAACCCGCCGTACATCCGGCAGGAGCGGCTCGCGAGCGCGGGCCCGGCGGGCACCCAGGCCAAGGCGCCGCTCCGCCAGTTCGCGAGCTACGACGGCGTCGCGGACCTCTACGTGTACTTCGTCGAGCTCGCGCACCGAGTGCTCCGGCCGGGTGGCGCGTACTGCCTGATCATCCCGAACAAGTGGATGACGGCGGCCTACGGCCGGCCGCTGCGGCGCTTCCTCGCGGCGCAGGGCAGCGTGGACGGGCTCGTCGATCTCGCCCGCACGCCGCTGTTCGCCGACGCCGACGCGTTCCCGTGCATCGTGTGGGGCACCGTCGGCGCACCGAGCGCGCGACCGAACGCGCGTCCGAACGTGCGGCCGAGCGCTCGCCCGATCAACGCGTCGCGCGTCGACGAGGGCGTCTCGGTCGCCGACGCCCTGCGCGCGACGGTTTCGGATCCGGGACGCGCGCTCCCCCGCGAGCGGTGGGGCGCCGAGCCGTGGCACATCGAGACCCCGTCGGAGCGGGCGCTGCTCGACCGGCTCGCGCGCCGCTGGCCGCCGGTGCGCGAGGTGGTGCGCGAGCGACCGGCGCGCGGCGTGGTGACCGGGCTCAACCGCGCGTTCGTGATCGATCGGGCGACCCGCGACCGCCTCCTCGCCGAGGAGCCCGCGGCCGCCGCGCTGATCCGTCGGTTCGTGAAAGGGCGCGACGTGAGGCGCTGGCTCCCCGACTTGGCCGAGCGCTGGATCCTGCTCGTCGACCGCGGCACGTCGCTCGACGAGCTCCCCGTCGTACGCGCGCACCTCGCCGGCTTCCGCGAGGCGCTCGAGCCGCGGCCGCCCGGGTTCACCGGCGCGTGGCCGGGGCGCAAGCCCGGCGCGTACGCGTGGTACGAGCTGCAGGATCCGGTGGGCCCGCTCGTGAAGGCACGTGCGGCGCGACTCCTCTACCAGGACATCCAGACCGCGCCGGCGTGCTGCCTCGATCTCGACGGCGACGTCGTGCCCGACACCACCGTGTGGATGTTGCCGACGCAGGATCGCTTCCTGCTCGCGCTCCTGAACTCGCCGCTCTACGGCTGGTACGCGCGGCGGCGCTTCCCTCCGGCGCTCAACGGCGCGGTGCGCCCGAAGCACGAGTACCTTCAGGCGCTGCCCGTGGCCCAGCCCGCGTCCGCGCTGCGCTCCGCGATCGAGCAGCTCGTCGAGCGTCGCGTGGCGCTCGAGCCCGCGCGCCGCACCGGCGACGAGGATGCACGCCGGAGCGCGCACGATCTCGACGCCGCGATCGCCGACGCGATCGCCGACGCGTACGAGCTCACGAGCGCGGAGCGCCACCTCGTGCGCGAGGGCTGAGCAGCGCCGACGCCGCCCCCCCGGCGGCCCGGCCACGGATCGACCAGCTCCGCCGTCGACCCGGCCGTCGCAGCTCCGGCCACGCGCCGCGACGCCGCGAACGCGCGACGCCGCGACCGTGCTCCGCCGCGACGCGCCCGAGCGAGCGTCGCGCTCAGGGACTCCGCGCGGCGGACGCGTCGAGCGGGAGGTGCACGAGGAAGCGCCGGCCGTCGCTGCCGCAGCGCAGCTCGCCTCCATCGCGAGCGATCGCGAACGCGGCGATCGCGACCGGGATCGAGCTCGCGAGGGGGGCGGTGGTCGAGGTGACGGGGATCGCGAGGACGGCGCGCGTGTCGGAGCGCGCGAACGTGATCGCGGTCGCGCGGGTCGCGCCCGTGGCGACGGCGGCGTCGAGCAGCAACGCGAGCGCGTGCGTCAGCGCGGGCACGGCGACCGTCACGGGCTCGCCGGGGAGCTCGCTCACCACGTGGACGCGCGCGCGCAGCGCCGCCGCACCGACGAGCTCGGCGAGGCCGATCGACTGGCGGACCGGCGCGCGGGTCAGCGCGCGATTGCCGTCGAGGAGCGCGCAGAGCTCGTGCAGGGTGTCGCGCGCCTGCGCGATCACGTGCGCGGGCACGTGCGCGGGCACGGGCGCGGGCACGGGCGCGGGCACGGGCGCGGCCCGGCCGTCGGGTGCAGCGACCAGCTCGTCGAGCTCGTCGAGCGAGAACAGGAGGCGCTGCAACTTCGAGGCGATCTCGTGGTGAAAGCTCGGGGCGCGCGACCCGACCAGCGCGAGCGCGAGCAGCGCGAGCTCCCCCTCCATCGCGTGATGCGCGCACGGGAGACCGTCCTCGTCGAGGTGGCCACCGGTCACCGCTCGAGCCCTGCCTCGAGCCCGGCGAGGCCGAGCTCGGCGGCTTCGCGCCATGGATCGTCGGTCACCACGTGGACCTCGTCGGGCGCACGCGTGACCTGGGAGATCCCGGGGTACTCGGCCTCGAGGGCGGACCGCAACGCCTCGCGCCGGAGCCGGCGCGCGCGGTCCCCCGACATCGCGACCAGCTCGTCGTGCCGGGCGATCGCCTCGCGCACGGTCTGCCGCAGCACGTCGTTGTCGAACGGCTTGCCGAGGAAGCGGAAGATCTCGCCCTGGTTGATCCCGTCGATCGCGGTCTCGAGCGTGCGCTTGCCGGTGAGCAGGATGCGCACGGTCTCGGGCCGGAGCCGGCGCGCGTGCCCCGCGAGCTGCGCGCCGGTCATCTCCGGCATCTCGTAGTCCGAGACGAGCACGGCCACCTCCTCGCTCGCGATCCAGGCGAGCGCCTCCCCCGCCGACATCGTCGTGCGGACCTCGAGCGGCTCCCGTCGCAGGCAACGCGCCAGCGTGACGAGCATCGCCTCGTCGTCATCCACACACACGATCAGGGGGAGGTTCGTCGACATGGATCAGCTCGACAGCCAGCGGCGCCAGCCACGGCGCCCGGTCACGCGCTCGATCTCGTCGAGCGCCGCGAGCAGCGCGCGCATCCCGGGGAACCGCGCCTGCGGGGTCTTCTGGAGGCAGGTGGTGACGAGATCGGCGAGCTTGGGCGGCAACGGCCCGTGCGGGCTCTCGACGAGCGGCACCGGGGCGGTGAGGTGCATCATGCACAGGGTGCGCAGGTCGGGATCCTCGAACGGCGGATGCCCGACGAGCAGCTCGAACAGCACCGCGCCGAGCCCGTACTGATCGGAGCGATCCGACGGCGGCAGCCCCCGCAGCTGCTCCGGCGAGATGTACGCGGGCGTGCCGAACACGAACTCCGAGTCCTCGTCGCGGAAGACCTCGCCCGCGAGCTCGGCCAGCCCGAAGTCGACGAGCTTGACGTGTAGCGCGCCGCTTCCGACGACGAGCACGTTCGACGGCGTGACGTCCGCGTGGATCACGCCGCGGTCGTGCGCCGCCGCGAGCGCGTTCGCGAGCTGCCGCGCGATCGTCACGACCTCGTGCGGTGGCAACGCACCGCGCGCGACGCGATCGGCGAGGCTCTCGCCTTCGAGCAGCTCCATGACGAAGTACGGGCGCCCGTCCGCCAGGTAGCCGAAGTCGAACACGTCGACGATGTTCGGGTGGCGTACGCGCGCGGCGGTGCGTGCCTCGCGCAAGAACCGCTGGGCCGCCGTCGGGTCGCGCTCGATCATCTTCGGGCGCAACACCTTGAGCGCGTACGTCCGCCCGAGAGCGACGTGCTCGACCTGATACACCGTGCCCATGCCTCCCTCGCCGAGGAGCTCGAGGACGCGGAAGTGGCCCACGGTGTCGCCCGGATCGAGGTAGGTCGGCGTGCTCGACGCGACCCGCGGGCGCTGGCGTGGTAGCGCGGCGAGGTCGGCGCGCAGGCTCGCGCCGGGACGAACCGTGAGCACGAGCTCCGCGTCGCGGGTGCCGGACCGTACCGGGATCAACGCGCTCGACGCGTGCGCCGCAGAGAGGTCGAGGTGCGCGAGGAAGGCCAGCCGTGCGATCACCGCCGCACCGAGCGCTGCCTCGAGCGCGAAGCTCGCCAGCACGGCGGTGTCGCGCTCGAACGTGATCGCGTACGCGTCGTCGGCGCCTGCCCGCGGCTCGATGAACACGGCGTCGGACTGCGAGCGCACGGCGGCCGCGAGAATGACGTCCGCGACCCTCCGAGGATCGGCGTGCCGGCTCGCGTCCGTGAACTCCATCCGATGGTGCAACGCGGGCGGTCGAGTTTGCCGGCGCGTCGCTCGATGATACTACATGCGCATGTCCGCCGACGTGGCGACGGGCGCTCCTCTCGAGCCGAGCGGTGGACGCGTGCTCGTCGTGGATGACGACGAGCAGCTTTGCCGCCAGCTCGCCGGGGCGCTCGCCAACGCCGGATACCAGGTCGTGACCGCGCACGACGGTGCGGAGGCAATGGTGGTCACACGGGCGACACCACCCGACGTCGCGATCGTCGACCTGCAGATGCCGACCAGCGGCCTCGAGGTGATCCGGCAGCTCAAGCAGGCGCACGGCAGCGCGCTGCACGTGATCGTGATGACAGGGTACGACGACGAGGAGCGTCGCACCGAGGCGTTCGCCGCCGGCACGGATGACTTCGTCGCCAAGCCCACGTCGCTGCCCGAGCTCAAGCGCCGCGTCGCGGCGGCCATGCGCACGCAGCGCGAGTTCGTCGAGCTCCGGCTCGCGAAGGAGGCGGCCGACCGCCGCATGGCGTACGGCGCCGAGGCCAGCGCGCTGCTCGCGCACGACCTCAACAACAGCCTCGCGGTGTCGCTTTCGAACCTCCAGTACCTGAGCGAGGACCTCCAGCTCGACGACGACCACCGCGATGCGCTCGTGTCGACGCTGCGCGCCCTGCGCCGGATGTCCGGACTCGTCGCGAACTTCGTCGACATCGGGCGGTTCGAGGACGCGGCGGTCAAGCCGCTCGTGGATCGTGTCCAGGTCAAGCGGCTCCTCGCGTCGGTCCTCGAGGTGAACCTCAGCGCGGCCAAGCAGGGCGTCGCGTTCGTCATCGACTGCGACGACGAGCTCGAGGCCCGGTTCGACAGCGCGCTCGTCGAGCGTGTGCTGCACAACCTGGTCGGCAACGCGTCGCGGTACTCCAACCCGGGAGGCGAGGTCACGGTGCGCGCGCGCGCATGGCACGGTCCCGGCGGCTGCGAGATCGAGGTCACGAACACCGGGCCGCAGGTGCCCGAGACGCTCCGACCCTACCTGTTCGAGAAGTACGCGCGCGGCAGCGGCGGCAAGCGCGGCATGGGGCTGTACTTCTGCCGGCTGGTCGCCGAGGCGCATGGTGGGACAATCGCCTACGAGGCGGTGGCCTCCGGCCCGAGCTTCGTGGTCCGGCTCCCCGGACGCGCCTGACGTCGTCGCGCCGGCGTAACGATCGGCGCCACGATCCGGTGTAAGGTGAGCGTAGTGCCTCGCGCGTCCATTCTGATCTGTGACGACGACCCGGACATTCGCGCCTCGCTGCGGCGCACGCTGCGCGGTCACGACGTGGCGGAGGCAGGCTCCCCGCACGAGGCGATCGAGCTCCTGAAGTGTCACGCGTTCGACGCCGTGCTCAGCGACTACGCGCTCGGCGCCGAGCAGGACGGGCTCGATCTCCTGCAGCACGTTCGCCTCGGCTACCCGCAGGTCGTGCGGTTCCTCGTCACGGGGAACAAGGATCTCGACGTCGCGGTGCGCGCGGTCAACGAAGGCGCGGTCCACCGCTACTTCGGCAAGCCGTGGGACGACGAGAAGCTGCGCGCGGCCCTCGAGATCCTGCTGCACGCGCGCAACAAGGCGTCCGCGCCGGACTGAGCGCCACCGGGCTCAGCGGTCGCGCGCGGTCGCGAGCACCTCGGCCAGGATCCGCATCGTCAGGCCCCAGATCACGTGGCCGTCGTACGTCCAGCTCGGGAACGTCAGCGTCGAGCCGGGGTACGTGTACGTGCCATCGAGCGCGCCCGACGCGGCCGTGTCGAGCGGGAGCCAGAACGCGGCGATCGCCTCGGGACCACACCGCGGCTCGACGGAGTGCTCGGTGAGGAACACGTACGGCGTCACCTCGATGCCCTGCGGCCCGGAGCTCCGCGGGTGCAGCGGCGCGAGCTGACCGATCACGCGCGTTCCGGCGAGCTCGATCCCGACCTCCTCGCGCGTCTCGCGGATCGCCGTCGCGAGCAGGTGCCGATCCTCGTCGTGGTAACCGCCCCCGGGGAGCGACACGTGCCCCGACCACGGATCGCCGGGTCGCTCCGCGCGCTTCATCAGCAGCACGCGCGGGCCGTTTCCTTCATCGTGCAGCACGACGGCCACCGCGGCGCGGCGATCGGGCCCGGGCGGGACCGGTGCGGGCGCCGCGGGAGTGAGCCTCGTGACGAGGCGCTCGATCAGCAACGACGACACGCCGGCCAGTTTACGCCGCGCGCGCGCGAAGGCACGGCGTACGCGGAGCTAGAGTCGGCGCATGGCGCGTGATCTGGATCTGGTGCTGTTCGGCGCGACGGGGTTCACGGGGCGCCTCGTCGCCGAGTACCTCGCGAAGGCGCCGGACAAGCCGCGCTGGGCGATCGCAGGCCGCAACCCCGACAAGCTCGAGGCGCTCGGGCTGGGGGTGCCGGTGCTCGTCGCCGACGCGCACGATCCGGAGGCGCTCGCGGACATCGCGCGACGCACGAAGGTCGTGTGCACGACGGTGGGCCCGTACGCGAAGCACGGCAGCGATCTGGTCGCCGCGTGCGTCGCCGCCGGTACGCACTACTGCGACCTGTGCGGCGAGCTGCAGTGGATGCGCCGGATGATCGACACCCACCACGAGCAGGCCCGGGAGACCGGTGCCCGCATCGTGCACAGCTGCGGGTTCGACTCGATCCCGTCGGATCTCGGCGTGTGGGCGCTGCAGCAGGAGATGATCGCGGCGTTCGGCAAGCCCGCGTCGAAGATCACCGGGCTGTTCGGCGAGTCGAGCGGCGGGCTGTCGGGTGGCACGATCGCGAGCGGCCTCGAGACGGCCCGCGAGGGGTTCGCGAGCCGGCAGGTGCGCGAGCTGCTCGCGAACCCGTATGCGCTCGACCCGGATCCGTACGCCGAGCGCCCGCGCGTCCGCGACGAGACGTCGATCCGGTGGGAGAAGCACCTGAAGATGTTCACGGTGCCGTTCCTGATGGCGCCGCTGAACACGCGCATCGTGCGTCGAGCCCACGCGCTCGCCGGGTTCCCGTGGGGCGAGGACTTCGTGTATCGCGAGGTGATGTCCACGCCCGGCTCCCCGCGTGGGCTCGCGATGGCCGTCGGGATCACCGGCGGGCTCGCCGCGATCGCGTTCGCGCTGAAGAAGCCGTGGCTGCGCGAGCAGCTCGCGAAGCGCGCGCCGCAGCCCGGCGAGGGCCCGTCGGCGGAGCGACGTGCGCGGGGACACTGGAAGGCGCGCTTCCTCGGCGAGCTCGGCGAACGGCACCTGCTCTACGTCGTCGGTGACGACCACGGCGACCCCGGGTACGCCTCGACGTCCAAGATGCTCGGAGAGTCCGCGCTGTGCCTCGCGCTCGATCCCCTGACCTCCGACGGAGGAGTTCTGACGCCGTCGGTGGCGATGGGAGGCGCGCTCGTGGACCGGCTGCGGCGTGCCGGCCTCAGGTTCGAGCGGGCCGGCTGATTTCCCGGCCTGGCGCGTGACGATCCAATCTGGCGTGTGTTACAGGCTCGCGTAGGAGGCTGCATGTTCGGCCGGTTCCTCCCACGCGAGACCAGCTTCTTCGACTTCTTCGAGCAGCACGCCAGCCTCACCATCGAGGGCACGAAGGAGTTTCTCTCCCTCGTCACGACAGGCGCGAACATCTCGGCGAAGTGTCGGCGGATCTCGGACATCGAGCACGAGACCGACGTCATCACACACCGCTGCGTCGAAGCGCTGCACAAGACGTTCATCACACCGATCGACCGGGACGCGATCCACCGGCTGATCACACGCATGGACGACATCATGGACTTCGTGGAGGCGGCCGCCGAGCGGATCGAGCTCTACGAGCTGACCGTGATGACGTCCGACGTGCGCGACCTCGCCGACGCGCTCCACCGCGCGGCGCTCCAGGTCGAGGCCGCGACGCGGGGCCTGCGCACCCTGAAGGATCCCCAGGCGACGCTCAAGCTCTGCATCGACATCAACCGGCTCGAGAACGAGGCGGATGCGATCCTGCGGCGCTCGGTGGCGCGTCTCTTCAAGGAAGAGAAGGATCCGATCACCGTCATCAAGTGGAAAGAGATCTACGAGAACCTCGAGTCTGCGACGGACCGCTGTGAGGACGTCGCGAACATCATCGAGGGTGTGATCCTCGAGCACGCCTGAGGCGGCGATGGACGTTCAGCTCATCGTCATCCTCACGATCGCCGCGGCGCTCGTGTTCGATGTCATCAACGGCTTCCACGACGCCGCGAACTCGATCGCCACGGTGGTCTCGACGCGCGTGCTGTCGCCGCGGGTCGCCGTGCTGTGGGCGGCGACGTTCAACTTCATCGCGCTGTTCATCTTCCACCAGGGCGTCGCGGACACGATCTCGAAGACGATCCACATCGAGGGCTCGAGCCCGGCCTTCGTGTGGGTGGTGATCTGCGGCCTCGCCGGCGCGATCGTGTGGAACCTGCTGACGTGGTGGTGGGGGCTGCCGTCGTCGAGCTCGCACGCGCTGATCGGCGGCCTCGCCGGCGCGGGCATCGCGTTCGGCGGGCCCGAGACGCTGCAGATCCACAACATCGCCAAGACGCTGTACTTCATCCCGCTCGCGCCGCTGATCGGGCTCGTGCTGGGCGGGTTCTTGATGTTCTCGGTCTACTGGATCTTCCGCGCGATGCGGCCGCGCAAGGTCGATCAGGTGTTCCGCGTCGGCCAGCTGATCTCCGCCGGGCTGTACTCCATCGGCCACGGCGGCAACGACGCGCAGAAGACGGCCGGCGTGATCTGGGCCGTGATGATCGCTGGCGGGATGCTCACGCACGACGACCCGGCGCCGTACTGGGTGTTCGTGGCGTCGTACGCGGCGATGGCGTTCGGCACCGCGATCGGCGGCTGGCGGATCGTCAAGACGATGGGGATGGGCCTGACCCACCTCAAGCCGGTCGGTGGCTTCTGCGCCGAGGTCGCCGGCGCGGTCACGCTGTTCCTCGCGACGTATCTCAAGATCCCGGTCTCGACGACGCACACGATCACGGGTGCGAT
>Ga0164243_10007307_pt1 | contig 16508 bp, 13 predicted proteins | sample OricompcompostOP_FD_108781 | JGI IMG/M metagenome (GOLD analysis project Ga0164243, IMG submission 108781) | Organic Plus compost microbial communities from Emeryville, California, USA - Original compost - Organic plus compost (OP) | ecosystem: Engineered > Solid waste > Mixed feedstock >... | reverse complement strand
TGAGCGGCTTCGTCCGCGGCGACGCCCGCCTCGTCGCCGAAGCGCTCGTCGCGCGGCTGGACGGTGCCGCGGGTTCGGGGTGGCGCGAGAGCGTGGACGTCTCGGCCGCCCGGGCATACGCGCCCGGGGACGAGTTCGCCCCGGACGGACGCCTCGACCCGCGTTCGGCCGCCCGCCGGATCGCCGAGCTGCTGCCCGAGGACCGCATCGTCGTCTCGGACGGCGGACACTTCATCGGCTGGGCCAACATGTACTGGCCGGTCTCCTCCCCGGATCGGATGATGATGGTCGGCACGGCCTTCCAGTCCATCGGGCAGGGCTGGCCGAGCGTCGTCGGCGCGATCGCCGCCCGTCCCGAGACGACGGTCGTGCTCACCAGCGGGGACGGCGGCGGGCTCATGGCCATCGCCGACCTCGAGTCGGCCGTGCGCGCAGCGGGCGGACGGGGCATGGCCGTGATCTGGAACGACGCCGCCTACGGCGCCGAGGTCAACCTGTACGGCCTCAAGGGGCTCGCGGAGGGGCCGATGCGGATCCCGGAGGTGGACTTCGCCGCCTTCGCCGCGGCGGTCGGCGCCGAGGGCGTGGTGGTCCGCACGCTCGCCGACCTCGACCGCCTCGCCTCCTGGGCCGGAGAGGATCCCGCCGAACGCCGGTTCCTCGTGCTCGACCTGCGCGTCTCCGGCGCCGTGATCGCCCCATACCAGCAGGAGATCATCCGCGTGAACTCCTGATCGCGACGGCCGTGACGGTCGGCTCCGCCCCCGTCTCGTCCGCTCCGTCGTGCTCGGCCCGTCCGCTCGGTCCCGACCTGCCCCGGCCCATCTGCTCCGTCCCCACCGAGCCGATCTGCGCCGAGCCGATCTGCTCTGAGCCGATCCGGCCCGGCGTCCCGCTGCGGCCGCATAGGCTCGGGGCATGAGCGCCGACGAGTCCCCTGCCGACGAGTCCCCCGAGGTCCTGCGATACGCCGCCTTCGCCGCGGCGCCCGACGGCGGCAATCCCGCGGGGGTCGTGCTCGACGCCGCGGCGCTGGACGACGCCGACATGCTGCGCATCGCGGCGGAGGTGGGCTATCCCGAGACCGCCTTCGTGCTCGGAGGCGAGGTGCGCGACGGCGTGCGCCGCTATCCGATCCGGTACTGGTCTCCCGGCGCCGAGGTGCCCTTCTGCGGTCACGCGACCGTCGCGACCGCGGTCGTGCTCGCCGAGCGGGACGGCGCGGGCGAGATGGTGTTGGACACGTCCGTCGGCGAGGTGGTCCTCACCGCGACCGTGACGGAGTCGGGCACCGCGGTGGCGTTCACGAGCGTCGCCCCCGAGGTGCGCGACATCGACGCCGGCGCCCTCGGGCGGCTGCTCGACCTCCTGGGACTGGCCCTCGACGACCTCGATCCGGCCTTTCCCCCGCGGGAGGCCTTCGCCGGCAACTGGCATCCGGTCGTCGTGCTCGCCGATGCCGAGCTCTTCCACCAGTTCCGCTTCGCGCCCGCGCCGCTGTCCGCGCTCATGGCCGAGCGGGGATGGACCGGGACCGTGACGGTGCTGCACCCGTCCGCCCCCGGCGAGTACCGGGCGCGCAACCTCTTCCCCGTCGGACGGATCACCGAGGACCCCGCCACGGGTTCGGCGGCCGCGTCGACCGGGGCCTACCTGCGTGCAATCGGGCGAGCCCTGCCGGACGAGACGATCCGCATCCGGCAGGGCGAGCACGTGGGCCGGCCCAGCCTGCTCACCGTGACCATCCCCGCCACGGGCGGGATCGTGGTCTCGGGCGGAGCGACGCGCATCCGCTGACCTCGCCCGTGCCGGGCGCAGGCGGGCGACGTCGGCGCAGGAGGGAGGGCGTCAGCGCGCGGGCAGGAACGCGCCGTCGAGGAACTCCGCGAGATCGTCCGTCGCCGTCAACGGCAGGATCGCCGCGACGTACTGGTCGGGCCGTACGACGACCACCACGCCGTCGCGCGACAGTCCCCGCTCCTCGAAGATGTCGGTCGTGGTCCAGGCGCTGGGCGCGGCGGCGTACACCTTCTCCCAGTCGGTGAGGCCGAGCGGCCCCGACGTCGGCAGGAACACGGGAGGGACCGCGCCGAGGTCGACCTCCTGGAACGGCTGCTGGTAGATCGCCTTCACGTCGAAGACGGCGTCCTGATCCCCGTCGGCCGGGGTGAGGCGCACGACCGGCGAGGCGGACGACCCGATCCATGCCGCCCACGTCGCGAGCGCGGACGGCTCGCCCGGCGCGGCGGCGTCGGCGAAGGCGTAGATCCGCCAGCGTCCGTCGGCGCGCGCATGGTGACCGAGATGCACGGGGTTGCCGTCGCAGACCCGGACGACCTCGGCGGACTTGAAGCGCTTGCCGAGCGGGAACCCCGTGGCCAGCTCCTGCCGGGACGAGGCGGCCACGATCGAGGACGGCGCGTACTGGGTCATGAACCCGGAGGGGAACTCCGCCGTGGCGAGGTAGTGGTTCGCCAGCTCCTGCGGGTCGGAGATCTCCTCGGGCTTGCGCGCCATGAGCGAGGACCACTCGCGGTCGAAGTCGATGAGCTGCTGCGCGACCGGCTGGCGCTCCGCGGAGTAGGTGGACAGCAGCGCCTCGGGGCTGCGGCCGGTGAGCACCGCGCCCAGCTTCCAGCCGAGGTTGAAGCCGTCCTGCATCGAGACGTTCATCCCCTGGCCGGCCTTGGCGCTGTGGGTGTGGCAGGCGTCTCCGGCGAGGAACACGCGAGGGGTGCGACCCGATCCCTCCTCCACGTCGTCGAACCTGTCGGTCACGCGGTGGCCGACCTCGTAGACGCTGTGCCAGGCGACCTCCTTCACGTCGAGCGTGTAGGGGTGCAGGATGGCGTTCGCCTTCTCGATGATCGTCTCGATCGGCGTCTGGCGCACCTGATGGTTGTCGTCGGCGGCGACCTCGCCGAGGTCGATGTACATCCGGCTGAGGTATCCGCCCTCGCGCGGGATGTGCAGGATGTTGCCCGCCGTGGAGTTGATCGCGCACTTGGTGCGCCAGTCCGGGAAGTCGGTGTTCACGAGCACGTCCATCACGCCCCAGGCGTGCGCCGCGAACCCGCCCACGTGCTTGCGCCCGATCGCGTCGCGCACGCCGCTGCGGGCGCCGTCGCAGCCGACGACGTACTTCGCCCGCACGGTGCGTTCCTCCCCCGCACGCTCCCCCGCGACGTGGCGCACGCGCACCTCGACCGGATGCTCGCCCTCGTCGTGCACGGTGAGGCCGAGGAACTCGATCCCGTAGTCGGGCACGATGCGTCCTGGCCCGTGCGCCGCCGCCTCGGCGAAGTAGTCGAGCACGCGCGCCTGGTTCACGATCAGATGCGGGAACTCGCTGATCTTCAGCGCGTAGTCCTCGGTGCGCGTCGTGCGCACGATGTTCGCGGGGTTCTCGGGATCGGGGCCCCAGAAGTTCATCCACGCGATGTTGTAGGCCTCCGCGACGATGCGCTCCGCGAAGCCGAACGCCTGGAAGGTCTCGACGCTGCGCGGCTGGATGCCGTCGGCCTGACCGAGCACGAGACGTCCGTCCCGCCGCTCGATGATGCGCGTGGAGACCCCGGGGTACTGCGACATCTGCGCGGCGAGGAGCATTCCGGCAGGTCCCGATCCGACGATGAGCACGTCCATCTCGTCGGGGAGCTCGGACGGACGCGCGTCGCCCTGCGCGGCCGCGGGCTGCACGCGCGGATCTCCGGAGACGTATCCGTGGTGATGGAACTGCATCGTCGTCGATTCCTTCCTGACGGCGCCGTCAGCCTGTGTTCCCCCGCCGAGGGCTCTCTTCGAGCAGCCTCGGCAGGGTATGTTCTATATTCGAACACAATGTTCTACTATTGAACACAGCGTAGCGGAGTCCGGCTCCGTCGCTCAAGGACCTCGCCGTTCGCCGGCCCGGAAGGAGCCCCATGTCCGCCGCTCCCGCCTCGCAGACCCTGAGCCGCGGCATCCGGATCCTGGAGATCCTCTCCGACGCCCGCGATCCCCTGACGATCGACGAGGTGGCGGCACGCCTCGGCGTGCACCGCTCGATCGCCTACCGCCTGCTGCGGACGCTCGAGGACCACGGCCTCGTCGCCCGCGATCCGGCGGGGCTCGCCGCCCTCGGACCCCGCATGGCCGCCCTCGCGGCGGGGGTCGCCCACGACCTCCAGGCCGAGGCGCTGCCGGAGCTGACGGCCGTGGCGAACGATCTCGGCATGACCTGCTTCCTCGCGGTGCTCGACGGCGAGGAGTGCATCACGCTCACGAGCGTGGAGCCCCGGCACGCCATCGCGAGCGTGGCGCAGCGCCCGGGGGCCCGCCATCCCGTGACGGTCGGCGCGCCGGGGAAGGCGATCCTCGCCCGGCTCCCGGACGCGGACTGGCCCGCCGGCGCCCCGGCACCGCTCCGCGCCGAGGTCGCGACGGTCCGTGCCCGCGGCTTCGCCACCAGCCACGACGAGGTCATCCCGACGGTCCGCGCGGTCGCCGTCCCGCTCGACGCGCGCGGACAGCGTCCGGCCGCGCTCGCGGTCGTGCACGTGGCGACCCGGCTGTCCGACGAGCAGATCGCGGAGCGTCTCGAGCGCTCGGCCCGGACGATCCGCGACGCCCTCGGCGGCTGACCCCCGGCGCCGTCCGGGGAGCCGCCCGCCCGTCGCGGGCCCGGGCGGGGTCCTGACCCGCCCGGGCCCGCAGGGTCAGGCCTTGGAGAGGCCGTAGACCGGGCTCACCGACTGCTCCGCCTCGTGGTCGGGGCCGAGGGGGATGCCGCTGCGGTCGCGGAGCAGGAGCGTGGCGACGAGGCCGAGGACCGTCATCCCGGCGAGGTACCAGGTGACCGCCTGAGTCGACCCGGTGCTCTGCACGATCGCGGTCGCGATCGTCGGCGCGAAGGCGCCGCCGGCGATGGCGCCGATCGCGTACGAGATCGAGACGCCGGAGAAGCGGATCGAGGCGGGGAACAGCTCCGTGTAGAGCGCCGCCTGGGGGCCATAGGTGAACCCGAGACCGATCGTGAGGATCGCGAGACCCGCGAACAGCGCGCCGATGTTCCCCGTGTTCACGAGCGGGAACAGGGCGAAGACGCCGCCGAGCTGCAGCACCCAGCCCACGATGTAGGTGGTGCGCCGGCCGATCCGGTCCGAGACCCAGCCGGCGACGAGCGTCGAGACGAGCCAGGTCACCGCAGACCCGGCGACCGCCCAGAGCACGGGACCGCGCTCGAGCGCGAGCGGCCCCTCGGGGTTGGTCGCGTAGCCCTGGATGTATCCGCCGGTGGTCATGTAACCCACGGCGTTGTTGCCTGCGAACACGAGCGCGGCGATGATCACCAGCAGGAGGTGCTTGCGGAAGAGCTGCACGATGGGCATCCGCGCCTCCTCCTTGCGCTCGGCGAGCTCGGTGAACACCGGGCTCTCCTCGACCTTGCGCCGCACGTAGTAGCCGATGAGGATCAGCACGACGCTGAGCAGGAACGGGATCCGCCATCCCCAGGCCAGGAACTGGTCGCCGGGGGCGACGAGCGCCATGACGGCCATGACGCCGGAGGCGAGCAGGAGGCCGAGCGGCACGCCGATCTGCGGCGAGGCGCCGAAGATGCCGCGCTTGGCCTTGGGGGCGTGCTCGACGGCCATGAGCACCGCACCGCCCCACTCGCCGCCCGCCGAGATCCCCTGCAGGATGCGCAGGAGGACGAGGAGGATGGGCGCCGTGAGCCCGATCGCGCTGTAGTCCGGGAGGACGCCGATCAGGGCCGTGGCCGCGCCCATCATGATGAGCGTCCACATCAGCACGGCCTTGCGGCCCACCTTGTCGCCGAAGTGCCCGGCGAGGAAGGCCCCGAGCGGACGGAAGAGGAAGCTCACGCCGACCGTGGCGAAGCCGACGAGCGCGCTGTTGGCGCCGAGCGGCGCGAAGAACAGCTGGCCGAAGACGAGGCCGACCGCGGTCGCGTAGATGAAGAAGTCGTACCACTCGACCGTGGTTCCGACGACGGTGGCGAACACGACGCGACGCCGGTCGGCGGCGGTCGCGATGGTGCCGGTGGGGGTGAACCCGTGCTGTGGCTGCCCGCTCATTGGGGGGATCTCCTTTGCGAAGTGACCTCATCGTCACGGCAACGCGTGCTGCTTGCCGAGGGGTGAACTGATAATATACGATTTCGAATACGACGCAACACGGACGTTCCGTCCGCCACGACCCGTGAGGAGGCGACCTGTGACCGCCCCGATTCCCCGGCCCGGCAAGATCATCGCGATCCACCTCAACTACGCCTCCCGCGCGGATCAGCGAGGTCGGCGCCCTGCGGCCCCGTCGTACTTCTTCAAGCCGGCCAGCTCGATCGCCGGCACCGACGGCACGGTCGAGCGCCCCGCGGGCACCGAGCTGCTCGCCTTCGAGGGCGAGATCGCGCTCGTGATCGGCACGGCCGCCCGTCACGTGTCGCTCGACGACGCCTGGTCGCACGTGGCCTTCGTGACGGCGTCGAACGACCTGGGCCTCTACGACCTGCGGGCGAACGACAAGGGCTCCAACGTCCGTTCCAAGGGCGGCGACGGGTTCACGCCCCTCGGGCCCCGGTTGATCGACGCGGCGCTCGTCGATCCCGCCGCGCTCCGCGTGCGCGCCTGGGTCAACGGCGATCTCCGCCAGGACGACACGACCGCGGGGCTCCTCTTCCCCCTTCCGCAGCTCGTGGCCGACCTGTCCCAGCACTTCACCCTCGAGCCGGGCGACGTGATCCTCACCGGCACCCCGGCCGGGTCGAGCGTCATCGTCCCCGGCGACGTGGTGGAGGTCGAGGTCGACGCGCCGGACGCCCCCGGCGCCCCGTCGTCCGGAGCGCTGCGCACGACCGTCGTGCAGGGCGAGACGCCGTTCGACCCCGCGCTCGGCTCTCTTCCCGCTGTCGACGACCTGCAGCGCGCCGAGGCCTGGGGCTCGCGCGAGGCCGCGGGCCTTCCGGCAGAGAGCTCGCGGGAGGCCGCGGGCCTTCCGGCGGAGAAGCCGTCCGCCCCCGCGCTCTCGCCGGAGCTGCGCGCCAAGCTGGAGGCCGCGCCCACGGCCGGGCTCTCCGCGCAGCTGCGCAAGCGCGGGCTGCACTCCTGCTTCATCGACGGCGTCTCCGCGAACATCCCCGGCGCCAAGGTGGTCGGCGTCGCCAGGACGCTGCGCTTCGTGCCGTTGCGCGAAGACCTGTTCGCCGCCCACGGCGGCGGCTACAACGCGCAGAAGCGCGCTTTCGACGCCGTCGCCGAGGGCGAGGTCATCGTCATCGAGGCCCGCGGCGAGGCCGGCACGGGCACGCTCGGCGACATCCTCGCCCTGCGCGCCAAGGCCCGCGGCGCCGCCGGCGTCGTCACGGACGGCGGGGTGCGCGACTTCGACGCCGTCGCCGAGATCGGGCTTCCCGTCTTCTCCCGCGGCGCGCACCCGTCGGTCCTCGGCCGCAGGCACGTCCCGTGGGACGTCGACGTGACGATCGCGTGCGGCGGGGCCACGGTGCAGCCCGGCGACGTCGTCGTCGGCGACGGGGACGGCGTGATCGTGATCCCGGCCGCCCTGGCCCAGGAGGTCGTCGACGACGCCCTCGCGCAGGAGGAGGAGGACGCCTGGATCGCCGAGCAGGTCGCCGCGGGGCATCCGGTCGACGGGCTCTTCCCCATGAACGCCGAGTGGCGCAAGGCGTACGAGGCGAGCAAGGGGAGCAGATGAGCGCGGCGCAGGACGTCGTCGTCCGGGGAGGCAGCAAGTCGGAGCAGGCGTACGCGTGGGTCCGTGAGCGCATCGCCTCCCACGCGTTCGGCCCCGGCTACCGTCTGGTGCTGGGTCCGATCGCCGAGGAGCTCGGGATGAGCGTCGTCCCCGTGCGCGAGGCGATCCGCCGGCTCGAGGCCGAGGGACTGGTGACGTTCGAGCGGAACGTGGGCGCACGGGTCGCGCTCGTCGACGAGAGCGAGTACGTCCACACGATGCAGACCCTCGGCATCGTGGAGGGCGCGGCGACGGCGCTGTCGGCGCCGCATCTGGACGCGGCGGCGATCGAGCGCGCCGCAGAGGTGAACGAGCGCATGAGCGCCCTTCTGGACCACTTCGATCCGCACGCGTTCACCGAGCTCAACCGCCGGTTCCACTCGGTGCTCTACGAGCCCTGCCCCAACCCGCACATCCTCGACCTCGTGCATCGCGGCTGGGCCCGCCTCTCGGGCATCCGCGACTCCACCTTCGCGTTCGTGCCGGGGCGCGCCAGGCATTCCGTGGAGGAGCACCGGCAGATCCTGGACCTCATCCTCACCCGCGCCGACCCGCTCGAGATCGAGCTGGCCGCGCGCAACCACCGCTGGCGCACGATGGACGCGTTCCTGAGCGCGCGACAGGGCGACAGCCCGCACCCCACCGCGACCACGACAGAAGGACGACGATGACCGACGCCTACGCTCCGGCCGATCTGCCGGAGAAGATCCAGCACTATGTCGACGGCGAGTTCGTCGACTCCCTCGACGGCGACACGTTCGAGGTGCTCAACCCCGTGACGAACGAGACGTACGTGCGCGCTGCCGCCGGCAAGAAGGCCGACGTCGAGCGCGCCGTCGCGGCCGCCAAGCGGGCGTTCGACGAGGGCCCGTGGCCGCGCATGCTCCCCCGCGAGAGGAGCCGGGTGCTGCACCGGATCGCCGACATCGTGGAGTCCCGTGACGCTCGTCTGGCGGAGCTGGAGTCCTTCGACTCGGGGCTCCCGATCACCCAGGCGCTGGGCCAGGCCCGGCGCGCGGCCGAGAACTTCCGGTTCTTCGCCGATCTCGTCGTCGCCCAGGCCGACGACGCCTTCAAGGTCCCCGGCCGCCAGATGAACTACGTCAACCGCAAGCCGATCGGCGTCGCAGGCCTCATCACCCCCTGGAACACGCCGTTCATGCTGGAGTCCTGGAAGCTCGGCCCCGCGCTCGCGACGGGCAACACGGTGGTGCTCAAGCCCGCCGAGTTCACCCCGCTCTCCGCCTCTCTCTGGGCCGGGATCTTCGAGGAGGCGGGGCTGCCGACGGGCGTCTTCAACCTCGTCAACGGCCTGGGCGAGGACGCCGGGGACGCCCTCGTGAAGCACCCCGACGTGCCTCTCATCTCCTTCACCGGCGAGAGCAGGACGGGGCAGATCATCTTCGGCAACGCCGCCCCATTCCTCAAGGGCCTCTCGATGGAGCTCGGCGGCAAGAGCCCGGCCGTGGTCTTCGCCGACGCCGACCTCGACGTCGCGATCGACGCGTGCATCTTCGGCGTCTTCTCGCTCAACGGCGAGCGCTGCACGGCGGGCAGCCGCATCCTCGTGCAGCGCGAGGTGTACGACGAGTTCGTCGAGCGCTACGCGGCGCAGGCGAAGCGGGTCAGGGTCGGCCACCCGCACGACCCGGCCACCGAGGTCGGTGCGCTCGTGCACCCCGAGCACTACGAGAAGGTCATGGGCTACGTCGAGATCGGCAAGACGGAGGGTCGCCTCGTCGCCGGCGGCGGGCGCCCCGAGGGCTTCCCGACCGGCAACTACGTCGCCCCCACCGTGTTCGCCGACGTCGCCCCCGACGCCCGGATCTTCCAGGAGGAGATCTTCGGCCCCGTAGTCGCGATCACGCCCTTCGACACCGAGGAAGAGGCGCTCGCCCTCGCCAACGACACGAGGTACGGCCTCGCCGCCTACGTCTGGACCAACGACCTCAAGCGCGCGCACAATTTCGCCCAGGCCGTCGAGGCGGGGATGGTGTGGCTGAACTCGAACAACGTACGCGACCTCCGCACGCCCTTCGGCGGGGTGAAGGCCTCGGGCCTCGGCCACGAGGGCGGCTACCGGTCGATCGACTTCTACACCGACCAGCAGAGCGTGCACATCACGCTCGGCGCCCCGCACAACCCCACCTTCGGCAAGGGCTAGCCGCCCCTCCTCCCCCTCCCCGTCTCACGCAAGGACGCTGACATGACCAATCGGGCAGACATGACCCTCACCTCCTCCGGCTACTACGTCAGCCAGGAGGCGCCGATCGCCACCGACGACCCCGTCCCCACCCCTTCGTCCCCTCCGCCGGACGTGCTCCGCTGCGCCTACATGGAGCTCGTCGTCACCGACCTCGCCGCCTCGCGGCAGTTCTACGTCGACGTGCTCGGGCTCTACGTGACCGAGGAGGACGACGAGACGATCTACCTCCGCTCGACCGAGGAGTTCATCCACCACAACCTCGTGCTCCGGAAGGGCCCGATCGCCGCGGTCGCCGCCTTCTCGTACCGGGTGCGGACGCCGGAGGACCTCGACCTCGCCGTCGCCTTCTACACCGAGCTGGGCTGCGACGTGCGCCGCAGCCCCTCGGGCTTCGTCAAGGGCATCGGCGACTCCGTGCGCGTGACCGACCCGCTCGGATTCCCCTACGAGTTCTTCCACCAGACCGACCACGTCGAGCGGATGTCGTGGCGCTACGATCTGCACTCCCCCGGCGAGCTCGTGCGGCTGGACCACTTCAACCAGGTCACCCCCGACGTGCCGCGGGCCGTGAAGCACATGCAGGACCTCGGCTTCCGCGTCACCGAGGACATCCAGGACGAGGAGGGCACGGTGTACGCCGCCTGGATGCGCCGCAAGCCCACCGTCCACGACACCGCCATGACCGGCGGCGACGGCCCCCGGATGCACCACGTCTGCTTCGCGACCCACGAGAAGCACAACATCCTCGCGATCTGCGACAAGCTCGGAGCGCTCCGCCGCTCGGACGCGATCGAGCGGGGCCCCGGACGCCACGGCGTCTCGAACGCGTTCTACCTCTACCTGCGCGACCCCGACGGGCACCGCGTCGAGGTCTACACGCAGGACTACTACACGGGCGACCCCGACAACCCCGTCGTCACCTGGGACGTGCACGACAACCAGCGCCGCGACTGGTGGGGCAACCCCGTGGTCCCCAGCTGGTACACCGACGCGTCGCTCGTGCTCGATCTCGACGGCAACCCGCAGCCGGTCGTCGCCCGCACCGACTCGTCCGAGATGGCGGTCACCATCGGCGCCGACGGCTTCTCCTACACCCGTCCCGGCGACGAGGAGCCGATGCCGGAGTGGAAGCAGGGCGAGTACAAGCTCGGCCATCAGCTCTGACTGCGATGGACGACCGGCTCGGGGCAGGACCGCCGGCTGCGGGACTCCGAGGCGGTGTGCGGGGACGCGAAAGAGGGGCCCCTACCCCTAAGCGCCCCCGCACACCACCCCTCCGCCCCTCCGCCTACCCCGGCAGAAGCGCAGAGCACCACCGGCTCCGGGCTCTGGACGGGATCGGGTCGGGGCACCGGGTATATCTAGGGTGAAGGGAAGAAGAGAGGATGAGGGCATGCTGAGACCCGAGACCATCGCGCAGATCGCGGACGAGCTCGCCGAGGCCCACCGGAGCCGGAGCATCGTCCCGCGCATCACCGCGCGCCACCCGGAGGCGACGGTCGAGGACTCCTACGCGATCCAGAGCGTATGGCGAGACGCGCAGCTCGCCGCAGGACGCCGTCTCGTCGGCCGGAAGATCGGGCTCACCTCCAAGGCCATGCAGCAGGCCACCGGCATCACCGAGCCCGACTACGGCGTGATGTTCGACGACACCGTGTGGGAGAACGGCTCCGTCATCCCCTCCGACGACTTCTCCAACGTGCGGATCGAGGTCGAGCTGGCCTTCGTCCTCGGCCAGCCCCTCGAAGGACCGCACTGCACGCTCTTCGACGTGCTCCGCGCCACCGAGTACGTCACCCCGGCCCTCGAGGTGCTGAACTCCCACATCGAGCTGGAAGGCCGCACGATCGTCGACACGATCGCCGACAACGCCGCGTACGGAGGGATGGTGCTCGGCGGCGTCCCGATGCGACCGGACCAGATCGACCTGCGCTGGGTGTCGGCGTTGCTCTACCGCAACGAGACGATCGAGGAGACCGGCGTCGCCGCCGGCGTCCAGGGCCACCCCGCGACGGGCGTCGCCTGGCTCGCGAACAAGCTCCACCAGCACGGCGCACGCCTGGAGGCGGGCGAGATCATCCTGGCCGGGTCGTTCACCCGCCCGATGTGGGTCTCGCGCGGCGACAGCGTGCTGTGCGACTACGGACCGATGGGAACCGTCACATGCCGCTTCGTCTAGACCCGTCCTTCCGCGAGCGCCTGGTCGCGTCCGATCGCGCGCTGATCGGGATGTGGGCCTGCTCCGGCAGCCCGCTCGTGACCGAGGTGGCCGCCGGGTCCGGCCTGGACTGGCTCCTCATCGACATGGAGCACTCGGCCAACACGCTGGAGTCCGTGCTCGTCCAGCTGCAGGTCGCCGCCGCCTATCCGATCGTGCCGGTCGTGCGGGCTCCGTTCAACGACGTCGTCGCGATCAAGCAGATCCTCGACCTCGGCGCACAGAACGTCCTCGTGCCGATGGTGTCGTCGGCCGACGAGGCCCGCGACGCCGTCCGCGCCGTCCGCTACCCCCCGGAGGGCGTGCGCGGGGTGGGCAGCGCCCTCGCCCGGAGCGCCCGGTGGAACCGCGTGGACGACTACCTCCGCGACTCGGCACGGCACACGTCGCTGACGGTCCAGATCGAGACCGCGGCCGGCGTCGAGGCCGCGGCCGACATCGCCGCGGTGGACGGCGTGGACGCCGTGTTCGTCGGCCCTTCGGACCTCGCCGCGTCGATGGGCCACCTCGGCCAGCAGGGCCACCCCGAGGTCGTCGCGGCCGTCGCGCGCACCTTCGAGGCCGTCCGGGCCGCGGGCAAGCCGGTGGGCGTCAACGCCTTCGATCCGGCGGCGGCCGACGCCTACCTCGCCCAGGGGGCCGGCTTCGTCGCCGTGGGGGCGGACGTCGCGCTCCTGGCCCGCGCGTCCGAGGCCCTGGCGAGCCGGTTCATCCCCGCGAGCGACGACGCCTCCCGCGCCAGCTACTGAGCGTCGGCGACGGTCAGCGGCAGAAGACGGACCTGGCGTTTTCATAGCTTCGCGGACGAGACTGGGGCCATGAGCTTCGACGCCCTCGCTCCTCTCGCCGACCGTGCCGCCCTCTTCGTGGCCCTCCGCCAGGAACAGCTGGTCGCCGCGACCGACGCCCTCGGCGAGCACCGCTGGGACGCGGACATCGCCGCGGGAACGCTGATCTTCACGGCGAACGACGACCCGAGCCGTCAGCTCGTGACCCGCGCCCACCTGGTCGCCACCCTCGCCCCGGGACCCCGCTCGCTGCTCTGGGCCTGGGCGCACCCGCAGGGAGACGTCGACGGCGTCTCCGCCGCGCTGCGGGACTACGGCACGACGCACGGGATCGCCGCGCTCGCCGAACCCGAGCTCGCCTTCCCGCCGGCCGCCGGAGACGACGTCGACGAGTGGATCGCCCAGGCGGCCCACGAGGTCGGCGCGGTCGCCGTCGAGATCGCCGGACGCTCCCCGTACTACTCCGCACCGGTCGGCGGCGGCACCCGCGCGGTGTTCCTGCTCGACGCGCCCCTCCCGCCGCTCACCGTGGCGGACGCCGTGACCGCGCTCCCTCGGCTCCTCTCCGCGCTGACGCTCTCCGACCCCCGCACCTCGGTCTGGGACCTCGCCCGCCTCGCCGGCTGGACCCTGCAGTGGACCGACGCCTCCTACAGCGGCGCCACGGTCGCCGACGCCAGCGGCTCGGCGACCTTCCGCTTCGACGAGCAGGCCCGCATCACGGGCGTCGAGAGCGCCCTCGCCGGCGCCCAGGGCTGAGGACCCAGGGCGCGGGACGCCGTCGCGAACGGGCACCGCGTTCGCGGCCAGGAGCGCTCCCCTCGGCCCAGGGAACACAAAAGCGACGAAAGGGAGGCGGAAACCGCCGGACCTCGCTAGGGTGATGCGCAGTGCCGTCTCGGCACGATGCGACGGAGCAACGCGGCTCCCTCGCACCGCACCCAGAAGGAGCCTCGTTCGTGACATCCCTTCCCCTACGCCGTACCGTGACCGGTCTCTCCCTCGCGGCGGCGACGTTGGCCGCCGCGGTGTTCACCGGTGCACCGGCCCTCGCCGCCGACGAGAACCCGCCGGAGACGCCCCTGCCCTCGGTCTCCGCCGAGCCCGCCACGACGCCGGATCCGTCCGCCGCCCCCGAGACCCCGGCGACCGAGAGGCTCTCGACCGCCGCAGGCGCGTACGAGCCCGTCATCGTCGACGGGCAGGTGCAGGCGACGCTCGACGCGAAGGCGATCACGAAGAGCGAGGTCTGGATCAAGACCAACGTCGACACCGACCACGACGGCAAGCCCGACGAGATCTACGCCGTCCTCTCCGTGCCGAACATCGCCACGGGCGGGGTGACCGTGCCCACGGTGATCGCCGCGAGCCCGTACTACGGCGGGATCAAGGCGGTGCCGCAGCACAACCCGTACCGCGAGCTCTGGGACCCGAGCCAGCCGAAGCCGACCCCGGCGTTCGGCGACTGGAACCGCCCCGGCGACTCCGACTCGCCCTACGGGACGCCCTCGGGCGCGTACTGGCTGTCCCGCGGCTTCGCCTTCATGGCGGTCTCGACGGTCGGGACGAACAAGTCGACCGGCTGCCCGCAGATGCTCAACCGTGAGGAGGCGGAGGCGAACAAAGCCGTCATCCAGTGGCTCACGGGCAAGGACGGCGTCACCGCGCGCGACGCCGCCGGGAACCCGGTGAGCTCCGCCGCCTGGTCGGCGGGCAAGGTCGCCATGACCGGCACCTCCTACGACGGCGCCCTGCCGCTGCTCACCGCGACCACCGGCGTCGAGGGGCTCGAGGTGATCGCCCCCATGGCCCCCGTCTCGAACTTCTACGAGTACTACCACGTGGGCGGCGGCATGTACGGCCCGCAGGGCTACCAGGGCGAGGACCTCGACAACTACGTCCTGGCTCTTCTTCCCGACGACGCCGCTCGTGCCCGCTGCACGGCGACGGCGCAGGAGTTCGTGGAGAAGGAGGACCGCGCGTCCGGCGACTACAACGACTTCTGGGACGAGCGGAACCTGCTCAACTGGGCCGGCAACGTCCGCGCGGCGACTCTGATCGGCCACGGGCAGAGCGACCTCAACGTGCGCGTGAGCCAGTCCACGGACTGGTACCAGGCGATGCGGGCCAGGGGCGTGCCCACCAAGCTCTACCTGCACCAGTACAGCCACATCAACCTGGGCTCGCTCCCGGCGGCGGCCGGATGGACCCGCGACCTGAACCGCTGGTTCACGCACTACCTGCTGGGCGTGGACAACGGCGTGCAGAACGACTCCGGTGTGCGGATCCAGGCCGAGGACCGGAAGACCTGGTTCGACGACTCGGACTTCCCGAACGTCGATGCCGGTGACGTCGCCTTCTTCCCGACCGCGGGCGGCGCCGCCGTCGGCGCGCTCGAGTCGGAGGTCCGCACGGGCGTGGTCGAGACGAAGACCTTCGCCGACGACTCGACGATCTCGCTCCAGCAGCTGGTCGACGCGCCGAGCTCGCCGAACCGCCTCGTCTACCGCAGCGCTCCGCTCGCGACCGAGCTGCGCCTGAGCGGTGAGGCCTCGGCCACGCTCGGCGTCGCGCTGAACCGCCCCGCCGCGAACATCACGATGGCGATCGCCGATCGCGCCCCTGACGGCACCTCGCACATCATCTCGCGTGCCTGGACCGACCCGCAGAACCGCACCGACATCCGCACGACCGAGGCCGTGGTCCCCGGGACCTCGTACGACCTCACGCTCGGGTTCGTCCCGGTGGACTACCGGATCCAGCCCGGTCATTCGATCGAGCTCCTCATCGCCTCGAGCGACACCGAGACCTCGCTCCTGCCGCCGACGTCCACCGACCTCACGGTCGACACGTCGGTCACCTCGGTGTCGCTTCCGGTGGTCGGCGCCTCCGCCGCCGTCCGTGCGGCACTGGGCGCGCCCGCCGAGCCCGAGATCGCCGTGACCTCGGCGTCGGTGCTCGAAGGCGGCGCGCAGACCGTCACCGGCTCGGGTCTCGCGCCGAACACCGACCTGACGCTCGGCGTCGACGTGGACGGTGTCGCGCCGGTCACCGTGCGCACGGGCGACGACGGCACGTTCAGCGTCGCCCTCCCTGCCGGCGCAACGAGCGCGGCGGGCACGAGGACGGTGACGCTCAGCGCGGGCCGGGCGACGATCGCCACGGCGACGTTCGAGGTCGTCGCGAAGGAGACCCCGGCCACGCCGACCCCGTCGCCGTCGCCCTCGCCGGCAGGCGGCGGCACGGGCGGCTCCGGGACGCTCCCGGCGACCGGTGGCGAGGTCGGCCTCGCCTGGATCGCCGGCCTCCTGCTCCTGGGCGGCGGCGCGGTGACCACCGTGCTCGCGGCGCAGCGTCGCCGGAACCGCGTCTGATCCCTCATTGAACACGGCCCGTCAGCGCCCCAGACGCTGGCGGGCCGTGTTCTTCCCCGCGGTGACCGGCATATGCCGCGTGGCCGCGGCGCTCGGGAACACCCCTCCGGTCATGGCCGATCCTTTCCGAACATTGTTATGAAACATTGTTATAGAACGACGTTACGGTA
>Ga0164243_10007304_pt1 | contig 16510 bp, 14 predicted proteins | sample OricompcompostOP_FD_108781 | JGI IMG/M metagenome (GOLD analysis project Ga0164243, IMG submission 108781) | Organic Plus compost microbial communities from Emeryville, California, USA - Original compost - Organic plus compost (OP) | ecosystem: Engineered > Solid waste > Mixed feedstock >... | reverse complement strand
TGATGAACGCCCCGGCAGGAGCCGCCCCGACCACCCCGCGGCCGGCGGTGCCCGGCAGCAGCGCCGCAACCGCGCGGGCCCGATTGAGCCGGAGACCCTGGTTCGGGCCCTCGTCACCGGTGGCGTCGGTGAAGCCCAGCAGCGCATAGTGCTTGGTGCGCTGGCCCTCGAGGATCCGGATCCAGGATCCGGTGAGCTCTTCGCGGGCCGATGTCCGGACGACGGCGGAATTCGGCCGGAAGTCGGCGACCAGCACCGAATTGGCCGCCGCGTTGAAGCGCGAACCGGTCCCGGCGAGCAGCCGCACATCGGGGGAGATCACGCCCCGTGCGGTTGCTGCCTCGCTCTCACCCGGCTCGTAGGCGACCGGGTCCCGTTGCACCACCAGCGCGCCGGCGACCGCACGGTTACCGGCGCTGCGTTGCAGCTGGAGCAGCCGCTGGACCTCCGGCGACGTCGGATCGGTATCGTCGGCTCCCGTCCGCGGCCTCTTCGCCGCCGATGTCGTCACCGGTTTCGTTTCCCGAGCTCGCACCGCCGCACCTCATATCCCCTGTGCCCAGCACAGCGTGCCACCGGCCCCGGGCGGACCGACCGACCGGACGGACAGCCGTCGGAGACATCGCGGATGCCCGATCGGGCAGTCCGCAGCCGATCAGTCGAAGAAGCCGGCGTCCTCCTCGGCAAGGTGCCGACGGGCCTCGTCGGTCCGGAACGTCACGCCGAGGCCGGGCGCGTCGCCGACGGTGATGTGTCCGTCGGTGACGATCGGATCGGGCAGGCCGTCGAGGATGTCGTACCACCACGCCGGATTGCCGACCGGGTATTCGAAGGCGATGTAGTTGGCCGGCAGGGTCGCACTGACCTGGATCAGCGCGGCAAGGCCGAGCAGTCCGTCGCCGGTGCCGTGCGGGGCCATGCCGATCCCGTGCAGGTCGGCGTACTCGGCGATCCACTTCAGTTCGGCCAGCCCGCCGACGTCGGCCGGATCAGGACCGAGGACCCTGACCGCCTGGCGCTCGATCAGATCGACGAAGTTCTGCCGGAGGTAGATCTGCTCGCCGGTGTGGGTCGGCGTAGTGGTCGCAGTGGTGACATCCCGATAGGCGGCGGCGTCGACATAGGGCGTGTAGTCGCCGGTCAGCAGGTCCTCCAGCCACATCAGGTTCAGCGGCTCGACCGCGCGGCCGAAGCGGATCGCATCGGGGACCGTCCAGCCGGGACCGCAGTCCACCGCCAGCCCGACCTCGTCGCCGAGCACCTCCTTCATCGCCTCGATGCAGGCCACGGCGTGGCGCAGACCGCGCTCGGTGAGCAGGCCGCGGTCACGGTTGCCATGCCCCTGGGCGACCGGGTCGCCGTAGAAGAAGTTCGGCACCGTCCGGGCCATCGAGCTGTGGAAGGAGACCGAGTCCTTGATGATCGTGAAGCCCTCGGGTGAGGCCTTCATGGCACGCATGGATTCGGCGTACGCCTCCGGTGAGTCGTCGCGGCGGGGGAAGCGTACGGCGCCGTTGTAGACCCGCACCCGGTCCCGCACCTTGCCGCCCAGCAACCGGTGCACCGGCAGGCCGGCGGCCTTGCCGGCCAGGTCCCACAGCGCGATCTCGATCGCGCTCACCGCAGCGCCCCACGGTTTGAACGATCCGCGGTGTCTGATCTTGAGCATCGTCCGTTCGACCAGCGTCGGATCCTCACCGATCAGGAAGTCGCGATAGTGCAGCACATGCCACTTCAGGTACGGCTTGTACGACTCGACCGGACCGTACCCGTCCACACCCTCGTCGGTGACGACGCGGACCACCGGATTGGTGCCGATCACGGCGCAGCGGACATCAGTGATCTTCATACTTGATCTTTGCATGAACCCGGAAACGATCATGGGCGACACCACCGCGCTCGGTGATGCCGCCCATGGTCAACAGGCTCGATCGGTGCGATCAGTGTCGCTTTCCGTGTCCTGCCTTACTGCTGTGACCATGTCCGTGCCCATGACCGGTTCCATGACCGGTTCCATGACCGGGCGCATGGCCGGCGGCGCCGTGCCCGCTCGGCGCCGAACGGCTGACGCCCTGTGCCAGCTCCGGCACCTTCAGGGTGCCGATACCGGTCAGATCGTCATAGCCCTTGGCGGTGAACAGGCTGAATCCCACATTGGTGGTCGCCAGGTAGCGGTTCCCGGCCGCGCTCACATAACCCAGCGCCCACGGGGTGGCCGGTGGCGTGACGTCATGGAACGCGTCCCGGTTCTTCTTGTACTGCTGGTAGAGCAGCGGGTTGGCGAATCCGATCCGGTGACCGGTGATCTGCTGCACCAGTGCCATCTTGGCTGCGGTGAGCGGGCTGGCCAGGCTGGTGCCGCCGACGGTCCCGAACTGCAGCGGACCGGTTTCCAGGGTGTCGTCGTCGATGATCGGCCGCAGCGCGATCAGGAAGCCGGTGTACGGGTCGGCAAGATCGGAAACGTCAGGCTCGACCCGGGATGCCTGGGATCCCTTACCGGAAAGGGAAGTCGGGACGACACCCTTCTGGTAGTCCGGTTGCGCGATCACCGAACTGATCCCGCCGCCTGCCTGGCCTCCGTAGTACTGACCCGGCAGCGGTGCCTCGTAGGCGCCGTTGACGACCTTGTCGAGAATGGTTCCCCATCCTGTCTCGAAGAGGTAGTCGCCCCGTGCACCGATCGCTTCGCTGGTGCCGCCGACCGTGGTGACGAACGGCGAGGTGGCCGGCCAGTTGGCCTCGACCTGTCCGGTGACCACCGAGTTGTCGCCGTAGTCACCGCTGGAGAAGTACAGGCCGATGCCCTCGCCGGCGGCCTGCAGGTGCATGTTCAGCTCCCCGCGGATCAGGTCATCGGGGAGATCCTCGCCCAGGTAGCCGTAGCTGTTGCTGACGATGTCGGCCAAGCCCTTGTCAAGGATCTTGGAGACGGCCAGGGTGATCCCGCCGCCGCAGTTGAACCCGCCGGAATAGACGATGTTGGCGCCCGGAGCGATGGAGTGCGCCGACTCGATGTCGAGGGTCTGCTCGGTCTGCCATCCCGACGGGAACTGGCAGTCGGCCTCATCGGAGAAGGAGCTCGCCGGGTAGCTGATGTCGTTGAACTTGGTCAGCAGTGGCGCACCGACCGCACGCATGTAGTCGTTGGTGTCCTGCAGGACCGTCGGGGAGGCGTACGCGTCGACGATGCCGATCGTGACACCGCTGCCGTCGTAGCCGGAATTGATCACCCGGTTGAGATTCCCGGCAGAACGCAACTGGCTGGGCAGATAGCCGCAGATATAGGTCGGGAAGGTGGTCTTCCCGTACGCCTCCGGCATCGTCGTCTCGTACTCGCCGGCGTAGGAGGAGCACTGGTCACTGGTGGTCGACTGGTTGGAGTTCTTCACCACACCGGTGGTGCTGACGTTCTTGGTCGTCCGTTTGCCGGTCTGCACCGGTTTCGCACCGTGGATGCCCTGTCCCGGTCGGCGGATCGTCGGACGATTGAGCTTGGCCGCCGCGTTGCCGAGGTTGACGCCGAGGACATGCGCCGCGACGGATCGGGGCAGCGACGGCGCCTTGCTCGGCGCGGACACGGTGGTGCCGTGGACCTTGTAGTCCCGCAGCTTCGTGTCGAAGGCCGCGTTCATCTCGTCGGCCGGTCCGCGGAAGACGATGTACTCCCGGCTGTCCGGTGCTCCGGTGATCGACAGTCCGCTGCTCACCAGGTACTGCTTGACGGTGTCGAATTCCTGCTGGGTCGGGGCGAACCGGGAGATCCAGTCCTGCGGGCTGAGGTACTTGCCGTACTGCTTGGACCCGGGGGTCGACACGGCGGTGGCGAACTGCTGGGCGCCGAGTTCGTCCTGGAGGTCGAGGTAGACCATGCCTTCGACCGTTGAATCGGAGGTCGTTCCGGCGTCGTCGGCCGCTGCGACGAACTTGGGAACCGACCCGGGAAAGGTGGTTCGGGCGGTCGGGCCGGCGGTGGCCGTGGCGGTTCCGAGTCCGACGATTGCCAGGCTCAGCGCCGAGGCGCCGGCGATCACAAGGCGGGCTCTTGCCCGCCCGGTCGAATGGGGAGAGATTCGCATCAGACGGGGAGTCCCTTCATTGGTGCGCCGATACTGGTGCGTAACTTACGGGTCCGGAAGGGTCGCGCGATAGAGGGCAAAACAGTTCGCTGCGCTGACACCGAGGCAAATTTGATCAATTGCTAGGTAATGGCTCGGGCAAGTGCTGGGGCGGAACTGGCGCGCGAACGCCACGAAACTGCACGTCGGTCCGCAGTCGCGCGCCCTGTCTGCGACGCCGGCGATCATGGAATACCGTCGGACCGTGGCAGTGCGTTCGCCCCGGCCCCGGTCCGGTCCGCCGGAGGACATCACGCTGGAGATCGTCGATCCGGAGTCGCCCATGGCACGGGCGGCAGTCGACCGGTATTTCGCCGAACTGGCCGAGCGGTTTCCCGACGGCTTCGAGGCGACGGATCCAGCGGCCGACGAAGCATCCCTCCGTCCACCCGGTGGCGCCTTCGTCGTTGCGCTGCGCGACGGTGTCGTGGTCGGCTGCGCAGGGTTACGGTCGCTGGCTCCGGAGATCGGCGAGGTGAAACGGATGTGGGTGGATCCCGACACCCGCGGGCTGGGCTTGGGGTCCCGCCTGCTCCGCCATCTGGAGTCGCTGTCGGCGGCTCGCGGTCACCGGATGATCAGGCTGGACACCAACGACACCCTGACCGAGGCCATCGCGATGTACCGCAAACGGGGCTACCGGGACATCGAGCGCTACAACGACAACCCGTACGCCCGATGCTGGTTCGAAAAGGAGCTCTGACCGCGATCGTTGTGGTTGACTCCCGATCATGGTGCGGCCTCTGACGTTGATCACCGGTGGTACGCGGGGTATCGGCGCCGCGATCGCGGAGAAGCTGGCCGCTGACGGTCACGACCTCGTGTTGGCCTACCGGGCGGACTCCGCGTCGGCCGAACGGACGGCGCAGGCGGTACGTGATCGCGGTGCGGCCTGCACGGTCGTGGCGTGTGAGGTCGGTGACCCGTCGGGGATCGACCGGTTGTTCGCCGCGGCCGCGGCCGTCGGCCGGCTGACCGCGGTGATCAACAACGCCGGCGCCACTCGCTTCTTGGGGCCCCTGGCCGAGACCCCGGTCGACGTGATCACCGACAGCCTCGAGGTCAACCTCACCGGGGCGATCCTGGTCGCCCGGGCGGCGGTCCGCACAATGGGCAGGTCCTACGGCGGCGACGGCGGGGTGATCGTCAACATCTCCTCGGGTGCTGCCACCCTCGGCTCGCCGGGTGAATACGTCCACTACGCGGCGGCGAAGGCGGGTCTGGACACGCTCACCCTGGGTCTGGGCAAGGAGGTCGCCGCCGAGGGCATCCGGGTGGTCGGCGTGGCGCCCGGCCTGATCCGCACCGGGATCCACGCCGAGGCCGGCGATGCCGGCCGGCTGGACCGGATCGCGCCGAGCGTGCCGATGCAACGTGCCGGGGAGCCGGCGGAGATCGCCGAGGCGGTGGCCTGGCTGGTCAGCCCCGCAGCCTCCTACGTGACGGCGACCACCCTGCGGGTCTCCGGTGGCCGGTGACCGCCGCCGACCCTCCACACGGCTCGGCGTGGACTCAGTCCGGCGGATCCTCACCGACCAGGCCGTCGATCGACTCCCTGATCAGATCCGCGTGTCCGGTGTGCCGGCCGTACTCCTCGATCAGGTCGGTGATGATCGCCCGAAGGGTCTGGCTCCGTCCGTCGGCCCAGACCATCTTGCCCATCGTGTCCAGCCCCGACTCGCCGGCAAGCGCCTCCGCGACGATCTCCCGGGATTTCCGGATCGCCCGCTGCCACCCCTCCAGGAGCACCTCCGGCGTCTCGTCCGGGGCCGGCGTGAAGTACCAGTCCTCGTGTGCCGCACTGTCCGGCGGCCCGGGCGGTTGGACGAAGAGGAAGCGGCCCATGAAGCACTGGTACTCGCAATAGGTCAGGTGCTTCATCAGCCCGCTGAGGGTGAGCGTCGACGTCCCGACGGTCGCCGTGCGGGACTCTTCGTCGGGCACTCCGGACGCCTTCCAGATGAACGTCCGGCGCATCCGTTCCAGGGATCCGAGCAGGATCTCGACGTCGTTGCCGGCAGGTGGCGGGTAGGTCAGCGCAGCGATCTGCTCCGCGGTCAACGCGCTGGACGGTCGCGATGTCGTTGAGCTGTCGGTAGTCATAGCCGCAGGTTAGGGTCGGTTCCGGACGCATGACTTCCGGATTGCTGATCAGCTGGCCGGATCGAAGGGGGCACCGATGGCTGACCGTCGCGACGACAGCCCGCTGTCCCGGGCACTGCTACTGCTGGAATTGGTGCAGAACAACCCGGGCATCACCGCCGAACAGTTGGGCGAGCGGCTCCGGGTGTCCGAACGCGCCGCGCGACGATACGTCGCCGTGCTTCGGGAGGCCGGCGTACCGATCGAATCGGTGCGCGGCCCGTACGGCGGCTACCGTGTCGGACGTGGCCTGCGGCTGCCGCCTCTGATGTTCTCCGCGACCGAGGCGCTCGGCCTGGTGATGGCGGTCCTGGACGGCCACCACCCGATCAACGAGACCGACAATCCGGTCGGCAGCGCGGTTCGCAAGATCATCCGCGCGCTGCCCCAACCGGTCGCCGCGCCCGCCGACACCGTACGACGGTTGATCCACACGGCACCCGATCGTGCCGCGGTACGGCCCGATCTGGACACCACCGCGGCGATGGTCCGGGCCTGCGAGGCCAGGCACCGGATCCTCCTGGAGTACGGCGATCCGTCGCGGACCTGGAAGACCCGGGTCGACCCGTGGGCGGTCGTCGTACGACACGGCCGCTGGTATCTGCTCTGCTGGTCCCACGACGCCGACGCGGTCCGCACGTTGCGCGTCGACCGGGTGATCGGGGTCGAGGAGCTCCCGGAGACGTTCAGCCCACCCGAGGATCTCGATCCGGTCCGGACGCTGGAGGATCATCTGCACCAGGGCTGGAGTTTCCGGGTGGAGGTGATCATCGACACCCCCGTCGACGTCGCCCGGATGTGGATCCCCGGCGGGTTCGGTCGTTGCGAACCGATCGACGAGATCACACCCGGCTGACCGCGACGACCGACGAGCCCGATTGGTACGCCGCCCAACTGACGAGGCTCCCGGTCGACTACCACATCGTCGATTCCCCCGAACTCGCCGCGGCGACGGAGAAGATCGGCCACCGCCTGTTGCGCGCCGTCGCCGACTAATTGTTCCCGGCCCCTGCGGGCGTTCCCGCACCGATTGCTCGGTGCCGCACCAGTTCGTCGGTCGCGCACCAGTTCGTCGGCCGCGCACCAGTTGATCGGCGCCGCACCCGTTCATCGTCGGCGCACCGCCTGCACCTGGTGCGCGTACGACCAAAGGGTGCGGGATCGACCAAAGGGTGCGGGACCAAGCACGGGGGCGGGTCGGCCGCGCACCACTTCGTCGGCCGCGCACCAGTTCATCGGCCGCGCACCAGTTCATCGTCGGCGCACCGCCTGCACCTGGTGCGCGTACGACCAAAGGGTGCGCGTACGACCAAAGGGTGCGGGACCGAGCAAAAGGTGCGGAACCAAGCGAATGGTGCGGGGCGCCGTACGCCTTGGCAGTGCACGATGGACCGGTGAAGTATTCGATCAACATCCCGAACTTCGGCGACTTCGCCGACGTGCACAAGGTCATCGCGTTGGCCCGGGCCGCCGAACAGGCCGGTTGGGACGGCTTGTTCATCTGGGATCACGTGGTGCACGACAAGGCCCGACGCCGGGGTGTGCCGTTCGCCGACCCGTGGATCGCCCTCACCGCGGTCGCCCTGTCCACGCAGCGGTTGCGGTTCGGTTCGCTGCTCACCCCGGTCGCGCGGCGCCGGCCGGAACAACTGGCCCGCCAGGTCGCCACCCTGGACGGGCTCAGCGGCGGTCGGGTGATCTTCGCGGCCGGGTTGGGTGCTCCGATCCCCGACGAGTTCGGCAGCTTCGGCGACCGTGCCGACGCCAAGGAGTTGGCCGGCCGCCTCGACGAAGGACTGGAGTTGATCAACCGCTACTGGTCGGGCCGAAGGATCGACCACGAGGGCCGGCACTACCAGGTGCACGGCGTCGAGTTGCTCCCGACACCGGTGCAGCAGCCACGTCCACCGGTCTGGATCGGCGGCTACTGGCCGACCAAGGCGCCGATGCGCCGCGCCGCCCGGTGGGACGGCGCGGTACCGCTGTTCCGGAGCGCCCGGCATGGTGTCGCCCCCGATCCGGGCGAGGTACGCGACCTGGTCGCCTTCATCGCCGACCAGCGGCAGAGCATGACCGGGTACGAGGTCGTGGTCGGCGGGGCAACACCATCCGATCCTTCCCGGGCGGCGGAGATCGTCGGGCCGTTGATCGAGGCGGGTGCCACCTGGTGGGACGAACGGATGCCGCGGACCGGCGGGGACTTCCAGCGCTTCGAAGCGGTGCTCCGGCGGGCCGAACAGGGCCCTCCCCGGTTCTGACACCCGCCGCGGTGCTGGGGGTTTTCACACGGTTCCGGGCAGTCCGAACCGGCGGTGCAGCGTGATGTCGAGGAAGCGGTTGACCGCCGCAACGCGCCGACCGGTGTTGTCGGCAGTGATCACCACGATCCCGGCCGGGGCGCCGGCCAGATAACAGCCGAAGGCCGGCTGCCGGTTGGCTGCGGTGGGCAGCAGAGTCAGCCGGTCGCCCCGCCCGGCCGCGCTGGCCCGCAGGAAGGCCGCAACCGCCGGACGACCCAGATACTGGTGCGGAGCCGGCGGCATCGCCAACCAGGCGTCATCGGTGAGCAAGGCCACCACGCCGTCGACGTCGTCGGCCGCGAACGCCTCGGCGAAACGCGCGGCCAGCCGGTATTCCGCGTCGCCGGCCGGTTCGACCACCGGCCCGGATGGCGGGCCGGGCTCGGATCGCAGACGGGACCGGGCACGTTGCAGCAGCCCCTTCAACGCCGTCGGACCGACCTCCAGCATCCCCGCGGCCTCAGGCACGGCGAACCCCAGCACGTCGACCAGCAGCAGCGCGGCCGTCTGGCGCGGAGGAAGCCGTTGCAGGGCGGCGATGAACGCCAACTCGATGCCGGCCCGGGACTCCTGACGGCGCGCCGGGTCGAGCAGCTGGTCCGGGTAAGGCTGCAACCAACCGACGTCGTACGCCCTGCTGGGCGGCGGCGGCTCGAACGGCGGGATCGGTGCCGTCGGAGGGCGCCGGTTGCCACTCCGGATCGCGTTCAGGCAGCGGTTCGTCGCGATCCGGAACAGCCACGTCCGCAGCGACGACCGGCCGCCGAAGTCGGGCAGCCCGCGCCAGGCGGCCAGCAGCGTCTCCTGCAACAGATCGTCCGCGTCGTCGACCGACCCGAGCATCCGGTAGCAATGCAGGTGCAGTTCCCGGCGATGCTGCTCGACCAGCGGACCGAACTCGCTCTCCGAGCCGGGCTTCTCCTCGGCTCCGGTGTCCTGGGCTGCGGTCACGAACCCATCGTCCACCACTCCCGGATCGGATTCTCGGCTTGCCGGGCGTTCCGATCCGGCCAAGCGCGGTGTCTGTATCCGGTGAGAGCTGTCCACCGACCCGAGGAGCACCATGATCAGCACTGCCCTGCAGACCACGCTCGGCTACTTCGACGCCTGGACCGGCGGCGATTTCGACAATGCCCTGACCTACATCTCCCCCGAGATCACCTGCGACACTCCGAACGGACCGATCGCCGGACCGGCGGACTTCGCCCGGTTCATGGGCCCGTTCGCCGGGTCGTTGGTGTCCTCCCACCTGCTTGCCGCGTTCGGCGACGAACACACCGCGTTGATCATGTACGACACCACCACCGCTCTGGTGGCCGACGCACCCGGCGCGGAGCTGCACACCGTCAGTGCCGGCCTGATCACCTCGATCAAGATCATCTTCGACCGGCAGCCGTTCGTCGAGGCGCGAGCACGGCTGCAGCGCTGAAGCAGTTAAGCGTCGCCAATCCCGCCGCGTTTTCCGGGCCGATCGTTGACATTACCCGGCCGCCACCGGGCAAGATCACAACCCGGTCACGACACCCATTTCCGGTGTAAGCGTTTCATTCGTTGACGACACAGGAGTGGTGGAGTTGAATGACCGACAAGTCAGCGGCCGGGTGCAGGTGTCGGCCAGGGCGCTAAGGAGGATCCGTGGGGAAACTCGACGTCAACTGGTTCGACTACGGCTTGCTGATCATCTACTTCATCCTGGTGATCGGAATCGGCCTGCTGGCCAGGCGGGCCATCGCCACCAGTGAGGACTTCCTGCTGTCCGGCCGGTCACTTCCGGCCTGGGTCACCGGACTTGCGTTCATTTCTGCGAATCTCGGCGCGATCGAAATTCTCGGCATGGCGGCCAACGGTGCCAAATACGGCATATCGACAGTCCACTATTACTGGATAGGCGCAGTTCCCGCGATGGTGTTCCTCGGCATCGTCATGATGCCGTTCTATTACGGGTCGCGAGTCAGATCCGTGCCGGAATACCTGTTACGACGCTTCAACAAACCGACCCATTTGTTCAACGGACTCACCTTCGCCGTTGCGGCATTGCTCAACGCAGGTGTCAACCTGTACGCGATGGCAGTGATCATCGAGGCACTGCTGGGCTGGCCGGTCTGGTTGTCGATCATCGTCGCCGCCGGCTTCGTACTGATCTACATCACCCTCGGCGGCCTGTCCGGTGCCATCTACAACGAGGTGCTGCAGTTCTTCGTCATCCTGGCCGGACTGATCCCGCTGGTCATCGTCGGTCTGCACAGTGTCGGCGGCTGGGGAGAGCTCACCGACCGGGTCAAACAGACGGCGCTGGGCGAGCCTGGGCTGTCCACCTGGGGCGGCACCGCTGTCGGCAATTGGACCAACCCGCTGGGTGACTGGATCGGCATCGTGATGGGACTCGGCTTCGTGTTGTCCTTCGGCTATTGGACGACCAACTTCGCCGAGGTACAGCGGGCCCTGTCGGCCAAGGACCTGTCCGCGGCACAGCGGACACCGTTGATCGGTGCCTTCCCCAAGATCTTCATTCCGGCGCTGACCGTCATCCCCGGGTTGTTGGCGATTGTGCTGATCCCAAAGCTCGGCACCACCGGTGGCGACTACAACACCGCGATCCCGCAGTTGATGGGCCGGTTCCTGCCCAACGGGGCGTTGGGCATCGCGCTGGCCGGTCTGTTGGCGGCGTTCATGGCCGGCATGGCGGCCAACGTCAGCTCCTTCAACACGGTGTTCACCTACGACATCTGGCAGGACTACATCCGCAAGAACCGCAGCGACAAGTACTACTTGAATGTCGGCCGGGTGGTCACCGTGCTCGGCGTGCTGGTCGGCATCAGCACCGCGTTCATCGCCTCCGGCTTCAGCAACATCATGGACTACATACAGCTGCTGTTCGGCTTCTTCAACGCGCCGGTGTTCGCCACATTCATCATCGCCATGTTCTGGAAACGCGCGACCCCCTGGGCCGGCGTCAGCGGCCTGGCCGCGGGCACGGCCGGTGCGGCCGCGTTCCAGTTCCTGATAGCGCCGCACTGGGCGTACATGAATGCCGGGCAGAGTCCCGACGGCACGCCCAACCCCCAGATCATCAACTTCTACGCCGCCATGATGGCCTTCGTCGCCGACGCGGTGGTGACCATCGTGGTGACCCTGGCCACCACGCCCAAGCCGGTGCACCAGCTGGCCGGCCTTGTCTGGGGCGTCCCGGATCCGAATGCCCCGGATCCGGCGACGGTGAAGAAGCCGCCGATCTACGAATCGCCCAAACTGCTCGGCGGACTGGCGATCTTGATCGTCCTCGTCCTGTCGCTCATCTTCCTGTAACGGTCGGGAGGCACCGATGTCCGAACCAACAGAACCGTCCGGCAGCTCCGAGCGCGACGAGGAACGCGAGCGCAGGCTGTCCCGCGAAGTCGCCAGCCGTTTCGAGCCTCGGCCCGATCCGGAGCATCTCGGCAAGGAGGCATCCGCCTCCAGCCGGCTGTTCGACCTGCGGCTGATGATCGGGACCCTATTCGGGATCTACGGGATCCTGCTGACCATCTACAGCTTCTTCGACTCCCAGGCCGAGATCGACCGGGCCGCCGGGATCCACCTCAACCTGTGGCTCGGCCTGTCCATGCTCCTGGTCTGTGTGATCTTCTTCGGCTGGGCCAGGCTGCAGCCGCAGAAGCCGCCCGAGCCCGGCGAACCCACAGTCCCACCTGAGAACCAGCAGCCGACAGCTGAGTAGTCACCGTTTGCGGTCACCTGCCAGGGGTACGCGAGCACAAAACGCGTACAGGAGGTGGCCATGGCCACGGCATCGGAGGGAAGCAGCGAGGCGGTCGGAGTCCTCCGGACTCTGGACGGGCAGAAGGCGACCAAGTTCTATTGGTATCTGACCGTCCTGGCCTGTGTCGGCGGTTTCCTCTTCGGCTACGACACGTCGGTCGTCGGCTCGGTGCTGAACTTCATCCCGTACCAGCTCAGTGATCTTGCCACCGGCTACCTGGTCGCCGGAGCCTCATTGGGCGCCGCGGTCGGAGCGATCTCCGCAGGCCCGCTCACCGACCGGTTCGGCCGGAAGTCGTTGTTGATCGTCGACGCGCTGATCTACGCCGTCGGAGCACTGCTGTCGGCGGTCACCGTCAACGCCGAGATGTTGATCATCTCTCGAACCTTGATCGGCTTGGCCGTCGGTGCCGACTCGGCGATCGCAACCGCCTACATCGCCGAATTCGCTCCGGCGAAGAAACGCGGCGGGCTGAGCATCATCCAACAGTGGATGATCACCGTCGGGATCCTGGTCTCCTATCTGATCGCCATGTTGATCTTCGCCGTGGCACCGCATTCGCTGAAGACCGTGGACTGGCGGATCGTCTTCGGCCTGGGCGCTGTCCCGGCGATCATCGCGATGCTGCTCCGGGCCCGGATGCCGGAGTCACCACGCTGGTTGCTGGATCGCGGCCGATACGCCGACACCCAGCAGGCGTTCGACAAACTCGGCATCCAGGTGACCGAGGAGGAGGTCCGCGACACCGCGGACCAGCTCAGGGAGCAGGCCGAACGGCAGGAGAAGCAACGCCAGTGGACGCCCGGGGTGGTCAGGGCGCTGATCATCGTCTGCATCTTCTTCGTCTTCCAACAGATCACCGGCATCAACGTGCCCTTCTACTACGGGCCCAAGCTGCTCGGCGGGTTGTTCCAGGACTCCGGCAATGTCGTCGACGCGGCGATGGCCGGATTGCAGACCGCGGCGATTCTCGGCGCGGTGAATGTGATCGCGACGTTCTTCGCCTTTCGGTACATCGATCGGATCGGCCGGCGAAAGCTGGCGATCGGCGGCTTCGCCGGCATGGTGATCTTCATGGTCATCGCCGCCGCGGGCGTCGCCTACCTGACCGGTCCGGCCAAGATCGTCGTGGTGATGGTCGGTTTCGCCTTCTTCATCTCCTCTTTCGCGATCGGCGTCGGCGGAACGGGCTGGCTGATCCAGGGCGAGGTCTTCCCGACCGCCGTCCGCGGCCGGGCCGCCTCCGGCGCGGCGACGGTGAACTGGCTGTCCAACTTCGCCATCGTCGTGTTGTTCCCGACCCTCAACACTGCGATCGGGCTGAGCTGGGTGATGATCATCCTGGCAGCGCTCTCGCTGCTCGCGGTGATCTTCGTCGCCCGCTTCCTCCCGGAGACCAAGAACCTGTCGGTGGAGCAGGTGGTCGACGTCTTCGAACGCCAACGCTCCTGATCAGAGTCGTCAGCGTGGGGAGACCCGGCGGCCGTTGCCCCGCAGTGGATCGTCCCACGGGACCAACGGCTCCAGGTGGCCGAGCTTGTCGGGATTGATCACCGAGCGCACTGCGAGGATCCGACCGTCGACGATGTCCAGGCTGAGCACGTTGAGCAACCGGCCGTCGGCGGTTCTGACCAAGGCTCCGGGCTGGCCGTTGACCGTCGCCCGGTCCAGCCGTAGGCCGGTGCCGAACGCGCCACGGGCCATCCCGGTGAGCATCCGGACCACGTTGTCGCGGCCCCGGATCGGCCGCGGGATCGACGGCCAGCTGCCGCCTCCGTCGCCGTAGGCGACGACGTCCTCGGCCAACCGGTCGACCAGCGGATCGAGATCGCCACGGACCAGCGCGGCGAAGAACCGCTGCGCCATCGCGTCCCGTTCGGCCGGATCGGTGTCGAAGCGGGGACGCCGCTCCTCGATCCGCTGTCGCGCCCTGCGGAGGAGTTGGCGGCAGTTGGCCTCGGACCGGCCGACGATCTCGGCGATCTGCGGATAGTCGAAGGAGAAGACCTCCCGGAGCACGAAGACCGCGCGTTCGACCGGATTCAGCGACTCCAGCAACACCAGGAACGCTATCGACACGGTGTCGGATCGCTCGACCCGGTCGAAGTCGGTCGAGTCGGTCTCCTCGACCAGCGGCTCGGGCAGCCACGGACCCACGTACACCTCGCGGCGGCTGCGTGCCGATCGCAGCTGATCGAGCGCCAGCCGTGAGACGATCGTCGACAGATAATTGCGCAGCGAGTTGATCTGCGTGCCGTTCTCCCTGGCCCGGCGCAGCCGCAGGTAGGCCTCGGACAGGATGTCCTCGGCGTCGGCGACCGAGCCGGTCATCTCGTACGCGATCGAGAACAGCAGCGGCCGCAGGGCCAGGAACTCGTCCTCGTCGGTGACTTCGGTCTGCATGACGTCGCTCCCCTGGATCTGTTTCCCCGACCGACCTTGTCACACCGGCGAAGGCTGTCTCGTCCCGATTCCGAGAGACGATCAACGATCAGGAGTACTGCAGATGTATCGCGTTGTGATCATCGGAGCCGGCTATGCCGGCATCCCCGCCGCCGTACGGCTCGCCAACCAGGTCCATCCCGACGAGGTCGAGGTGACGCTGGTCAGTGCGACGGAGACCTTCGTCGAGCGACCGCGGCTGCATCAACTCGCCGTTGGCCAGCCGATCCGACAGGTGCCACTCACCGATTTCGTCTCCCGGGCGGGCGTCCGGCTCCGGATCGCCCGGGTCACCGGGCTGGACCTGGCCGGCCACCGGGTGCACACCGCCGACGGACGACCGGTCGACTACGACACCCTGGTGTACGCGTTGGGCAGCAACGTCGACCTGTCCACGGTCCCCGGCGTCGCCGAACACGCCGCGGCGCTGACCGGGCCGGAGGCCGCGTACCGGCTGCGGGAGCAACTGGCCGCGTTGCCGGACGGCGCCGCGGTCACCGTTCTGGGCGGCGGGCTGACCGGTCTGGAGACGGTTGCCGAGATCGCCGAGTCGTTCCCGGCGCTGCGGACCCGGCTGGTCAGTGCGACCGATCCCGGCGCCCGGTTGTCCGAACGCGGCCGCAGGTATCTGGAGCGCGCCCTGGCCGACCTCGGGGTGACCGTCCGGACCGGTGACCGGGTGGTCGAGGTACGGCCCGATCGGCTGCTGACCGCCGACGGTACGAGTATCGTGCACCAGCTCTGCGTCTGGGCAGGCGGTTTCAGCGTGCCGACGCTGGCCCGGGACAGTGGGCTGGCCGTCAACGCCCAGGACCGGGCGGTCGTGGACCGGACCTTCCGATCGGTCTCCCACCCGGACGTGTTCGTGATCGGTGACGCCGCGGCGGTTCCCGGTCCGTGGGGTGACCAGTTGGCGATGGGGTGCCGGACCGGCAGCTTCACCGGACCGATCGCCGCCGACGCGATCGCTGCCGAACTCACCGGGCAGGCACCGCGACCCTTCCGCTATCGCTACTTCCACGAGTGCATCAGCCTGGGCCGCAAACACGGCGTCGTCCAGTTCCTGCACGCCGACGAGAGCCGTCGCAATTTCGTGCTCACCGGACGGGCGGCGATCGCGTACAAGAATGCGGTGTTGGACGGGGCGCGTTTCCTGTTCCCGCGGCCGGGACCGGTGCTGGCCCGGCGGCGCCCGCTGGTGGCGGCGTCGGGACGCGCACCGTTGACCGCAGTCGGCCGGGATCGCTGAAAGGCCGGGCCGGCCGCGGTCAGCTCGCGACCGGGTGCAGCGTGTCGAGGGTGGCCATCGTCGGCTCGTCGAGGTGCAGCGAGCCGACAGCGAGGTTCTCGGCCAGGTGATCGAAGTTCGCGGTGCCGGGGATCAGCAGGGTGTTCGGTGCGTGCTGCAACAACCAGGCAAGTCCGACAGCGGCGGTGCCCACCTCGAGCCGGGCGGCGATCTGTCGGACGGTCGGCTGCGCCGACACCTGCGGGCGCCCGGGCGCGGCACCGCCGAGCGGAAAGTACGGCACCCAGGCGATGCCGAGCTCCAGGCACGCCTGCAGGACCGGTTCGTCGCCCCGGTCGACCAGGCTGTAGCAGTTCTGCACGCTGGCGATGCCCGCCGGGGCCACCCGGCGGAGGGTCTCGGCGGTGATGTTGCCCAGGCCGATCGCGCCGATCGTCCCGGCGTCACGCAGTCTGATCAACTCGGCGAGTTGATCATCGATCGGAACCCGCTGATCGCCCTG
>Ga0164243_10007302_pt1 | contig 16511 bp, 12 predicted proteins | sample OricompcompostOP_FD_108781 | JGI IMG/M metagenome (GOLD analysis project Ga0164243, IMG submission 108781) | Organic Plus compost microbial communities from Emeryville, California, USA - Original compost - Organic plus compost (OP) | ecosystem: Engineered > Solid waste > Mixed feedstock >... | reverse complement strand
GCCGACGATCGCGCCCTCGTTCATGACATAGATGCGGTCGCACATGCCGAGCAGTTCCGGCATTTCGGAGGATATCATGAGGACACCCTTCCCCTGCCCCGCAAGCTCATTGATGATTGAGTATATCTCGAATTTCGCGCCGACATCGATGCCTCGGGTCGGCTCGTCCAGGATCAGCACTTCCGGCTCGGTGAAGAGCCATTTGGAAAGCACGACCTTCTGCTGGTTTCCGCCCGAAAGGTTCATCACCTTCTGGAACACGCTCGGCGTGCGTACACCCAGTGCCTTGCGGTAGCGCTCCGCCACCTGGCGCTCTTCGGCATTGTCGATGACGCCGTTCTTCGCCACCCGCATCAAATTGGCGAGCGTGGTGTTGCGCAGGACGTTCTCTTCCAGGATCAGGCCCAGCGCCTTACGGTCCTCGGTCACATAGGCGAGGCCATTGCCGATGGCGCGGTTGACGGTGGAGACATCGATCTCCTTTCCGCGCAGCTTCACCGTGCCGGAGATGTTGCGGCCGTAACTGTGGCCGAAGAGACTCATCGCAAGCTCGGTGCGGCCGGAACCCATCAGGCCGGCAATGCCCACCACTTCTCCCGCGGCGACCTTGAGCGACACATCGCGGATCATCTGCCGCTCCGGCTGGACGGGGTGCCAGACATTCCAGCCGCTCACCTCCAGCAGCGTTTCGCCGATCTTCGGCGTGCGCTCGGGGTAGCGATGCGCCATGTCGCGGCCCACCATGTCGCGGATGATGCGCTCCTCGCTGATCTCCTCGGCCTTGCAATCGAGGGTGGAGACGGTGCGGCCGTCACGCAATACCGTGATGGAATCCGCCACGCGGCTCACTTCATTGAGCTTGTGCGAAATGAGGATGGACGAGATGCCCTGCGCCTTGAATTCGAGGAGCAGGTCGAGAAGCTTCTGGCTGTCGTTCTCCTGGAGTGCTGCCGTCGGCTCATCGAGTATGAGCAGCTTCACTTCCTTCGAGAGCGCCTTGGCGATCTCGACAAGCTGCTGCTTACCGACGCCAAGGGTGTCGACGCGCGTCGACGGGGTTTCCCTCAGCCCCACTTTCCTCAGCAGCTCCTCCGTGCGCGCGTTCGTTTCCGGCCAGTCGATCACGCCAGCTTTGGCGATCTCGTTGCCAAGGAAAATGTTCTCAGCGATGGACAGGAGCGGTACGAGCGCCAGCTCCTGGTGGATGATGATGATGCCGATCTTCTCGCTATCAGAGATGCCGGAAAAGGCGACCGGCTTCCCCTCGAAGAAGATCTCACCCTGATAGGACCCGTGCGGATAGACGCCGGAAAGCACCTTCATCAGCGTTGACTTGCCAGCGCCGTTCTCACCGACCAGCGCATGGATCTCGCCGGGGGCGACCTTCAGGTTCACGTCATCCAGAGCCTTCACGCCCGGAAAGCTCTTGGTGATGCCCCGCATCTCCAGAATGGGTTCCATGGAGACTTCCATACCGTTGCCCCCTCTGATGCAAATTCCAGGGACCTAGCCCTGCCAGTCCCAGGAATTTGCTTTCTCCCCCGCCAAGGAGGAGATAACGCCCGCATCACCGGTTCTGCCAACCGCCAGAGCCCGGCGAACAATCGCCGGCAAGCCTGCGATGCGCCTATTCTCCCCTCGGCGGGGAGAAAGCGATTTCAACTTCTTGGCGAAACCAAGTGTTAGAAATCGCAAGAGAGGGGCGCTGTTGCAACCATTTTACGCAAGGGAACCCGGCCCTCTTTGGGCCGGGACCCTGTTGTTCCAATTACTGAACCTGATCCTTGGTGTAGTACTCGCTGCCGATCAGCACCTCTTCCCAGTTGGACTTGTCGACCAGCACGGGCTTCAGGAGGTAGGACGGAACGACCTTGACGCCGTTGTCATAGGTCTTGGTGTCGTTGATCTCGGGTTCGCCGCCCTGCAGCAGCGCATCGACCATGCCCACGGTCACGCGGGCGAGCTCGCGCGTGTCCTTGAAGATGGTGGAATACTGCTCGTCGGCAAGGATCGACTTCACCGAGGGGATCTCGGCGTCCTGGCCGGTAACGATCGGCATCTTCAGGTCACCGGAGCCATAGCCCACGCCCTTGAGCGAGGAGAGGATGCCAATGGAGAGGCCGTCATAGGGCGACAGCACGCCGTGGACTTCCTTGTCCGTGTAGTAGCCGGAGAGAAGGTTATCCATGCGCGACTGGGCAACCGCGCCATCCCAGCGCAGCGTGCCGACCGTGTCCATGCCCATCTGTCCGGACGGAATGACGATGTCGCCGGAATCGATCAGCGGCTGGAGCACTGACATGGCGCCGTCATAGAAGAAATAGGCGTTGTTGTCGTCCGGCGAGCCGCCGAAAAGCTCGACGTTCCAGGGCTTGGTGTCCGGAAAGCGCTCCTTGAGCCCGTCCACCAGCGACGTGGCCTGCTGCACGCCGACCTGGAAGTTGTCGAACGTGGCGTAGTAGTCCACGTGCTCGCTGTCGCGGATCAGGCGGTCATAGGCAATGACCTTGATGTCCGCCGCCGCGGCATTCTCCAGGGCGTTCGAAAGCGTCGTGCCGTCGATCGCCGCGATCACCAGCACGTTGACGCCCTTGGTGATCATGTTCTCGATCTGGGCGAGCTGGTTCGGGATATCGTCCTCGGCGTACTGTAGGTCGGTCTCGTAGCCGGCGGCCTTGAACTGTTCGACCATCGAATTTCCGTCCGAAATCCAGCGGGCGGAAGACTTGGTCGGCATGGCGATGCCGATCAGACCCTTATCCTGTGCCTGAGCTGGACCAGTGACGAGCGCAGCGCCCAGCGCGAACGAAGCAAGTACGGATGCAATTTTTCTCATTTATTCCTCCCCAAAGCCACTTGGCGCGGCCTTCTGTGAAACCATTTGATCGCGCTCGGTGGTGGTGTGCAAGAACGAACTGGACCAACCTGATCCGCGGCGGAACCTATTGGACGAAGGTCATACCAATCAAATGCATTTTTCGTTCTTCTTCATAGCGAAAATGATATACATGAGCCATGAAGCAGAATGCCTCCTCACGGCTGAAGCTCAGCCATTTCCGCCTGATTGCCGCCGTGACGGAGCACGGCCAGCTTAGCCCGGCGGCCGCCTCCCTCTCCATGACGCAGCCTGCCGCCTCGCGCATGCTGAGGGAGATCGAGCGTCTCATGGGCGCTCCCATCTTCAAACGTCACGCCAAAGGCATGAGCCTGACCGAGGTGGGCCGCCTTCTCGCCCGCCATGCGGACAAGCTGCTTACCGAAGTGCGAGAGGCCATCGTGGAGGTGGAGGAGTTCAAGCTCGGCAAGGGTGGGCGGGTCCGCGTCGGAGCGGTCACGGGCGCTGCGGTCGGCTACGTGATGCCGGCGATCCAGAAGCTCAAGCTGACCTCGCCCAATGCGGACGTGCATATCGATGTGGCGCCGAGCGATGCGCTGATCCGCGATCTCGTGTCCGGCAATTTCGACTTCGTGCTCGGACGTGTTCCCGCGCCCTTCGACGCGCGCGACTTCCTCATCTCTCCCGGCCGAAACGAGATCGTCGACCTGGTTGTCCGAAAGGAACATCCACTGGCCGGAGCCAACGCGATCTCGATTGTCGCTCTTTCCGATTATGAATGGATCCTGCAGTCGGTCGGCGCACCGGTGCGGGTCGCGGTGGAGGAGGCATTCCTCGCCGCCGGCGGGAAACTGCCGCACAACATCATCAACACCACTTCTCTGCTGGCGATGATCGCGCTGCTCGTCACCTCCGACGCGATCGCACCGCTTTCACGCGAGGTATCGGGCCTTCTGGGGGGAAACAACGGCGGGCTCGGCCTCGCCGTCCTTCCGCTCCGCGAGCCTCTGGTGGTTGATCCCTATTACCTGCTCTCGCTCAGGAGCCGACCGCTTTCACCCCTGGCTTCGCGGTTGAAGGAACTCATCCTGGAGGAGCTCGAAACGGGGAACTCCCTCACGCAACCATAGCCTCTGCAGGCGGCTCCTTCGCACCCGTCATGAAGGCCACGGCGTCCGACATCCTGTAATCCTTCGGACTGATGACGCAGAGGCGCCTTCCGAGGCGGTGCACATGGATACGGTCGGCCACCTCGAACACGTGCGGCATGTTGTGCGAAATGAGCACGATGGGCAGGCCGCGCGAGCGCACGTCAAGGATCAGGTCGAGCACACGGCGCGACTCCTTGACGCCGAGAGCGGCGGTGGGCTCGTCCATGATGATGACCTTGGAGCCAAAGGCAGCCGCGCGCGCGACGGCAACGCCCTGCCTCTGCCCGCCTGAAAGCGTTTCCACGGCCTGGCCGATGTTCTGGATCGTCATCAGCCCGAGATCGGAGAGCTTTTCTCTTGCGATACGCTCCATGCGCTCACGGTCGAGCGCCCGGAACCAGCGGCCCATGAAGCCGGGTTTCCGCAGCTCGCGGCCAAGGAACATATTGTCGGTGATGGAGAGCGCGGGCGAAAGCGCAAGCGTCTGATAAACCGTCTCTATACCGGCCTCCCGCGCCTCCAGAGGCGAACGGAAGCTCACGGGCTTTCCCTCCAGCCGGATCTCCCCCTCGTCGGGACGGATGGCGCCGGTGATGGCCTTGATCAGGGTCGACTTGCCGGCGCCGTTGTCGCCGATCACGGCGAGGATTTCGCCGGGGTAAAGATCGAAATCCGCACCATTCAGGGCGACGACGCGGCCGAAACGCTTCATCAGGCCACGGGCGGTAAGGATGGGCTCGCTCATGACGACACCTTCCTGATCCATTGGTCGAGCGCCACGGCGATGATGGTCAACCAGCCTATGGCGAACACCTGCCACAGCACGTCCACGCCGACGAGCCTCAGGCCCGAGTTGAACACTCCGACGATGAGCGCACCCACGAGCGGGCCGACGATGGAGCCGCGTCCGCCGAAGAGCGAGATGCCGCCGATCACCACGGCAGTGATGGACTGCAGATTGGCTTCCTGAAAGCTTTGGGGCGAGACCGAGCCGACGCGGCCGATCGCAGCCCATGCGCCAATAGCGCAGACGAGGCCCGCCACCGCATAGACCTGCACCAACGTCCGGTCGGTCCTTATGCCCGAAAGTTCCGCCGCCTCCTTGTCATCACCCACCGCATAGACATGCCGGCCCCAGGCAGTGCGGTTCAGCACGTACCAGAGCACGGCGAAGATGATGAGCATCAGGATCGAGCCGTAGGTGAACTGCGCGCCGCCAATGCCCACGCTTTCGCCGAACCATTTGAGCAAGGGTGCGGTGGCATCGATATCCTGGCTGCGGATCGACTGTGCGCCGGATAGATAAAGATTAAGGGCGAAGAAGATATTCCAGGTGCCCAAGGTGACGATGAAGGGAGGCAGCTTCACCCGCGTCACGAAAAACCCGTTCAGCATCCCGGCCAGCGTTCCGCAGACAAAGCCGACGGCGATGGCAAGCGGTGCCGGCACACCCATTTTCACCGCCAGATTGCCCATGATGACCGACATGAGCACCATGATCGCGCCGACAGAGAGATCGATGCCCGCCGTCAGGATGACGAGGCTCTGGGCGGCAGCCAGAATGCCGATGATGGAAACCTGCTGCATGATCAGCGACAGGTTGAAGGCGCTGAAGAAGCGTCCACCTGCCACGATGCCGAAGGCGGCGATGCTCAGAAGAAGCACGATCACCGGCACCATCGTGGGATTGGCGTGCAGGAAATGCTGCAGGCGATCGAGGAGCGTCTTTTCATGACCCTCGAAAGCGGCAACCGCATCGTCGCTGCCGTCGAGGACCTCCTCGAAATCCTGCCGGCGGCGCGCCGTGCTTCCGGCCTCGCTCATCGTCGATCCTCCCATCGTCCACGGAAGACTTTGATACCAAAGACCATCAAGGTCAAATCGCCTGCCGAGAAACGGCAGAGCGGCCAAGGCCGCTCTGCCGACCACCCCCCGGACAACTCGCGCAGGCTCAGCCCCAGCAGCGTTCGAGGCCCTCGTCGGAAGTGATGGACTCCACACCCTCCACCGGCTTGTCGGTGACGAGGCTCACGCCCGTGTCGAAGAAGTCCAGTCCTTCCGTCGGCTGCGGCTTCTCGCCGGTCTCGGCAAACTTTGCGATTGCCTCGATGCCCAGCGAAGCCATCAGCAGCGGGTATTGCTGCGAAGTGGCGCCGATGATGCCTTCCTTCACATTCTGCACGCCCGGGCAGCCGCCATCGACCGATACGACGAGAACGCCTTCCGCCTTGCCGAACGACTGCAGCGCCTCGTAAGCGCCTGCGGCAGCCGGCTCGTTGATCGTGTAGACGACGTTGATGTCGGGGTCCTTCTGCAGGAGGTTTTCCATGGCCTTGCGGCCGCCCTCCTCATTTCCGTTCGTGATATCATGGCCGACGATGCGCGGGTCGTCCTCGTCGCCGATCACGTTGACGTCCTTGGTGTCTATGCCGAAGCCGGTCATGAAACCCTGGTCACGCAGCACATCCACCGACGGCTGACTGGGCGTAAGGTCGAGCAAGGCGATCTTGGCGTTCTCGGCCTCGGCGCCAAGCGTGGCCGCCGCCCATTTCCCAATGAGTTCACCTGCCTTGAAGTTGTCCGTGGCAAAGGTGGCGTCGGCCGCGTCGATCGGCTCCAGCGGCGTGTCGAGCGCGATAACGAGAATCCCCGCATCACGCGCCTTCTGCACCACGGGCACGATCGCCTTCGTGTCGGAAGCGGTGATCAGGATGCCCTTGGCGCCCGAGGCGATGCAGGTCTCGATTGCCTGAACCTGCGTCTCGTGATCGCCGTCGATCTTGCCGGCATAGGTGGAGAGCTCGACGCCCAGTTCCTCGGCCTTCGCCGTGGCGCCCTCCTTCATTTTCACGAAGAAGGGGTTGATGTCCGTCTTGGTGATGAGGCAAGCGCCTACGCTTTGGGCGGCGGCGGGCTCATGAAAGGCAAAGAACGCCGCCCCGGCACAGGCAAGCGCAGCCGTCTTCAACAGTGCATTCTTACTCACAACGATCCTCCCGCAATTTTAGGTGCCACAACGCATGTTCCGCGCGCCCACCGAGGGCTCGCTTTCTCAAACAAACCAGAAGGAGCATCCGGGAGTCAATATATAAATCAATCTTATTTATTTATTGACTCAAAGGGATGGGATCAGCATTCTGGATGCGACAGCGGCGCTGGGAGATGTGAGGGGCGGTGGACAGCGGCTTTGCCAGGGAAAGTGAGAATGGGCGCACCGCGCGCCCGAGCCTGGGCACCAACCAGAGCGGCATGCGCGATTACAACGAGCGGCTGGTGCTGTCGCTGGTGCGCCAGCACGGCAGTCTCGCCAAGGCCGATCTCGCCCGCATGACCGGCCTGTCCGCACAGACCGTTTCCGTCATCATGCGCAGCCTTGAGCAGGAAGGTCTCCTTCTGCGCGGCGCGCCGCAGCGGGGCCGCGTGGGTCAGCCTTCCATCCCCATGAGCCTCAACCCCGAAGGCGCCTTCTTCCTGGGCCTGAAGATCGGCCGGCGCAGTTCGGAACTTGCCCTCATCGACTTCTGCGGCTCGATCCGCCGCATGCGGCAGCATTCCTACGCCTATCCCACACCGGACGAGACCGTCCGGTTCGTTCTCGCCGACATCGATTCGATGGCCTCGAGCCTCGATCGGGACACCTGGGACCGCGTGGCGGGCCTCGGCATCGCCATGCCTTTCGAGCTGTGGAACTGGGCAGATGCGGCGGGCGCACCGCCCGGCGCCATGGATGGTTGGAAGCACATCGATATCCGGACGACGCTTGCCGAGCACTGCCGCTTCCCCGTTTATCTGCAGAACGACGCCACCTCCGCCTGCGGCGCGGAGCTGGTATTCGGCAACCCGCCCACGCAGGGGGATTTCATCTATTTCTATATCGGCGCCTTCGTTGGCGGCGGCATAGCGCTCGGCGGCCGCCTCTTCAGCGGGCGCACCGGGAATGCCGGCGCGCTCGGATCGATCCTAGTGCCGGGGCCAGAAGGCGGTGTTCGGCAATTGATCGACGTCGCCTCGATCAGCGTGCTCGAACGGGCGCTGATCGCCCGCGGGCGGGATGCGAGTCACTTGTGGACGTCTCCCAACGACTGGGGCGATCTGGGCTCCGATCTCGACACATGGATGGAGGATACCGCGCGCGGTCTCGCCCACGCCATCGTTTCGGCCTCCGCCGTCGTCGATTTCCAAACCGCCGTCATCGACGGCTGGCTGCCCCTTTCCGTCCGCGCGGAAATCGTCAGGCGCACCGCAGCCCATGCGGACATGCTCGATTCGGAAGGCCTCGTCCTGCCGGTGGTGCGGGAGGGAACCGTCGGGCGCCATGCCCGCGCGCTCGGAGGGGCCAGCCTGCCGCTTGCGGACCGCTTTCTTCTCGGTGCACAGTCGGCAGCACCCGGCTATAGCTGACGCGCGATCCTCAATTTCTAGGAAGGAACGATCATGATCCTGTGTTGCGGAGAAGCGCTGATCGACATGCTGCCGCGGGAAACGGCGGCCGGCGAAGGTGCTTTTCTCCCCCATGTGGGCGGCTCTGTGTTCAACAGCGCGCTGGCACTCGGCCGGCTCGGCGTGCCCGTTTCCTTCTTCTCCGGCCTGTCGAACGATCTTTTCGGGGTCAAGCTTCAGGACGCGCTTCGCGCAAGCCGTGTCGATCTTTCACACGCAAAAATATCGGGCCGTCCGACAACGCTCGCCTTCGTCTCGCTCAAGGAAGGCCAGGCGAGCTACTTCTTCTATGACGAGAATTCTGCCGGGCGCATGCTTTCGCAGGCCGATCTGCCCGTTTTGAACAAAGACGTGGAAGCCCTGCTCTTCGGCGGGATCAGCCTCGCGACGGAGCCCTGCGGTTCCACCTACGAGGCGTTGATGAATCGCGAAAGCGCCGAGCGCGTGATCATGCTCGATCCCAACATCCGCTCCGCCTTCATAAAGGATGCCAAGGCGCACAAGGCGCGTATGCGGCGGATGATGGCGAAGGCTGACATCATCAAGATTTCCGAGGAGGACCTTGCGTGGTTCGGCGAACCGACCTCACCCGCCGAGGCCGCGCAGGTGCTGCTCGCAGGTGGAGCGAAGCTCGTGATCATCACCAGCGGCGCCAAGGGGGCGGCGGCCTACTGGAAGGGGGGGAGCTTCGTGATCGGGGCCTTGAGCGTCGAAGTGGCGGATACCGTCGGCGCGGGCGACGCCTTCAATGCCGGCGTGCTCGCCGCCCTTCGCAAAGCGGGCGTCCTAAAAAAGGAGCGCCTCGCGGAGATCAGTAAAGACGCCGTCCGGGAAGCGCTCTCGTTTGCGACGCGCATTGCGGCGATCACCGTCTCGCGCCCGGGTGCCAACCCACCCTGGGCGAACGAGATTTGAACCTCGGTGCGGGTGAGGCTGTCCGCACTGATTTTCTCGAATCAGGAAGCCTTCAGGCATCACGCCGTCACAGCACCAAATTACGCCGCCCGCCCCTCGGCAATGAAATCGGGATTGGCAAATGCCTCGAGCCCTTCCCCGCGCTTCGGGCCATAGGTGAGCGGCTTGCCGTCGAGCGCCAAGGTGCAGCCCCCGGCCGCCCGTAGCACTGCGTCGCCCGCTGCCGTGTCCCACTGCATGGTGCGGCCGAAGCGCGGATAGAGATCAGCGTCGCCGCGCGCGATCATGCAGAACTTCAGCGACGAGCCTATGGAAACGATCTCCGCCCCGGCGAAGCGGGCGAGGAAATCGTCCGTCTCCTTCGTCCGGTGCGACCGGCTCGCAAGGATCGTGGGCGGGTTCCTTTTCGGCCGCGCCGCAATTTCCCGGCGGCTGGTGATTGCGCCGTCATCCACCCCGCACTCTGAGGCACTGCCTGGCCGGCCGGAATAGAGGAGACCGCGTGCCGGTGCGTGAACCACGCCCGCCACCGGTGCGCCAGCTCTTACAAAAGCGATATTGACCGTGAAGTCCGGCCGGCTGTCGATAAACTCGCGCGTCCCGTCGAGGGGATCGACAAGAAAAAAGCCTTCATCGCCACAAGCCGGCAGCACTCCGCCTGAAGCCTCCTCCTCCGAGACGCAGGGAGTGCCAGCAAGCGAAGCCCGGAGCCCTTCGAGGATGATGCGCTCAGCCGCCCTGTCAGCCCCCGTAACGGGCGAAGCGTCCCGCTTGCGCTCGACGGCGACGCCCGCCTTGTAATAACGCATGATCTCCCGGCCCGCAGCCAGCGCCAGTTCCTCGAAGAGCGTCAGAAGCGGTGCTTCGTCAAAAAGGCCCTTGGATTGGGTCAGCAATATCCGCGCTCCTGCAGCCAGGCTTCCAGCTCATCGGCCAGATCTTCGGCCGAACGGCCTACCGTCTGCAAGCGGATATCCGCCTCTTCAGGCGCTTCATAGGGAGAATCGACACCGGTGAAGTTCTTCAGTTCGCCCTTAAGAGCCCGTGCATAGAGACCTTTCGGGTCACGCCTGGCGCATTCTTCGAACGGCGTGTCCACAAAGACTTCCACGAACTCTCCTTCGCCCATCAGGTCGCGAGCCATGCGGCGCTCGGCGCGGAAAGGAGAAATGAAGGAGACGAGCACGATCAGCCCGGCGTCCGCCATCAAACGGGCGACTTCGGCGACGCGACGGATATTCTCGACACGGTCCTCCTCGGTAAAGCCCAGATCCCGGTTGAGCCCGTGGCGGACGTTGTCGCCATCGAGAAGGTAGGTGTGGCGGCCCGCCGCGTGCAGCTTTTTTTCCAGGATGTTGGCGATGGTCGATTTGCCCGATCCCGAAAGCCCCGTGAACCACAGCACGGCCGGCTTCTGGTGCTTGATCGCCGCGCGGGAAGCCTTCGTGACGTCCAGGGCCTGCCAGTGGATGTTGGCGGCCCGCCGCAACGGATGCATGATCATGCCCGCGCCCACGGTCGCGTTCGTCACCCGGTCGATCAGGATGAAGGATCCGGTCGAACGATTCTCCTGAAAGGGGTCGAAAGCGATCGGCGCCTGGAGAGAGAAGTTGCAGACTCCCACCGCGTTGAGATCAAGACACTTCGCGGCCTCGTGAGCGAAGTTGTTGATGTTCACCCGGTGCTTCAGATGGCTGACCGTGGCGCTCACCTCGTCCGTCTCCGTGCGCAGGAGATACATGCGGCCAGGAAGCAGCGGATGATCGTCAAACCATATCACATTTGCCGTGAACTGGTCCGCGACATGCGGCCGGGCGTCCGGCGCGACCAGGAGTTCGCCGCGCGAAACCTCCACCTCGTCATGCAGAACCAGCGTGATAGCCTGGCCTTCAGACGCACTCTTGAGGTCGCCGCCATAGGTGACGATCCGCTTCACGCGCGTGCGGCGGCCGGACTTGGCGACCACCACCTCGTCCCCCACCGCAATCGTGCCCGAGGCGATGGTTCCCGCGAAACCGCGGAAATCGAGATTCGGTCGGTTCACATACTGCACAGGAAAGCGGAATGGCCGCGCACGCGCTTCACCTTCGATGTCCACCGTCTCCAGGTGCTCGATGAGGGAGAGGCCGGCATACCAGGGCGTGCGTTCGGAACGTCGCGTTACATTGTCGCCGTGGCGAGCCGACATCGGGATAGCCATGACCGAGGAGAAGCCCAGATCCTTGGCAAAGGCCTGGTAATCACTGACGATGCGCGCAAACACCTGCTCGTCGAAGTCGACAAGGTCGATCTTGTTGACCGCCAGCACGATGTGCCGGATGCCGAGCAGCGACGCAATGATCGAGTGGCGGCGCGTCTGCTGCAGGACTCCCTGGCGCGCATCCACCAGCACCACGGCGAGATCGGCCGTCGAGGCACCCGTGGCCATGTTGCGCGTGTATTGTTCGTGTCCCGGCGTGTCCGCCACGATGAACTTGCGCTTCGGCGTGGAGAAGAAGCGGTAGGCGACGTCGATGGTTATGCCCTGCTGGCGCTCGGCTTCCAGCCCGTCGACCAGAAGCGCGAAATCGATGCCGCCGCCCGTCGTGCCGTGCTTCTTCGAATCCTGCTCCAGGGCAGCGAGCTGGTCTTCGAAGATCAGCTTCGTGTCATACAGAAGCCTTCCGATCAGCGTCGACTTGCCATCGTCCACGGAACCGCAGGTAAGAAAGCGCAACAGCGTCTTTCTTTCCTGACCCGCAAGATAGGTGCGGATATCTGTAGCCTCGGTTTCAAGAAGCGCGGCGTTGACGTTGAGCATCAAAAATATCCCTCGCGCTTCTTCTTTTCCATGGAACCTGCCTCGTCGCGATCGATAAGGCGGCCCTGTCGCTCGGACGTGCGGGCCGTCAGCATTTCGGAGACAATTTCTTCAAGAGTGGTCGCGGTGGATTCGATGGCGCCCGTCAGGGGGTAGCAGCCGAGCGTGCGGAAGCGCACCATCCGCTCCTCCACCTTCTCGCCCGGCAGGAGCCGCATGCGTTCGTCATCGACCATGATCAGCATGCCGCCTCGGTTCACCACCGGCCGTGTCCTGGCCAGATAAAGCGGCACGATGGGAATGTCTTCCTGCAGGATGTACTGCCAGATGTCGAGTTCGGTCCAGTTGGAGAGCGGGAAGACGCGGATCGACTCGCCGGGCGCCACGCGCGTGTTGTAGATCTTCCACATCTCGGGCCGCTGGTTCTTCGGATCCCACGTGTGGTTGGCCGTGCGGAAGGAGAAGATACGCTCCTTGGCGCGCGATTTTTCCTCATCCCGCCTGGCACCGCCGAAAGCCGCATCGAAACCGTATTTTTCGAGCGCCTGCCGCAGTGCCACCGTCTTCATGATATGCGTGTGGACGTTGGAGCCGTGATCGAAGGGGTTTATGCCGTCACGCACGCCCTCTTCATTCACATGCACCAGGAGATCGAAACCGAGCTCGGCCGCCATGCGGTCGCGGAAGGCTATCATCTCCTTGAATTTCCACGTCGTGTCGACGTGGAGGAAAGGAAATGGCGGCTTGGCCGGATAAAAGGCCTTCATCGCCAGATGCAGGAGCACCGATGAGTCCTTGCCGATGGAATAAAGCATCACCGGCTTGGAAAAATTCGCCGCAACCTCTCGCATGATATGAATCGCTTCGGCTTCCAAGCGCTGGAGGTGCGTGAGCGGTGCGGGCATATCTTGACCTGATCTTTTCTTGGGCACCCTTTGCGGGCACCGGATAAGATCGAGATAACATTGCACCGACGACGCCTCAAGGCGACCGAAACTAAAGGCAAGAGGAGATAAGTCCAGCATTTTGCGCCATTTGCGCCGAATGCGGAAAGTTCTTCCGGAAGGTCGCTTCGTCCTCCCTTCCGGGCAGAAAAACCGGCGAAGCGGGTGTGACTTAGCCTTCCTTCACCGCACGCCGGATGACTGAGATGATACGGTCCTGATCAGCCTCGGAGAGATAAGGGTGCATCGGCAAGCAGAGGATGCGATCAGGCAGGCTTTCCGAAACCGGGAGTCCTCCAGGCGCGCGGGGGTAGGATGCATAAGCCTCCTGCAGATGGAGCGGCTTTTCGTAATAGACGACAGAGGGGATACCCTCCTCCTTGAGAGCCGCCCGGACCTTGTCACGCGCAGGTGTCTCGACCGCATATTGCGCCCAGGCCGAACGGTGCCCGCCGGGAATGACCGGCGTCTTCGCGATACCTTCCAGTCCGTGACTGTATCGGGCAGCCACGGTCTGGCGCATGTCCATCTCCTCGGGAAGGATGGCGAGCTTTTCCAGGAGGATCGCGGCCTGAAGCGTATCGAGCCTGGAATTGATGCCTATACGCACATTGTCGTATTGGCTCGCGCCCTTTCCGTGAAAGGCTATGGAGCGCAGGATTTCCGCAAGCTCCCCGTCATTGGTGAACATCGCGCCGCCATCGCCGTAGCAGCCGAGCGGCTTGGCCGGATAAAAGCTCGTTCCGGCTACATCGCCGAACGCGCCGCACATCGTGTTTCCAGCCGAGCCGCCGATCGCCTGGGCCGCGTCCTCGATAATGAAGAGTCCTTCGCGAGCAGCGATTTTCGCAATATCGGTATAGCCGGCCGCAAGGCCGAAGAGATCGACGGGAATAATCGCCCTGGGCGTCAGTTTGCCGTCATCCCGGACGGCAGCGATTGCCGCTTCGAGGCTTCCAAGGTCGATGTTGTAGGTGTCGGCATCGACATCGACAAAAACAGGCGCGGCGCCCGTCAGCGCCACAACTTCAGCCGTGGCCGCAAACGTAAAGCTCGGCACGAACACCGCGTCCCCCGGACCGATGCCCTTTGCCATCAGCGGGATCAGCAGCGCATCCGTGCCGTTGGCGCAGGCGACCACATGCTTGACGCCCAGGTAATCGGCGATCTTCTGCTCGAACTCGGCGACCTCGGGCCCAAGGATGTAGCGACCCTCGGCCAGCACCTTGGCCAGTCTTTTGTCAAGCTTCTCCTGGATACGCTCGCGCTGCTTGCCGAGATCGATGAACTGCATCTGCACTGCCCTGCCCTGGATTCAATTGCGCCTTACGACCGCGCTGCGCTTTTCGCAGCACGCCGCGCGTTTCGCAACAGAAAGGAACGTTCACTCTGTCGCAGGCATTGTTACACGCGGTGACCGATTCCGCGATGCTTCCGGTTTGCATCGCACAATTTTCACCTCTAACAAATAGCCATCAGCGTGCACCCAGGAGACAAGAGACGCATGAGTGCTCCCTTCAAGGCCTATGATGTTCGCGGTCGGATTCCGGAAGAGATCAACACGCCTTTCGCCTACCGCTTTTCCCAGGCGCTGAAGGAGGCGCTTGGCCCCAAGGTCGTCGTGATCGGCCATGACATGCGGCTCGACAGCCCTGCCCTTGCGGGCGCCCTGGCTCAAGGCCTCCTCGACAGCGGCGTCGACGTTCTGCCCGTCGGCCAATGCGGGACGGAAGAGGTTTATTTCCATACGGCCCGCAGCGGCGCGGATGCCGGGCTGATGGTGACGGCGAGCCATAATCCGCCCGATTACAACGGCATCAAGATGGTGCTCAAAGGCGCATCCGCAGCCACGCCCGACAATGCTTTCAACGCCATCGAGGCGCTCATGCGCTCCGACAAGGTGTTCCCGACGGCAGCAAGCTGGAGCGAACGCGGCAAGCTGCACCCGGTCTGCGACCGCAACGCCTATATCGAGCGTCTTCTGGAGGAGGTGACCGGTCAGGACCTGAAGCCGATGAAGATCGTCTGCCATCCCGGCAACGGTTGCGCCGGGCCGATCATCGACCTTCTGGAGAAGCACCTTCCCTTCACCTTCATCAAGATCGATCACGAGCCCGATCCATGGCTGCCCAACGGCGTGCCAAACCCGCTCCTGCCGGAGAAACGGGAGAAGGCAAGCAAGGCCGTCGTCGAGCACGGAGCCGATCTTGCCATCGCTTGGGACGGCGATTTCGACCGCTGCTTCCTCTATGATCACAAGGGCCGGTTCGTCGAGGGATACTACCTTGTCGGCATGATCGCCCAGCGCATGCTCAAGAAGGCTCCCGGCAGCACCATTCTCTACGATCCGCGGCTTACGTGGAATACGATCGACGTGGTGGAAAGCGCCGGTGGCGTCGCAAAGCCCTGCCGCACGGGACATGCCTATTTCAAGCAGATGATGCGCGAAGAGAATGCCATCTATGGCGGCGAGATGAGCGCGCACCACTATTTCCGCGATTTCGCCTACTGCGATTCCGGCATGCTCACCTGGCTCGATGTCGTCTGCGAACTGTCGTCCAGCGGCGAGCGCCTCGCCGACCTCCTGGAAGAGCGGATCGCCAAGTTCCCCTGTTCAGGCGAGATCAACTTCACCGTCGAGGACGCCAAGGCAGTGCAGGAAAGGGTCGCGGCGCATTACCAGCGCTTCAACCCGACGCTCGAGACGATCGATGGTCTGGGCCTGGTCTTCGACGATTGGCGCTTCAACCTGCGCGCCTCCAACACGGAGCCGCTTCTGCGCCTCAATGTGGAGACTCGGGCGGACCAAAAGCTCTTGGAAGAGAAGATCCAGGAACTTCGCGGCCTCATCCAGGGCTGAGCTGATGAATGGACGCGCCCCAGACTGCTCAGGGCGCGTCCTTTTGCTTTGATATTACCCGACCTTTGTCCCCCAGAATGTCGTTTGATCGGCCGCAACGTAGCCATCCGCCATTCGGAAGTAACCCTGAAGCTCCACCGTGTCGCCGGCAGCAAGCGGCACGAGGGTGGAAATCTGCAGGGTGGTCCTCAATGACTCGTGCGGGCCGGCAATTTCGGCGAAAGAGCCCGGGATGTCAGACATTCCATTCAGCACGAGCCTGCCGCTCATGCGCGCCGCAGCGCTGCCATTCGTCTTGTAGAGCAGCGAAGCGCCGAAAAGATACGTCCCGGACACGGGGGCTGTGAAACAATTGGCGGCGGCGTCGAAACAGTTCTGGTCATTGTACGTCGTGCTGTTGATGCCGATCCTGGTCCAGGCGTCCATTCCGAGATAATTGTCGTAGGTTTCGTGGACAAAGCTTGACTGTGTGGCTCCGGATTGATTCAAGGCTGCTTTTTGGGAGGCAGACTTGGGCGAGCGGATCGGTGTTTCGGATGAGGAATGGGCGCTAATCGGGCCGCTT
>Ga0164243_10007301_pt1 | contig 16512 bp, 16 predicted proteins | sample OricompcompostOP_FD_108781 | JGI IMG/M metagenome (GOLD analysis project Ga0164243, IMG submission 108781) | Organic Plus compost microbial communities from Emeryville, California, USA - Original compost - Organic plus compost (OP) | ecosystem: Engineered > Solid waste > Mixed feedstock >... | reverse complement strand
GGAGCGTCTCAGTGCCTGTGCTCCCGGAACCGCCAGAGGAACAGCTTCCACGCCGTTTTCATGGTACTGTTGATCTGGATCCGTTGCGCATGGCTGGAGATGCGGCGACCATTATGCGGGAAGTCGTGACCCATCTGGCGGGCCTTCTGGGATCTCGGGTCACGGTGACGCTGGAAATTCAGGCTGAGATTCCCGATGGTGTGCCCGAACATATTCAACGCATTGTTCAGGAGAACTGCCGTACACTCAAATTCCACCCGCAGTCAGGTTTTGAGGAAGAGTAGCGACGGTTCGCTGAAAGAGTTTCTCCAGCAAAAGTAGAAGAGGGGATGCCTGGAAGGCTGCTAAAAGAAGTGTCGGGCATCTCCTCTTTTACCGGGCTTCCGCACCTGATGTCGTCACTTATGCATCAGAGTCGGGAATAAGTGGGGACACTGCGGGCAGATTGTGCCCTGCTCGATCCAGAATCGCGATGATTCCACGCGGGCGGCTTGCCAGAGTATGCCTGACATCCGCGATACGAAGCATCGTGATTTGTCTGCTCGTAGGCAGAAAAGCAGGCGCAAAACCGGCTGAGATGTGTTTACACGTCAGCCACAGGAGTGGCTCCGGTTGTCGGTCTGGATTGCTTGTTGTGATTATCTGCCCGATGCGCTCTCAAATCATTTATATGAGCCTGAAATCATCACAGCCTCTCGTGCTCGCAGGCTTCGATATATCCTCCAAAATGTTGCATATACTGCTCTCCCCAGTTGAGCATTAAGAGAATAATTGGTTTTAGACTGAAGCCAAAATCTGTCACTGAGTACTCTACGCGGGGAGGAACTTCTTTATAGATCTCTCGATGGATAATGCCATCAAGTTCTAATTCCCGCAATTGCTGAGTCAGGATCCGTTGTGATATTCCAGGAAGCAACCGCTTGAGTTCGTTAAAGCGTTTTGGAGATTCAAGCAGATAATAGAGGATGACGGTTTTCCACTTTCCGCCAATAACGTCAGCAGTCGCTTCTACAAGGCATCTATAGTTTTTGGTATGAATTGGCTCGCGCATGACAGGTTTTTCTCTCCTTGTAAGTAACCATTTTGTGACTATACCACAATATTGTGCGTACTTGTCAACATTTCAGAGATGCCTTATGCTTTGCACTGTGTTCGTACGAGAGACGAATTACAGGAAAGCGAGAGAGATACACTATCTCTTTACTAAAAAAAGATCTCATTGTTGAAGGAGTGAAAAATAGATGAGTAGCAAAATACAGTTGCATGAGCTTGGCGATTTCCTCGAATTGCCGCTGAATGCGGTCCTGGCAACCTACTTGCCAGATGGAGAAGCATTGTTGTCTCCAGTCTGGTTTGAGTGGCGTGATGGCAGTTTCCATATCATCACTTATAAGGATGTAAAGTACCGCAATCTCAAGCGCGACCCGCGTGCTAGTATCCTTGTTTTTGAGAATGGTGGTATCAACAGAGGAATCGAGGTGCGTGGTGAGGTACAGCTTGATACCGGTAATATTGATGAGATTCTGCAACGAATTGTGAAACGATATCTGCGGGCAGAGGATAGAGACAGATATGCACAGTTACTTGAAGGTGTTGAGCTGGCTCATATTCGTCTTGAACCGGGAAAACTTCGAGTCTGGGATCATGCCGATGATGAGATGTATCCGGTTGGAGGAGAACAGGATGTCAAAATTATGAAAGCCATTCGAGTCCATAAGTACGGTGGACCAGACGAGCTGAAGTATGAGCGAGCACCTCGCCCGGTACCTCAAGCGGGGGAAGTGCTGGTGCGTGTTCTGGCTTCAGGAGTAAATCCTGTGGATTGGAAAATGCGTCAGGGGCTGGTTCAGGCTTTTTTTTCGCTCCAGTTCCCGTACATTCCAGGTGGAGATCTTGCAGGTATCGTTGAGGAGGTTGGTCCCGGAGTGACAGGCTTTCAGAAGGGACAGAAAGTGTATGGATACACCGCTATTAATGGAAAACAGGGGTCCTATGCCGAGTATACCACGGTTCCAGCCAGCTCGTTAGCTCTGATGCCGGCAGCACTGAGCTTTCTTGATGCAGCAAGTATACCGACCGGAGCCGCGACGGCGTGGCAGGGACTCTTCGATTATGGGAAATTGCAGGCCGGTCAGCGTGTCCTGGTTCTGGGGGCTGCTGGCGGTGTCGGTTCGTTTGTAGTCCAGCTTGCTCATCTGAAGGGAGCATATGTGCTCGCGACTGCATCTTCTGAAAATCAAGATTATGTTCGCTCGCTTGGTGCTGACGAAGTGATCGATTATACAAAGGTCCCGCCTGAAGAGATAACTGGCTCTATCACTGATGCTGTTGATCTTATCTTTGATGCGGTTGGCGGGAAGACAGCAGAGCAATCAGTACGGGTATTGCGGCGAGGGGGAACATTGGTCTCTGCTGTCTCGCAACCGGCGCCGGAGCTGATGGAAGAGCATGGGACGCAGGGCATCTTCTTCCTGGCAACTATTACCAGCGAAATCTTGCAGGCTATTGCTGCACTTATCGATGAGGGCTCCGTTCAGACTCCGAGAACGACAGTCTTTCCTCTGCAAGAGGTGCGGCAGGCGCATGAACTAAGTGCAAAGGCGCATGGAGGTGGTCGGATCGTCCTTCAGATTGCAGACGAGCATGCATTATCCAGAGATGTTGAGCAAGAATAGATCCTGCTGAAAGGTGTCAATGGGGGGAAGGTCCTTGAATGAGCATGGGCCTTCCCATTTGGTGTGCATTGGGTCCATGTCGTCCGAAAGCCGCGGATACTGCTGTCAGGGGATATGTATAGGACGTGTACCGTTTGTTCTGTAATCTGTATGTCCTGTAAAGGTAGGGACAGATTCAAGGTATCTCGGGTGTAGAAAGAGCTCCATAGTATCGGGAAAGGAATAAAGTAGCTTGTTTCTCTGTTTTATAGAACTGAGCGCAGAGGTTTTCTTGCGCTTTATCCAGGGATGCGAGCACTGTTCTCTGGATAGTCAGAGAGGATGTCGGCCTTTTCTGGCGTGATGTGAATATGCTCATAAATGGAGAAAAAGATATGGATTTTGTGACATATAATCAAAGTATCGTGGAGCGGTTCCGCGAAAGTGGCGGCACTGTGAAGCAGAATGGATATCCCCTGCTCCTGGTAACTATTAAGGGCGCGAAAACAGGCCAACCGCGCGTCTATCCGTTGATCTCCGTGCCCTATGGAGAACACTATCTGGCAGTCGCGTCGAAGGGGGGAGATCCGAAACATCCTCTCTGGTATTATAATTTACTGGCGAATCCTGAGGTGACCGTTGAGGTAGGGCAGGAAACCTTTACAGCAACGGCCCGGCTCTTGAGTGGCGAGGAGCGAGAACGTGCCTTCGCGCATGCTGTAACGGTCTTTCCGCCCTATGCTGAGTATCAGAAGAAGACAACACGAGAGATCCCGGTGTTTGTGCTCGAACGGCATCAATAGAGCAAGCTGAAAGGGCTGTTGACCTGGAATGGGTCAGCAGCCTTTTTTGTATTAGAGAAAGCGCATATGCATTTCTATGTTCATGCATATATGGTGGATGGCAAAGCGGCCAGAAGCGAAAACTCCCCATCTCAAGGGAAAGAGCGTCTTCCCCTGGTATGAACTGGATATGGAGATTTCTCACATCTCAGTTGTGCGGGAAAACGCACAAGCGGGTATCACCTGGCCTTTCTTCATTCGCTGAGAAACCCGCTGTAGTTTCTTGCTACAACCTGAGCATTCAGTTGACGGAGCGTGTCTAGTATGACTCCTACAGCGATGAGCAGGGAGGAACTGTTCACCGGGATATTCCCTCCTATCTGGAAGAAGGTTGGTAGCACAACCATACAGCAGAGAAAGAGTGCTCCACCGAAAGTTATACGTGAGAGTATCCGGGAAAGATAGCGGTTCGTTGCTTCGCCCGGGCGATATCCCTCAATGATCGCTCCTTGTTTTTGGAGAGATTCCGCGATGTTCTGTTGTTGCCACTGCACATAGGTATAGAAGTAGGTAAAGGCCGCGGTTAGCACAGCATAGATCAGCCAGTAGTACCACGTTGTTGGGTTGCTGAGATACAGGGTGATCCATCTTCCGGCTTCTCGGGCCCACGGGAGCTGACTTCCAGCAAGGAGCTGACCGATCGTATGGGGGAAGAGGAGAAAAGCCTGAGCGAAGATGAGCGGGATCATCCCTACACTGTTGACTTGCATTGGCAGAAAGGTCGTGTGTCTGAAGGCATGAAGTTTGTTGCGTTTGGTCGGGTATGAAACAGGAACGCGTCGTTGACCTGAATACATATAGACCATAGAGAGCAGCAGGAGGAGCAGGAGAAGGAAGAGCGCAGCAAGCGTGACAACAGAGCTGCCATTTCCTCCCGAGGTGAAGAGCGAAAGTATGGTTCGCTGAATGCTACCGGGGAGCGAGCTGAGAATACCTGCGACGATAATAATAGAGGTTCCGTTTCCTATGCCATGCTCAGTTATCAGTTCGGCAAGCCAGATCAGGATAATGGTGCCTGCCGTCAGGGAGAGCAAAATAGCAAGTGTCTGGAGCCAGTGTGCACCAAAGAGGTTGAAGGTTGCTGGATCTAGAACGCCTATATTTGCAAGGAGCGCTGTTTGTGAGAGCGCTTGCAGGAAGGCCAGTGGTACGGCGCACAGGCGCGTCATCTGCATGAGCTGCTGCTTCCCTCGTTCTCCTGCTTCCTGCATGCGTTGCAGCGCAGGAATCAAAGGCGTTAGCAATTGGACAACGATAGTCGCTGTAATGTAAGGGTAGATGCCGAGCGCTACCAGCGAGAAGTTTTGCAGTGCTCCCCCGGAAAAGAGATTGAAAAACGAGAGGAGCTGGCCCTGAGTGGACTGCGTATTCTGCATAAGAGCCAGTAGCTGTTCTCTCTGGTAAGCAGTCAGGGGGACGGGAATGTGTGCGAGCACGCGAAAGACAAGGAGTAGTCCCGAGGTAAGAAGGAACTTACGGCGAATATCATGAATGCCCCAGAGAAGGCGTAGTTTTTGCCACATAGAAATCTCCTTCTGTATGCCGATGTATCTGGATAGTGTTCAGCATAGCGGAGAAATGGAGCGAAGAGGGCGGCAGGATTGAGGGCCTGTGAAGGGTATTTGTGCGTCTTTTTTCAACGGAGGGGAGTGGGGATTTCAACGGGAGGAAGTGGGGATTTCAACGGAGGGGAGTGGGGGCTTATGGCCCCCGCAAGTGATTTCCTGATAGATGTTTCTCCGGGAACAGGAGCCATTGGGAGGCCAACCACTCGTTACCCCATCGGGTTTTGCTTTTATCGATGTCAGTTAAACAGCGCGGCGGCTCCTGAAGCAATCCCATTGTATACAATTTCTGTAATGCAGCTTCAACGCGAGGCGCAAAGCGTGTCGTTATATTCGGGCGATCAATGGGAACCTTGCTTGCAGCCAGCAGATCGGCAAGAACGAACGGTGTGGTTGTCTTGTTGCGCTTTTGTTGCCTCCACTGCTCGGTAAGGTAGAGCGCAAGCCTCAGGGTGATACGCTCGCTCTGTGGATTGAGCTGGAAAACCTGACGATCAAGCGATGCAAAATAGCAGTTGTTCTGTTGAAGATAGTCCACAAGCCAGCTCCCAGGCGCAATCGCATATCCTTGTGGTATGGCTTTCTCTGCTTCCTTGATAGGCATCAGGGAAAGATAGGGCGAGTTGACGGTGTGATGCACCGCTTTCCCTTCGGTGATGGTAAGATGGGAGCCCTGTACATAGCACTGACTCAAAAGCGTGATATCCTGTACAAGCTGTTGCTTGTGTTTCCATTGAAACCCATCGCTATAGCGTTTGCTTGCGCCCGGGAACGCCTTGCGCTGGTGTTTCTGAACCCCGCGCCAGTGAAGAAGCTCATCAGTGCGCACCACAACGTACCCATTACTGCTATATCGCTCATCATTGAAACGGTTCCACCAGAGCCCCAGGAGAACACGAGCCGTGAGCAGCGCTCGTTCGTTTGAGGTGTCCGGTGATAAGGCATGTAGCTTGTCGGTTGTGGTGTCTCCTGGGGAGCGAAACGAGATAAGCAACTTATTCGAGGCGCGATAGAAATGATGTTGTGGATCGTCCGGATCGGGCTGCCACTCTGCCAGGGGGGTGAGGAGCGCTTCGCGTAGTGCTCGATCCTCCGCATAATTAGGGACGAGCAGTTCCGAGCGATACTCAATACGAGGGAGGGCAGCCAGTAATGTGCGCCATTGCTGGATATCTCTGCTGATCTCAGGTGAAGCGTGTGCTATTTCGCTCTGGCTTTTGGGCTTTGCCGGATGGATGATCCGGTGCGTGGTAAGGCCCGATGAAAAGCCTGAAAGCAAAAGGAAAGGTGAGATCAGGAAAGAGAGGAGAATGAGGAAGCCTGCAACAAGTGTGTTCAGGGATAGATGGCTTCTGCTCTGCTGCTGGTTTTGCTGATGTGCCACAGTCGTGAAAAACCTCCCGAACTCATGAATCGAACATGCTGATAGTATAGCGCAAGAGATGATGGATGTGCCCATTTATTTTGTCGGGAGTGTCGGCAGTTTCTCTTGCTCATGCTGCAAGCCTTTCGGAACAGTGTCGAGCTGATAAAGAGCCGAGTCGTAGCGTTTGACACTCCCCAGGGCACAAGCCCGGGGAATGCTGAAAAGTGGATCGAAGAGCGAGAGGCGCTTGCTCCTTTGCCTATCAGCTTCGGCACCTGTTTTTCCGGATGGCTCTGTAGGGAAGGCCGGTTCTGCGTCGCTCCGTTTTCTCATTCGCCAGGCTCTAGATCCTCCTTTTCTCACAGGCTGCTCTTCCTTACCAAAAGCGGCAGAAGGCCGCTGGCTTCAGCCAAGGGGATGGATGGCGCAGGAAGCCAGCAGCGGCAGGACGTTCTTGAATATCTTGCAGAAGGCTCTACAGGGTACCGTCAGGCAGACGGGAACCGACGCTCCGCAAGGAACGTCGAACGCTTCTGGACAGCCTGCCGCTACGCGTCGTCGCACTGCGGCGCCGCGCAAGCATGCTGAATGAAGGAAGAATCCCCGGCCTTCAGGTCTGGGGAGTGTCAAACCTTTTATTCTCTTCATTGCAAGCAGCATGCATATCATCGTGATGGTACGTCTCCTGCCGTTGTGGTATGCTGTAGAAGGATTATCAAGTAAACGTTTTCTCTGTGCGGAGAAATGGCGATGCCCGGAGATTATGGAAGTGCGCTTGTTGGTCGCTCTCGATTGAGCGGGATTGAAAGGAGCAATGATGAAGTTTGGTATCTGTGCTTCATTTCGGCAGGTTGCTGCATTTCCAGCACTCAATGTTGACTATCTTGAAGAAAACGTACAACATTTTCTGATGCCCGAGCGCCCACAGGAGGCGTTTGCAGAACAGTTATGCGAGGCGCGTCGTGTGCTTCCCTTTCCGATTGAGGTGGCGAATGTCTTTTTCCCTGGAAACTTTCCGCTGCTTGCAACACCAGAACGGCCTGTCGATCGGGAGCGGGTGGAGCGCTATGTGCGGACCGTGCTGCGGCGTGCAGAGGAGGCAGGAATTCGGGTGATTGTATTTGGAAGTGGGAGGGCCCGAGCCTGCCCGGAGGGATATGAGCGAGCGGAGGCAATCCAGCAGATTGCGGATTATCTCGCTATCTGGAGTGATTGGGGGAAAGAGCATGGGGTGCGTATTGCGTTAGAGCCTCTACGCTATCAGGAAACAAATGTGATCAATACAGTGGCCGAGGGTGGTGAGCTGGTTGCCAGCATTGCGACCTCTGGTGCGGGGCTCCTGGTCGATACTTATCATATGGCAAGTAATCGGGAAGCACCTGCAAGTATCGCGGCGGTCGCTCCCTATCTGGCACATGTGCATGTCGCTGAACTGGAGGGACGTAGTGCTCCAGGAGTACATGGAGAGGATTTTCGCCTCTATTTTTCAGTGCTTCAGCAGTGCGGCTATGATCAGCGCATCTCAATAGAGTGTCACTGGAAGGATATGGCAACCGAAGCAGGACCTGCTCTGGAGACGATACGAGCACAGTGGATGTGGTCCTCACAAACTGAACGCGATTGAAGCCTGTGTCTTTTCGGGTGGAGGTCGTTGGTTCGCCGATGCTGGATATATGGAACTATAACTCCCAACTGAAGCGAGGATGATACATAGTCGCTAACATAATTCTCTCATGCTGTCGTCGATTCCAGTGAGGCATTTGGATAAGGTATCCCGCGGCGTCTGAACAGTGACGAGCTTTTCGTTTTGCGTCCGGAGATATCCAGCCTCTTGACAGTATCAGAGTGGCGATGGTATGATTGTATCAATGTATCAATGTAGTGATACATTAATATGTTAGGAACAGAAGAACGTGGCGATCTGGTTGCATGTGAATATCCGTAGTGGTGTACCTATCTATGTGCAATTGGTTGAACAGATTCAGCACGCCCTGGAAGTCGGCACACTCTCCCCTGGCGATTCGTTGCCCTCCGTGCGTGAACTGGCAAGTGAGTTATCAATTGCACCCAATACGATTGTGAAGGCCTACAACGAACTTCAGCGCATGGGCCTGATCGAGAGCCGGGCAGGAAAGGGCACTACGGTACTTGGTGAAGCTCAGCAGGCTCTACGAGAACGGCAACAGGATGCACTGCTTGAGCGTCTCCGTGGAGTTGTTCACGATGCCAGTCAGCTTGGGGTGAGTGCGGAAGTATTGCGGACCCATTTTGAAAGTGCTGTTGGCGAGTTCTTTCCTGAAACGCAATGGCAAGGAGACAAGCAATGAATGACTATGTAGCGGAGATGCAGCAGAGGAGTACCGGCCCTTCGATGTCATCTAGCGATATTGCAATTGCGATTGATCATCTCACCGTCTCCTATGGGACAAGTCAGGTACTGAATAATCTGAGCCTGGAAGTGCCAACCGGATCGATTTTCGGCTTTTTAGGTGCTAATGGGGCAGGCAAAACAACCACGATTAAAATATTGCTCGGGTTCCGACGACCTACCAGCGGCAGCGCCCGGGTGCTCGGATATGACGTGGTCAGTCATCATCAAGAGATCTGTCAGCGTGTTGGCTATGTAAGCGAGACGAACAGCCTCTATGACTTTCTAAACATTCCTCAATTATGTCGTCTTTCTCGTGACCTGTACCGGCAGTGGAAGCAGGAAAGAGTAGATCACTATATTCGGCTATTTGCATTGCCGTTGCAGAAGCCGATCAAGCAGTTCTCGAAGGGGATGAAGGCTCAGCTCGCTCTCTGTCTTGCGCTGGGCAATGATCCCGATCTGTTGATTCTGGATGAGCCAACGACGGAGCTTGACCCGGTTGCTCGTCAGATGTTTCTCTCCACGCTTGTCAAAGATGTTGCGGCAGAAGGGAAAACGATCTTTTTTTCTTCGCACATTCTCTCTGAGGTAGAGGCGATTGCCGATCGGGTAGCAGTGCTGCATCAGGGGCGGATTGTTCTGAGCGAGGAGCTTGATACGCTTCGCGACAGACAGAAAATGCTGTGCCTGATTTATGAAGAGCAGCCGCCAGCGGAAGAGATAACCGTATTGGGTCGTCTCCCGGGAGTGCGAGCGCTTGAGCGGGAAGGCCGCGCGGTGCGCTTGCGTGTTGAGGGAAATACCGATACCCTGATTGAGACGATTCAGGCTCGTCCATATACGCTACGTGATCTACAAGTGGTCGCGGTTCGCCTCGATGAGCTGCTGTTGGAATATATGAAGGGAGAGAATGCATGAAGGCGAAAGAGTTACTGGAAGCTCGCTGGAAAGTGATCACCTTCTTATTGCTAGCTCTTCTTGGGTCAGCAGGAAATATTCTTTTCTCCTCCCTTCTCCCATCAGCAACTGATGAGCATATGGTTCCCATGTTTCAGAGCGTGGCTCAAGAGCCTCTTAAAGATACCTTTGAGGCATTGGTCTGGCAAAGTTGGTTTATGATGAATGGACCTGCCATCCTGGGTTTATTCGCTATTCTCCTGGGGAGTGGACTGATTGCGAACGAGGTGAATAAAGGAACGCTCTTCTTTCTGCTCAGTAAGCCAATCAGCCGGGATCGGCTTCTGCTGACCAAGTATGGGGTAAGTGCGGGACTCTTGCTGATTGTCGGTCTGATGAGTGCTCTTACTGTTGTCCTCGTCTGTTTGCTACTGGGACATGCGCAGAATATTCTCAACTTGCTTACAGCAACCGGACTGCTCTGGTTAGGAACATTGTTTCCTCTGGGCGTCTCACTCTGCTTCTCGATCCTATCGCCTGACAGCCTGCGTCCAGTAATATTCACACTGCTCGTTGTGCTTGCACTCACGCTGCTGCCGATGAGTCTGCCTGGGGGCCAGAACTGGAGCCTCTGGCACTATTGGGGGAGTCAGAGTGCCTATATCACAGGTCATTTCCCGCTGAAGGAATATATCGTCTGTTTCGTAGTAGCGGTTGTGCCGTTACTCCTTGCCCTCATCGTGTTTCGTCGTAAAGCCTATTAAGCGATCAGGTGGGGGAGTGGATATTCCGAATGGTAGAATTTCCACATCACCCCTTTATACAGAATAAGGAGTTTTTTGTGCAGACACCGTCATCCTCTTATCAGGTTGTACCATCTACAAACCCTTTTCGGCGACTTTTACAGCGTTATCCACTGATCAGCTACTTTACATTGACCTACATGTTCACCTGGCTTTCCTGGTTGCCATATGTATTGTCTCTAGATGGGATAGGCCTGCTCCCTATTCATCTTACCCAGTTAGGTATTCTTCCCGGGGCATTTCTTGGACCATTCTTCTCCGGCTTTCTTATGACGGCTGCCCTTGAAGGCAAGCCCGGTGTGGGTCGCTTGTTGCGTCGTTTTATCCCGAAACATATAGGCTGGCAATGGTATCTTCTGGCGGTTTTTGGAGTTCCTATCATTGTCACTACAGGGTTTCTCTTGCAGCCAGGGGCAGAGGCAGAACTTCATCCTGTCGTTCCTCAGATCTTCTGGGTGTTCCCGCTTGCCTTGCTTTTGCAAATCGTGACGAGTGGATTGGCGGAGGAACCGGGCTGGCGTGGGTTTGCGCTCCCTCACCTGCAACGGCAATGTGGCCCTGTGTGGGGAAGCATTCTTCTCGGCATTCTCTGGCAATGCTGGCATCTCCCCTTATACCTCACTGAATGGGGAGCAGGTGCAGGCTGGTTTGAGATTACGGTGGCTATACTTGGAACTATTGGTCTTACTGTTCTTATGACCTGGGTGTTTAACCATACCAGAGGAAATCTGTTCATCGCGATTCTGCTACATGCATCCCTTGACGCCTTTGGTATGACAGCGGCAACAAGCCTTTTCTCCATGCAGTGGATACGGCAGCACGATAATATGGCTCTGTTCATTAGTTTTAGCGTGGTTGCATTGATCCTCATCATTGTAACTCGTGGACGTCTGGGATACCGTCAACAATCTCTTGAGGACGTCTCGACGTCAGAGTACACCACTTCTCAACTGAAATAAAGTGAAAGATGAGGTAGCAAAGGCGAATGCTTCTGCTACCTCTGTATTTCGAAGGGAGTCTTGTAGCCAATGCGTCTGTGGCCCTCGGCTATTTAGAGGGCTTTGTGTGCAAGCTCTATTTCGGCGCATCTATGCAGGCTTACAGGCGTTGTTATACTCACCCATTTTTGGTGTTCCTTGATTGAAGCCCTGCGCCGAGGGAGATTGGAGCGAAGGCGCTTTCTCTGTTGTGAACTCCAGCTTTCTCCCCTGCATCGCTTGTTCACTGCCTGCCCCTTCAGGTCCCTGATCGCCGAAATGTCTGAGATACACCCATACTTGACACTCCTCGCGGCTCAAGTCAGGGCCTTCTGACGCTTTCGGATAAAGCTCTATCGATATGCTGTATCAACGGAGTATAGTATCTCTTTATATCAGTAGCGCAATTTGTTGAGCATGATGACCATGACCTCGATACTTTTCAGCCTGATCAGAAGCATTGTTGAAGGTGGCAGTTGATGGAAAAGGGCGGATAGATAAAAAGTGTATAGAGCTTGAGTTCTATTGTAAAAAGAATTTTTCTGTGTTATGGTAGTATCAACAATGAAAAGATCGTATTCTGTTTTTCCTCAGCTTCTTCTCCTCATATAGTGGGAGAAAAGTGGAACCGGCATATGCTCTGACCAGATCTCACAGTGCTATTCCTGAGCGTTAGACCCTTTTGAATACAGAGCAGGGAGGCTCGTATGAAGGAAAGATCCATCAGGAAGCCGTTCATCTTGTTGTTTGTGGTAGGAATAGTCTTGTTTTCCATGATGATAGGGAGTGGTCTTCTGGTGCAAAACGCCAGCGCTGCAACGACCGGGAACCCGATTCTTCCCGGAAATCAGGCAGATCCGAGTATCAAGATTTTCGAGGGTCGCTACTGGATTTATCCCTCGGGTTTTGACAACAACCGTTTTCATGCCTGGTCGTCTACTGATCTATCGCACTGGGTAGATGAGGGTGTTATTCTTGATGTTGGTTCGCAGGTGAGTTGGGCGGATACGCGAGCCTGGGCGCCAGACATGGTGTATCGCAATGGAAAATATTACTTTTATTTTGCCGCGGATGTGCAGATAGGTGTCGCGGTCTGTGACAGTCCGAAGGGGCCATGTACCGATACTGGGAAACCGCTTGTGCCAGCAGGTCTGAGCGGCGTTGAGTCGATCGACCCGATGGTTTTTATCGATGATGATGGGCAAGCCTATCTGTACTATGGAGGTTCTGCCGGACAGGGGAAAATGGGCATCTACAAATTGAACGGGGATATGGTCTCACTGAATGGTGGGCAGATCGTGCAGACGCCCCTGAACTTCACGGAGGCATCCTGGGTTCATAAGCGGAATGGTGTCTACTACCTCTCCTACTCGAATGGTTGTTACTGCGACAGCAGCTATAATGTACAGTACGCGACAAGCTCTTCCCCGCTTGGTCCCTGGGCGCATCGCGGAACTATTCTTTCTTCAAATGATGTGTATAAGGGGCCGGGGCATCATGCCTTTCTTCGGTATCCTGGTTCTGATGACTGGTATATTGTGTATCATCGGTATGAAAATAACGATTTCTCACAACGCAAGGTCGCGATCGATCGGATGTTCTATGGAGCGAATGGGACAATTCAGCCAGTGACGATGACCTCTCAAGGAGTGGAGACGCGCCCCTTGCGCACCTCACTGACAACCAATGTATTCCAGTCCATACAGGTGACGACTCCGGGTTTCACCGCTAACTTTATCCGTCACAGGAACGGATTGGGCGTAACTACTGTTATGAACGCGAGCAGCCCACTGCTTGATAAACAGGATGCGACGTTTAAGATTGTGCCGGGATTGGCTGATGCCGGATGCTATTCTTTCGAGTCAAAGAATTATCCTGGCCACTATCTGCGGCATAGCTCCTATCGGATCCATTTGGATGCTCCCGATGGCTCAAGGCTCTTTGCGCTTGATGCCACCTTCTGCGCACAACGCGGGCTATCAGGAAGCGGCATCTCCTTTTTGTCCTACAATTATCCTGATCGTTACATTCGCCATATAAACGGTGAACTCTGGATCGCAAGCAATAGCGGTCTGTATTCCTGGGATAATCCTGCAAGTTATACGCCGGACGTCACCTGGGCACTGGTTTCACCCTGGGCACCGTAACAGAAGGCGAATACAGAGGCCAGAGAAGTGGAGTCGATGCACTTACTCTCTGGCCTGCATGTTTCTCTCTGAGTAGAGAGATTGAGGAGCGCTCAGCCTTCCTTGTGAGCCTAACCTTGTCTCAGGGGGCGTATGGCCCATAACATTGAGAATCAGCGCTACGCTTCCCACAAGGACGATACTGACAAGTGCAGCGGCTATCAGGCTGAAGAAGCGAGACAGCCGTTTTTTAGAGGCGAGGGGCACTATCTTCTGATCCATTTTTCTCCTCTGTGTTGAATGAGGGCTTTGTGTTTGATCATTGGACTCTTTTGGCTGCTGGCCGATCGCATTGGATGCGATTGCTCGCTGCTTTGTAATGCGAGTCCATACCCGCTCGATGGAAGCTTGTTTCTCCAGCCCATACATTGCCTGTATGTCATGTACGAGAAGCTATATAGGGTGGTAAAACGGAAACATGAATGAAGAGAGGAAAATCTGACTTTCTCCGCTCATTCCTCTCAAGCTTCAATCCCAAGCGGAGAGAAAAGCCGCTGCAACAGTGGCCTTGCTGAGAGGGCGATACAGGTGGAGGCCGAAAGTCCTGTGCGCGAACCTCCTTAAGTATACCTGATTTTGGTCCTTGTTTCTACCTGATTCTGTATCAGTTGGACCAGAATAAGTCTTTCTCTTGTTGTGATTGTTTGCGTGAACCTGATGCTCTGACACTGTCAGCACGAGGTTCGCGCAAACAATTTCTGACAACAGCTCTCATTCAGGTTTTCCGCATAAGTGAGTTGAGTGTTGCGCCCCGGGAGCCATGAACCTGAACAGGCTAGCAGAGAGCCCTTCTTTAGAGGCTTATCTGCAAAGGAAGTATAGAGAGCATATTCTTATTGCAGAGTAGCGGCGGAAAAGACCGGCTTATCTTTCCAAACAAGCCGGGGAAGTGCTCTCATTGAACGTGGCTTTCCGTCCCTTTGTTTCTCAGTGGCCTCTATCAAGAAGGGCTCAGTATGGACATCACTGCACCCATGCGAAGCGCTCACTTTATCTTGTTGATTGCTGCATAGGCCACAATAAAGGGGGTAGCGACACATGCAGCACAGAAACTAATCAATCCTCCTATGCCACCGACAAGAACCAGGCAGATTACAGCGAACGCAAGCAAGCTTATCATTGTAATGGCGAGCCCTATGAGGCGTAGCACATTCTGATTGTGATGTGATTCCTGATACACTTTCGCTACTGGTATTTCGCTCATTCCTGGTTCATAGGGTGCCTCGTCGTATACCTGATCGCCTCCATATCTGCCGTAGGTTGAGCCTGTTTGTTCATATGTTTCCTCTTGTGGCATCATAGTGTATTTTCTCCTGAAGCAGCTTGCGATAACACAACGAACTGTCCCCCTCTCCGATGAACTGAGAGAGGGGGCCTGCTTGCCAGAATACTCGTTCTATTATTTTTCCCAGACCAGGGGCAGCTTCTTTACGCCAAATGTAGACATATTCTTGACCAAGGACAATGGCTCATCAGGCACGTTCCAGGAGCCTGGCAGCCGGTCGAGCATCGCATTCAGCGCAATCTTCGCTTCCAAACGCGCCAGAGGAGCCCCCAGGCAGAAGTGGATACCGCGCCCGAAGCCCAGGTGCCGATTGGGCTCACGCTCGATCAGAAACTGATCGGCATCGGGGAACTGCGTCTCATCGCGATTTGCTGAGTGGATCCAGGTAAGGAGCACCTGACCCGCTTCAATGTGCTGATCACCAATCATCGTCTCGCTCACGCTCCAGCGCGGCAGAAGTTTGACCGGCGAATGGTAGCGCAGGGCTTCTTCCAGCGCCCCCGGCACCAGGTCGCGATTGGCACGCAGACGCTCCATACTTTCTGGATACTCATCCAGGCACAGGATCGCGTTGCCGATCAGATTGGTTGTCGTCTCGTTGCCTGCCACCAGCAGCAGTACGCAGAACCCGATCAATTCTTCGTTGCTCAGCCGTTCCCCATCCACTTCCGCCTGCAATAGCGCGCTTATCAGATCATCCTGCGGATGAGCCCGCCGTTCCTCAAAGAGCTGCGTAAAGTAGGCGGCCATGCTACCTGCTGCCTGTATGCTTGCCTGCTGATCCTCTGCCGTCGCTTCCCCGTCGCCTGAGATAAAGGCATCGGACCACTGCTTGAACTGCTCTCGCTGCTCAGTGGGAATCCCTAATAACTCTGCAATGACCGTGATTGGCAGCGGGGTGGCCAGGTCCTGGATCACATCCATTTCCCCCTTTGCTACAACCTGGTCGAGCAAGGCGTTGGTGATCTCTGTGATGCGCACCTCCATCTGAGCCACCCTGCGCGGAGTGAAGGCCTGCGACACGAGTCGGCGCAACTGATGATGGCGCGGCGGGTCCATGCGTATAATGCTCAAAGAGAATGGATTTGCATCGCGGTACTCGGCTGGCATGAAACGGTTCTGATCGGACGAAAATGCCGTGTGATCACTGAGAACACGTTCTACATCTGCATAACGGAAAACATGCCATGCTTGCATCTTCTGGTCAAAGAACACGGGCTGTGTCTCACGCATCTGCCGATACCATTCATACGGGGCAGTAAGCTCTTCCCTATTTGATTTTGTTTGCATCTTTCTTCTTCTTTCTCTTCTTTTCTACTTGATTGGTAGGACATACCTCACAAAGGGAACATTGTTCTTCAATGATTTCCGAATATCATATCGATGTCAGATCGTAGGAATGAAATCGTCTATTAAAGAGTAGCGATAATGTGACCTCTTTTCCCTGGACATGGCCTTCATGCTTACACACGCTTTCGATAGGCTATGATCGCAAAGAAGTAGGCCACAACCAGAATCCCGATGCACCAGGCAAGCGCTATCCATATTGACTGAGACACAGGCTGT
>Ga0164243_10007299_pt1 | contig 16515 bp, 14 predicted proteins | sample OricompcompostOP_FD_108781 | JGI IMG/M metagenome (GOLD analysis project Ga0164243, IMG submission 108781) | Organic Plus compost microbial communities from Emeryville, California, USA - Original compost - Organic plus compost (OP) | ecosystem: Engineered > Solid waste > Mixed feedstock >... | reverse complement strand
TTGGTAGTTTTAGACATTCAAGAACTATTTTAAAATTTCTTTTATCGGTTCCTTCAGCTGATCAATATCGCCTGCGCCGGCGGTGATCAGTAATGGTACCGGGTTTGATTTCAGCCATTGCAACACTTCCTCTTTCTGCATGATGCGTACCGGTACGGTGATCATTGCGGCAATCATTTCGCTGCTGACCCCTTCTATCGGTAACTCCCGCGCTGGGTAGATGGGCAACAGGATCACCTCATCTGCCAGTGAAAGGCTGGCGGCAAAGCCTTCAGCCAGGTCGCGCGTGCGGCTAAACAGGTGCGGCTGGAAGATGACCGTTGTTTTTCGTCCGGGGAAAAGCGCTTTGGCACTAGTGATCAATGCTTTTAACTCTTCCGGGTGGTGTGCATAATCATCAATGTATATCTGATGATCATTTTTTACCACGTATTCAAACCTGCGTTTGATGCCTTTGAAAGAACTGAGCGCCGCGCGGATCTTATCGGTTCCTATACCCAGCAGGTGCGCTACTGTTACTGCCACCACTGCGTTTTCCACGTTATGCATACCGCCGATGTGTAACTCCAGGTTGTCAATCATCCAATCCTTGTGCATCACATCGAATTCATAACCTCCGTTTTTCATCCGGATGTTTTGCGCATATGCATCGGCTGCATCGTTCTGTAAACTGTACAGCAACTTGTTGGTGGCGTTCAGTTCCTTGTCGCGATGAAGGCCGAAACGAGCAATCAGCGTGCCATTTGGTTTAATATTGTGCGTGTACTGAATAAAAGCATCTTCCATTGCTTCCGGTGTGCCATAAATATCGAGATGGTCTGCATCCATGGCAGTCAGCACGGCGATATCAGGACTTAATTTCAGGAAGGAGCGGTCATACTCATCTGCTTCAATAACGGCTACCTGCTTCCTGCTGCTCCAGAAATTTTTATCGTAGTTAACGCTGATGCCACCCAGGAAAGCGTTGCAGCCGTATCCGCTGTCCCTCAGCAAGTGGGCGATCATGGTGGAAACGGTCGTTTTACCATGCGTGCCTGCTACGGTGATCGCAAACAGGGAGCGGGTGATTTCCTGCAATACGTCGCTGCGCTTTACGACCTCGTACTGGTGATCGCGGTACCAGGTCAGTTCCGTATGCGCTGCGGGAATCGCCGGCGTATATACGACCAGGTTAGCGTCTTTATCCAGCAGGTTCACCTCGTCAGTGTAATGGATTTGCATACCTTCCGCTTCCAGCTGCCTGGTCAGCGCGGTTGGGGTACGGTCATAACCGCTCACCTTCACGCCTTTTTCATTAAAGTAGCGTGCAATGGCGCTCATACCGATCCCGCCGATTCCTATAAAATAAACCCTATGTATGTTGTTCAAATCCATAACCTCTCTATAACGAAAGATATACGCTGATATATCTCTTTAAGATTTTTATTTTCAATATTTTCTGAAGATTATTTGCATAATTTTCTTCAGCATGCGTTACTATTTGTTGATACTTACCTTTCATTGATGATGGCAAATACCTGTTGGGCGATGTCCATATCCGCATTCGGATGCGCCATGGCGCCGATGTTCTGCGCCATTTTCTCCATCAGCGCCTTATTCTGAAGGAGGCTGAAAAGCACGCTTTCCAGCTCTGTGCCTACCGCATCGTTTTTGATGATGAGGCCGGCGTCCTTGTTAACCAGGTTCATGGCATTGGACGTCTGGTGATCCTCCGCTGCGAATGGGTAAGGCACGAAGATGACCGGCTTTTTCACAATGCAGAGCTCTGCAATGGCGAGTGCGCCTGCCCTTGATAGTACTACATCTCCCGCCTTATAAGCAAAGTCCATTACATTGATAAACTCGTGGACTTTTACGTGAGATGCGTAAGGAGCGGCAGCTGCTTTAGCCGTTTCATAAAACGGTTTGCCCGTTTGCCAGAGCAACTGGATATTTTTCTGCACGAACAATGGCAGTAAGGGAACCAGTGCTTCATTGATGGCCTTAGCACCCAGGCTGCCGCCTACGGCAAACACGGTTTGCCTGCCGGGGGCGAGGTCAAAGTGCTGCAGGGCATCCTCTTTCGTTACGGCCGACTGGGTGATATTATTCCTGACAGGATTGCCGGTTAATATCAGCTTGTCCGCCGGGAAGAAGCGTTCCATACCGTCGTACGCCACACATATTTTCTTTGCCTTCTTCCCCAAAATTTTATTGGACTTGCCGGCAAATGAATTCTGTTCCTGTATCAGCGAAGGGATCTGCATCCGCTGGGCCGCCCGCAGGATAGGGAAGCTGGCATAACCGCCAACGCCTACGACTGCATCCGGCTGGAAATCCCTGATGATGGCCTTTGCATGCCGCAGGCTTTTCCAGATTTTGAAAGGCAGCAGTATATTTTTGAAAAGGTTGCTCCTGTTGAATCCTGCTATTTCCAGTCCTTCGATGCGGTAGCCTGCCTGCGGCACTTTCTCCATCTCCATTTTTCCTTTGGCGCCCACAAAGAGGATCTCTGTATCCGGTTGAATCTTTTTCAACGCATTGGCAATGGCAATGGCCGGGAAGATATGTCCTCCTGTACCGCCGCCTGCTATGATAATTTTGCGTTGCATCTGTGCTATTGTTGCTGTTTTAATCTGTTTAATTATGCTACTGCTTCGTTTTCACGGGCTGCCATTACCCGTTCCAGTCTTTCTTTTTCCGCCTGTTTACCCTCCATCTCTTCCACATTCCGGGCTACGCTGAGGATAATACCGATGGCCAGGCTGGTAAAGATCACCGAGGAACCTCCCATACTTACCAGCGGCAGGGTTACCCCTGTTACCGGGAAGAGGTGAACGTTTACCGCCATGTTGGTCAGCGCTTGTATCACCAGGGTTACGCTAAGGCCTACCGCGAGGAAGGCGCCGAAAGCGTAGGGGCATCTCCGGTAGATGCGGATGCTCCTGAGCAACAGCAGCATGTAAGCTGCGAGGATCAGGAAGGCGCCCACCAGTCCGTATTCTTCAATGATCGTGGCGTAGATGTAATCGGAATAGGCATGCGGTAAAAAGTTACGTTGCGTACTGTTACCCGGGCCTTTTCCCATCATACCGCCGCCGGCGATCGCGATGTTTGCCTGTTGTACCTGGTAGGGCGTTTCGGTATGATCGTCATGCAAAAAGCTTTCGATACGCTTTTCCCATGTTTTCGTACGCATTTCCTTACCGGTGAATTTCGCTATCATGAACATCAGCACCACCAGCACAGCGCCGGCTGCCACCATGCCTGCCAGGAACCGGATGGGAACCCTTCCGATGAAGAAGAGGATCATACAACTGGCGCCCAACAGCAAAGCCGTACTCATATTGGCCGGCATGATCAGCAGGCAGATGATGCCTACCGGGATGATGATCGGAAGAAAACCCTTTCGGAAATCTTCAATGATATGTTGTCTTCTGGATAACTGCCTGCTTACATACATGAAGATGAAGAGCTTGGCTACATCCGATGTCTGGAAGGTCAGGTTGATAATGGGAAGACTGATCCATCTGCTGGCCTGGTTGATATTGGAACCGAATGCCAATGTGTATATCAGCAGCGGTATGGATATCAGGAAGCCTACCTGCGCTACCCGGGAGTAAATGGTGTAATTCACCCGGTGCGCGAAATAGATGATCAGGAGCCCCATGCCCAGTACGGAAAGCTGCTTCAGCAGATAGTATTCTGTATGTCCGCCTCTTTCCCGATAGGCCAGTGATCCTGTTGCGCTATATACCGACAGCAGGCTAACCAGCGACAGGAAAATCACTATCGTCCAGATAACTTTATCGCCTTTGGTTCTATAGAGCAGATTATTCATTTTCGTTTATTCGTTACAGTTACAATACCTCTTACCCATTAATTATAACTCCCTGACGGCGTCTTTGAACTGCCGGCCCCGGTCTTCATAATTCTTGAAGAGGTCGAAGCTGGCGCAGGCCGGGGAGAGCAGTACCACATCGCCTTTGGCTGCCAGTTTCAGCGCCGTGGTTACCGCTTCCTTCATGCTGGTGGTGTTGACCATCACCGGCGTGTCGTTGCGGAGCGCTTCTTCGATGGGTTTGTTATCCACACCGAGGCATACAATGGCTTTTACCTTTTCCTGTACGAGGGGACGGATGGCGCTGTAATCGTTCCCTTTATCCACACCGCCCATGATGAGTACAATGGGCTTTTCCATGCTTTCCAGCGCAAACCATACGGAATTGACGTTGGTAGCCTTGCTGTCGTTGATGAAATCCACCCCTTTGACAGTGGCCACATATTCCATCCTGTGCTCCAGGCTTTTGAAACTGGTGAGGCTTTCGCGGATCTTCTCCTTGCGGATGCCCATCGTTTTGCCGGCGATACCGGCTGCCATGGAGTTGTACAGGTTGTGTTTTCCTTTCAGCGCCAGGTCGTAGATACTGACTATGACCGGCTCTTCGTCTACCTTTATGTGCAACTGGTCGTTTTCGACGTAGCCGCCTGCTTTCAGTCGTTTCATGATGGTAAAAGGTATTGATGTTGAATTAATGGGTTGCTGCGGTAAATGCTGCATGATCTCGGGATCATCTTCACAGTAGATGAATGTATCATCCTTTGTCTGGTTCATGACAATCCTGAATTTGGACTTCACGTAGTTTTCCATCTTGTACTCATACCGGTCCAGGTGATCAGGCGTAATGTTCAGCAGGATGGCCACGTTGGGTTTGAACTCCTTAATGTCATCCAGCTGAAAGCTGCTAACTTCAATCACATAATACTCCGCTGGTGCGGTGGCCACCTGGCGGGCATAGCTCACGCCGATGTTGCCTACCATAGCCACGTCATAACCTGCGGTTTTGAAGAGGTGATAGGTAAGGGCGGTGGTGGTGCTTTTGCCGTTGCTGCCAGTGATGGCAATAATCTTTTTACCTTTCGAAAAACGGTAGGCCAGCTCAATCTCGGAAATCACCGGTACGCCTTTTTCGCGCACCTTTTTCATCAGTTCTGATTTTTCGGGGATACCCGGGCTTTTCACGATTTCGTCTGCGCCAAGTATCGTATCCCAGGAATGATGACCTTCTTCGAATGGTATCTGGTTAACCGCCAGTTCCTGCTTATAAATGTCTTTAATCGGGCTGCCGTCTGACACAAAAACTTCATATCCCTGCTGTTTACCCAGCAAGGCCGCGCCAATTCCACTCTCTCCGGCTCCTAATATGATCAGTTTATGTGCCATTTCGTTTATTCTTCTACGTTATTTATGTTTTAATAAAATATGTTATCTCATTTTGAATGTAGCGATGGCAAATACCACGCACATGATGGTTACGATCCAGAAGCGTACGGAAATTTTGCTTTCGTGGTAACCTAGTTTCTGGTAATGGTGGTGGAGGGGCGACATTTTCAGCAGCCTTCTTCCTTCGCCATATTTCTTCTTGGTGTATTTGAAGTAGGATACCTGTACCATTACGGACACCAGTTCTACCAGGAATACGCCGCAGAAGATGGGGATGAGCAGCTCCTTGCGTACGATGAATGCCAGGGAGGCAATAATGCCGCCGATGGCGAGGCTGCCGGTATCTCCCATGAATACCTGCGCCGGATAAGCATTGTACCAGAGGAAGCCCACACAGGCCCCTACGAATGCCGCAATAAAAATGGACAATTCCCCGAGGTAGGGGATGTACATTACATTGAGGTATTCTGCAAACTGGATGTTACCGGAAACATAGGCGAAGATGCCGAGGCCTACCCCTATAATTGCCGAAACGCCCGTTGCCAGGCCGTCCAGTCCATCCGTTATGTTAGCGCCGTTGGATACGGCGGTGATCACAAAGATGACGATCAGGATATACAGCGCCCAGGTGTATTTTTCAGCGCCGGGAATCCAGGAGATCAGTTTGGAATAATTGAACTCGTGGTTTTTCACGAACGGGATGGTAGTGATGGGCGTTTTCACATCCACGAACCGGTGCCCGTCGCGTGTCACTCTTTCCGGGTGGTTTTTTACCGGCCTTTCGTAGGCGGCAATCTTCTTGGGACCTACCACCTCGCGGGACACTACCACATCGTTATTAAAATAAAGGGTACAGCCTACGATCAGGCCCAGACCTACCTGACCCATGATTTTAAATCTGCCGGCCAGGCCCTCTTTATTTTTCTTGAAGACTTTAATATAATCGTCCAGGAAGCCGATCAGTCCGAGCCATACGGTACTCAGCAGCATGAGCCAGATGTACACATTCGCTACCTGTGCAAATAATAATGTAGGAATAACAATGGCAGACAGGATGATCAGGCCGCCCATAGTAGGGGTGCCTTTTTTGGAATTTTCTCCCTGGAGGCCGAGTTCGCGGATGGTTTCCCCGATCTGGCGGCGCTGCAGCAATCTGATAATACGTTTACCCAAAAGCAGGGAGATCACCAGCGACAATAGCAGTGCCATGGTAACCCGGAAGGTGATGAACTGGAACATTCCACCGCCGATTACGCTGATGTTGAATTCTGATTTCAGATAATTTAAAAAATAATATAACATATAGTTTTAGTCGTACCTGCAGCGCCCTGCCATAGCGGCGTTGCAGGCTATTAAGTCATTGAGTTATTCCAATTATTTACATCAACTGCACACTTCCTTATTTCTCGAGCATGGTCATCATCTCGCGCAATACCTGCTTGTCATCGAAGGGGTGCTTTACCCCATGGATCTCCTGGTATTTTTCGTGGCCTTTACCGGCTACGAGGATGATGTCATCTTTACCGGCCAGGGAAACCGCTGTTTTAATAGCTTCTTTCCTGTCTACGATAGCGATGTATTTTTTCCTGAGATGCACGGGCACGCCTGTTTCCATTTCCGCGATGATGGCGGCAGCGTCTTCGGAGCGGGGGTTATCGGATGTGAATATAACCCGGTCGCTGTTTTCCACTGCCACATCCGCCATGATTGGGCGTTTGGTGGTATCTCTGTCGCCCCCGCAGCCTACTACTGTAATCAGCTGCTCATTGCCTTTGCGGAGGTTTTGTATGGTAGCCAGTACATTTTTCAATGCATCCGGCGTGTGCGCGTAATCAACGATAGCGATGATCTGGTCTTTATCGGACACGAAGTAATCAAACCGGCCTTCGGCGCCGTGGATGTCACTCAGTGCCTGCAGTACTTTGGACTTCTCTTCGCCCAGCAGCCTGGCGGCGCCATATACGGCCAGCAGGTTATAGGCGTTGAACTCCCCGATGAGGCGGAAGTGTACTTCCGTATCGTCGATGGACATGATCAGTCCGGTCAGGTTGTTTTCAAGGATCTTTCCTTTGAAGTCGGCCAGCGTATGCAGACTATAACCTGCTTTGCGGGCTTTGGTGTTCTGCAGCATCACGTTGCCTCTTTTATCATCGAGGTTGGTGAGGGCAAACGCGCTTGCCGGCAGGTCGTCAAAGAATGATTTTTTCACGCGGATGTACTCATCAAAGGTTTTGTGGTAATCCAGGTGATCATGCGTGATATTGCTGAATATGCCGCCGGCAAACTGCAGCCCCGCGATGCGGTGCTGGTGGATGGCATGTGAGCTCACTTCGATGAATGCATACAGGCAGCCATCATCTACCATGCGGGCCAGCAGCGCGTTCAGGCTGACGGGGTCCGGAGTGGTATGGGTAGATGGTATAACGGTATCGCCTATCTGGTTTTGCACAGTGGAGAGTAATCCACAGTGGTAGCCCATTTTGGTGAACAGGCGAAACAGCAGGGTGGCGATGGTCGTTTTACCATTGGTGCCGGTAACGCCCACCAGTTTGAGCTGGCGGGAGGGATTATCATAGAAGTTGCCAGCTATGATGCCGCTGGCGGCGGCGCTGTCTTTCACCTGCACATAGGTGACGTTGCCGTCCGTATTAGCCGGCATCTCCTCGCAGATAACAGCCGTAGCGCCCTGTGCTATGGCTTTACCGATATATTGATGACCGTCTGCGTGAACGCCTTTAACGGCGATGAAGGCATCGTTTTTACCAATGGCGCGGGAATCAATTGCAATGGCGTTCACGGTAATATCGGTATTACCCTGAACGGCGGTGATGCCTACGTTATATAATATGTCGCGCAGCGTCTTCATTAGCTGAGTTCTATTACAATAGTTTGTTCGTTTCCGATTTTAGTACCGCCTGGCAGTGATTGTGATTTCACTTTTCCGGCGCCTTTTACAACTACGCGGAGTCCTGCATTCTCCAGCAGGTACAGCGCGTCTTTGAGTCCCATTCCGGTAACGTCCGGCACGGCGCCTTTCGGTTGCGGTACCTGCTGGAAGTTGACTTTCTGGTTGGATACTTTGGCGCTCACCCAGGCGTTTGTGGCCGGGATGGCGGCGGCAGGGAGTTGCAGGGTACGGAGTATTTCGTTCCATTCCGCAGCTTTTCCTGTTTTCATGGCAAGCATCGTATCCAGTTTGACGTTTGCCTGCATGGGAGTTTGTTTTTCCACTGCCAGCGCATAGAGTTTATCTGCCACTTCTCTAAACACGGGACCCGCTACACTGGCGCCGTAGAAGCGGAGTGCATGCGGTTTGTTTTTTATTACTACCACGCAGGTGTACTGCGGGTCATTGGCAGGGAAGTAACCTGCAAATGATGCCTGGTAGATTTTATCGGCATACCCTCTGCTGCCGTTGGCAACGAGGGCGGTACCGGTTTTTCCGGCGAAGGTGTAGTATTGGTTCTGCAATTTTTTAGCTGTTCCGTTGGTGACTACCCCTTCCAGCATTGCTCGCACCTGGCGGAGGGTAGACTGGGAGCAGATGCTGTCCATTACTACCGTTGGTTCAAATTTTTTCACTACCTGGCCATATTCCATAATGGAGTTGACGAGGTAGGGTTTCATCATTTTCCCGTTGTTGGCCACTGCGTTGTACAGCATGGCTGTTTGCAGCGGGCTGACCAGCACTTCATATCCGAAGGCCATCCACGGGAGGGTGGTATTAGACCAGGTGCGGGCGGAGGTGTTTTTGATGATCGGACGCCCTTCGCCGACCAGGTCAATACCGGTGATAGTATCGAGTTTCAGCCTTTTCAGGTTGTTGACGAAACTATTCGGTTTTTTGCTGTAGAACTGCACGGCAAGTTTGGCCATACCTACGTTGGAACTGAGTTCGAACGCGTGTTTGATGGTTACCTTCTGCGGACCGGGATGCGGTTCGGAGTCGTACACCGTTCTGCGGCCTACACGCCATTTACCGCCTTCCATGTCTACAATGGTATTCATGGTGGCGTATTTATCTTCCAGCACAGAGATCACGGTGGCCAGTTTGAATACGGAACCTGGTTCGCCGACCTGCAGTGCGTAGTTCATATTTTCCCAGTAGCTGCCATCGGGTTGGCGTCCGAGGTTAGCCATGGCTTTGATCTTGCCGGTTTTCACTTCCATGAGTATGCAGGTGCCGTGTTCGCATTCGTTTTGCACCATCATATTCATGAGCGCTGTTTCCACGATATCCTGCATGTTCACATCGATGGTGGTAACGATATCGCGGCCGTTTTCCGGTTCGATGTCGTATCCCTCCACGGGAACGTAGGTACCGCCGGCGATGCGGCGCATGAGGCGTTTACCGGTAACGCCTTTGAGGTATTCGTCGTAGGTTCTTTCCAGTCCTACGCTTTGTGAATTCTCGCGGGCGAGCCCGATGGTTCTGTTGGCGAGCAGTTTAAAGGGATTGATGCGTTTACTTTTGGTTTCGGCGATCATGCCACCTTTATTTTTGCCGAGCCGGAACATCGGAAACGTTCTCAGTGCCTGGTATTGGTTGAACGGTATATCCCTTTTGAGGAGGAAATACCGGTCTTTGGATTTATAGCCTTCCCGCAGCAGTGTTTTGTATTCCTCCTTGGAACGGTCGTTAAACAGCTGGGAGAGGCATAACGCGAGGGAGTCCAGGTTTTCCTTGAAGACTTTCCCCTGTTTATCCCTGAGTCCGTCGGCGGCAAAATCTATCCTGATATCGAAATAGGGAATGGAGGAAGAGAGCATTCTTCCTTCTTCAGAATAGATGGTACCTCTGTCGGCGTCGAGGGCTACATACCGGGTATGCAGGCTGTCTGCAATACTTCTCCAGTAGCTTCCCTGGACGTTCTGGATATAAAAGACTTTAGCGAGGATAGCGACGCCGAAGAGCGCCATGCCGATAACGCATAGATACACCCGCCATAATATGTCTTTCTTTACATCCACTTTTTTTTGTTGTTGTGTTTCTCCCGGGGGAGATATAATAAAGTATGATACCTGACACTGGCGGTTTTATTGAGATGCTTGCCATTGGATATTTACCAGCATCCCCGCCTATACCGGTTGGTAAGGGCGGGCAGTATCAGGTATCAATGTGTTAATCATTTTTTTCTGTTTCATTTTTCAGCACAATTTTTCGAGGCGGGGAGTTCAGTTGTTTGAGTCCCAGTTGCTCTACTGACTTGCTGACTTCACTCATTTTGCTTTTGAACATAAGCTCGCTCTTCACATTGATATATTCCCACTTGAGCTCTTTAATTTCTTTGCTTAGCTGATTGATACGGCGTATTTTTTTTTCAGCGAGGTGGCTGTTGGCGATATAGATAAGCGCCAGGGCAGCTAGAAACAGGATACGGGGCATGTTCTGCACCAGCATTGAATAGTTGATGCGGAGCCGCCATTCCTTTTTGGGTTCCTGCAAAGGGATATGATCTTCAGCAGGTACCTCCTGGTTTTTATCGATAATTTCTTCCTCGGACACGCGCTATGCTTTTTTAAGAATTATGAAATGGATAGACGCCTAAGCCATCATCAGTTAAAGCCTTCACAGTGAATAGGAACGATAGGATTGGAGCTGCGTGGTAAGCGCCTGCTACAAAATTTTTTCGGCTACCCGTAGTTTTGCACTCCTGGATCTGCTATTGATCTTCAGTTCTGCATCGCTGGCGGTTACCGGTTTTTTTGTGATTAATTTGAACAATTTAGGGGGTGTTTCCAAGCCAAACGGATCGTCTTGTGCTTCCTCGAAACTGCCAGATTTCATAAAGTTTTTAACTATTCTGTCTTCCAGTGAATGGAAGGTGATGATAGCGAGTCTTCCGCCTGGTTTCAATACTTCGGCGGATTGTGACAGTAAGTCTTTCAAAGCTCCCAGTTCATCGTTGACGGCTATACGCAGCGCCTGGAAAACCTGGGCCAGGTATTTCTGCGGATTCCCTTTTACGATGGGTTGGATTACAGATTTGAATTCTGCAATGGTACGCATGGGGTGTGCTTTTCTGTTTTTGACGATGGTTTGGGCCAGTGTTTTGGAATTGGTTACCTCTCCGTATTCCTGGAACAGGAGGTGTAATTTCGCTTCGGACCAGGTTGCCAGCAGTTGCGCGGCGGTAAGGTCCGTCCTGGTGTCCATTCGCATGTCCAGATCCGCGTCGAAGCGAATGCTGAATCCTCTTTCCGCAGTATCGAACTGATGGGAGGATACGCCAAGATCTGCCAGAATACCATCTACAGGTGTTGCTTTATGTAGTTTCAGGAAACGTTGCAGGTGCCTGAAATTCTGTTGTACAAAAGTTACGCGGTCGTCTAATATCCTGTTACGGTAGGCATCTTCGTCCTGATCAAACACAATCAGTCTGCCGTTTTCACCCAGTCTTTCCAGTATGGCTCTTGAATGTCCTCCGCCTCCGAACGTAGCGTCCACATATGTTCCGGATGGATGGATGTGAAGCAGCTCCGTTGTCTCCTGCAGCAGAACAGGTAAGTGATATTGCTGTTCGCCCATACGCTACAGATTTAAATTGTGTTGTTGTTATCTCCTCCGCCCATAACCTGCTGTGCCAAATCACTGAAGGCTGCTGGTGAGAAATTTTCAAAGAACTCCTGGTATTTAACACTATCCCAGATCTCGATTTTATTGGTGGCCGCAGCCAGAATAATATCTTTTTCCAGATTGGCGTAAGAGAGCAGGTTTTTCGGTACCAGCAACCTTCCCGCGCTATCCAGCTCCAGTATGGTAGCCCCGTTCAGAAAGTAACGCTTGAATTCCCGTACTTTTGGATCAAAGTCATTCAGCTTACTGATCTTCTCGAAAATGGGCTGCCATTCATTCATTGGATACAGGGACAAACATTTCTCAAACCCTCGGCAAATCACAAACTGACCACCCGCACTTTCCTGTACCTGCTTTTTAAATCCGGCAGGAAGGAGGAAACGCCCTTTAGCGTCCAGTGTGGCTTCGTATTCACCGAGAAAACCAGTCATACCATGGGGTAAAGTCCTTGAAATCCATTTTCTAACACAAAATAACACTTTTTCCCACTTTTTAACGAAAAAATGCTTTATAAATTTTTTCCACAGGAATAAAAGCCCTCTTGCGTTGGTTCTATATATAGTTAGGGGTGGGGAGATGTGAATTTCTCTGGGTATAGTGTTAGTAAAGTGTGAATAAGTTTTCGCAAGGCATGAGCCTGAGCTAAATAGCGCCATGGACTTGCACTTGGCGCGACTCCCATTTTCCCGATTTTTTAAAGGCCGGCAAAAATTACACTTAGATTTTTATTCTAATCCGTTGCCAACACGTGTTAAAATTTTATCATCAAAAAAAATTTTTTGAATTTCTCGTTTCTTTTTTTAAATCAACCTGTAATTCCGCCGGTTTGCCGACTTATTCGCCTCTTTTGCAAAATTTTAACAGCAATGAAAATCTCCCTACCTTACATTTACATTTAATTCTTAATTTTGCCACTCTCTTATGCGGAAATTTTTATTGTACATTAGTGTCCTTTTGATTGGTGTAATTGCTTTCTCTTCCTGTAACAATGAGTTACGTAGGATAGAAAAAAGTAATAACTTTGAAAAGAAGCTGGCATACGCCGATAAAATGTACCAGAAGAAAAAGTACAATACTGCCCTGACGCTCTATAGCGATCTCATGCAGGTGTATAAAGGTACCGACAAGTTCGAAGGACTCTATTACAATATGGCTTATTGTTCTTACTACCTGAAAGACTATGTACAGGCCGGTTTTAACTTCAAAAACTACCTGGACCTCTTTCCAAACAGTCCGAGAGCCGTAGAAATAGACTATATGCAGGCCTACTGCTATTACAAGCAGTCCCCTAAGGTGTCGCTGGATCAAACCAACACCACCAAAGCCATCGCCGCCATGCAAACGTTCGTCAACAACTACCCGACCGCCCCTAAAGTAGCGGAAGCCAACCTGGTGATCGAACTTTGCCGCCGCAAACTGGAAAAGAAAGAATACAACGCAGCCGAATTATATTATAACCTCGGCTACTATAAAGCTGCTGGTATCGCCTTCAAAGGCCTCATGCGTAACTACCCTGATTCCGATAAATCAGACAGTTATAAAATGATGGCTATCAAAGCTTACTACGCCTACGCCAAAAACAGCGTAGTGGATAAACAAAAGGAAAGGTATGAAACCGTGGTATCCGAGTACCTCGACTTCACCGACCACTATCCAAACAGTAAACTGAAGGCTGATGCCGAAAAATTTTATACCTTAGCGCAATCAAACATTAAAACTCTGGAAAATGAGCAAAATAAAGCGAAGTCTAACCAGTAGCCTTAATCCATGGGTAGAAACCAGAAACACTACCGATATTAAGAACAGAACTGGTAATTTATATGAGTCTATTGCCGTGATCGCAAAACGCGCCAATCAGATCAATATTTCCGTGAAAGAGGAGCTCCATTCCAAACTGGAAGAGTTTGCCAGTCATACCGACAACCTCGAAGAAGTACACGAAAACAAAGAGCAGATCGAGATCAGCCGCTTCTACGAAAGACTGGCTAACCCTGCGATCCAGGCTACTCACGAATTTCTGGACAATAAGATCTATTTCCGCAAAAACGACGATGACCTGTTCAGCTAATCGTTACGGGAATAAATAAAAATATTAATTTCATGGCGGCAGATATTTTTCTGCCGCTTTTTCGTTTTATACACGTCCATGGACACTACTAAAATATTACACGGCAAAAAAATACTGCTCGGGGTTTCCGGCAGCATTGCCGCCTATAAGGCCGCTACTATTGTAAGACTCCTCGTAAAAGAAGGGGCCCAGGTAAAAGTTGTCATGACCCCGGCCGCCGCCGGCTTCATTACGCCGCTCACCCTGGCTACCCTCTCCAAAAACGCAGTACCCCTGCAGATCAGCGATCACGACAGCTGGAATAACCACGTGGAGCTGGGCCGCTGGGCCGATGTGATGCTCATAGCGCCCGCCTCCGCCAATACCATCGCCAAAATGGCCAATGGCCTCTGCGATAACCTCCTCCTCGCCACCTACCTCTCCGCCACCTGCCCCGTGATTTTTGCGCCGGCCATGGATGAGGACATGTGGCGCCACCCTGCCACCCGCAGCAACATCGAAAAACTCATTTCCTATAAAAATATCCTCATCCCCGTGGCCAACGGCGAATTAGCCTCCGGCCTCATAGGGGAAGGCAGGATGGCCGAGCCGGAAGAAATACTCGTATTCCTCCGCCGCCACTTCAGCAAATCCGGCGCACCCAAACCGCTCGCCGGCAAGCTGGCCGTCGTAACCGCCGGCCCTACCATCGAGCATATCGACCCGGTGCGCTACATCAGCAACCACTCCAGCGGTAAAATGGGCATCGCCATCGCGGAAGCCCTCGCCGACGCCGGCGCCCAGGTGAAACTGATCCTCGGACCTACCCACCTCAGCACCAGCCATGGCGGTATTGAAACCATCCGGGTACAGTCCGCCGAAGAGATGTTCCACGCCGTCATCGCCGCCTATCCCTTGTCGGACCTGGTGGTAGCCGCGGCCGCAGTAGCCGATTACCGCCCGGCGCAGGTGGCCGACAAGAAAATTAAGAAAGGAGAGGAGCAGCTCAACATCCCCCTGGAAAAAACGCATGACATCCTGCGCACCCTAGGCAACAACAAAGGGCCGCAGCAGATGCTCGTAGGCTTCTCCCTGGAAACAAACAACGAAAAAGAATATGCCCTCAAAAAGCTGCGGGAAAAACATCTCGATATGATCGTGATGAACTCCCTGGCCGACCCAGGCGCAGGTTTTAATTATGATACCAACAAGGTAACCCTGTTTGACCGCAAGGGGCGCGAAAAAAGCCTCCCGCTGAAATCAAAACAGGAAGTAGCCCAGGACATTGTTTCAGCTATAATTGAACTGCAAAATGCTTAAACGCTTTTCCGTATTCCTGCTCCTGTGCAGCGCAACCCTGTTTGCCAGCGCCCAGGAGTTCCGCGCCAATGTAACGGTAGTGGCCAGTCAGCTGACCGGTGTGGACAAAAAGATATTTACGACCCTGCAAAACTCCCTCAAAGAGTTTATCAACAACCGCCACTGGGCCAGCGAGGCCTACGCCCCGGCGGAACGCATCGAGTGCAATATCATGCTGAACCTCACCGGCGTGGTCAGTTCGGACGTATATCGCGGTACGCTGACCATCCAGGCCACCCGCCCCGTGTATAACTCCAGCTACATGACCAGCCTGCTCAACATCCAGGATAATAACGTACTGTTTCGCTATACGGAATTCCAGCCGCTGGAATTCAACGACAACCGCGTGGCCGGCAGCGATCCGCTGGCAGCCAACCTCACGGCGATTTTCGCGTATTATGCCTACGTGATGCTGGGCCTGGATGCAGATTCTTTCTCCCCGCGGGGAGGCGATGCCTTCTTCAAAAAAGCGCAGAACGTGGTCAATAACGCGCCGGACGGGAAGGACGTTTCAGGATGGAAAGCCTTTGAAAGTCAGCGTAACCGCTACTGGCTGACGGACAACCTGCTGAACGTGAAGTTCAACAACTTCCACGACGTAATGTACCAGTACCACCGCATGGGACTGGACCTGATGTACGAAGATGTGAACACCGGCCGCAGCGCCATCATGAACTGTATCAACCTGCTCTACGCCATCCACCAGGATATTCCCAATTCCATGCTGATGCAAACTTTTTACGCTGCAAAGGCGGATGAATTAATGAAGATATTTTCCAGGGCCATGCCGCAGGAGAAAGCCCGGGCCGCAGAAATGCTGGCAAAAATGGATATCCCCAATGCCGGTAAATACCAGCAGATGCGATAATCGCGCTCTGTTGCCACTTATATTATTTTCTCAGCAAATGTTGATAGCTTTACGCTTTCTACAACGCAGCCATTAACATGCATTATTTTAAGAAACTCAGTGCAGTCGCTTTCCTGGTAATACTGTTCGCCTGTGGCGATAAAGACCGTATTCCCCGGGATATCATGAAGCCGGAAGAAATGAGTGCCGTCCTCGCGGACCTGACCATTGCGGAAGCCTATGGCAATAACCTCGTGATGAACAGTAATCCCCAGCATTATGACTCCATGCGCCAGGAAAAGGTGAAAGTCTATTCCAAACAGGTACTGGACCTGCACCATGTATCTCCGAAGAATTTCTACAACAGCTATACCTGGTACGAGCAACATCCGGATAAACTGTCGGCCGTACTGAGCCAGGTCACTGCCAATCTCACCGAAAGAAAAAATAAAGCGCCGGATATGGGCGAGTTATCAGCCCCG
>Ga0164243_10007296_pt1 | contig 16518 bp, 11 predicted proteins | sample OricompcompostOP_FD_108781 | JGI IMG/M metagenome (GOLD analysis project Ga0164243, IMG submission 108781) | Organic Plus compost microbial communities from Emeryville, California, USA - Original compost - Organic plus compost (OP) | ecosystem: Engineered > Solid waste > Mixed feedstock >... | reverse complement strand
TGCGGCAGGTAGATCCGGCCGTTGCGGCGGTCCTCGGCGACGTCCTGGCAGTGCTCGATCAGCTGGAGCGCAGTACAGACCAGATCCGACAACCGTTCGGCTTCGGCCGAGCGAATCCCGAAGATCCGCAACACGATCCTGCCGACCGGATTGGCCGAGAGTTCGCAGTACGCCTCCAGTTCCTCCTGCGTCGCGTACCGCGAAACCCGCTGGTCCTGGAGGTTCGCGCGGACGAGCCGGTCGAACGGTTCGTGGTCGAGTCCACGAGCGCGGATCGCCGGGACGAGGCGGCGCAGCGCCGGCTCCTCGGGCTCGCCGTCCCAGGCACGCGCCAAATCCCGTTGAAACCGCGACAAATCGGCCACCCGGTCGCCGGCCGACTCATCGCCGATGTCGTCGACAATCCGGGCGACGTCGTACACCGCACCGAGATCGCGGCGGAGCGCGGCCGGAAGTATCCGCAGTGCTACCGGGAAGTTTTCCGCGCGTTTCTTTTCCTCGAGCGACGGGCCGGCCGAAACCACTCGTCCCGGTAACACTCGCGGCAGCACTCGGTCGCCGACCGTGTCGTGACCTGTCGGTGCTGGTCTCATCGGCCCATAATCCAATGGAAGGGTGCCGGGATTCTTCGCGCGGGAAACAAATTCGGGGAACCATGGGTTGTCACGAGCGAACAGTATTGACCCGAACGAAGGACGCCTGGGACATCGAGCGGGGAGGTTGCCACGCCAGTGGGCAGAAGAGTTGAGGCGAGTGACACGAAGCTCGAAGAACTGTCGGCAGCCACCGCGGACCGGCTACCCAGGATGCTCGACGACGTCATTCGCCTGCTGAGCCCGCACTGGCCGGACTACGCCGACTTCATCGTCACCGAACGGGAAGAGGTGCTGGTCGCGGCCGACATGTTCCTGCACCGGCTGGTGCGGATGGCCAAATGGGACATCACGGAACTCTCCGGCGCCGCCGCGCAGAACACCGACCAGTTCGGTGAGCAGTCGCTGTTCGAGGAGATCGGCCGCGCGCAGTGGCAACAGGGCCGCGATCTGACCAGCCTGCTCTCGGCATACCAGATCGGCGCGCGGGTGGCGTGGCATCACGTCGCGGAGGTCGCGCTGGAGGTCGGCGTGCCCTCGGACGTGTTCGCCTCGCTCGCCGAAGCGGTCTTCATCTTCATCGACCAGCTGTCGTCCGCGTCCGCCCGCGGGTACGTGCTCGAACAGTCCGAGGCCGCCGCCGCGCGGGAACGCCTGCGGGACGAACTGGGCAACATGCTGCTGTCGGACCGTTCGGACTCGGCGGCGATCTCCGCGGCCGCCGCCCGCGTCGACTGGCCACTGCCCCGGCAGGCCGCGGTGATCCTGGTGGAACCGGACAATCCCGTCGGCAGCGCGCTGCTGGCGCGGCTGGACCAGTCGTGCCTGCATGTCCGGCGGCAGCGCATGGTGTGCTCGATCATCCCCGACCCCGACGGCCCGCAGCGACGGCAGCGGCTGGCCACGGCGCTGCGTGGCGCGGGCGCCGTGGTGGGGCACGCCGTGTCGCTGGAGCATTTGCCGGCGAGCCTGCGGGTGGCCGAGTCCGCCGTGGAACTACGGCGTACCAACGTCCTGCGCGACGATCCGGTGTTCGTCGACGAGCACCTCGACTCGATCATCGTGCACCGCGATCCCAAACTGCTGGAGGCGTTCCGGCACCAGGCACTCGCGCCGCTGGACGAGCTGGGTCCCGTCACGCGGCAGCGGCTGTGCGAGACGCTCGCGTCGTGGCTGCGCCACCTCGGCGACCGGCGCGCGGTGGCCGAGGAGCTGCACATCCACCCGCAGACGGTGCGGTACCGGCTGAGCCAGCTGCGCGATCTGTTCGGCGAAAGCCTCGACGACCCGGACAACCGCCGCCGCCTCACCCTGGCACTGGCCTGGAGCCAGGCCACCGACCCCTAAGCGAGGTCGTCCAGGGTTTGGCGGAATTCCTTCAGGAACGGCTCCACGTCGTCGACGAAGGCCGGGTCCGTGGCGATGCTCATCGAGAACGAGCCGTGCCAGCCCAGCACCCCGACCACGAACGGCGTGCCCGGTGCCAGCGGGATGATCGGCAGCGCGGTGATCAGTGGATACCGGTCCCACGTCACCTGCCAGCTCGCGCCCGGCATGTTCGACGCCGTGCCGTGGAAGAACCGCCCGCCGTAGACGTTGCGCGCGAACCACGCGTGGAAGAACGGCGGCATCAGGTTGGCGACCGTGTGCATCACGAACCGCGACGCGATCACCCTCGTACCGCTGCGCAGCCGTGCGCTTGCCTTCGCGACCGCCGCCAGCCGCTCCCGTTCCGGCATGTCGCCGAGCGGCACCTCGACCATCACCCCGGCCGTCGAGTTGCCCGCCAGATCCGCACGCGGTTCGGCGGCCATCAACGGCACCGACACCAGCAGCTTCGACGGCAGCGGGCCCTTGGCCACCCGGCGTAACGCGGCCGCCGTGCCCGCCAGCAGCAGGTCCGTCACCCGCACCCCGCGCTCCCGTGCGAGCTTGCGCATGCCCTCCAGATCGAGCCGCAGCGTGCCGAAAACGCGATCCGGCGACTGCTGGAAAGGCAGTGGCGTTCCGGGCCGTTTGTCGGTGGCGAGCTGCGCGATCCCGACGATGCCGCCGACCAGTTTCTTCGCCGCACCAGGCGTTTTGACCTCGCCGAGCGAGGACGTCAGGTCCGGTGAGTCGAACAGCCGCAGCATCAGGTTGATCGTGCCGATGCCGTCGGCCATCGAATGGTGCACGAGCGAGATCACCGCGGCCGTATCGGTCTCGATGTTGGTGACCACGCAGTACCGCCACAACGGCCGGTCCCGCGGCAGTGGCTTGCCCGCCAGGTCGGCGACCAGCTTGTGCAGCGCGTCCATCCCGCCGGGCGTCCCGTCGGGTTTCGCGAGGTCGAACACCGGCACATGCCAGTCCCAGTCGATGTGCGGATGCTCCACCCAGCGAAGCGGCCGCCACGCCGAGGGCTCCGACAGCCGTTGCCGGAACCGGGGCAGCTCGTCCAGTTTCGCGGTGATCGTCGCCCTGGCCAGCTCCGCGGTCGGCATCCCGCCCGCGCGCGAGGTGTCGAGCATGATGAGGCCGCCGACGTGCTGCGGGGACCAGGGCCGTTCCACGTGCAGGAAGAACGCATCCGACGCGGGAACGCGGTTCGTTCGTTGTGTCGCCACGTCAGCGATCATGGCACCAGCGGCCACCACCACGACAGCACCGGCGGCATCGAGCCAGTAGTGATTTCCGGTCGCCAGGATCACCGCGAGTGTGACCAGGACGTGCACGGCGCTGACCGCCTGCACTCCCCGCCCGCCCCGGATCCGGGCCAGCACAACGGAAACCCACAGTGCCCAGCCCACGTGCAGCGACGGCATCGCGGCCAGCTGGTTGGCGTTGTCCACCATCGGCGAGCCCCACGAACCCCAGGTGTGCCCGAGCCGCACGGTGTCGATGAAACCGGCGCCGGCCAGCATCCGCGGCGGGGCCACCGGGAACAGCCAGAAACACAGCAGTGCCAGCAGATTCAGCCACAGGAAGGAATTCCGGACATTCCGGTAGTGCTCGGGATGCCGCACGAATACCCACACCAGCAGCACGAGCGCGCTGGCGATGTAGGTGATCGCGTACTCGTAGTTCGCGAAGGTGCGCAGCCAGCCCTGTTCCGCCAGCCAGTGGTTCATCGGCAACTCGAAATCGAGGTGCAGCGCCCGTTCCAGGGCCAGGATCGACTCGCCGGCATCGAGCGCGCGGACCTCCCGCGACGGCAACGGATGCGCCTCGATGAGCAGGTAGACGCCGAACAGCGCCAGGCCCGCCAGCAGCTCGCCCCACCACCGGGGCCGCCGGATGGCCCCGGCTTCTTGTCTCGCCGTTAACGAGGTGTTGGTTGACGAGCCGACTGTGAGCACACCCGTCATATAGCACGGATGCGCTCGGTCGCGCTCGATCTAGATGATCACGCCTTGGCGGTGTGCCAGCGCATGCGCAGGGTCAGCCCCGGCACCCTGCGCAGCTTGCGCCACCCGTGACCGGCGCAAATCGCCACCGTCAGCGCGGTGAGCAGGCCGCTCAGAATGCCCCGCGACAGCAGGCCGGCCTCGACACCCCAGTGCAGGAAACCGATCGTCATCGCCGCGTCGATCAGCCGCGAACCGCCCCACAGCAGTGCCACCTCGACGAACACGCGGTTGACGGTGCGGTGCGCGAAGAGCTCCGCGGGCAGCCGCACGAAATCCTTGGCCAGCCGCGCGGTGATGGGCCGGCCCAGCATCGCGCTGCCGACGAAGATCAGGAACATCAGCACCGAACCCAGCGCGGGCTGCAGCACGTACACCACGGCGCTGGACATGACGAGCGCGAAGATCGCCCTGCTGACCAGCATCCCGGTGCACAACAGCAGCGTGCGCGGCAGATCGCGGCGCAACAGCCTGCGGGCTCCGATGACCAGCGCGGCCCAGCCGAGCACCGCGCTCAACGCGGGCACCAGGCCCGCGAAGTGCAGCAACAGCGCGAGCAGAACACTCGGCACGACGACGGTTTCGAGGAGCAGCACGGCCGCCCGGGCCAAGGTGCTCCGCAGATGCGGGATCTCGATGACCAGGTGACGTGGCTCTACTGCGTTCGCGGTGGGCTGCACGGGCTTGGTTCACTCCTGGGGACAAGTGTCCTGGGGATGTGCGGGGGTCGCAACTTCGGCGGGCAACCTATCAGCGTGCGGGTAAACGCCGTGTGTTGCCGTCCGGGTCGTCTCCCGCTGCACCGTGGGTGAGTGTGCCAGCCCGAACACACCCAGCACCAGCAGCAACGCCGCGCCCGCCGAGGCGGCGAGCGGCCCAGGAGAGGTGGCCAGCACCGCGTGGAACGCGAGCAGGCCGAGCGCATAACTGACCGCGGGGTTGACGATCGACATCATCGCGATGGCCGCCGACAGCGATCCCGAACCGTAGGCCTGCTGGCCAAGCAGCAACCCGGTCAGCGTGGACAACGCCAGCACATAACCAGGCCAGTCCAGTGCCGTGGCCAGCACTCCGCGGTTGAGAAGATCATCCGTGGTCAGTTTCATCATGGCGGCGCTGATCGCGTAGCAGACGCCCGCGCCGCACGCGATCAGCGCGCTGTGCAGAAGGGGGCCGCGCCCCTGCGCGACCTGTACGAGCGTCACCACCGCGGCCGCGGCGACGAGCACCGCGAGCAGCAATCTCCCCCGATCGGGGGAACCTTCGAGGGGGGCGGCGCCTTCCACCGCGAGGAAGACCGCGACCCCGCCGCTGATGGCCAGCGCGGCGAGCCAGTCCCGCAGCGCGGGCCACTGCCGGATCGCGGCCGAGGCCATCGGCAGCGCGAACAGCAGCTGGGTCACCAGCAGCGGCTGGACGAGCGCGATCGACCCGAAGTGCAGCGCGGCGGCCTGACAAAGGAAACCGCCGAGGTTGGTGACCCAGCCCGCGAGCCACACCTTGCGGCGGATGAGGGAACGGATGAGCCAGAGGATGGGAATCCGGTGCCTGCTCGCCCTGTGTTCGACATCGGCGTCCGCGACCTCGAGCACCGCGCTCCGCTGGAGTGCGGCGGAGGCGGCGAAAAGAAAGGCCGCCACGAAGCCGAGAATGACCGGAATCAACACATCGAGTTGCAGCGCTCCCCATCGCGAAAAGATTCCGGAGTCGTCAGCCGGAACCACCAAAGCGAGTCGCTAACGCACGGTACACCCCGGGAGCGACACCTCGCACCATAATTGGCAGCCGCAGCCAGCGCGGCCGATAAACGTCGGCGCGTTCGCGCTCGATCGTGTGAACAATGGCCTCGGCCACCCGATTGGCGGAAATTGGCCGAGGAGTGCCGCGGTCGTACGGACGCCCACGTCGCGCAAAGAATTCCGTGTCCACGACGCCGGGAACGACGACACCGACGTGCAGCCCGCTGCCCGCGGTTTCGAACCGCAGGCTTTCGGCGAAGGCGTCGACTCCGGCCTTCACCGCCGAGTAAACGGCTTCGCCCGCGACCGCCGTCCGGCCCGCGATCGACGTGACGAAAATTACGCTCGCACGGGGCCGCGAAAGCAGTCCGGGAAGCAATGCGCGCGTCAGTTCGATCTGCGCGGTGAGGTTCACCTCGACAAGCCGCCGCACGTCACCGGCGCTCATCTCGGGAAACGGCCCGGCCCACCCGATACCGGCGTTGTTGACCAGAATGTCGGCCCCGCCGAGGCCGGCGATCTCCGCCGCGGCCGCGCTCACCGCGGCAGGATCGGCGAAATCGGCGGTCACCGGCACCCCGCCGGTGACCGCCGCCAGTTCGGTGAGCCGCCCGCGGTCGCGGCCGTGCAGCACGAGCTTCGCGCCGGCCGCGTGCAGGCGCGTCGCGGTGGCCGCGCCGATCCCCGACGACGCGCCCGTCACCACCGCGACCGCACCGCGGATGTCCACGGCTAGCCGGTGACGCGAACCGCGTCGACGACGAAGACCAGCGTCTCGTTCGGCTTGATCGTGCCCTGCGCCGCGGCCCCGTAGCCCAGGTCCGGCGGCACGACGAGCAGCCTGCGGCCGCCCTGCTTGATGCCGGCGAGACCCTCGTCCCAGCCCTGGATGACGCTGCCCTGGCCGAGGGTGAACGCGAACGGCTGACCCGCGAACGAGTCCTGCTGCTCCCGCTTGTCCGACCAGCTGACCAGCGCGTAGTCCATCTGCAGCTGGCTGCCCGCCTTCGCCTCGGCGCCGGTGCCCTCGGTCAGGTCCTTGGTCAGCAGCTTGGTGGGCGCGGTGCAGGTGTCCGGGATGGTGACCGTCGGCTTGCTGCCGAACGTGCCGGTGACCGTGATGTCGTCGGCCGTGCACTCGTGCTGCTGCTCGCCGCCGGGCGCGGCGTGGGCCGCCGACGACGCACCCGCCGGGTTGGGCGCCGGGTACGTCGGCCCCTGGCCGGGCGGATAGGACGTCGGCTCCTGGTCGGGAGCGCAGGCGGCGAGGCTCAGCGCAGCGGCCACCGCGATCAAGATCTTGCCAGCGATACGCATGGCGCTCACCTTATCCGGGCATTGACCAGTCGTTATCCAGCACCCACGAGAACCTCCAGTGGCTGTCCCGAGTAGACGATGCCGAGGCGCTGCGTGGCACGCGTCAGTGCCACGTACAGATCGTTCCAGCCACGCGAGGAGCCGGCCACGATCTCGTCCGGTGCCACCACGATCACGCCGTCGAACTCGAGTCCCTTGGCGTCGGCGACGGTGAGCACGGACAGCCGCTCGTCCTCGGGAAGCGTCCCGCGGAGCTCCTCCAGCCGGTCCGCCGGGCAGAGCACCGCGACCGTGCCACCGTCCGCAGCGGTCAGCTCGTCGTCCACAATGGACTTTAGGTTTACTTCAGCTTCGCGCCGATGCCAAGGCAGCACACCGGTTTCCCGCACCGAGGTCGGCACGCGCAGGTCAGGGTCCACTTCGGCCAGTGCGGCCGCGGCGACACGCATGATCTCCGTCGGCGTCCGGTAGTTCACGGTCAGCTCGCGCAGCCGCCATCGGTCGGCGACGTACGGGCTGAGCATGTCGTGCCACGCGGACGCGCCGGCCGGGGCACCGGTCTGCGCCACGTCGCCCACCAGCGTCATCGATCGGCTCGGGCAGCGGCGCATCACCAGCCGCCAGTCCATCGGCGACAGCTCCTGCGCCTCGTCGATGATCACGTGCCCGAACGTCCACTTGCGGTCGCGGGCGGCGCGCTGGGCCGCGGTCAGCTCGCTGCGGCGCTGCTGGCGCTCGGCGTACAGCTCGGCGTCCAGGATGTCGCGAACCCGCAGCACCTCCTCGTCGATGATCTCCTCGTCCTGTTCGAGGATGTCCAGCACACCCTCGGCGTACGCGCGTTCCTCGCGTTCCCGGCGCTCGCGCTCGGCCTGGCGCTGGGTGTCGTCCTCGCCGAGCAGCTCGGCCAGTTCGTCGAGCAGCGGCACGTCGGCCGGTGTCCAGCGGGACTTCTCCGGGCGCACCAGATGTGCCTGCTCCGCCTCGGTCAGCACGCGGTCCGCCGCCGAAGCGAGCCGCTCCGGCGAGGCATACAGGTCCCGCAGCAGACGCTGCGGAGTGATCTTGGGCCAGAGCGAGTCCAGCAGTTTCCCGACCTTGTCCGAGGCCGCCAGCTCGGCGCGGATCTCGGTGCGGTCACCCGCGTCGAGCACCGGCACGTCCGGATTCTCGTCCCCGCTGAGCGGGATCTCCGGCACGCCTTCGAACAGGTCCACCTCGAAGTGGCCCGCGGCCTGCTCGGCGAGCGCGTCGAGCACGAAGTCGTGGAAGACGCGGCGGGCCAGGTTGTGCGGGCGCAGTGTGCCGCGGGCCTTGGCGCGGGCCTGCTCGCACGTGGCGGGCTCGACGCGGAGCACGGCGTCGTCGAATTCCACCTCGAGCGTGTCCCCGGGCACCTGCTGCCGGTCGGCGACGGCGTTGGTGAGCACGTCGGCCATCGCCGCGCGGCCCTTGACCTCGGCGGCCTCGCGGGTGTCGGTGCCGGCCGCGCGCACGCCCGGGAACAGCTGGCCGACGGTGGACAGGAGCACGCCGGTCTCGCCGAGGGAGGGCAGCACCTGGCCGATGTAGCGCAGGAACGTGCTGTTGGGCCCGACGACGAGCACGCCGCGCGTGGCGAGCTGCTGCCGGTAGGTGTAGAGCAGGTAGGCGGCGCGATGCAGGGCCACGGCCGTCTTGCCGGTGCCGGGGCCGCCCTGCACGACGAGCACGCCGCTGAGGTCGTCACGGATGATGCGGTCCTGCTCGCCCTGGATGGTGGCGACGATGTCGCTCATCTCGCCGGTGCGGCGGCGTTCGAGTGCCGCCAGCAGCGCGGCCTCGCCGGCGAGCCCGAGGTCGTGCCCCTGGTCCTCGGCGTGCAGGTCGAGGATCTCGTCGTCCAGCGCGACGACCTTGCGGCTCAGCGTGCGGATGTGCCTGCGGCGGCGCACGCCGTCCGGGGAGGCCGCGGTGGCCAGGTAGAACGGGCGGGCGGCCGGGGCGCGCCAGTCGATCAGCAGGGGTTCGTAGTCGCCGTCCTCGTCGAACAGGCCGATCCTGCCGATGTAGGCGGTCTCGCCCTCGTGGAAGTCGAGCCTGCCGAAGCACAGGCCCTGCTCGACGGAGCTGAGCTGGGCGAGGCGCTCGGAGTAGGTGGTGGTGGCGACGTCGCGTTCGGTGCGGGCCTGCGGGGTACCTCCGGTCTGTTCGAGTGCCCCCGTCAGCCGGCGCTGCGCGGACTCCCGCTCGGCGTCCAGCCTGCGGTAGAGCATCGACACGTAGTCCTGCTCCCCCGCGAGGTCGTCGGTGCTGTTGTCTGGTTCCCGTTGCTGGGACACGGACAAGACGCAACCCACTTTCGCTTCAGGTGTTCGGTCGGCCCAAGTCCAACGCGGCACCCGCCGGGAGAATTCCCGGGACACCTGTAGGGCACACTCTGACCGCCTCCATCACTGCGCGGATGGTCTCCACCGGGTACAGATCGAGCTGATCCAGCAGGAACTCGTCGGGAGTTTTGGCGCAGAGGTAGAGACCGCCGCAAGCCACCGGAGACGATTCCGGATTATCTGGCCGAGCTGGGCAAGCTGGTCCCGCAGTTCGCGACCGGGGTCATCCAAACCGTCCGCTAGAAAGGCAGGCCCAGCGTGGGCAGGCCGATCGCCGAGTCGACGGCCAGTGCGACGAATACCACCATCAGGTAGGTGTTCGACCGGTGGAACAGGGCCATCGGCTTGGTTTCGACGCCCCGGCGGACCTGGTTCTGCAGGCGGTGCGCGTAGAACAGGAACCACGTGCCTGCCACGACCGCGAACGACGCGTACAGCCAGCTCGTCGCGGGGAGCAGCAGCAGGGTCCAGCCGACCATCACCCACGAGTAGATGACGATCTGCCGCGCCACGTGCTCGGCGGTGGCCACCACCGGGAGCATCGGCACGCCGGCCCGCTCGTAGTCCTCGCGGTACTTCATCGCCAGCGCCCAGGTGTGCGGCGGCGTCCAGAAGAAGATCACGCCGAACATCACGAACGCCGGCCACTGCACGGTGCCGGTGACCGCCGCCCAGCCGATCACGACCGGCATGCAGCCTGCCGCCCCGCCCCACACCACGTTCTGCGCGGTGCGGCGCTTGAGCACCAGTGTGTACACGAAGATGTAGAACAGGATCGTCGCGACGGCGAGCACCGCGGCGAGCAGGTTCACGGTGAAGTACAGCAACGCGAACGATCCCACGCCGAGCGCGAGGCCGAACACGAGTGCGTTGCGCCGCGGCACCGAGTCCCGCACGAGCGGACGGCGCTTCGTGCGGTTCATCACCTTGTCGATGTCCGCGTCGATGACGCAGTTGAGGGCGTTCGCGCTGCCGGCGGCCATCGTGCCGCCGACGAGGGTGGCCACCACGAGCCACGGCGACGGGATGGTGCGCGCCGCGAGGAACATCGCGGGGATGGTGGTCACCAGCAGCAGTTCGATCACCCTCGGCTTGGCCAGCGCGAGGTAAGCGCCGACGCGCTGCCGGAGGCGGTTTCCGCTACCGGGATGTGCAGCGCTGGTGCTGTCACTGCGACCGTGCGCAGCGTTCACCAACGACATTTCGCTCCCTGAAGTCAGTTTCGGTGGCGTCACGCGAAACGTGGCACCGTGACTGATCGTAGACATCGGCGAATGATCAGGGGTTCACGGGGGTTCTGCACCGCAGGACCGGAGCGAGTTCCACCAGGGGTGGTGGCCGGGCGGCGGGCGGGAGTGTTGGCCTTCCGGCGCCCGGGTACCCGACCTACTAGGCTGCCTGCTTGTCGCCGCGCGCACGGCCCCTAGCAGGAATATTGTTCCTTCGGGATCGATTGAGATGAGTGGGGACCACGCACGCGAGCGCGACACCACCATGGAGCAAACCGACCCAACGACCGCACGGGGAGTTCGAGTTCAGTGTCCGAAACCGCTTCTATCAGCGAGAACAATCCTCTGCTCCGGCGGAACGTGCCCGCCGACTGGACCGACCTCGACACTCGCGCCGTGGACACCATCCGGGTCCTGGCCGCGGACGCCGTCGAGAACTGTGGCAGTGGCCACCCTGGCACCGCGATGAGCCTGGCGCCGCTGGCCTACACCCTCTTCCAGCGCGAGATGCGCCACGATCCGAGCGACCCCGAGTGGCCCGCTCGTGACCGTTTCATCCTCTCCGCCGGGCACAGCAGCCTGACCCTCTACATCCAGCTGTTCCTCGCGGGCTACGGCCTGGAGATGGAGGACCTCAAGCAGCTGCGCAAGTGGGACTCCAAGACCCCCGGCCACCCCGAGTACCGGCACACCCCCGGCGTCGAGACCACCACCGGCCCGCTGGGCCAGGGCCTGGCCAACGGCGTCGGCATGGCGATGGCGGCCCGCCGCGAGCGCGGCCTGCTCGACCCGGACGCCGCGCCCGGCGAGAGCATCTTCGACCACTACATCTACGTGGTCGCCTCCGACGGTGACATCGAGGAGGGTGTCACCTCCGAGGCCTCCTCGATCGCCGGCCGCCAGGAGCTGGGCAACCTGATCGTCTTCTACGACGACAACAAGATCTCCATCGAGGACGACACCAACATCGCGCTGTCCGAGGACACCGCCAAGCGCTACGAGGCCTACGGCTGGCACGTGCAGGTCGTCGAGGGCGGCGAGGACGTCGTCGCGATCCAGGAAGCGATCAAGGCGGCCAAGGCCGACCCGCGCCCGTCGTTCATCCTGCTCCGCACGATCATCGGCTACCCGGCCCCGAAGAAGATGAACACCGGCAAGGCGCACGGTGCCGCGCTGGGCGCCGAGGAGGTCGCCGCGGTCAAGGAGACCCTCGGTTTCGACCCGGACAAGAGCTTCCAGATCGACGACGAGGTGCTGGCCAACACCCGCAAGGCGGTGGACCGCGGCAAGCAGTGGCGCGCCGAGTGGCAGGAGAAGTTCGACGCGTGGGGCCAGGCCAACCCGGAGCGCAAGCAGCTGGCCGACCGGCTCGCCACCCGCTCGCTGCCGGCGGGCTTCGCGGACAACCTGCCCACCTGGGAGCCGGACGAGAAGGGCATCGCCACCCGCAAGGCCTCCGGTGAGGTGCTCAACGCGCTCGCCGACGTGCTGCCCGAGCTGTGGGGCGGTTCGGCCGACCTGGCCGAGTCCAACAACACCACGATGAAGGGCGCCGACTCGTTCGGCCCGGAGAAGGCCTCCACCGACATGTGGAGCGCCAACCCCTACGGCCGCACGCTGCACTTCGGCGTCCGCGAGCACGCGATGGGCTCGATCCTCAACGGCATCGCACTGCACGGCGGAACCCGGCCCTACGGCGCGACGTTCCTCATCTTCTCCGACTACATGCGCCCGCCGGTCCGGCTGGCCGCGCTGATGAAGGCGCCGGTCACCTACGTCTGGACGCACGACTCGATCGGCCTCGGCGAGGACGGCCCGACCCACCAGCCGATCGAGCAGCTCGCCTCGTTGCGCGCCATCCCGGGCCTGAACGTGGTCCGGCCCGCCGACGCGAACGAGACCGCGGGCGCCTGGAAGGCCGCGCTGGAGGACGTGCACCACCCGACCGGCCTCGCGCTGACCCGGCAGAACGTGCCGGTGCTGGCGGGCACCTCGCACGAGGGCGTCGCCAAGGGCGGCTACGTGCTGGCCGATTCCGATGGCACGCCGGACGTCGTGCTGATCGCGACCGGTTCCGAGGTGCAGCTGGCCGTCGAGGCCGCCAGGTCCCTTGCCACGGAAGGGATCGCGGCCCGCGTGGTCTCGATGCCGTGTGTGGAGTGGTTCGACGCGCAGGACCAGGCCTACCGCGATTCGGTGATCCCGCCGTCGGTCAAGGCCAGGGTGGCGGTCGAGGCGGGTATCGCCCAGCCTTGGTACCGCTTCGTCGGTGACGCCGGCGAGATCGTCTCGATCGAGCACTTCGGTGCCTCGGCCGACTACAAGACCCTCTTCCGCGAGTTCGGGTTCACCGCCGACGCCGTGGCCGACGCCGCGCGCGCCTCGCTCGCGAAGACCAAGAACTCCTGAACCGAAAGGGGATTTGCCCGTCATGAGTGACCGACTCGCACAACTTTCCGATGCCGGTGTCTCGATCTGGCTCGACGACCTGTCCCGTGAGCGGCTGAACTCGGGCAACCTGGCCGAGCTGATCCGCGACCGGCACGTCGTCGGTGTGACGACCAACCCGACGATCTTCGCCAACGCGCTCGCCGCGGGCGAGGCCTACGACGAGCAGGTCAACGAGCTGGCCGCGCGCGGCGCCGACCTGTCCGCGACCGTGCGCGAGCTGACCACCACCGACGTGCGCAACGCCGCGGACCTGTTCCGCGACGTCTACCGCGCCACGGACGGGGTGGACGGCCGGGTGTCGATCGAGGTCGACCCGCGCCTTGCCAAGGACACGGAGAAGACCGTGGCCGAGGCCAAGGACCTGTGGAAGACCGTGGACCGGCCGAACATCTTCATCAAGATCCCGGCCACCGAGGAGGGCCTGCCCGCGATCACGCGCACGCTCGCCGAGGGCATCAGCGTCAACGTCACGCTGATCTTCTCCGTGGAGCGCTACCGCGCGGTGATCGACGCGTTCTTCGCCGGGCTGGAGCAGGCCAAGGCCAACGGCCACGATCTGCGCGCGATCGAGTCCGTCGCGTCGTTCTTCGTGTCCAGGGTGGACACCGAGGTCGACAAGCGGCTGGAGAAGATCGGCACGGACGAGGCGAAGGCCCTGCGCGGTGAGGCCGCGATCGCCAACGCCCGCCTGGCCTACGCCGCGTACGAGGAGCTGTTCGCCTCCGACCGCTGGAAGGCGCTGAAGGAGGCGGGGGCGAACCCGCAGCGGCCGCTGTGGGCCTCGACCGGGGTGAAGGATCCGTCCTATTCGGACACCCGATACGTCGACCAGCTCGTCGTGAACAACGTCGTGAACACCATGCCGGAGAAGACGCTGTTCGCGGTCGCCGACCACGCCGAGATCGACGGCGACAAGGTCAGCGGCACCGGGCAGCAGGCCCAGGCGATCTTCGACAAGCTGGCCGCCGCTGGCATCGACGTCGCCGACGTCTTCCGCACGCTGGAGGACGAGGGCGTGGAGAAGTTCGAGAAGTCCTGGCAGGAGCTGCTCGACACGGTCGAAGGGCAGCTCGGGAAGGCGAAGAACTGAGATGGTGGGGGAAGAGACCGCGGTCTCCGTCGTCGACGGCGAACTGGCGGCCAAGGCCGCACCGCTGATCGACAAACTGGTCGCCGACCAGGTCGCCTCGAAGCTCGCCGCGCAGGACGCCACGCTGTGGGGCCCCGACGCCGAGCCCGAGGCGTCGATCCGGCTGTCCTGGACGACGCTGCACAAGAGCTCGCGTCCGCTGATCGGTGAGATCGAGGCGCTGCGCGAGGAACTGCGCGGCGAAGGTGTGGACCGGGTGGTGCTCGCGGGGATGGGCGGTTCGTCGCTCGCCCCCGAGGTGATCACCGCTACCGAGGGCGCCCCGCTGACCGTGCTCGACACGACCGACCCCGGCCAGGTCGCCGACGCGCTCGCCGGCGACCTGAGCCGCACGGTGATCGTGGTGTCGTCGAAGTCCGGCGGCACCGTCGAGACCGACAGTCACCGCCGCATCTTCGCGAAGGCGTTCGCCGAGTCGGGGATCGACGCGGCGAGCCGCATCGTCGTGGTCACCGACCCGGGTTCGCCGCTGTCGGAGCTGGCCGAGCGCGAGGGCTACCGCAAGGTGTTCCTCGCCGATCCGCACGTCGGCGGCCGCTACTCGGCGCTGACCGCGTTCGGCCTCGTGCCGGCCGGCCTCGCCGGTGCGGACGTGGCCCGGCTGCTGGACCAGGCCGCCGCGGCCGCGCAGGTGCTCGGCAGCGACGACGCGGGCAACCCGGCGCTGCGGCTGGCCGCGGCGTGGGGCGCGGCGCACGCCGACGGCGCCGAGAAGGTCGTGCTGGCCGACACCGGTTCCGGTATCAAGGGTTTCGGAGACTGGGCGGAGCAGCTGATCGCCGAGTCCACCGGCAAGCAGGGCACCGGCCTGCTGCCGGTCGCGGTCGAGGGTGCCGAGGCGCCGGGCTTCGCCGACGCGGGCCCGGACGCCACGGCCGTCGCGATCGGCCCGGCCGCCGAGGGCGCGAAGATCGCCACCTCGGGCCCGCTCGGCGCGCAGTTCCTGTTGTGGGAGTTCGCCACCGCGATCGCCGGACGGCTGCTGGAGATCAACCCGTTCGACCAGCCCGACGTCGAGGCCGCCAAGGCCGCGGCGCGGGCGCTGCTGGACGATCCGGCCAAACTGGAGGGCGGCGAGACACCGTCCACTGTGGACGGCGCGGTGGAGATCTTCGCGCCGGCGGGCGTGTCCGGTGACGGCAAGCTGCTCGACGTGCTCAAGGAGTTCCTGGACTCCGCGCCGGACAAGGGATATCTGGCGGTGCAGGCCTACCTGGACCGCCTCGACGACGCGTCGGCGTCGCTGCTGCGCGCGGAGCTGGCCAAGCGCACCGGGCTGCAGACGACGTTCGGCTGGGGCCCGCGCTTCCTGCACTCCACCGGGCAGTACCACAAGGGTGGTCACCAGAACGGCATCTTCCTGCAAGTCACCGGTAACGCCGAAAGCGACCTGGAAGTACCCGACCGGCCCTACACTCTGGGCAAGCTGCAGCACGCGCAGGCCCTCGGTGACGGCCAGGTACTGGCCGAGCACGGCAGGCCGGTGCTGCGGCTGCACCTGACGGACCGGGCCGCGGGCCTGGCTCAAATCGTTCGCGCCGTACAGGAGGTCGGTGAATGAGCCAGCGGTGGACCAACCCACTGAGGGACCCCCGCGACAAACGACTGCCGAGGATCGCCGGCCCGTCCAGCATGGTGATCTTCGGCGTGACCGGCGACCTGTCCCGCAAGAAGCTGATGCCGGCGATCTACGACCTCGCCAACCGCGGGCTGCTGCCCGCGGGGTTCTCGCTGGTCGGCTTCGCCCGCCGGGACTGGGAGAACGAGGACTTCGGCCAGCTGGTGCACGATTCGGTCGCCGAGCACGCGCGTACCCCGTTCCGCGAGTCGGTCTGGCACCGGCTCGCCGAGGGAATCCGCTTCGTGCAGGGCACGTTCGACGACGACGACGCGTTCGACCGGCTCGCGCAGACCGTGCGCGATCTGGACACCGAACGCGGCACGGGCGGCAACACCGCCTTCTACCTGTCGATCCCGCCCAGCGCGTTCCCGGTCGTGACCAAGCAGCTGGCGCGCTGTGGCCTCGCGGCGTCCGATGAGGACTCGTGGCGCCGCGTGGTGATCGAGAAGCCGTTCGGGCACGATCTGGCCAGCGCCAAGGAACTCAACGGCATCGTCAACGACGTCTTCCCCGAGGAGTCGGTGTTCCGCATCGACCACTACCTCGGCAAGGAGACGGTGCAGAACATCCTGGCGCTGCGCTTCGCCAACCAGCTGTTCGAGCCGATCTGGAACGCCAACTACGTCGACCACGTGCAGATCACGATGGCCGAGGACATCG
>Ga0164243_10007295_pt1 | contig 16519 bp, 9 predicted proteins | sample OricompcompostOP_FD_108781 | JGI IMG/M metagenome (GOLD analysis project Ga0164243, IMG submission 108781) | Organic Plus compost microbial communities from Emeryville, California, USA - Original compost - Organic plus compost (OP) | ecosystem: Engineered > Solid waste > Mixed feedstock >... | reverse complement strand
GCCCAGTTCGCGGCCGCCGAGCGCCGCCGCCTCCCGCTCTCGCGCTGAGGGCGCGTCGCCGCTCCCGCGTTCGCGCGTCGCCGCGTTCGCGCGCTCCCGCTCCCGCTCTCGCGCGCTCCCCTCTCGACAGTTGCCCTTTTCGGGGCAGTCAGCGTCGCGGCACTGCCCCGAAGCGGGCAACTGTTGGGGAACGCGGCGCGGCACTGCCCCGAAGCGGGCAACTGTTCGGGGACGCGGTGCCGTACTGCCCCGGGCGGACAGCTGTCGGGTGCGCGCGGGCACGGAGGGCAGGCGAGGAACAGGCGGGTAGGGTTTTCTCCGTGCTTCGCGTCGTCGTGCTCGTCTCCGGCGGTGGCACCAACCTCCGCGCGCTCCTCGACGCCGCCGAGGATTCGGCCTACCCCGCGTACATCGTCGCCGTCGGCGCGGACCGCGAGGCGGGCGGCCTCGAGATCGCGGAGGAACGCGGCGTCCCGACGTTCATCGTCGACCCCCAGGCGTACCCGGATCGAGCGGCGTGGGGTGCGGCGCTCCTCGAGCAGATCCGCGTCTGGCAGCCCGGGCTCACCGTGCTCAGCGGGTTCATGCGGATCCTGCCCGCCGGGGTCGTCGACGCGCTCGCGCCCGACCTCATCAACACGCACCCCTCCTACCTCCCCGAGTACCCCGGCGCGCACGCCGTCCGTGACGCGCTCGAGGCCGGCGTGCGGGAGACCGGGGCGAGCGTCATCGTCGTCGACTCCGGCGTCGACACCGGTCCGGTCATCGTCCGCGAACGCGTGCCAGTGCTCCCCGGGGACGACGAGGCGCGGCTGCACGAGCGGATCAAGGTCGTGGAGCGGCGGCTGCTCATCGAGGTCGTGCGGGGGGTGGGGGACGGGTCGCTTCGTCTCGCTGCGCTCGCTCAGCGACCGGGAGGAGGAGCGCTCGCTCAGCGACCGGGAGGAGGAGCGCTCGCTCAGCGACCGGGAGGGGAAGTGGCACCGCCCGCCGAGGGACCGCAGCGAGTCGAAGCGTCCAGGGAGGAACCGAGTTGAGCGGACCAGCGATCGACCCGTCCGAGTACCGCGAGCGGGACCTCGTCCCGATCCGCCGCGCCCTCGTCGCGGTGAGCGACAAGACGGGGCTCGTGGAGCTCGCGACCGCGCTCGCGGACGCCGGGGTCGAGATCGTGAGCACCGGCGGCACGGCCGCCGCGATCGCCGCGGCAGGCATCCCGGTCACCCAGGTGCAGGAGGTGACCGGCTACCCCGAGCACCTCGACGGCCGGGTCCGCACGCTCCACCCCGGCGTCCACTCCGGGCTCCTCGCCGACCTCCGGCTCGAGCGGCACGAGCGCGAGCTCGAGGAGTTCGGCATCGCGCCGTTCGAGCTCGTCGTCGTCAACCTCTACCCCTTCGTGCAGACCGTCGCCTCCGGCGCCGCGCCGGACGCCGTCGTCGAGCAGATCGACATCGGCGGCCCCGCGATGGTCCGCGCCGCCGCGAAGAACCACGCGAACGTCGCCGTCGTCGTCGACCCCGCGCGGTACGGCGAGATCGTCGACGCGCTCGCCGCCGGCGGCACGACGCTCGCCCAGCGCCGCGGACTCGCCCGCGACGCGTTCCGCCACACCGCCTCCTACGACGCCGCGGTCGCGAGCTGGTTCGGCAGCGCCGTCGCGCCGGATCCCGGCGGCTCCCCGTTCCCCGCGTGGGTCGGCGCGACGTGGACGAGGGAGGCGTCGCTGCGCTACGGCGAGAACGCCCACCAGTCGGCGGCCCTCTACGCGACGGTCGGCGGCCGCCCGGGCATCGCCCAGGCCCGTCGGCTCGGCGGCAAGGAGATGAGCTACAACAACTACGTCGACGCCGACGCCGCCGTCCGCGCCGCGTTCGACCATGCGGGTCCGGCCGTCGCGATCGTCAAGCACGCGAACCCCTGCGGCATCGCGACCGCCGCGACGCTCGCCGAGGCGCACCGGCTCGCGCACGAATGCGACCCGGTGTCCGCGTTCGGCGGCGTCATCGCCGTGAACCGGCCGCTCGACCGTGCGACGGCGGAGTCGATCGCGCCGGTCTTCACCGAGGTCGTCGTCGCGCCGGCCTTCGAGCCGGCGGCGCTCGAGCTCCTCGCCGAGCGGAAGAACCTCCGGATCATCGAGCTGCCCGAGGGCTTCGCGAGGCCGAGCGTCGAGTTCCGGCAGGTCTCCGGCGGCCTGCTCATGCAGCAGGCCGACCAGCACTTCGCGCCCGCGACCGCGTGGGGCCTCGTGTCCGGCGAGCCGGCCGACGCGGCGACGCTCGCCGACCTCGAGTTCGCCTGGCGCGCGGTCCGCGCGGTCAAGTCGAACGCGATCCTCCTCGCCAGGGGCGGCGCGAGCGTCGGCATCGGCATGGGCCAGGTCAACCGCGTCGACTCCTGCCGTCTCGCGGTGACCCGCGCCGGCACCAGGGCGGAGGGCAGCGTCGCGGCGAGCGACGCGTTCTTCCCGTTCTCGGACGGCCCCTCGATCCTCGTCGAGGGCGGCATCCGAGCGATCGTCCAGCCCGGCGGCTCGGTCCGCGACGAGGAGACGATCGCGCTGTGCGAGGCGCACGGCGTCACGATGTACTTCACCGGCGAGCGGCACTTCTACCACTGAATCCGGCCCCGGTCGCGCGGCGCCGCCGGGCGTGACATGACCGTGAAGTGCCCGCAACACGCGGGAAACGCGCGAATGGTTGCATGGTGGCGATACCATCCCTCCGGTCGTCTAGATGTGAAGTGGGCGCAGCGTGGACGCATCGATACCCGAGGCGGACCTTTCGCGCGCCGTCGTGCGATGGGAGCGCCAGGAGGTCGGGATCGCGAACGCCATCCGGCGGGAACTCGGCCTCGGCCGCGTGCTCGCCGGGCAGCGGCTCCCCGATGTGCCGGCGCTCGCGCGGCGCTTCGGTGTCGACAACGCGATGATCGAGCGTGTGCTCACGATCCTCTACGGCGACGGGATGCTCGTCGCCGGCCCCGGGGGCGAGCTCGTCCTCGCGAATCCGCCGGCGAACCGCGCGCTGCTCGCCGAGACGATCGAGCGCGACCCGATGGCGATCGTCCACTTCACCGAGTACCGCGCGGTCCTCGAGGCCGGCGCGGCCGGGCTCGCCGCGCACCTGCGGACCGACGCGGACCTCGCCGAGATGGTCCACGCCCAGCAGCGCCTCGTCGACTCCGCCGACCCCATCGCCGCGCGGAACGCGGACACCGCGTTCCACCTCGCGATCGCCTACGCGACCGACAACCAGGTCCTCGTCGAGGCGATCGAGGACGCCAGGATGCGGGTCGTCGGCGCGATGGATCTCATGCGCAAGGGCTTCATCAAAGTCGCGAGCTACCACGGCCACGAGGTGATCCTCCGCGCGATCCGCGCCGGCAACTCGCACGAGGCCGCCGAGGCGATGCGGCTGCACATCGACACGACGCGCCAGGAGTTCCAGAAGGAGCTCGAGGACGGCGACTTCGAGGGGACCTACACCGGCTGAGCGGCCGCCGCGGGCCGCTCCCGCTCAGCCGGCCGAGCTCCAGCCGGGGCTCCAGCGCGCCCGGCGCAGGTCGATCCGCGTCCCGCCTGCGGTGAGCGGCGTGCCCTCCTCGCGGTAGCGGTCGAGCGCCTGCGCCTCGTACCCGGGCAGGAGGTGGCCGTCGGCGTAGACGACGCGCCACCAGGGGAGCTCGCCGCCGCTGTGCGCCATGATCCGGCCGACCGCGCGGGCGGCGCGGCTGCCGACCGCCGCGGCGACCTCCCCGTAGGCCATGACCCGGCCCGGCGGGATCGCCTCGACGACCGCGTAGACCGCCTCGGCGAACGCGTCGTAGCCGTCCGGTGCCGACTCGGCGAGCTCCGGCGGCCTCACAGCGCGAGGACCCCGAAGTTCTCCCCGTACTGCGTCTCCCGCGTGACGACGAAGCCGACCGCCCGGAAGAACCGGTCCGGCCCGGCCTCGCCCGGCTCCCACACGGCGGTGAGCCGCTCGAAGCCGCGCGTGCGCGCCTCGTCGGCGAGCGCCCGCACCGCGAAGCTGCCGATGCCGCGGCCCTGCCGATCGCCGGCGACGGTGACCCGCCACACGCAGGAGCGGAACTCCTCCTGCGGGTCGTCGGGCGAGAAGTTCCCGAGGATGAAGCCGACGACCTCGTCGCCGTCGAGCACGACGCGCGGCCAGGCGGCGAGCGGGTCGGTGTACGAGTCGGCGATCGCGTACGTCGGCGGGGTGACGAACTGCTCCTGTCCGGCGCGCAGGGTGAGCGAGTTCGCGGCGGCAGCGGTGGCCGCGGAGAGCTCCTCGAGGCGCAGGGCGGACGACATGGGATCAGGCTAATCGGGCGGCTGCGCCCGCGGGAAGTGCAGGGTCGCATCGTACGCCTCGCTGGGCGGCGGCGAGACGAGCCGGAGCAAGAATCGGCGGCGTCCCTTTCCGCGCTGACTCCTCACTTGGTCTCCCTGCAGAGGTTACCGGTACCAGCGAAGTTCCCGAGGAAAGGGGCCCGGATGCTCCGCAAGATAAGCCCGAACCAGCCGTCGGGCGCGGTGCCAAGAAGGAATTTGCCTGACACAGGTAGCAATCAGAAGGCCCGCGACAAGCCAAATTAGGCCCCCGACGACTATTGCCGCCGTGATTGAACCCGACAGGCGATCAAAGATTCCCCAGCCAATGAGCGCGACTATGCCGGAAATCGGAAGGCGTAGCCACGGGTTATGGGGAGCACCGATTGGAAGGTTGGTCGGCCTATACCCCAATGGGTCAACCTTGCCGCGCCCTGCCGTTTCATAGATCTTCTCGATTTCCGGGTCTCGACCGCGGCGGGAGCCCGCAGCAATCTTCTCAGATCTTCTGGTCCTCACTACCACCAGCCCAATTCGTCGCCGCTATTCCAACGGCGGTGACCCTCTCGAAGCCGCGCGTGCGCGCCTCGTGGGCGAGCGTCCGCACCGCGAAGCTGCCGATGCCGCGGCGCGGTGGCCGCGGAGAGCTCCTCGAGGCGCGGGGCGGACGACATGGGATCAGGCTAATGCCGTGACAGCGGCGGGAAGTAGCGGGGCCTCGGGGGGCGCTCGGCTTGCGACCGGGCCACCGCATAGCCGACGAGATCGGCGAGCAGCATCGCTCCGGCAATCGAAACGATCGCCCACCGAAACGGGCTCAGACCCGAGCTGAAGGACCGCCACATTGTCTCGCCCGTCCGGTTCCAGTAGTGCGTGTCGACGTGGAGGGCGGTGCTCACCTGCCCGGCCACGATCGTCGCAGAGTGGATGCCGAGAGATCCGATCAGGACGCCCGCCTCGATCGAGCGCCAAACCCCGAACGGCCTGTCCCACGCCTACCGTTGCTGCATCCGGCACCGCCTAAGCCTGAGGATCACAAGTAGAGGGTCCTCAGATCATCCAAAGACTTGGTTCCTCGCCCGGTGATCCAATATGCCGCCGGTACATAAGCTCCCAGCCCGCGTACCTGAACGCCCCCGCTCTCCGGGTCCTCCATCTCCAAAGAGCTGATAAGTCGTCCTTGGCCATGCAGTTGCGCTCTAGCGCGGTCAGCCACGAGGGCGAGCGACTCCCCGTATCGGCGCGATCCAAATAGCACGACTTCACTGCGAGCCCCGTCCTCTCTCTCGATGACGGCCCTCCACCCGTACCACCGGACAACGGGGTCCCTATGCGGCCTAAGCCACCAACGTCGCGTGTTCTCAGGAAGAGGCTCGACAGCCGTGGACTTGAGAAGTCTGTGCTGGTGAAATTGCTCGCTCCAATACTCGACGTCACGATCGTCCGATCGAATGGTATCTGAACCCGGAAATTCGATTCGCTTGCCGACGACCCACTCGGCCACTTCTAGCGCGTCCCAGGCGCTCACTCCACGCTCCCTCGAGGGCTCGCGTAAAAGCGCCCGCTGATAGGCTTCCCTCCCGTCGACGACTAATTGCCATGCCAGGTCCGCCCAGCGCAATCGGGGCACGGCGTCGTGCATTTGAGACAACTTATGAACGAACGACGACTGAAAAGACAGGACGTTGTCGATGGACATTTGGGACAATCGCCTACGAAGCTTCATCAATGCGGTGAAGTCATTGTGAGCAGAACGTAGTCCGTCTAGCAGTGGCCAAAACGAATTGTCGTCCAGGAAGTCGTTCGCTCTAATCGTTCCGACCGGGACCGCCGGCGCATCGGCTACACTCGTAACTCGTCGATTTCTCATAACGCGGGAAATCGGGGTTTTCTCTGCAAGCTCACGTTCAAAAATGACAGCGATTGTAGATTCACTGTCTGCTAGAAATTCATAGGAGTCAAACAGGCCTAATTCCGAAACACTGGAATGTCCCGAAGAAGGGGGGCGATAGCTATTTCGAAAAGCTCAAACCAGCCGCGACGATGCCCTACGCTGCGTCGCGTTAGTCCAGGGGCGAGCCATTTGTCATCACTCATCTGCAACTCACCAGTTGTCCCCAAGGGCAATGCCCGAACGTGACAGCATGGCTCTCGATATAATCGAGGCCCCGCCGTGCGCCAGCCTGCCAGCGGCATCCCGGACGTAGGCGATCACCGTCCCATCCTCCACCGCACATGCCGGTCCGCACCATAGGGCGACTGGCGCATTCTTCGAGCGCTCCGAACATCAGAAGACCACGACCTACTTCTGCGTGGCTAGAAGGATCAGCGCAATAATGCCGCCAGCCAATTCGCAGCCAACAGCAATGCAGACCCAAATGGCTGCAACGACACGAGAAAGGCGTCGAAGGGAAGTCGGGTTCACGTACCGTGAGAGACACCGCCAACCGAGCGCTTCCATCGACTGAATCATTCGCGCTTCGAGCGCTGGCCTGAGTATCCAACTGAAGGCAGCTAGCAAAATTGACAGTAGTCCAAAATACGCGAGAGCCTGAGCAAATTGCCAACTCATAAGGTCAATCAGCTCGCCAAGTAAACGAAGCGCCTCCCGTGCACGAAGCTTCTTCGCCTGGCGCCCATCCTTCGGAAAAGTTTGGTTGAAACGTGGGACTAAAGCCTTCGTCAAGAATGGTGGCTCCCATTGACAGCTCGCCCGCGACAGGTCCCAGAGACCCAGTGCATTGCCCAAACAAGTCGACTCCTGCGCCGGGATTAGAGGCAATACCCAGACCAATATTTGCCCCGAGTCCTGACCCGAAACTTATTCCGACCTTCCCGAATTCACCGTCCTTGGCGGTTACCGAGCCGACAGAGCCGCAAGCGACGATCACGCAGACTTTTACATCTACAGAAAATCCTGTCCCCACAGGGAGGTTTTTCCTAATCCAGTCGTGAATCCCGCTAATCGCATCACGAAGCTTGTCCAGAATGCTTTCGCTTTCGTCGCTTTGCCCGTTGCGTTTGGTGCCGCCAGATCCTTCATCAATGACTCGTCCTGTACGCGGGTGAACCCAGACTGTGCAGGAGTCGTTGCCGCACTCCCGCTGCCCTGATAGGTCGAGTCGGTTGATGGGGTCGGCGGGGTAGTCGTACGCGTTGGTCACCCCGCCCTCGACCGGGTCCACTGACAGGAACCGGCCGAGCGCCGCCGCATAGACCCGCACCCCCATCTCGGTCAGCGCGAACATGCCGCCGTGCTCGGTCAGCTTCCCCTGGGAGCCGACGAAGCCCTGATCCGCATCCCCGGGCAGCATGTCCGGGATCGCATCGTCCGCCGCAGCCGTCCCGATCCGGCCGGTGACCGGATCGACCGGCTGCCCGAACGGGTCGTAGCACACCCGCTGCCCCTGCCGCACCCCGGCCCCGTCGGCGGTCACGATCAGATCGCCGCGCAGATCCGGATACGCCCACACCTGGGACGCATCGGCCTTCAGGACCACCGTCACCCCGCCAGGCAGCGACACCGTGCGCTGCAGCACCACATTGCCGGCATCGAGGACGAACCCGACCCCGCCCCCACCCGAATACCGATACGTCTCCGCCGCACCGCCGATCGGCGTGCTCACCCGCGCCGCCAGCCCGCCAGCGGCATCCCGGACGTAGGCGATCACCGTCCCATCCTCCACCGCACGGTGAGCGGAGATGGCATTCCTTCTGTAGTGAATCATCCGCACTAGTGCCATGCACTATTCATAGTCTTGACATAGCCGCCATCTCCGGGAGTAGGTTCGGCGCCGTAGGCCTCGAGGGTGAGGCAGGCGGGGGATGGCAGGGTGAGCCATTGGGGAGATCGAGCTTGGCTCGGCGTGGCCGGAGTCGCAATCGCCGCGCTCATCGGATCGGTGCTCGTCCCCGAGGTCGCGCTCGGCGATGACGACGCGACCGGCAGCGGCGGAACAGCCACAGACGTTCCCGGTCTGACCTCCGAGCCGCCGGCGACCACTGCGCCGCCTGCCGACTCCGGTGGCGTCGCCGTCCCCGAGCTGAACTCGGCGCCGGCTCCCGCCGCGAGCCCGGCGTCCTTCGACCTGAGCTCGGTGGATCTTGCCTCGAGCGAGGTCATCGGGCGCTCCGAGTACTCGACGACCTACGACATCGGGAACGGAATCCACGTGGACTCGGTGTCGCCGACCCCGGTGCATGTGCAGGATGCGTCCGGGGCCTGGGTCGACCCTCAGACCTCGTTCGTCCGGGAAGCCTCGGGAGCTTGGTCGCAGGCGGCACATCCGCTGAAGCCGACGCTCGCGGCCGATGCCTCCGGTGCGCTGACCGTCTCGCGCGGCGGTCACGACGTCTCGTTCACCCTCGTCGGGGCTTCGAAGTCCTCGCCCGCGGCCTCCACCGATCCCGCGCCACGGTTCGACATTCCCGGACCTGTGCTGAAGTCGAGGGCGACGCAGCTCGGCTACGACGCCGCGATCCGCGGCAGCGATATCACGTACGACCTGACGACCTCCGGCATCAGGGAGTCGATCGTGCTCGAGGCGCCGCCCATCCCTGGGCAGGCCGTGTGGAGCTGGCTCGTCGACGCGGACGGGCTCCGCCTCGAGGTCGATCCCTCCGGCGCGGTGCTGTTCATCGATGGCACCGGCGAGACGGTCATGCACATGCCGACGCCCGTGGCCTGGGACTCCTCCGGCATCGGGGGGGTGCAGGAGCCCGCGTCGGTGTCGCTGCGTCCCGTCGCCCGGCTCCTGCCGGACGGCCGCTGGCGCCTGTCGATCGTCGCCGACGAGGACTGGCTGAACGATCCCGCGCGCGTCTACCCCGTGACGGTCGACCCCGACGTGGCGGTCGGCGCGCTGGCGATCCGCGCCTACCGCTCCGACGGCGCGACCCGCACCGACGGCGTGCTCACCGGCAACTCCAGGGCGGGCGGCGACACCTACTGGCGGACGATCGTGTACTACCCGTACACCGCCCAGTTCGGCCAGCAGATCATCGGCGTCGAGATCGGGCTTGCGTACAACAACGACGGGACGACGAACTCCGCCTATGGTGGCGTGTGGGAGCGCGCCTGCGAGGGCTACGAGTGCCAGGGGCCGATGCTCTCCGACTACTGGATCGACTACGGCGTCGCCTTCTCCACCTCGGAAGCGCTGAGTCGCTACTACGCGCAGCGGGTGCATGTCAGCGACGGTTCCGCCCACGTCGTGATCAACGGCCAGGAGACGCCGGGCCTCTACACCTACAAGGCGCTCTACACCGAGATGCACATCGCGTACAAGGCGCTTCCGGCCATCGGACCGGCGATCAGCCCTTCGCCTCCCGACGGGGCGACGATGCAATCGCAGCGGCCTTGGCTGAACGTCGCTGCCACTGGAGAGCCCGGCTATCAGCTCTCGTACCACTACGAGATCTGGATCGACGGGACGAGCACCGTCGTCTGGGATGGGCCTTGGTCTACGACGTCCCTGCAGCAGGTGCCGCAAGGAGTGCTCGACAATCCGAGTCTCGTCTATCGATGGCAAGCCTTCGTCAGAGATAGTGCTGACGGTTGGCTAGGGGTGCCGAACTGGGTGGCATCAAGCACCGCCTCATGGGTGCATACGTTCAGTGTCGCCCCGGCGGCCGACCCTCCACCGATCGAGACCGCGCAGCCGGCCGACTACGCTACCGTGACGACGCTGACGCCGTCGTTCGCCGTCGATCCGACGACCGACCCCTCCGACCCCGGCTTCCACGTGCAGTATCGCTTCCAGGTCGCGTCGGGCCTCGACGGCCAGTCCGGCACGACGTTCCTGTCCGAGTGGCAGGACGAGCCGACCTGGACGGTGCCCGAGGGCTGGCTGCAGAACGGCGGCGCGTACACCTGGAACGTCTGGTCCAAGGATTCGCACAACGACGATCTCCGGAGCGACTGGACCGGCCACTTCACCGTCGACCTCCGCCTGGGCACGAGCGGGCCTTCTCCCATGGACTCCGCGGGTCCGGTGACGGTGAACCTCGCGAGCGGCAACGCGGCGCTGTCCTTCGCCTCCCCGCTCGTGCAGACCGTCGGCGGCAGCATGGGCATGTCCTTCGGCTACAACTCGCAGCAGACCACGGGAACGATCCACGGCCTCAAGGGCGAGTACTTCAACGCGCTCGACCCAGGCCAGACCGATACGACGACGTTCGACATCGGCAGCCGCGTGCCGCTGATGACCCGGATCGATCCCTCGATCAGCTTCGGCTGGCTGCTCGGATCGCCTGGCGGCAGCGTCGGGACGGACTGCTTCATCGCCCGGTGGACCGGCACGATCACGATCCCCGAGGGCGGGACCTGGTCGTTCGGAGCGGTGCGGGACGACGGGGCGAGGATCTGGATCGACGACCAGCTCGTCTACGACCACTGGACGAACGACACCGCCGCCGAGGAGTTCGGCACGCCGATCACCCTCGGCGCAGGGCCGAAGTCGATTCGGATGGAGTACTTCGAGCGCGGCGGATACGCGCAGGTCGCCCTCCTCGTCAAGCTCCCCGGATCGTCGCTCTACGGGAACGCGCAGGGCGTGCCGCCGGCCTGGTTCAGCGTCCCCGCACCGGCGATCCTGCCGGCGGGCTGGTCGAGCTCCGCGGCGATCGGCGCGGTGGCGAGCACCAGTGCCAGGGTCCAGGTGACCGAGGGCGCGGTGACCGTGACCGATGGTGGCGGCGGCGTCACGACGTTCACCCGATCCTCCGACGGCGGCGGCTACACGGCACCCGCCGGGTCGAATGCCGAGCTCGCGCTGAGCACGACGGGCGAGGTCACGCTCACCGAGGGCGACGGGACGATCCTGCTCTTCGACGCGACCGGAGCCCTCGTATCGATCACGAGCCAGGGCGACACGACGAAACCGGCGGCACCCCGCCTCGCCTATCGGGGCGACGGCCGGGTCGACAAGGTCTACGACCCGCTCGGCGGCACGCCGGGCAGCGGCACCGCGCGCGTCGTGCAGTTCGCCTACGGCGGCGACACGAACGCCGCCGTCGGCCTGCCCGGCACCGGATCCGCGACCGCATGCCCCGTTCCGGACGGCTTCGCGGCGCCTCCGGCCGGCATGCTCTGCCGCATCGTCTATCCTGGCCACGACGCGAACGCGGCGGTCGACGACACGACCCGGCTGCTCTACAACAGCAACGGGCAGCTCGCCCGGATCGTCGACCCGGGCGGTGAGGTCACCGACTTCGGCTACGACTCCGCCGGCCGCCTCGCCTCGATCCGCGACTCGGGGGCGAACGACTGGCTCGCCGCGAACCCGGGTATCACGCCCGGGCCCGCGCAGGAGACCGACATCGCTTACGCCGCGGACGACCAGGGCCGCGACCGCGTCGCGAGCATCACGCTTCCCGCCCCCGACGGCGTCACCACGGCGCTGCGGCCGCAGAAGACCTACACCTACGATCCCGAGAGCGGGACCACGGCGGTCGACGTCGTCGGCCAGAGCCTGCCTGCCGGGGCCCACAGCGCAACGGTCACGTACGACGAGGCATGGCGGCAGCTGTCGACGACGAGTCCGCTCGGCGTGACCGCGACTCAGGTCTGGTCCGCCCGCAAGGACCTCGTCGTCTCGGCGACGACGACGAACCCCGGGCAGACCGAGGGCGTGATGACGACGACCATCTACGACTGGCTCGACCGCCCCACCGACACCTACGGCCCGGCGCCGGCGAGCTGCTTCGACGAGCACCGCCTGCCGGTGAGCAGCTGTCCGATCCTCGTCGGCCACTCGCACACCGACTACGACACCGATGTCGGCCTCGGCCTGACCACGAGCTACTACCAGAACCGTGACCTCGCCGGAGCGCCCCTGACCATCACCGGGGAGCTCGCGGGCTCACCCACGGGCCAGATCAACTCCGACTGGGGAACCGGCAGCCCGGTCCCGGGGATCCCCGTCGATGCGTGGTCGGCGAGGATGACCGGCGTGATCACCTTCCCTGCCGCCGGCTTCTATACCCTGCAGACCGACGCCGACGACGGCACCCGCATCTGGATCGACGACGTCCTGGTCCTCGATCACTGGGTCGGGGGCAGCTCCGTCGTGAACTCGCGCACCCTTCCGGAGGTGATGGCCGCGAACGAGCCGCACCGCATCCGCATCGAGTACCTCGAATGGACCGCCGGCGCGCATCTCGCGCTCAAGTGGAAGGTCCCGGGCGCCTCCACCTACGAGCTCGTCCCCGCGGGCCAGCTGACCCACGACTACGGCCTGCCGACCGTCTCGACGGTCGATGACTCGGTCCCGGCCAATGACCTCGGCGTCGACAGCACGGACGCCCCGAGCATCACGACGGCGACCGGCTACGACTCGCCATGGCTGCACCTCCCCACCAGCACGACGGTCGATCCGGGCGACGCGTCCCATCTGAACCTCACAACGGCGACGACGTACGAGGCGTCCGGCTCGGGCTGGCTGCGACGCCTGACCCGGACGCTGCCCGCCGCCGTGGCCGCCGGCCACACCGGCCCGAGCGACGCCGCCTATCGGACGAACTCGCTCTACTACGGCGACCACGACGCGCTGACCCAGGCGACCTGCGGCCTCCCCGCCGGCGCGATCCAGTACGGCTATCTCAAGCAGACGACGCAGCCCGCGCCGGAGATCGGCGAGGCGATCGTCACCAAGTACGTGTACGACGCGCTCGGCCGAACGGTCGGCAGCTGGCGGACCGGCGACGCGGGCTGGACCTGCACAACGTACGACGAGCGCGGGCGCGTCACGAGCGTCGCCTATCCGGCCGGCGGCGGTCAGCCCGCTCGCACCGTCACCACGACGTACACGGTGACGGCCACCGGGGTCCGCACGACCGTCTCGGACGGCGCCGTCGCAGGCTCGCCGAACGGCTCGACGATCACGACCGAGCTCGACCTGCTCGGCCGCACGATCAGCTCGACCGACGTGTGGGGGACGACGACAGTGCCGACCTACGACCCGTACACGAGCCGCGTGCTCTCCGTGACGGTCACCCCGCCGGGTGCCGGCGCGACGTCCACCGTCGAGGCCTTCGAGTACGACGCGGACGGGAAGGTCGAGTCGGTCTCCGTCGACGGAACCGTGCTCGCCGACCCCGCCTACAGCGCCGACCAGCTGCTGCAGTCGGTCGCCTACGGCAACGGGTCGAGTCTCACGGACATCGTCCGCGACGCGGCCCAGCGGGTGCTCGGGCAGACCTGGACCTTCCCGGATGCGCCCGTCGAGGCGCAGACCGTGGAGCATCCGGAGACGGTCGTGTACTCGACCGGCTTCGAGTCGGGGCTCGACGGGTGGACCCGGGTCGGCACCGGGGCGACGCTGACCGCGTCGACGAGCGCCGCGGCACACGGCGGGTCGGGCGTCGTCGTGCTGGACAAGACGACGTCCTCGACGGCGAGCGCGGCGAAGAACGTGACGGGACTGGTCCCCGGCCGCTCGTACACGGCCCATTTCTGGGCGGCGGCGACGGGCGGCCCGACGCCGACAGCGCGGCCCGGGGCGTACGTCAACGGGGTGACGACGTTCGCTCCGGTCACCGCGCCCGCGGCGGATCCGGACCCGGTCTGGGCGGAGTACACGGTGCAGTTCACCGCGACGGCGACGAGCCATTCGGTGCGGCTGGGATTGAAGTCGGTGAGCGGGGTGACCGCGACCGAAGTGCTCGTCGATGATGTGACGGTCGTCGAGGACGCCTGGACCGAGGAGGTGCCGGCCTCGACGGCGCCGCAGGACGCGGTGGCGCTGGCACAGTTGACCTCGCAGTCGGGGCGGGTGGTCGCCGGTACGGTCACCGACGGCGCCACCGTCGAGGTGTCGTCGTATCGGTTCGATGCGGCTGGCCGGCTCATCCAGGCGAGTCTGCCGCGGCATGAGCTGTCGTACGACTACACGAGTGCGGCGTGCGGGCCGAACACGTTGGCGGGAATGGATGGGAACCGCGTCGCGTATTCGGATGCGTTCGATACGGGGGCGGGGATCGAGGTCGCGAGTGTGGCGTACTGCTATGACGGCGCCGACCGGCTCACCGGCACGAGTGTGACGGGTGCGTCGGCGGAGGCGACCGCGTTGAGCGGTGCGGATCTGAGCACCGGCGGCGAGTCGCCGTCGCTGGCCTACGACGACCACGGGAACACGACGGTGCTGGCGGGGCAGGAGCTCGGCTTTGACGTCGCGGATCGGCACGTGGTCACGGCGGTGGAGGATGGGACGGTGATCGCCTACGTCCGGGACGCCGCTGGCGGGCTGGCGGCGCGGGTGAGCACGCCGATCGGTGGTGCGGCGGAGACGTATCGGTATTCGGGCGGGGGCGGGATCGGGTTCGTCCTCGACGCCGGCAATGTGGTGCTGCAGCGCACGGTGTCGCTGCCTGGCGGGGTGACGGTGGTCCTGAAGGCCGATGCGTCGCAGGTGTGGGCGTATCCGGATCTGCGCGGCGACCTGATCCTCACCGCCGACGCAGCCGGGGTGCGGCAGGGGCCGCGGGTGTGCTACGACCCGTTCGGGCAGCCGGTCGACCCGCTCACCGGCCGGATCGGGACGGCTGCGGCGGACGACGCGATCCCGGACATGCTGCCCGGGGATGCGGATCAGGGCTTCGTCGGCTCCCAGGGGAAGCTGACCGAGCACGGCGGCATGTTCGCGCTGACCGAGATGGGGGTGCGGGTCTACGCGGCGGCGCTCGGCCGGTTCCTGTCAGTGGACCCGGTCGAGGGCGGGGTGACCAACGCGTACGACTACCCTGCCGACCCCATCAACGGTTCGGATATATCTGGGGCAATCCGGGACGACAGATGCGTCATCTCATGCGGGGCACATAACAATACGAATGTTTGGCAACTCGGCATGCAATGGCTCACGGGTAACGGGCCCAGACAGCAGATATTTCGCCAAGGGGATCCGCTGACGAGAGGACTGGCGTTGCACCCGGTTATGATCGCTGCCGCACTTAAGGCGAGGGCGGCACTATCCGTCGGAGCGACTCTTATCGACTCCTACGATCTCAGCGGCCCTGATGCGCTCGGCAAGTATCAGAGAGATCTCGACCAGTTTATGCGGGGCAATCAGACGGTGCTGTTCCTTGGCTCCTTTAACTACGAAGTGCGGCGTGTCGACGAAGATACGTTCTCATTCCATGCATGGAACACCACGAGCCTTGCCTCGGCGCTGCATTCGTTCGGATATGACCGTGAACGGGATGAGGCAATAAATTCGCTCGTCCCGAACGGGCCAATGTCTGCAATTACCCAGGACTTCTATTGGCAGCTGGTGCTACCGTGATGTCGGTTTATCGCGCGGCACTTCTCGGCCTTGCGATTGGTGCGCTCGCGTTCTTGAGTGGTTGCTCAGTGCGCTTCTCGGAGCCCATGCCGGAGCCGCTCTATTTGGCCTGCACCTGGTCGATGCCCGGCAGCGACCTAAGATTGACGTTGCAGGTCGACGGTAAGGCGCACTTTGAAGATCTACCGGAATGGCTTGTTGTCGACCCTTTCAAGAATCGGACTTATGGAACTTATGACTATGTGTGGACTGGCGACGGAAGCTGGAAATTGGGCGGCCGGGCAACCAATGGCCAGCCGGTAGTGTTCGTCGACCTCGACAACGGAACTGGATGGCTTTGGAGCGTCTACTCTAAGGGGACAGGCGAAAACACAACGTTGTATGTGCTCGTTGGATCGGTAGATTCGCCGCAGGAGGTTCAATTCGAAAAGACTCGCTGCGCTGCAGATGCAGTTGAGCCGTCCAGTCCAGATCCTTCCGTCCGATCGAACGATTCAAATTGATTTCCACTCGCGTGGTGGACCGGAACGACCTCGACTGCCTGGGAGCCCGCCTTCTGCACGGTGACAGGATGAACGAGTGTCAGCCTCAGGCGGCGTCGCGTGGGTGCGCGGCGGCCGGATCCAGCAGTCCGGCCTGAGCCCCCCGCCAGACCGGCGCGAATGCCGAGCCCTGATCGCGAGAGCCAGGCAGATCGACTATTCGGGAGATGCATATGTCGCAGGTCTCAGAATCTGGGCACCTATGGGTATGAGCATCGGCGAACCACAGTCTGGACAAATCCGTGCCTCCAACAGAACCTTGGTTCCGAGCAACGCAAGTGCAGCTCCTGTTTTCGCTTTCCGCTGCATATGCGCTCATCTATTCCGGGACCTGCACAGCCTTGACATTCCTCAGAGGG
>Ga0164243_10007293_pt1 | contig 16523 bp, 19 predicted proteins | sample OricompcompostOP_FD_108781 | JGI IMG/M metagenome (GOLD analysis project Ga0164243, IMG submission 108781) | Organic Plus compost microbial communities from Emeryville, California, USA - Original compost - Organic plus compost (OP) | ecosystem: Engineered > Solid waste > Mixed feedstock >... | reverse complement strand
TGATCGTCTCCGGGCAGGTCCACGGCGGTCTCGTGCAGGGAATCGCGCAGGCGCTGTGGGAGGAGGCGGTCTACGACGAGAGCGGCACGCTGGTGACCGGATCGTTCGTCGACTACTTGCTGCCCACCGCCGCCGACACGATCAGTTTCCAGATCGACCACACCACCTCGCCGGCGACGACCAACTCGCTGGGCGCCAAGGGTGTGGGTGAGGCCGGCACCATCGCCTCCACGCCGGCGGTCGTCAACGCCGTCGTGGACTCGCTGCGGCCGCTCGGGATCCACGACATCCAAATGCCCTGCACGCCCGAGCGGGTGTGGCGCGCGATCACCGAGTCGGGATCGGGCCCGGGCGGTGACACCACTGCCGCCGCGGCACCACACTTCGACGCCTCGACCGGCATGGAAGGCACCGTCGACCGAACCTCAGGAGCAGACCAGTGATCCCCGCACCGTTCGACTACGTCGCCCCGGCCACGCTCGAGGACGCGCTCGCTGCGCTCTCCGAGCACGGCGACGAGGCCAAGATCATCGCCGGCGGCCAGAGCCTGCTGCCCGTGCTGCGGATGCGCCTCAATGCGCCGGAGTGGGTCATCGACCTCGGTCGCATCGACACCCTCAAGGGAGTGCGCGACGACGGCGAGGCGATCGTCATCGGGGCGATGACCCGCCATGCCGATGTCGCCAGCGACCCGCTCGTCGCCGAGCACGCCGCGCTCATCGCCAAGGCGACCGCGACCGTCGCCGACGAGCAGGTCCGCCACCGCGGCACCTTCGGCGGTGCCCTCGCCCACGCCGACCCCGCAGGGGACCTGGGAGCTCCGGTGCGGGCGCTGGGGGCGGAGTTCGTGATCGCCGGACCGAGCGGCACGAGAACGGTCGGCGCCGCGGACTTCTTCCAGGGGCTATTCGAGACCGCGATCGGTGAGGACGAGATCCTGACCGAGGTGCGCATCCCCAAGCACACCGGCTGGGCCGCCCACTACGAGAAGTTCGTGAGAGTGGCCCACCAGTGGCCCATCGTGGCGGTCGGCGCCTCGGTGAAGGTGGAGGGCGAGACCATCACCGGCGCCGCGGTCGGGTTGACCAACATGGGGAGTACGCCGCTGCGGGCCGCCGGGGTTGAGGCGGCGCTGGTCGGGCAGGCGGCCACCGAGGACGTCGTACGCTCGGCAGCGGAGCGCGCCACCGACGAGGCCGAGCCGCCCTCGGACCTCAACGGCGACGCCGACTACCGCAACCACCTCGTCACCGTGCTCACCCGGCGAGCGATCCTCGCCGCGCTGGGCTCCTGAACTCGGAGGCTGACCTCTTGGATCTGACGCACAACTTCACCGTTCCCACGTCCATCGAGGAGACCTGGGCCAGCTTCCAGGACATCGCGTCCCTCGCGGAGTGCTTCCCCGGCGCGCAGGTGACCTCGGTGTCATCGGGTGCCGACGGCGACACCTTCGAAGGCACGGTGAAGGTCAAACTCGGCCCGATCGCCTTGGTCTACGCCGGCTCCGGCGCCTTCGTCGAGAAGGACGAGGTCGCCCACAAGCTGGTCGTGGAGGCCAAGGGCCGCGACAAGCGCGGCAACGGCACGGCGGGCGCCACCGCCACGCTGACCATGGCAGCCGACGGCGAGGGCACCGCAGTCGAGGTGGTCACCGACCTCTCGATCACCGGGAAGCCGGCCCAGTTCGGCCGGGGTGTCATGCAGGACGTCTCCGACAAGCTGCTCGGCCAGTTCGTTGCCTGTCTGGAGAAAAAGTCGGCCGCGCCGGAGCCCGCCGCCGAGTCGGAGCCGACGACGGCTGCTCCCGAACCGGCCACTGCGGCCGAGCCGGTCGCCGCGGCGGAGGGCCCGACGGACGTGGCCGCCCCGCCGCCGTCGGTCGACTCCGGCGTCACGGCCGGTGCGCCAGCGCGGAGCGGCTCGGGTGCTTCGAGCGGCGCGGGCGCCTCGGACGACGCCCTCGACTTGGGTGCGACGGTGCTGCCGGTGCTCGTGAAGAGCTATGGCAAGCAGCTGGCCGCCGGTGTCGGCGTACTGGCGCTGCTTCTCCTGCTGATCAGGGTGCTGCGTCGGCACTGACCTCCCCGACGCCGCACGATCACCAGGCGTACTCGCCGTGGAAGTCGTCGTAGTCATCGAGGTCCTGGGCCTTGGAGCGATCCTGGGAGCCGGACCGGTTGCGCTTGTCCAGCTCCTTCTCCTTGTTGGACTTCTCCGACCCGCTGCCGTCGTTCTTGGGCTGCTTCTGCGGATCCTGCTGCGACTGCTGCTGTTGCTGGGGCGGCTGCTTGAGCTTCTGCTCCAGCCGCTGGCGTACCCGGGTGGCGTCTTGTGACTGCCGCTCGCCGAGACCGGCGTGCTGCGGGCAGTCGCCACCATCGAGAGCGTCGATGCCCGCCTGCCAGGCGTCCTTGGCGTCGTCGAGAGAGCCGGCTTCGGAGGCGGCGTCGCCGATCGCCTCGTCGGTGAGGGCGAGGTTGATGCGGACCGTGCACTCCTGCTTGTGGGGCACCGAGTCCAAAGCGGCGAAGAACAGCTTCCGGGCCCGCGGATAGTCACCGAGCAGGAAGGCGGCATCGCCGGCATCGAACGGCGCGAGCCAGGGCTGCAGAAGATTGAGCGACTTGTTGGCGGAGTACTGCTCGAGCGCCTTCGCGCCGTTCCCGGACTTCCAGGCGCCGAGCCCGGCGCCGTCGTGGTGGCGCATCGTGGTGACCTTGACGGTGAAGGCGAGAGCGACCAGCAGCGGCACCAGGCCGATCAGGTAGAGCAGTCGACGACGGGCCGCGCGCGGGTTCGTCGGGGGCGGGTCGAGGAGCGCCGCGGTTCGCGAATCGGCGGGTCGTTCCTGCAATTGCGACATCGCGCTCACCTCAGCATCCCCCTCACCTCGCGCGCCACCCTTCGATGGGTCCCAAGCTCCCACAACAACAGCGGCAGCAGGAGGAACCCGAAGATCCAGGTCTTCTCCTGCTTGGCCCGCGCGGTGTCATGGGAGTCGATCTGGGCGGACTGGAAGGAGTCGGCGATCTGCGCCAGCGTCGCCGGATCCTGCGCCGTGCGATGGACGAACTCCACGCCCAGCTGGCTGGCCGCCGAGCGGAGATTGCCGGTGTCGATGCGCGAGACCGCGTCGTCGTAGGTCTCCGGGTCGGTCATGTAGCCCTGCGAGGGGTCCTCCTCGTCGACCAGCATCTTCCCGCCCTGGCTGGTGCCGTAGCCGAGCACCACGCCGCTGTCGAGGTAGGGCCGCAGCGGGGCGAACGACCGCTGGTTGCCCTGCACGGTGTTCTCTCCGTCGCTGACGAAGACGAGGATCCGCTTTCGGTCCGGATGGGCCTGGAGATCCTCCTTGAGGACCTCCTCGGTCTTGTCCAGCGGGGTGTCGATCATCGAGCCGACACCGTCGAAGGGGCCCTCCACGTGCAACGAGTCGGCGAAGGAGTCGAGCGCCGCGGCGTCGGTGGTGAACGGCAGCTCCTCGCGCACCACCCGCCCGCCGAAGGTGATGGCGCCGAAGCGGGCGCCGGGAAGGTCGTTGCCGAGCGTCTTGAGATCCTTCTTCACCAAGTCCAGCCTGGGGGTGCCGCCGGGGCCGTCCTGGGCGATCATCGAGCGGGTCCGGTCGACGACGACGAGGACGTCGAGGTCGGCCTGCTTGGTGGTCACCTTCGCCTCGCCCCAGCTCGGCCGGACCAGGATCACGATCATCACGGCGAGGATCGCGACGCGGCGTACGACGGCCAGGGTGAGCCTGATCGTAGGGTTCATCTCGCGCCACCACCGAGACGACGGATCAGCGCGACAGCCCAGCCGAGTACGAGCATGAGCACCCCGGCGCCGGCGATGCTGATCGCGGTGACCGGTCGCTCGACCTCGGTGACGCGCGGTGGCTCGGTCACCTTCTCGGACTCGAGCCGATGGATCCCCTGGACGATGGTGTCGGTGGTGCCGTCCTGGCCCAGCAGCGAGAAGGTTCCTCCGGTCGCGGTGACCGCCTGCTCGAAGGTACGGCGCTTGGTCGGCTCGTAGGTCAGGTCGGCCGACCCGATGCCGTAGAGCTTCACGTCGTGGGCCTTGGCGTAGCGGGAGGCCCCGGTGAGCGTGTAGACCGGCGGACCGCCCTGAGGGTCGTTGTCGGAGGCGACGATCACCGCGCGTCCGCGCTTCTCGTCGGTGCGGTCGAAGCGCTGCACGCAGGAGACGATCCCGTCGCTGATCAGCGAGGCCCGCTCGCGGCCGAGATAGGTGCCGGCGATGTAGTCCGGGTCCTGGACCGCGAACGCTCGCGACGCCTCGCGGAGTTGGTCTTGGACATAGCCGTAGTCGTCGGTGAGTGGGAAGACGGTGACGGCGGCATCGCTCCAGAGCACCAGGCTGATCCGCTCGCCGTCGAGCTCGTGGACGATGTCGGAGAACGCCTCAACGACCTGGACGTCCTCGTCGAACATCGATGCCGAGGCGTCGAGACAGAGCACGATGTCGCGGGTCGAGTGGCTCTCCTGGGTCACCGCCGTCGCCTGCGGCCGGGCGGCGAGCAGGATCGCGCCCGCCGCCGCCACCAGGATCGCCAGGGTCTGCCAGGTCGCCAGGTAGGACTGCTGCCGGGCGAGTGCGCGGAAGCGCGGCAGCCGGCGTACCCGGTCGGAATGCGCGATCAGGGGGGCCCGTCCGCGCGCCCGGCGGCGGCCGGCGAGGACCGACCAGGCGATGAGAGCCGCCACCACGACCACAGCGAGCCCGACCGCGAGCCAGGGCCATCTCAGATCCATCTGATACTCACCGCCAGGCCTGGACCAGGTGGCGTGCTCGGGCCACCGCCTCGGGGAACCGCTCCGCCGCTCGGCCCTCCTCGCTGGGCGCGAACGAGGGTGGATACATCAGCGCCACGGCATCGGCCAGCAGGCCGGTGCCCGTGCTGCTGGCGGCGGCGGCACGCAGATCGGCCAACGTCATCCGGTCGGCCGGGAGCGGGCTCACCGCGCCGACGTAGGACCGGACCGTACGGCTGACCTGCTGATGGCCCAGACGGGCGGAGAGCCGTCCTTCGCCGACCTCGCGGGCGATCCGGTCGAGCTCGGCCAGATGATCCGGCCGCGGATCCCTCGGCTCCGGAGTGGGCGGTGCGGCCGGGCTGGCCGGTGCGGGAGTACGCCGCGGGCGCGCCCACCAGGTCACCGCCGCGTAGTAGACGGCGACCAACAGCAGACCGAGCAGCGCGAGCCACAGCCACAGGGAGGAGTGGTTGATCGGTCCGTGGAACTCCTTGGGGAGATCCACCGGGAGATCAGCGGCGCGCATGGCGGTGTCTCTCCAGCAGCCGGAAGACGGCGCCGATCGCGGTGCGGTCGTCGTTCATCCGCTCGTAGGCGATCCCGAGTCGGTCGAGGGTCTCGCGAAGGTCGCCGTCCTCGGCCGCGGTGAGGGCGGCATACTCCGCAGCCAGGCGGCGGTCATGCCGCAGCCAGTCGGGCACCTGCGCGGAGGTGGCGATCTCGACCGGTGCGGCGCGATGGCGTCCCGGCTCGAGGTCGCGGGTGGGGTCGAGGTCGTCGACCGTCACGAGCAGCACCTCGTGCTGTACGGCGAGACGGCGCAGCACCGAGGCCAGCCGATCATCGATGCTGTGCTCGTCGGTGACGACGAGGAGGATCGCCCGGCGACGTACGTTCTTGGCGAGGTGACGCAGCACCGCGACGATGTCCGACTCGCCGGCCTCCGGCGTGATGGCGTCGTGGATCGCGGCCAGCCCCTGCTCGAGGGCGACCTCGGTGTCACCGGCCGGGTGGAGCTGTTGGGAGGTGGCGTCGCCGTGCGCCACCGCCACCTTGTCGCCGTGACGGATCGCCAGCCAGCCGACCAGGCCGGCGACGAAGACGGCGAGGTCGCGCTTGTCGACGCTCGGGGTGGTCTGCGCAGCCATCGACCGGCCCGTGGAGACCGCGACCAGGAGCAGATGCTGGCGCTCGGCGGTGAACCGCTTGACCAGCAGTTGACGGCTGCGGGCGGTCGCCTTCCAGTCGATGTCCTTGACGTCGTCACCGCGGACGTACTCGCGTAGGTCGTTGAAGTCCATGCTGCGGCCGGTCTGCCGGGAGGCGTACTCGCCCTCGAGCATGCCGACCACCTTGCGGTGGGCATGGATCCGCAGCCTGGTCTTGATCCGGGGCAGGTACGTCGTCATGGCATCATCCAGCGATGGCGACCGAGTCAGGGGCTGGGCACGGCGCGGACGAGGGCGTCGACGAGCACCTCGGGTTGGACCCGCTCGGCCAGCGCCTCGAAGCTGAGATGGAGGCGGTGGCGCAGGACGCTGTGGCGCAGGTCGCGGACATCGTCCGGGGTAACGTAGTTGCGGCCCTGGAGGAGGGCCGTCGCCCGGGCGGCCTGGAGGAAGGCGATGGAGGCGCGTGGGCTGGCCCCGATCTCGACGTAGGACCCGAGCTGCGGCCCGAGCAACCGGGGGGTGTCGCGACTGGCCTGCACCAGGGCCACCATGTAGCGCTTGATCGCCGGGTCGACGTAGACCCGCTTGGCGAGCTCCTGGAGGGTGACGACGTCCTCCGGGCTGGCCACCGGGCTGGTGGCCTCGTGATCGGGGCCGAGGGTACCGGCCTCGATCCGGTCGAGGACGACCAGCTCCTCGGCGTCGCTGGGATAGGTGACCACCTCTTTGAGGAGGAACCGGTCCATCTGTGCATGCGGCAGCAGGTAGGTGCCTTCCTCCTCGATCGGGTTCTGCGTGGCTAGCACCATGAACGGCCGCGGCAGCGGATGCACCTGGCCGGCGATCGAGGTCTGCCGCTCCTGCATCGCCTCGAGCATCGCCGACTGGGTCTTGGCGCTGGAGCGGTTGATCTCGTCGAGGAGCACGAAGTTGGCGTGGACCGGGCCGAGTTGGGTCTCGAAGACGTGGTTGCGCGGGTCGTAGACCTGGGTGCCGATGATGTCGCTGGGCAGCAGATCGGGGGTGCACTGGATCCGCGAGAAGTGGGCGTTCACCGTCTGCGAGAGCGTCGAGGCGGCCAGCGTCTTGGCCAGGCCCGGGACGCTCTCCAAGAGCACATGACCCTCGGAGATCAGCGCGATCAGGAGCGCGCTGCGGAGGCGCTGCTGGCCGACGACCCGGGCGCTGAACGCGGTCGTGACGCGGTGCAGGATCTCGCTGGCCTGGGCGAGCTCGTCGGGCGTCGGCGGGGCCAGCCTGGGTCCGCCCACCTGGGTGGCGTCGCGCTGGGCGCCGGGCTGCGTGGCACCTGGCTGGGCACCGGGCTGAGTGGTGGGCTGGCTGGTGGTCAAGACGTCTCCTGCTGTCGGGTCCTGGTGCCGATCTTGCCTCAGCGCCGAAATCCGCAAACCCCCACGTCGTGACCGGCGGTGGCGTGGGGGCGGTCAGAAGACGTTGCGTGGGCGGAACTGCACCGAGAGTCGCGGCCCGGCGCCGGCGACCTTCGGGACGGCGTGCTCCCAGGTGCGCTGACAGGTCCCGCCCATGACGAGCAGGTCGCCATGGCCCATCTCGACCGAGATCGACGGTCCGCCGCCCCGTGGTCGCAGCGCCAGCCTGCGGGGATCACCGACCGAGACGATGGCGACCATGGTGTCGTGCATTCCCCCCCGGCCGATCCGGTCACCGTGCCAGGCGACCGAGTCCTGACCGTCACGGTAGTAGCAGCAGCCAGCAGTGACGAACGGCTCGCCGAGCTCGTCACGGTAGTGAGCACTGAGCGCGTCGCGAGCGGCCGTCAGCGCCGGGTGGGGGAGCGGATCATGCTCGAGATAGGTGCACACCAGTCGGGGAACGTCGACGACGCGGTCGTACATCTGCCGGCGCTCGGCCCGCCACGGCACCTCGCGGACCAGCGTGGCGAAGACATCGTCGGCATCGGGCAGCCAGCCGCGCCGGACATCGACCCATGCCCCGCGAGTCAGCCCGGTGCGCTCGAAGGCGTCGTCCCCGGTCGCCGGGGCGAACAGCGTGCCCTGGAAGTCCATGTCCTGCACTCTAACCCACCGGATCGAATAGGTGTTCGAAGTTGTCGGTTCTCCTGACGGAGGCGGAATTGCGACTTAGCCTTCCGGGCATGGAGCAGGCGGTACGGAGCGATGTCGCGGGGCGGGCTCTGAAGCACGTGCAGGTCAGGGAGTACGTCAGGTCGCTGGTCGCTGGGAGCGCACCCGGCTCTCCGGCCCCCTCCGAGCGGGAACTCGTGCACCGCTTCGGCGTAGCCCGGATGACTGTCCGCCAGGCGATGGACGCCTTGGTGGTGGAGGGCCTGCTCGAGCGGATCCCGGGCCGTGGCACCTTCGTGGCTCGGCCGCGTCGCGCGGCGAGTCCGGTGCTCGGCTTCACCGAGGAGATGGCCCGGCGCGGTCTCCGTGCCGACTCCCGGACCATCCTGGCGCGGCGCGAGCATGCCGGCCCCGGCGTCGCCCGTGCCCTCGGCATCCGTGAGGGGAGCGACGTCGTCCACTGGCGCCGACTGCGCTGCGCCGACGGCAGCCCGGTCTGCATCGAGGATGTCTATGTCAACGACACCCTGGTGCCCGGCCTCCTCGACGGCGCGCTGCCGACCAGCCTCTATGCCGAGTTGGCCGCCCGCAACCTGCGGCCCTCGTGGGTCGAGGACGCGGTGACCGCCGACAGCGCCACCGCCGAGGAGGGCGAGGCGCTGGACGTGAAGGAGGGCTCGCCGGTGCTCCGCCGCCAGCGGCGGGCGCTCGCCGACGAGCGGATCGTGGAGGTCTGTCGCTCGGTCTACCGCCCGGACCGCTACACGCTGCGGCTGCAGTTGGGTCGGGCCGGCTGACGGACACCGGGTGCTATAGCCCGCCCAACGGCGCGACCAGGTCGCCGCTCTCCTCGCAGACCCAGACCGGGTCCGGGCCGCCGAGATCGGGGGAGATGGTGAGCGAGTGCAGCGGCACCTCCGGCGGGCAGGTGCGACAGACCGGCCAACGCCGCGACCGATCGGCGAGGGCGCCGTCGAAGAGCGCGTCCTGCACGTCCTGGGCGACCAGCCCGGCGACGTACACCAGGCCTTCGGGCCACTGCTCGGCCCACCAGGCGCGCTCCGACATGGCCTCCTCCAGAAGCGACACCACGGCTGCTGTGGCGAGGTTGCGCGCCTCCAGATCTCGCAGCACCTTGGCGCGCGCCTCGAACAACGTCGTCGTGTCCATCGCCTCCATCGTGGCGCACCGGTCAAGGGGGCGCGCGGCGCCCAGGCGCCGCGTGCGCGGGGATGGTGCGGTTGGATGATCCCGTGACCATCCTGATCGATCCCCCGAACGTACCCAGCCGCGGGCGGATGTGGTCGCACCTGGCCAGCGACGCCTCCTACGACGAGCTCCATTCGTTCGCTCGGCTCATCGGGATCCCCGAGCGCGGCTTCGACCGAGACCATTACGACGTGCCGTCGGAGAGGTACGACGAGGTGGTGGCCGCCGGTGCTACGCCAGTGACGAGTCGAGAGCTGGTGGGGCGGCTGGTGCGGGCAGGATTGCGTCGACGCAAGCCCCACTGAACTCGGGCGGCCGCCGCAGGCTGCGGCCGGCGACCAGGACGACCACCGCGATCGCCAGGCCCAGCAGACCACCGAGCAGGAGTCCAGCGTCCCAGCCGCCCTGGTCGATCGCCAGGCCGACGGCCGGAGCGCCCGCAGCGCTGCCGAGCGTGATCGCCGAGCCGTGCCAGCCCATCAGCTCGCCGCGCGCCGATGCCGGCACCAGCCGGCTCAGGTCGTCGACGGTCGCGGTCAGCGTCGGCGCGCAGAAGAGGCCACTGAGCACCAGCAGGATCGTGAAGGCGAGCGGTCCCGACGCTACGCCGACGAGGGCCGTGGTCGCCCCGAGGAGGACGAGCAGCACCGGAGCCGGTGGGTGCCGGTGGAGGGCGCCGTAGACCAGGGCGCCCACCAGCGAGCCGAAGGCCCACAGCGCCATGACCAGCCCGAGCGCAGCGCTGTGGTGCATGGACCGCATCGCGGCGACCGAACCCAGGTCCTCGCTGACCAAGATCAGTGAGGCGGTGAAGGTCACGACGAGGAGCAGGACGACGCCCGAGGTCATCCAGCGGCGACGCGGGACCGTCGTCCGCACCCGGGGATCGCCCACGACCTCGGTGGCGTCGTCGGCCCGCAGCGGCGGGTCGGCGAACCAGAGCGCGAAGCCGGCCCCGACCAGGGCACAGTTGACCACCAGCAGGGCGACGGGCGTGCTCAGATAGGTCGCGCTCAACACGCCCAGGACCGGGCCGAGCATGAAGGAGATCTCGGTGACCATCGAGTCCACCGAGAGCGCCGGGGTGCGCTGCGCCGGCGAGACCGCTCCGAGCAACACCTGCCGGACGATCGAGAACGACGGGATCATGAAGAGCCCGGCGAGGCCCACCAGGAGCACGAGCGGCCAGTAGGGCACCCAGGGCGAGACCGTCCAGGCGGTCGCGAGTACGACCAACGAGGGCGCGAGCGTACGCCGCAGACCGATCCGGTCGAGCACCCGTCCCCGCCACGGGCTGCTCAGCGCGAGCGCCAGGGCCAACACGGTGCTGACCACCCCGGCCTCGGTGTAGGAGCGGTGGAGATGGGTGACGACATGCAGCGTGACCAGCACGCCGGAGGCAGACATCGGGACCCGGAAGAAGAAGCCGAGGACGAGGATCCGACGGACTTCGCGAAGCCGGTAGAGATCGGCATAGGTCGCGAAGGTCACGACGAAAATCATCCCATCGTGACGGCCCTTCGAACGAATCCTTGTCGGGGTCGGCTCAGCGCTCGGGAAGGTCGCCCGGTTGGGTCCTCAGGGGGTCGCGCCCACCGTGGTCAGTGAGCTCAGCTCGCGCTCCATGTTGGCGCGGGCCGGAGCCTCCCAGCTCTGCTGTGCGTGCTCGGTGTGGAACAGGGTCGGCTTCTCCAGCAGACCGGCGAGTACCTGGGCCCGCCCGGCGCGGAAGTCCCGATCGTCGAGGTGCGCGTACTCGCGGCGTACGGCGGCGGCGTACTCGTCGTATCGCTCCCGCCCGGCAGCCAGGATCGCCAGGTCCGCATCGGAGAGTACGCAGCCGTTGGCGTCGCCGTCGGCCGGCGCATGGGTCTCGGTGAGGCGTACCAGCCGGGCGACCTCGGCGACGCTGTCGTCGTCGACGTGACCGGGCAGGGCATCCTCGGCCCAGGCTGCGGATCGCTCCTCGGCGTCGCGCTCGCCGTCGTAGACGGCGTCGTGAAAGAAGGCGGCGAGGACGACGGCGACCGGGTCGAAGAGGGCGCCAGCGCTTTGCAGTTCGTCGATCCGGGCGATCACTTCGGTGAGGTGACGCGTGTCGTGGTAGTGACGGCTGGGGTCGGCGTACGCCGCCAGCAGTTCGTCGAGGAGGGCCGCTGCGTCAGGCAGCGGCCAATGTTGAGGCAGCTCCATGGGCGGCAAGGGTAGTCGGCGGTTCCAGCCCGCAGAAGGGCCGTCCCGACCCGGTCAGGACTGGTAGCCGCGTACCCAGGCGGTGTGCGGCGACGCCTCTAGCTTGGCGAGCACCTCCGCGGAGATCTCGGCGACGTCGGTGACGACGTAGCCGAGCTCGCCAGCGGTGGCGAGGTACTGACCGGAGACGTTCGCGCCCTCGTCGGCAAGCAGGTTGTTGACGCTGGCGAGCACCCCGGGGACGTTGTGGTGGAGGAAGCCGAGGCGAGCGCCCTCGCGCAACGGCGGCGGCTGGATGGCCGGCAGGTTGACCGAGAGTGCGGTCGAGCCCTCGGCCATGAAGTTCCTCAGCTTGCCCGAGACGAACCAGCCGATCTCCTCCTGCGCCTCCTGCGTCGACCCACCGACGTGCGGGGTCAACACGACGTTGTCGAGACCACGCAGCGGCGACTCGAACGCGTCCCCCTGCGCCTTCGGCTCGATCGGGAAGACGTCCAGCGCGGCGCCGGCGATATGTCCGGACTCGATGTGAGTGCGGAGCGCGTCGTTGTCCACCAGGAATCCGCGGGCTGCGTTGATGAAGAGCGAGCGCGGCTTCATCTTCGCGAACTGTTCCTCGCCGAACATGCCCAGGTTGCCCGGGCGTCCGTCGATGTGGAGGCTGACCACGTCGGCCTCGGCCAGGAGCGCGTCGAGCGACGGCATCCGGCGGGCGTTGCCGTGGGCGAGGCGGTCGGCGATGTCGTAGAAGATGACGTACATCCCGAGGGCCTCGGCGATGTTGGAGAGCTGGGTGCCGATGTTGCCGTAGCCGACGATGCCGAGCGTCCGGCCGCGGATCTCATGGCTGCCCTTGGCGCTCTTGTCCCAGATGCCGGCGTGCATCCGCTCGGTCTTCTCGGGCAGACGCCGGGCCAGCATGATGATGTAGCCGATTACCAGCTCCACCACGCTGCGGGTGTTGGAGTAGGGCGCGTTGAAGACCGCGATTCCGCGCTCGGTGGCGGCCTTCAGGTCGACCTGATTGGTGCCGATGCAGAAGCAGCCGATCGCCTTCAGGTCGGTGGCCGCCTCCAGGACGCGGGGGGTGATGTGGGTGTTGGAGCGGATCCCGAGCAGGGTGACGCCGGGCAGGTCCGCGACCAGCTCGTCCTCGTGCATGGACGCGGTGCGGAGCTCGACCTCGAATCCCGCCTTCTCCAGCGTCTCGACAGCGACCGGGTGGATGTTCTCCAAGAGCAGCGCCTTCACGCCTCAAGGGTAAGTCCGCGACGGTAGCCGCCGGAATCTGCGCCGAGGGGTGGACGGCGCGTCGGCGTCCAGGTCGTCCCGCTGTTCCTCCGACAAACCGCGAGATGTCGTAATAGAGCGCGCCGCGCAGGGCGTCCGGTCGCCGCTCACGACCAGTAGACGACCACCTTGTCCCCGACCCGGACCTGGTCGAAGAGGGAGGCGATCCCGGCGTAGTCGCGGACGTTCACACACCCATGGGAGGCGCCGGCGTAACCGCGGGCGGCGAAGTCCGAGGAGTAGTGCACCGCCTGGCCGCCGGAGAAGAACATCGAGAACGGCATCGCGCTGCCGTAGAGATGCGAGACGTGGTTGCGGTCCTTGGTGTAGACGCTGAAGGTGCCCTCTCGGGTCGGCGAGAACTGCGCCCCGAACCGTACGTCGAGGGTCAGCCGCACCTTCCCGTCGACGACCCACCGCAGCGTACGACTGGACTTGTCGATGCAGAGTGCGCGGCCGGTGAGACAGCGGGCGTCGATGGCGCCGGGGCTGTTGCCGGAGGAGGCGGCCGGCTCGTCCTTCAGCTCCGCGGCGGTCGGGGTGTGGGTCATCGCGGTGAGCCGGTTGAGGGTGCGCTGGTCGACCTCGCCGGTGGCCGGGATGCCGCGCTTGGCCTGGAAGCCCTTGACCGCGGCAGCCGTGACATTGCCGTAGTAGCCGGTTACGTGGGCGTTGAACCAGGAGATCTGCTTCAGCCGCGCCTGCACACCGCGTACGTCGTCGCCGGAGTCGCCCACGCCCCAGAGCCGCGGGCCGGGGCGGAGTGTCGGGGTGGGCGGAGCGGTCGGGGTGGGCGGAGCGGTCGGGGTCGCCGAGGTCTCCGTCGCCGACGGGGTGGTCGCGCTCGGCGACGGCGCGCTGGGGCTGGAGGGCGGCGCGCTATCGGTGGCACTCGGCGTCGCCGGGGCCGGTGTCGACGGGGCCGGCGACGGGCTCGTCGCGGCCGGCTCGCCGGCGGCCGAGTCGTTCGCCCGCAGCGCGCTGGCGTTCGCATGGTCGTCCTGCCAGGGCCACCCGTGCCGCTGAGCCCAGCCGACGCCGAAGGCGGCGCCGCCGACGAGCACGACAGCGATCACCAGGGCCAGCGTCCTTCGCAGCGTCATGGGCGTCTCCCTCCGTGTCCGGCCCACGGCGCGGGCCTTTCACCTCAAAGACGTAGGCAGGGGCGGTTCGGTTGCCGCCTGTCCGTCAGTGTGGCCGGGCGGGGCCCGCTCCGGCCGCACCGTGACGGCGTGTCTGTCGCGCGAAGGCTCAACCGGGACGAAATGCGTTGCGCCAGCTATTTTTCAGATGCGTTCCTTGACGCATGGAACTGACCGAGGATGCCTTCCGCGCGCTGGCGAGATCATCGCCATGGCGCTGGTCGACGCTGCACTTCTTCCGGCGCGGCGGCGAGGAGGCGACGGTCGAGGCGTGGGTACGCCGACCGGGATGGCTGCGCGTCGTCGCGGCGGATGGCTCCGAGCAGGTCGTGACCGGGCTGCCGTATGCGCGCAGCTTCGTCTCCACCGATCCCGACTTCGTCGCTCCGGTGACGCGGCCGCCACAGGACGTTGCGCCGGCGCTCCGCGACGACGGTCTCGTCGAGGTCCGCCCCGACGAATGGGCGATCGACTACGACGACCCGATGTATGAGAACTTCCGCTGGGTCGCGATGCTCGACCCGGTGGAGCTCTCCGACGGCGTACGCCTGTGGGGGCTGCGCGAGGACGAGCTCTTCGGCCGGCCGGTGTGGCGGTCGATGATGGTGGCGGTCGATGGCTACGAACCGCGCTGTGGCTGCTGTCCGCTGCTGTGGGGCGAGATCTCGGAACGCGACGAGGCGGAGGCCGGCGGACCGGTCTGGGGTCCGGGCACCGCCTACCCCGAGGCGTACGACGTCGCCCTCGATGTCGCGACCGGCGTGGTGGTGTCGCTGCGGCCGGTCGGCGGTGAGCGCGCGCAGGACTGGTTCGAGGTGGAGATCATCGACTGACCCCGGCCGGGTGGTGCGGTGGACCGGGAGCGCGCGGCCTGTTGAAGTCGCTGGCCGAATGGCATCATCGCCGGCGTGACGTACGACGACGCCCTGGCCGCACGCGTCCGGGCATCGGTGGCTCGGTCTGCCGGGGGCGCCGGGCAGGAACCGCGTGAGATCGCCATGTTCGGCGGACTCTGCTGGACGGTGAACACTCATATGGCGGTCGGCGTCGGCGAGGGCGGGATCCTGGTCCACGTGGGCAAGGACCTCTACGACGAGGCTCTCGCCGCGGGCGCCCGGCCGATGGTCATGGGCGCCCGCACGATGGGTGGGGTCGTCATGGTCCTCGCCGCCGACCTGCCCGACGACGAGGCACTCGACGACTGGGTGGCGCCGGCCGTGCAGCGGGCGGTGGCGAGGCCACCGAAGGCGCCCAAGTCCGCGAAGTCCCGGGCCGCGCGCCGCGACTAGCGTGGGCCGGAGTCAGGCAAGCACCGGCACCCCCGCAAGAGCAGAGGCAAGCTCGTCCTCGGCGAGGGCGTCGTCGGCGAGCTCACCGGCGAGATACTGTGCGTAGGCGTTGAGCTCGAGCAGGCCGTGGCCGGAGAGCCCGACGACGATCACCTTCTCCTCGCCCGACTCCTTCGCGGCGAGCGCGTCGGCGCGAGCCGCGGCGAGCGCGTGCGAGGACTCCGGTGCCGGAACGATCCCCTGGGTGCGAGCGAACTCGATGCCGGCTTCGAAGCAGGCTGTCTGGGGCAACGCCTGCGCTTCGATGAGTCCCTCGTGGACGGCATGGGAGACCAGCGGAGCCATGCCGTGGTAGCGCAGGCCGCCGGCGTGGATCGGGGAGGGTACGAAGTCGTGGCCGAGGGTGTACATCTTCATCAGTGGCGTCATGCCGGCGGTGTCGCCGAAGTCGTAGCGGTACTCGCCACGGGTGAGCGTGGGACACGAGGCCGGCTCGACCGCGACGATCCGGGTGTCGGCGGCGCCGGTGAGGTTCTCACGGAGGAACGGGAAGGCGAGCCCGGCGAAGTTGGAGCCACCGCCGGCACAGCCGTAGACGACGTCCACGGAGGGTTCGCCGGCCTTGGCGAGCTGCTTGAGCGCCTCCTGCCCGATGACGGTTTGGTGGAGCAGGACATGGTTGAGGACCGAGCCGAGAGCGTACTTCGCGGCCGGGTCCTGTGCGGCGACCTCGACCGCCTCGGAGATCGCGATCCCGAGCGAGCCGGTGTGGTCGTCGGGGAACGCCTTGCCGGCCTCGGTCAGTCGCGAGGGGGAGCGGTGGACGGTGCCACCGAAGACCTCGATCAGGGTACGCCGCTGCGGCTTGGTGTCGTACGAGACGCCCACCTGCCACACCTCGCACTGGGCGCCGAAGAGCGCCGACGCATAGGCCAGCGCCGTACCCCATTGCCCCGCGCCGGTCTCGGTGGTCAGCCGGGTGATCCCGTTCTGGACGTTGTAGTAGACCTGGGGGACCGCGGTGTTGACCTTGTGCGAGCCGGCCGGCGAGACACCCTCGTACTTGTAGTAGATCCGCGCAGGGGTCCCGAGCGCCTGCTCCCAGCGGCGGGCGCGATAGAGCGGACTCGGCCGGTACTGCCGGTAGACGTCGAGCACCGGCTCGGGGATGTCCACGTAGCGCTCCGCGGTCACCTCCTGCGCGATCAGCTCGGGTGGGAAGAGCGGTGCGAGGTCGTCCGGCCCGACCGGCTCGTGGGTGCCTGGGTGCAGCGGCGGCGGAGGCGGGGTCGGCAGGTCGGCGACGAGGTTGTACCAGTGGGTCACCTCGTCCTCGGGTCCGAGTGTGTACATCACCTGGTCGTCGCTCATCGCGCTCCCTCTCGTC
>Ga0164243_10007291_pt1 | contig 16527 bp, 13 predicted proteins | sample OricompcompostOP_FD_108781 | JGI IMG/M metagenome (GOLD analysis project Ga0164243, IMG submission 108781) | Organic Plus compost microbial communities from Emeryville, California, USA - Original compost - Organic plus compost (OP) | ecosystem: Engineered > Solid waste > Mixed feedstock >... | reverse complement strand
CGCACGGGGAAATAAATCCGTGTTGCCGGAATGATCATAGTGCAAATGGCTCATGATAACGGTCTCGACCTTGTCAGGATCCAGACCGATGGCATTGAGTCCTTCCTGCACCGGCTTCACTGTTTGACGGCCGCGGCGAGTGCCGACGGCTTCGTCAAAGCCGGTGTCGACAACGATGGTGCGGCCGTTGCCGACGATCGCCCATACGAAGTAGTCGAGTGGCATATTGACGTCATGGGTATCGCCGCCAAGGAAATTGTCAGAAGCTGGCCGCGGGTGATGGCCATATTTAATTGCGAAAATATCGTAGAGATCGGCCACAGTTTCCTCCTTTTTTATTGCAGCGCCGGCTACGTCGATTTCACCTCCACGCCTGCCCGTTTTTCCAGCGGTTGCACCACCGTCGTGAAATCCTCGTCGGCCCCGACTTCATCCTGTGTAAGCTGCCAGACACGGCCAACCGCGCTCATGATATCATGCGGCACGCCAAGGGCTGCGGCTTCATCGAGGCACAGCTTGACGTCCTTCAACATCAATCCAGTTGCAAAGCCGAAATCGAACGAACGCGTGATAACCGACTTTGGATATTTGTCGACACTCGCGGTATTGCGTCCGCTGCCGGCATTGACCACGTCGAGCATCAACTTTGGATCAAGGCCCGCTTTCGCTCCCATCACCATCGCTTCCGCCGTGGCGGCCATAGCCGTGGCGGAGAGATAGTTGTTGATGAGCTTCATGGTCTGCGCCGCGCCAGCGCGCTCGCCAATGCGAAATATCCTGCCAATGACGGCGAGAGCAGGCTGGACAGCAGCGATATCCGCCGTCGGGCCCGACACCATCACCGCCAAGGTTCCCTTCTCAGCTCCGCCAACACCGCCGCTGACCGGCGAATCGACAAGCGCGATATCGTGTGCCTTCAATTCAGCCGCAATGCGCGCCGCCATCGTCGCACCCGTGGTCGATAGGTCAACAAATCGCTTGATGCGCTTGCCGTCGCTGACAGCCTTTGCCACGGCCTGGACAATGTCCGGCGTTGGCAACGACGCCATTACCGTCTCCATCTGATCGGCGATGGCTGAAGGCGAGGCCGCTACCCGTGCCCCGACCTTTTGCACGCGCGCGAGCGCTTCTGCATTGGCGTCGAACACGAGAACATTGTGACCGGCCTCAATCAGCCGACGCACCATGTGAAATCCCATGCGGCCAACGCCAATAAAGCCCAGATCCATGCATCACCTCCCCAGCCCGTTGTCGTCTTCAGGCGCTAAGCCGCGCCTGCTTCTCTAAAAATGAATAGTGACTTGCCGGAGCAAGGCGTCCGGCAATCGATCGCAACGATGTGCTGCCGTTAGCCGTGTCAGCTCTGCTTATCCATTTCGGCGAATAGTTCGCGCGCAATACGGAACGAATCCACCGCCGCTGGCACGCCAGCATAGATTGCGACCTGCAAGAAAATCTCCGTGATTTCCTGTTTGGTCACGCCGTTGGTGAGAGCACCCTTCAAGTGTGCGCGCAACTCATGTGGCCGGTTCAGGATCGAGATCATCGCGAGGTTGAGCATGCTGCGGGTCTTCCTCGGCAGGCCTTCGCGACCCCAAACCGAGCCCCAGCAATACTCGTTCAGCATGTCCTGCAGTGGCTGATTGAAGGCGTCGACATTCTTCATCGCGTTGTCGACATAGGCGTCGCCCAGTACAGCGCGACGGATCGCGAGGCCTTTGTCATGCATGGCCTTGTCCATCTGTTTACTCCTCCCATGGTATGAAAATGCCTGCCCGGGGGGCGGCTTACGGCGGCGATTCAAGCAGCGACTGTGCCCGTTTACGCAGGCTGCGTCATCCGCGCCGCGCGAATTGTGCATAGCAGCAACGCAAATAATGCTGCAATATCAGCCTGAAAATTTACTAAGCATGCTTATTATATAGGTCGTATAGAGAGGCTATATGACGAATTTTTCGCTGGAACGCGATTTTGCGTTCCTCCTCAATGACGTCGCCAAGCTGCTGCGAGTCTACGCCGACCAGAAGGCCCGGGAATTTGGCATGACCCGGGCTCAATGGGCCGTGCTGTTCCGGCTGGAACGCCACGAAGGTCTCAAGCAGTCCGAAATCGCTGAGATGCTCGATATCCAGCCAATCACGCTGACGCGGCTGATTGATCGGCTGTGCGACAACGGTTTGATCGAGCGGCGCAGCGACCCGCATGACCGGCGCGCAAAGCGCCTCTTTCTCACGCCGGCTGCAAGGCCGATCCTCGAGAAATTTAACGTGCTGACCAACGAGATGATGACAAATGTACTAGCAGACCTTCCCCAGTCCACGATCGCCCAGCTGGTTCAGCATCTTGGCCACATCAAAGACAACTTGCGCGAGGCCATTGCCGCACGCGCCAGCGAAGTAACCGACATGCAGCCGAATTCCGAAGGACGTCGCTATGGCTGATCCCGTTTTCAAGTCAGGCCCGGCGAACGATCCGACGCCAAAATCCATCGATCCCGTGCTCAAGGTCGTGACTGCGCCGGCCGCACAGCAGTCACGCGCGCGCGCTGCCGCCGGCGTATTCAAGCAATACCGGCGACTGATCCTGCTGGTCGTGATTCCGGCAATCGCGGCAGCAATCGGCCTGACCGTCTTTCTCATGGGCGGCCGCTATATCACCACCGATAACGCCTATGTCGGCGCCCAGAAGGTGCTGATCACACCGGACGTCGCCGGCAAGGTGGTCAATGTCTTCGTAAAAGAGGGCCAGAGGGTTCAGCCTGGCGACAAGCTATTCGAGATCGACCCGGAACCGTATCGGCTGGCCCTCGCGCAGGCCGAAGCCAAGCTGAAGACGGTCGAAACACAGTTCAATACGCTGAAATCGGACCTCAACGTTCTGACCACGCTGACGGAATTTTCGGCCAGGAACGTCGAGTTGAAGAAACGGGACGTCGAGCGCAAGAACGCATTGGTCGAAAGCCGGTCCGGATCGCAAGCGGACCTGGACACATCGACAAGCGGTCTGGTCACAGCGCAGCTGCAGAATCAGCTTGCGTTGCAGCGCAAGGACAACACACTGGCACAGCTTTTGGGTAACCCCAATCTGAAGATCGACGACTTTCCGCCCTACGCGCAGGCCAAGGCAGCACGCGATCAGGCGCAGCGCGATCTCGATCACACGATGCTGGTCGCGCCAATCACCGGAACCGCAACCCAGGTCGACAACATTCAGTTAGGCCGATTTGTCGCGGCGGGCACTCCTATCCTCAGTGTCGTCGACGATGACGCCCCGTGGGTCGACGCCAACCCGAAGGAAACCGACATCACGTATCTCCGGCTCGGACAGCCTGCGTCGATTGCGATCGACACGTTCCCCGGTCACGTGTTCACGGGAACGGTGACTTCGGTCAGTCCGGGCACAGGCGCACAGTTCTCGATCCTGCCGGCGCAGAACGCGAGCGGAAACTGGATCAAGGTCGTGCAGCGCGTACCGCTCCGTATCACCTTCGACAAGAACGAAGATACCAAGCTGTTGCGCTCGGGCATGAGCGCCACGGTTGAAATCGATACCGGCCGCAAGCGGACGCTGGGCTCGCTCCTGGGGTTTGGCCAGGAGCCTTCTCATAAAGTCGCACAGCCATGAATGTGGCGGTTCACCCGCCACTGCCAACCGGCGCGCGTCGCGTGCTGATCACGGTGTGCGCCATGAGCGCCACCATCATGCAGGCGCTCGACACCACGATCGCCAACGTGGCGCTGCCGTATATGCAGGGCAGTCTGTCGGCGTCACTCGATCAGATCAACTGGGTGTTGACGTCCTACATTGTGGCCTCGGCGATCATGACAGCGCCGGTCGGATGGATTGCAGATCGGTTTGGACGCAAGCGGCTGTTCATTCTTTGCGTGGCCTTGTTCACGGTGGCGTCGCTGCTTTGCGCCATCGCAACCTCGATCGAGGAGATGGTGCTGTTCCGTCTCCTGCAAGGCGCCGGTGGCGCGGCCCTCGTGCCGCTCTCCCAGACAGTGATGATGGATTCTTACCCGCCGGAGCAACGAACCTCCGCCATGGCGATCTGGGGTATCGGCGTGATGCTCGGTCCGATCATGGGCCCGACGCTGGGCGGCTGGCTGACCGACAACTATTCGTGGAACTGGGTGTTTCTGATCAATTTGCCGATCGGCATCGTGACAATTTTCGGTCTCATGCTGTTCATGGATGAGACCAGCACGCAGAAGCATCTGCGGTTCGACTGGCTCGGCTTTCTGGCGCTTGCGGTCGGGATTGGCTCGCTGCAACTTATGCTCGACCGGGGCGAGCAGCTTGGCTGGTTCGAGTCCACGGAAATCGTCATCGAATTGATCATCTCAATCGTCGGGTTCTACTACTTCTTCGCTCACTCCCTGACGACGGCCGAGCCCTTTATCAAGTTTGAGATGTTCAAGGACCGAAACTTCATCGGCGGCTGTGTTTTCATGATCGTGATCGGCATCGTGCTGTTCGCCACCATGGCGCTGATCACGCCGTTCATGCAGAACATGCTCGGCTACCCGATCCTGCTCGCCGGCTGGCTTTTGGGCGCGCGCGGCATCGGCACGATGTGCGCGATGATGTCCGTCAATCGGCTGATGCAATTGACGGAAGCGCGCAACCTCATCGGAGCGGGCCTGCTGATCACGTCATTCACGCTCTACGAGATGACAGGCTTCACGCTGGATACGACGCAAAATATGATCGTGGGCTACGGCATTTTGCAGGGCATCGGCCTCGGCCTGGTATTCGTTCCACTGTCCAGCATTTCGTTCCGAACGCTACCCCCTCACCTGCGGACCTCTGGAAGCGCGATCCTGACTCTCATTCGCAATATCGGCAGCTCAGTCGGCATTTCGATCGTGATTTCCAACCTTACGAGAACGACAACGCTGATGCACGCGCGCCTTACCGAAAGCGTGAGTCCGTTTAACAACGCGCTGGAAGCGCCGGATGTCGCGTCCACGCTTAATATGAATACCGACACAGGCCGGGCGATCCTCGACACCATGGTTACCCAGCAGGCTGCGGTGATCGCTTATCAGAACGACTTCCTGTTGCTGATGTATCTCACGCTGGCGGCAATGCCGCTGCTGTTGATACTTGGCACCAGCAAGACGCAACGGGGCGCTGCGCCGCCATCATCCTCTCCGGTTCACGCGATGGATTGAGGTTCCAATCGGCTGGCGCGTGCAGCGGCGGCCGTTTTGATAGCGAAACAAAGCAGATCAGTAGGATCGCGGCAGGCCGAGCACATGTTCGGCGAGATAGGACAGGATCAAATTGGTCGATATCGGCGCGACCTGATAGAGCCGCGTTTCACGTAATTTGCGCTCTATATCGAAATCTTCCGCGAAGCCAAAGCCGCCATGGGTCTGCACACACATGTCGGCCGCAGCCCATGACGCATCGGCTGCAAGCATCTTCGCCATGTTGGCTTCAGCGCCGCAATCCGCATCCGCTTCGTAAAGACGCGCGGCTTCGTGAACCATGAGTTCTGCTGCACGCATCTGCGCATAGCATTTTGCGATCGGAAACTGTACGCCTTGGTTCTGCCCGATCGGACGGCCAAAAACCACACGCTCTTTTGCGTAATCTGACGCCTTGGCGATGAACCATTTGGCGTCGCCGATGCATTCAGCGCCGATCAGGATACGCTCGGCGTTCATACCGGAGAGGATGTAGCGGAAGCCCTGCCCCTCTTCACCGATCAGAGCGTCTGCGGGAATTTCCATGTCGTCAAAGAACAGCTCAGTGGTCGCGTGATTCATCATCGTGCGGATCGGTCTGATGGTCAGCCCCCTTCCGACGACTTCGCGCATGTCCACCAGAAATACCGACAGCCCGTCAGTTCGCTTTCCCACCTGCTCACGCGGCGTCGTGCGCGCGAGCAGCAGCAAAAGGTCCGACTGCTGCGCCCGGGAGGTCCAGATTTTCTGGCCCGTCACGACATAGCTGTCACCGTGTCGCACTGCGGTCGTGCGGAGGGAGAGCGTGTCCGTGCCGGATGTAGGTTCGGTGACACCGAAAGCCTGCAGACGCAATTCTCCGCGCGCGATCGCCGGCAGATAGGTCTCCTTCTGCGCGGTGCTGCCATGGCGCAGCAGCGTGCCCATCGTGTACATCTGCGCATGACACGCGGCGCCGTTGCCGCCCGACGCCTGTATCTCCTCCATGATGACCGCAGCTGCGGACATGGGAAGCCCCGAACCGCCGTAGTGCTCCGGGATCAGCGCCGCAAGGAAGCCGGCATCCGTCAGCGCCTTGACAAACTCCGCCGGATAAGTGCGCTCGCGATCCAGCTTGCGCCAATATTCGCCGGGGAATTTTGTGCACAGGGCACGGACCGCATCACGGATATCGTTGTGAGCGTCAGAGGTATGTTCCGGCATCGCGTTTCTTTCGCCACGGCCGACCTTGTTCCGGCCACCCGCCTTTGCCTCAAGTTTATCAGAGAAAAGAAAGATGCGAGTGCCCGGATCAAGCCAGGATGAGGCCAGGTCCGGCAGAGGGAATACCGGACGCCCCCGAAATCACTTCGAAAGATGAGGAGTCCGCTAGCCCCACACCTCGCCGGCAACCTCGACGATGAGCCTCAACTTGGCCCATTGCTCCTCTTCCGTCAGCGTATTGCCTTCCTCCGTTGAGGCGAAACCGCACTGTCCCGACAGGCAGAGCTGATCGAGATCGCAATATTTCGCGGCCTGCTCGATGCGGCGCTTGAGGTCGTCCTTGCTCTCGAGCCTGCCGGTTTTGGTCGTGACGAGACCGAGCACCACCTGTTTGCCTTTCGGCAGCATGCGCAACGGCTCGAAACCGCCGGATCGCTCGTCGTCGTATTCCATGAAATAACCGTGCACGTTGATCTTGTTGAACAGGATTTCCTGCACCTTGTCGTAGCTGCCGGCTCCCATGTAGGTGGATTTGTAGTTGCCGCGGCACAGATGCATGGTGATCGTCATATCGCCCGGAATGTCCGACATCGCGACGTTGATCAGATCGCCATAGACGATGCCCAGTTTTTCCGGATCGTCACCACGGTCGCGCATCTGCTGGCAGTATTTCGGATCGCACAGCATGGCGATGAATACTTCATCAAGTTGCAGATAGCGGCAGCCGGCGTCGGCAAACTGGCGTACGACCTTGCGATAGGCCTGCCCGAGATCGGCGAACATCTGGTCGGTGTTGCTGTAGGCGGCCGGATCGACCGGCGTCTTGGAAGGCCGGCCGTAGAGGGCCGACGGCGCGGGAATGGTGATCTTCGGCGTCCGGGTGGTATTCGCCTTCACGAACTTGAAGTGCTCGACCATCGGATGAAGGCCGGCCATGCCGATCTTGCCGGTCACCTGCACGCCTTCGTTACGCGTGTTCACGGCGGCGAAGGCGATGCCAGTGTTCATGACGTGCCTGTCGACGCCGTCAAGCCCCCACAAGAAATCGAGATGCCACCATGAGCGGCGGAACTCGCCGTCCGTGACGCCCTGCAGACCGACTTCCTCCTGCTTCTGGATAACACGCTTGATCTCGCGGTCCTCCACAGCCGTCAGTTCCGCCGGAGATATCTCGCCTTTTGCACGTTTCTCACGCGCGTCCTTCAGGGCCTGCGGACGAAGAAGACTGCCGACGTGGTCGGCGCGAAATGGCGGCTTGGTGCGTTTCATTTTTCTCCCCTTCAGTCGTTCCGGGACGCTGCGAAGCAGCAGACCCGGAACCCAGGCGCTGGTTATACTTATTTGCTATCCGGGATTCGACCCTGCGGGTTGCCCGGAATGACAAATAAATCAGCCCCAGACTTCTTTCGCGATCTCCACGACCTCGCGCATCTTCGCCCACTGCTGATCTTCTGTCAGCACGTTGCCCTCTTCAGTTGAGGCAAAGCCGCATTGCGGCGACAGCGCGAGCTGGTCGAGCGGCGCATACTTGGCCGCTTCTTCGATGCGCCGCTTGATGTCGTCGCGCTTCTCAAGCGTGCCGGACTTTGATGTGATCAAGCCGATCACCGCGATCTTCTTGCCCTTGGGCAGAAAGCGCAGCGGCTCCAGCCCGCCGGCGCGGTCGGTATCGTACTCGAGGAAGTAGCCGTCAAAGGGAATTCCACCCAAAAGGCGCTCGGCGATCGGTTCGTATCCGCCTTCGGCAATCCAGGAGGAGCGAAAATTGCCGCGGCAGACGTGGGTCGTGATGACCATGTCCGCCGGTTTGTCCCTGATCGAATTTTCGATCAGGGCCGCGTAGTCCTCGACCACGCGATCGGTATTGATGCCGCGCTCTTTTGCGCTCTTCATTTCGGCCGGAGAGCACAGATACGCCCATGCGGTGTCGTCAAGCTGCAGATAACGGCAACCGGCGTCGTAGAACGCCCGCACCGCCTTGCGATATGCCGTTGCAAGATCAACGAAGATCGCATCGTTGGAAGGGTAGGCCCCCGGATTCACCGCATCGGCCTCCAGCCGAAAATGAAACACGGTAGGCGCCGGTATTGTCATCTTCGGCAGTACGCGGGTATGCGTCTTCAGGAAGGCAAAATGCGAAAGCATCGGATGGTCGGCCGGAAAGTCGATCTTGCCATGAACGCGGATGCTCTGGGGCCGGGTCGTGACGCCCTTGAACTGAATCGTCTTGTTTTGCCGCTCGACCGTCACTCCGTCGAGCATGTTCCAGAAGTCGAAATGCCAGAAAGACCGGCGGAATTCGCCGTCGGTCGCAAGCAGAAGCCCCACTTCTTCCTGCTTCGCGATAAGGCGTTCGATTTCGCGATCCTCGACCTCTTTCAGTTGCAGGTCGCTTATTTGCTTCTTTTCGTGTCGGATACGGGCCTGCTTGAGATTTTCGGTTCGCAAAAAACTGCCGACTTGCTCGGCCCGAAACGGCGCGGTGGTACGTGTCATGTTTACTGACCCAAGGGTTCGAGATTGTTGCCGTCTCCTTCTAGTGCGGGCGGCTGCCCATACCTAAACCACAGAAATTGCTAGATGTGAAGCTTGCCCATTTTTGGGCTCCATCCCGCCCCCGATCGTTGTCCCACTCAACTATATCTCTTTCGCTAACAGAATCGCTGGAGTAGTTTGCGCCCGGCCAAGGCCGTTCAGTTAGGGAGATATTAATGGCTTACAAAAACCTCGAGGAGGCCGTGAAGGCCGCGGGTGGCAACATCGTCGACATGTTGCGCAATTCCCAGATCGGCGCCTACGTGTATCCGGTGGTCGCGCCCGAATTCAGCAACTGGCGTGACGAACAAGCCGCCTGGCGCAAAACAGCGGTGCTGTTTGATCAGTCACACCACATGGTGAATCTGTTCATCGAAGGTCCGGACACGTTCAAGATGATGTCCTACCTGTCGACCAACTCGTTCAAGAATTTCACCGTCGATCAGGCCAAGCAGTTCGCTCCGGTCACTCATTACGGTCACGTCATCGGCGACGGCATCCTGTTTTATCTTGCCGAAAACAGCATGGTCTATGTCGGCCGCAATCCGGCTGCGAACTGGATCGAATTCCACGCCAAGACCGGCGGTTTCAACGTCAAGACGACCTATGACGATCGCTCGCCCTCCCGCCCGATGGGTAAGCCGGTGGTTCGCCAGGATTACCGCTTCCAGATCCAGGGCCCGAAGGCTCAGGACGTCATCAAGAAGCTCAATGGCGGTGTGTTCCCGGAGATCAAATTCTTCAAGATGGGCTACGTCACCATTGCGGGCCGCAAGGTGCGCGCGCTGCGCCACGGCATGGCTGGCGCGCCCGGTCTGGAGATCTGGGGCCCCTACGCCGAGTACGACGAAATCCGCAATGCAATCCTCGAGGCCGGCAAGGAATTCGGCATCGTTCCGGTTGGCTCGCGCGCCTACGCGACTAATACACTCGAGTCAGGCTGGATCCCCTCGCCGGTTCCGGCGGTTTACACTGGCGATAAACTCAAGGCCTACCGCGAGTGGCTGCCGGGCACGAGCTACGAAGCCAACGCAGCCGTCGGCGGCAGCTTCGTCTCGAAGAAGGTCGAAGACTACTACACCACTCCGTGGGAACTCGGTTACAACACCTTCACCAAGTACGACCACGACTTCATCGGCAGCGAAGCGCTGCAGGCGATGGAAGGCAAGAACAAGCGCAAGAAAGTGACGTTCGCGTGGGAAAACGACGACGTCGACCGGATCAACCGCTCGATGTTTGCCCCGGAGGGAGAGAACTACAAGTTCATCGACCTGCCGCTGTCGAACTATGCCTCATCCTCCTATGACTCGGTGATGAAGGGCGGCAAGATGGCCGGCGCCTCGATGTTCTCGGGCTATAGCTTCAACGAGCGCAAGATGCTCTCGCTGGGCTGGGTCGAGGAAGAGTTCTCGAAGCCGGGCACCGAACTCACCCTGGTTTGGGGCGAAGAGAACGGCGGCACCAAAAAGACCACCGTCGAGCGCCACAAGCAGACCGAAGTAAAGGTCATCGTGTCGCCGGTACCGTACTCGGCCGTCGTGCGTGAAGGTTACGAAGGCAAGTGGCGTCATCAGGCGGCAGAGTAAGCTGTCGTTTAAGACCAAACAACGAAGCCCCCGTGCGCTGCACGGGGGTTTTTCATTTGTCCGCCTTGGGCATTCCTTCATATTTTTTCTGCATCACGGGCCGCAGAGCAGCAACGAGGTCCGGACCACTGGTGATGTCAGCCAGTTCAAAACTTCAGCCGCGCCTGCATGACATACGTTCGCTGCGGAAAGGGATGAAACAGATGGTACTTGTCGTTGTTGAGGTTATCGATCCCGAAGCTGATTGAGCCCCTTTCGTTGATCTGATATTGCGCCCGCACATCGACCACGAAGAACGGATCGAAGGCCTGATAGACGTTCTCGACCGTATCGGTGTTATCGAGCGTGCCGTAGAGCTTGCTCTGATATCGAGCAGCAACCGTGAACGCCAACGCATCGGTCGGTTTGTAAGTAAAGCCGATCGTCGAGCGCCATTCCGGCACATAGGGAACGCGCTTGCCGACCGCGGTCGAGCCATCGGTGCCGATGAACGTCGGGTCACTGAGAATGCGCGAATCGACATAGGTTACGCTGCCGAACCATTCGAGACGGCGGATCACGATATTATCCTTCTGCCACGCAAGTTCGGCGCCGCGATTACGTACCTTGTCAACGTTGGTGATGAAGCTCGTCACCGCCGTCGTTCCCGGCACAACGCTCGATTGCGACACCAGCATGTCCTGCGTCGTGTCCTGAAACAGCGAAAGCCTGACGCGGCCATCCTCGAACTTGCGCTCCAGCGCGAGTTCGCCGGCCAGCGCGCGTTCGGGCTTTAGGTTCGGATTGGGGTTGATGAGGGCCGTGCCGACAGTCGTGACCTGATAGAGTTCGGCCACGGTCGGAAACCGGTTGGCGACGCCGAACGAGGCCGTGACCTGCCAATCGCGGGCCGGCTCGTAACTCAGCGATGCTTTCGGCGAGACGCGCGCTGCTTCAAGCGCCGGCTGGGTCAGCGACCGCGTCGATGTGATTGCACCGGTCGCCGCGTTCGTCGTTGTCGTGACGTTGAAACCGTCGAATGCCCGCCAGGCCTCCCAGCGCAGACCCGTCGTGAGTTTCCAGGCCGGCGCAAACCGCCAGGCATCCTGCGCCCATACTGCACCGGTCTGGGTCTTGCCGTCACCACGCGAGTAGAGCATGCCGGTCGTGTCCGGTCCGCCGTTCCAGGTCTGCGTCTGATAGGTCGGGTTGTTGAGTTGATAGCGATCGCCGTGCAAGCCGAACGTCACCTCCTGCGGGCCGAACGGACCTTCCGGCCGCCAGATGCCGCGCGCATCGGCCGTCATCCATTTGGTGCCGTCGAGCCGCGTGATGCGGCCGACATCGGTGAAACCCATGCCTGTCGCGGTCACCGTGAAGGGATTGCGCTGGATGTCCTGCAGATAGTCGAACCGCGTGATTGTAAAATCCCAATCGAAAACACCGCGCGTTTCCGACTTGAGCGTAAACGCATTGGCGAGATTGGCCTGATCGATCGTGTAGTAGCCGCTCGCGAAGGCCGCACCGCCGACGCTTGCATTGCCGCCGAAGGTCGGGTTACCGGCCGCGTCTCGCAGATAGGTTTCGACGTTCGACCTGCCATCGTTCGACCAGAAACCCATGATGTAGGTCGCCTTCAGCCACGGCGTAATGTCGTACTGCGCCTTCGCCTTCACATTCGCCATTTCGGTGTGCAGAAGGCCGCCGGCGCCAAGCACGTTGGCGACGCCGCCGGTGCGGCCGGGCTGCGCGATCGTCCCGCTGGTGCCGGCCGGCGTGCCGGCCGTTGTGATCCAGGAAAGCGGCTGGCTGAAACTGTTCTGGTAGTTCGCGCTGACGAACACCGAGAGATCGTTCCAGCGGTTGCCGACGGTCACGCTGGTCTGGTCTGTGCGATAGGTGTCATTCGTCTTGTAGAAATCGTAGGTCTGGAACGACTCCGATCGCTTGACCGTAGCCTCGAACTTTTCCGGCATGCGGGTCGTTATCAGCAGCACGCCGCCCATGGAATTGCCGGGATAGGCTGCCGAAAATGGGCCATACAGGAAATCGACCCGCTTGATTTCTTCCGGCGCCACCAGGCCCCAGCGCGGCGAACCGATCGTGTTATTGTTGGCGATCAGCGCCGACAACAGAATATCATCTGCATAGACCAGGCTGCGTGCGCTGTAGCCGATGCCCCAGCTTCGCGTCGCCAGCACCGGTTGGGTATCGCCGGCGTTGCGTTTGCGCACGAAGAGACTCGGCATGTATTTCACCGCGTCCTCGGTGTCGACAATGTTGATCTTCTGGTCGATCTGCTCGGCGGTGACGCTCGCCGACGTATTTGGAAGCTGATATCGCTCTTTCACCGGCGGCGTGCCGGGGTGATCCGTCGTCGGAGCATCGACGACGATTTCGGGAATGGAAACGCTCGATTGAGCATAGGCAGATGACGCCAGCAGGCATGCGCCAAGAAAGGCGCAGCGTGGCGCGGTGAACGCGGACATGACGGAATCCTTGTCAAAGATTGTGGACGGAACGCGCGGCGAGGCCGCGCAGCGGTCACACGATCTTTGGCGGGCCGCGACTCAGCCCCGCGCGGGCGCGATGCAGCGAGACGCAGGCATTGGCCGAGACGAAATGGAGCTGGTTGACGGCAAAACTGACGATCTGCGGCACTTCAGCGACCGATGGCACCACACCGAACGCCGTCGTCGCGAGCATGCACAGCGGACAATGCAACATGCTCTTGGCGGGCACGCCATCTTCCGCCGGCGCGCTGTCCGGATCGCCGTTACAAAAAATGGAAAAGGGATCGGAGCCGTGCGCAACGGCCTTGGTTAGCGCCATCCCGGAAAGCGCCGCCTGTATAACAAGCAGATAGGCTGCGGCCAGGCAGGCCGCCCGCAGCCAGGTCCGCTGTTTCAGGTTCGCATGCACCGCAACCGCACCCCCCGGGGACGGCCTTTACCACGGCCATGCCGGATTGGCGAGATGCCGCGCCGCTTCGGGGGATTACACTTCGATCGGCGCCGGGGCCGGCCGGCCCTTGATCATGTCAACGGCCTTTTCCGCGATCATGATCGTCGGCGCATTGGTGTGGCCGCCCGGCACGTTGGGCATCACTGAAGCGTCGATTACGCGCAGTCCCGACACGCCGTTGACGCGCAATTCGCCATCCAGGACAGCATCCGGCGCGATACCCATCGCGCAGGTACTGGTCGGATGATACATCACAATGGCGGTCGAGCGGATATATTCGTCAATCTCCGCATCGGTCTTCACACCCTTGCCTGGAAATATCTCATCGCGCGTCATACTCTTGAGCGGCTCTTTCGCGTACACCTCGCGCGCTGCCTTCACGCCGGCGCGCAGCGTCGCAAGATCGTTCGGCGCGGAGAGGAAATTGTGCCGGATGACCGGCTTGTCGATGAAGTTGTCTGAGCGCAGCGTGACCGTGCCGCGGCTTTCCGGATGCAGCAGGGTCGGACGGCAACCGAGAAAATTTCCTTTCGCCTTACGCACGCCAGGGAACCAGATGTGCGCGTCCGGTGAAAGCCGGCCCATCAGCAATTCGATGTCGGGACGCTCCAGTTCCGGCCGCGTGTGAATATAGGCGAGGCAACCGACTGGAAGGCGTGTGAGATAGCCTTTCTTGAACAGCGCCCAGTTGATCACCGCCATCGCGAGCTTGTCGAAGCGCAGCTCCTTGTCGAATTCCTCAAGGCCGACTGCATTATAGGCCACACCGACGTGAATGTGATCCTGCAGGTTGCGCCCTACATTCGGGGAGTCATGCTGCACCTTGATGCCGTGTTTGTTGAGTTCATCAGCCGGACCGATACCCGACAGCATCAACAGTTGCGGCGAATTGTATGTGCCGCCGGAGAGAATGACCTCACGCGCGGCGCGCGCCGTTTGCGGTATGCCCTTGTGAGCAAATTCAAGGCCTATCGTCCTGCCGTTCTCAAAAATCACGCGCTTCGCCATCGCTTCGGTGAGTAGCGTGAGATTGGGCCGCTTCAATGCCGGCTTGAGAAACACCTGCGAGGTGCTGGCGCGGCGCCCGTTGCGAATGGTGGAATCGGCCGGTCCGAAACCATCCTGCCGCACGCCATTGTGGTCAGGCGTGTGCGGATAGCCAGCCGCCTTGCCGGCCTCCACATAAGCCTTGTGGACGCGGCTCGTGTGGTCCGAATGCGACACAGTGAGCGGCCCGCCAACTCCGTGAAATTTGTCAGCGCCGCCTTCAAAATCCTCGGAGCGCTTGAAATAGGGCAGCACGTCAGAATAGGACCAGCCGCGCAGGCCGAGTTGCGCCCACTGGTCGTAGTCCTTGGGATGGCAGCGGCAATACATCATGCCGTTGATCGACGACGAACCACCCAGCACCTTGCCGCGCGGCAGATAGATCGAGCGGCCGTGCATATGAGGCTCGGGCTCGGTGTCATAGCCCCAGTTGAATGGCATCACTGTCATCAGGTCGCGGAATTTCAGCGGCAGCGCGAGCCAGGGGTGCCAGTCTTTCTTGCCAGCTTCGAGCAGCAGCACCTTGGTGTCAGGGTCTTCCGATAAACGATTGGCGAGAACGCAGCCCGCCGAACCTGCCCCCACGATGATATAGTCGTATTCCTGCGACTTGCTCATTTCCGTTCCACCCTTGCAAACGCCGATCTTGATGTTCGAACCAGTTGCGATGTGAATGTCCGAGGGGAAAGCCGCCGTCAATCCCTGTTACGGCCACCGCCAATTCAAAAACGTTTTAAGCCCGTCGGGGAGCGGCAGCGCATCCACGCTTGCCGTGATGATGATGACGCCGAAAAACGAGATCGCCGTTGCGAGATAAACGTCGCGGCCGAACATTTCATGATCAGGCGTCAGGAGCTTGGCGAAGTAGAGCCGGAAGATGTTGGCCAGCGCAACTATCGGCGCAGTCACGGTTACCGGCGCAATCGCCACCGCCATGTAAGCGAAAATCTGCGACACGTAGACAAGCATGCCGGAAAACGCGAACCACCGTGCGTTGTGCGGCGTCACCGCACGCAGGTCGCGCCAATGTCCCGGAATGAGCAGCAGCAAGGCCATCACCACAGTTGCCGCCGCGGACGCGATTACGCCTCCCGCGAGACTCGCCGCGATGCCCTTGCCTTCGCTCGCATACCGTACGAGTACCGGGCTCGCCCCGTAACACAGCGCGGCGCAGAACGCGAAGGCATAACCTTCCGCGAACCGTGGCGTGAACGAAATCGGTTTCACGGGCTGCGCCGCTTTGCCGCGCCGGATCATCATCGGGCCGGCGACGATCAGAATAATGCCGAGCACGCGCACCGGCGTCAGCTTCTCGCCCAAAAAAAGGACCGCCAGCGTAAGCGATATGATGAGATTAAGCTGCAGCACCGGCCCGGCGAGATTGTTGCCGATAGCGTTGATGGCGCTATAGTTGCAATAACGACCCAGGCAAAAATGGCTGAGCCCGACGCCTGCAAACACGAGCAGCGAACGGTGCGATAGTTCGCCAAGCATGCCGGGGCTGCCAGTGAGCAGCAGCGCGGCAAGAAAAACAGGGACACCAGGCGGGATCGACAAGGTGATAGCCTGAGTGACCGTGCCGCTCACCACACCGCGCCGCACAACGGCGTTGGTCCAAGCGAACGTCGCCGCCGCCATTAGCGCGAATAGACCACCCAGCACGCAATTTCCTCCCGGTCTTCCGGGCGAAGCTACGCAAATACGCCCCAACCGGAAGCCCGCCGGACGCAGGCCACGTGTGCGTTTGGGTCGCTTTACCCGGAGTTCAGCGGCTAGTAGCCGACAGTGAAACGCGCCCGGACGTGCCGCGGGCTTTCAAGTTCGTCGACCAGCGCAATCGAGTAGTCGGGAATCGAAATCCGGCTCTTGCCGTCCGCGCCGACCAGCAACTGATCGCTGCCGAGGCGGAATTTTCCGGTGCGCTCGCCGGGACCGATCACTGCCGATGGCGACAGGAATGTCCACTCAAGTCCCGGCTCGGCCTTCAGCGCCTCGAAGGCACGGATACCGGCCTG
>Ga0164243_10007290_pt1 | contig 16528 bp, 17 predicted proteins | sample OricompcompostOP_FD_108781 | JGI IMG/M metagenome (GOLD analysis project Ga0164243, IMG submission 108781) | Organic Plus compost microbial communities from Emeryville, California, USA - Original compost - Organic plus compost (OP) | ecosystem: Engineered > Solid waste > Mixed feedstock >... | reverse complement strand
TCGAGTACTGCGACGACCTCACACCAGTCGAGGCCGAGCAAGCGCACTACTCTCACCACCAGGCTGCAGCACTCGCTGGAGTCTCAAACTAAAAAGTCTCCGGACACGCCGGGGGGATTCAGTCATATGTGCTTGTCATTGGCCAGCCTGCTTCGGCGATGCGTATAGCTCACAACTTCCATCGCAACGGCCAGGGAGGCTTTCAGGTCTGCGGAGTCCTCAGTCCCGGGGCCGAGGTCGCATCGGTTACACGCGATGACGGTGCAGCTGTGCCAGTCTTCGACAACCTGGACGAAATCAATGAAGCGCTAGCCGTCACAAGCGCAGACTCGGTGATCGTCGCACACGCCGAACACCTTGGAGCTGAAGGCCTGAGAGACCTGGCATGGCGTCTTCAAGCATCAGGCGTGGATCTGATGGTGTCGCCGCACCTCGTCGATGTTGCTGGTGCCAGAATCCACCTGCAGTTGATCGGCGCTGAGCCGTACATCCACCTCGAAGAGCCCCGGTACGCCGAGGCCGGACAGTGGCCCAAGCGGGTGTTCGATCTCGTGGGCTCTGCTGCCTTGCTTCTGCTCGCTTCGCCGCTCCTCGTCGGGACCGCACTAGCCGTGAAGTTGAGCAGTCGGGGCAGGGTCTTCTACTACCAGGAGCGGATCGGCAAGGACGGCAAGACGTTCGACATCATCAAGTTTCGATCCATGCGTGAAGGTGCAGATGCCCAGTTGAAACAGATGATGGCTGAGAAGGCTGGGGGCGATGCGGTGTTTTTCAAGGTCACCGATGATCCCCGGATTACTCCGGTTGGACGCTTTATCCGGCGCTACTCCATCGATGAACTGCCCCAACTGATCAATGTGTTGAAGGGAGACATGAGTTTGGTAGGACCGCGGCCGCAGCGAGATCATGAAGTTGCGCTCTACGACCACGTGGCCCATCGCCGGCTCACCGTCCGACCAGGAATGACAGGGCTGTGGCAGGTCTCAGGACGATCGGACCTCTCATGGGAGGATTCAATTCGCTTGGACAACTTCTATGTCGAGAACTGGTCGATGATGAGTGACATCATCATCTTGACCAAGACGATCCGTGCTGTGGTCGGATCGTCAGGCGCCTATTGAGGTGAGCAGTTGAGGTTCGCTGTTGAAACGGCCTGAGCCCACTACGATGGCGGAATCGGGGCAGCCTCCGAAGGAGTGAGTGTGCGACGAATCGTGGTCATTGTGGTCGCCGTCCTGGTGGCCGCCGAGGCGTTCGTTGCGTACAAAGTGATTCGCGATCGGCCAGAGGCCGACGCCGAACCGGCAGCCACCGGCTCACCCACCAAGACGACCCCGGCGGCCACCGCCACGCCAGAAGGGCCGGAGGGTGCGGTCTCGCTGTCATTCAGCGAAGACGGCCGACTGTTCCGCAGCTGGCTGGGCAGTTGCAGCGAACCGGGCCGCGCCAGGCTCGAGATCTCGGGTAACGGCGGGCAGACCTTCGACGAGATCGCACTGCCGGTACTGGACGAGAAGACCGCGGTCCGCGCCGTGCTCGCTGTCGACGCCAGCGACGACCAGGAGATCACGATCATCGCCTCCGACGACCGCTGCCGCACCGGTGCCTACCGCACCGACGACGGTGGCCAGGCATGGGACACCGCCGACGTCAGCGGCTGGTACGTCAGCGCGGACGGATCCGAGGTCGGCATCGGCGACACCAGTTCCGAGCCTGGATGCGTGGTGCAGACGGTGGTTCCGTTGCCGACGAACCGCCAGAACGCCAAGGTGTTGTGCGACGGCGGAACCATCATCGGCACCAACGACTCAGGCGGCGAATGGACAACGCTCGGTGAGCTGCCCGGCGCCGTCGACTTCACCTTCACGAGCCTGCGTGACGGTATGGCGGTGCGGGAGACCGACGACTGTGCTGCCGAAGTCATGGACACCGCCGACGCTGGCGGCGGCTGGGAGTCGTTGGCTTGCGTGGTCGAGAAGTCCGACTTCGCACCCAGCGCGATCGCAAGTCGTGGAGACGTTGTCTACGTACAGGTCGGGGGAGACCTGTATCGCTCAGAGGACGGCGGGCACGAGTGGCGGAACGCTGAGGAGCGGGTGGAGTAAGTCACGAGCGGGTTGTGGTTGCTCGAGCCTTGATGCTTACCGGCGCCTTCCCGCCCCTCGGCCGTGGCCGGCCTCTGGGCTGGCGGCCGGTAGGTGGGTTGCGCCTTCCCGCCCTCCGGCTGGCGGCCGGTAGGGGGCGGCGCCTCGCTTCGCTCACGGGCTCGTCCCGCCCCCAAGCTGTCCGCTTCGCTCCGAGCAGGGAGGGACCCCGGCCCTGGGCGACCGGGGGTGTGCTTTGGTCTCGAGGCTCGTTCGGCCCCCTACGCGCAGAGCGCGTGGGAGGTACCCCCAGCACCTCGACCAGCGGCCGGTGGTCGGCTGTGGACAACCACATTGGTGATGTCCGCTGTGCCTGGCATTGTGCAGGTTGCAATGTCATGATCGGGGAGATGGTTGAGTTGAACGAACCACAAGTCTGGACGCTGATCGCAGTCTTTGCGGCCAGCATGTTCGGCATGCTCAGGATGACCAGTAAGACGTTCGCCGACCTATTGCGAGCCGAGATAGGTGGGCTGCGGGCCGAGATGGGCTCTGAGGTCGGTGGGCTGCGGGCTGAGATGCGTTCTGAGATCGGCGGGTTGCGGGCGGAGATGCGTTCTGAGATCGGCGGGTTGCGGGCGGAGATGAAGGCGCGGTTCGATGCGCAGGACGCCAAGGTCGATGCCCAGAACGTGAAGCTCGACCATCTCGATCGTGACGTTCGGGCACTGGTGCGCCGCGTCTTTCCCGAGTATCCCGAGGCCGGCTGAAACTCGCTCCCTGGTTGGGGTGGGCCGCTGACCTCACCGGCGCCTTCCCGCCCTCCGGCTGGCGACCGGGGTCGGGATGCGGCGCCTGGCCTTGATCTCGAGGCTCGGCCGCGGGCGGCCTCGCATCTCGATCAGCGGTTTGGTGGGTCAGGCTTTGCGGGAGGCGCGGCGGCCGCCGTGCGAGTTCGACGTCGGGGGTGGGGGCGGCAGGGTGGTCCGCGTCGACTTCTCCGGTCCGTAGCCGTAGCCGTATCCATACCCATAACTTGAACCGCGGCGACTCTGTGGGGTGCGGTTCAAGATGGTGCCGAGCAGGGTCGCGCCCACCGCATCCAGACGTTCGACCGCGCCCCGCACCTGCTCGACCGTCGAACTGTTGAATCGGGTCACCAGGATCGCGCCCTGCGCGTTGGCCGCGAGCAGAGCTGCGTCCGCGATGGGGAGGACCGGGGGCGCGTCGATGATGACGTACTCGTACTTGGTCTTGAGCGTGTCCAGCATCCGCTGCATCGCATCGGACTGCAGCAACTCGGTCGGGTTGGGTGGGGTGGGCCCACTGGCCAATACGTCACAACGCGGGGCTGCGTATTGCAGGGCCTCGTCCAGGTCGACTTGGCCGAGCAACACCGACGTGATGCCCACGGTGGGCTCGAGCCGGAAGTAGTCACTGGCCATCGGCTTACGCAGATCGGCTTCGACCAACACCACGGTGTGACCGGCCTGAGCGATCGCGAGCGCGATGTTCGATGCTGTGGTCGACTTTCCTTCGCCCGGCAGGGGACTGGTGACCACGATGGTGCGCTGATCGGCGTCGACGCTCAAGAACTGCAGATTGGTGCGGATGACCCGATAGGCCTCGACGCGCGGGGCGTTGGTCGGTAGATCGCGAGACAACGGCTTGCGGTCCGCGGACTTGTCGAACGGCACATGCCCCAGATCGGGCGCGTTGTCGGTGGCGTCGGCCAGATCCTGTGGCGTCTTGACGCGGTTGTCGAGGGTGTCGCGCAGCACGGCAAGACCGAGTCCCAGCATGGCGCCGAGCACGATCGCCAAGGCGATATTGCGCAGCGGCTTCGGAGAGACCGGGGCTCCCGGACTGGTGGCGGCGTCGGTGATGGACGCCTTGACCGGTGCCGTCGACTTGCCCGGCGGGGTCTCCAACTCGGCCACGTATTCGGTGAAGACCTCGGCGGCGGTCTGGGCGATCGCCTTGGCGTGCTTGGCCGAGGGGTCGGTCGCCGATACCGAGAGCACGACGGTGTCGGGGACGACCGAAGCGCTGAGCCGGTCCATGACCTGCTCGGCCGTGGTGCCGTCGTCCAGCTTCTCGGCCACTCGGCCGGCCATCTCGCCACCGGTCATCAGGCTCGAGTACGACTTCACGCGCTGCTGGGAGAACAGGCCACCCTGGTAGGCGTCGGTGGTGTTGGACTCCGACGTCGAGACGAACAGACGAGCCGTCGACTCGTACTGCGGCGTCGCTCGGATCGTCAGCAGCAACGCAATACCGGTGATGACGAGGATCGACAGGACGATCGTCAGCCAGCGCTGCCTCAGAACGCGCAGGTAGTCCCGCAGTTCCATCCTTCACCTTCCGTTGGTCCTCGCCACTGTAGACGAGGCGTGTGCCGCCAGTGGTGCTTATCCGGCCGTCAGCGCCGAGATTTCAGTCGACCTGGCCGGCCGACGGCAACGTCAGGTCGTCGTGGCGTTCCAAGAAGTCATCGAGACCACCGTTGTCGACGGCATCGAACAGCTCGGCGAACAGGTCGTCGTCCAGACGGACGATGCTCATGCCGTCGACCATGCCGGTGCCCGTGACCGGGACCGTCATGAACCGGATGTCGCCCGAGCGCAGCGACCGCATCGAGAGCGCCAACGAGCGGATCTGGCCGTTGGTCCACCCTTCGTCGACCGCCAGGTTGTTGGTCACCGCGCTGACCGTCTTGGTCAACTTGACCGGATTGGTCATAGTGCCGGTGCTCAGGAGCTGCTGGATCACGGCGCGCATGAAGTTCTGCTGGCGCTGGATCCGGCCCAGGTCACCACCTTGGACCGTGTGTCGTTCACGCACATACGTCAGTGCTTCCTGACCGCTGAACGTGCTGCGACCGGTATCGGTCGTCATCGTGACACCGCCGAGCGCATCGGTGATGGCCCGGAAGCCGTCCCAATCGACCATCGCGATGTGATCGATGCGCAGATTCGTCAGATTCTCGACCGTCGAGACAGCACCCGATGGGCCGTAGAGCGAGAGTGCCGCGTTGATCTTGTTCTTGCCCACTTCGCGACCCGTGTCGTCATACAACGTGACATAGCTGTCGCGCGGGATGGCCATGACCGTGACCGTCGACTTGTCGGCCGGGATGTGGACGACCATCGTGGCGTCACTGCGGTACTTGCCGGCAGGCCACGTGCCCGAGGCTGCGTCCTTGAGGATGTCGCGGCCGTCCTTGTTGCGCTCGCTGCCGGCATCGGTGCCCATGAACAGCAGGTTGATGTCCTCGGGCTGGGTCGGCGACGGCCGATCCTCTTCCTTGAGCGTGAGCGGCACGCGCTTGATGTCACCCAGGCTCTGGTTCAGCCAGAAGGCGAACCCGCCGACGCCCAACAGGAAGATCAGCAGCACCGACAGCAACGAGGTCAGGACCTTGTGGCGGCGGAACCAGCCGCGCTTGGGCTCGGCGTCCGGCATGGCGCCGTCACCGTCGTCGCGGTGGCGGGCAGGAGGAGGCGTCTGATCCATCGGTCATCTCTGGTGGGGAACGAGCGAACCTGCAGAGCCTATCTGCCGGACACCGGAACGGAGCGGAATTCCGAACAGATCACAGCAGCCGGCTGGCCGTTACGCGGTGCCGGTGGCCGGAGAGCCTGGGAATCCGTGATGAACCATGTCGAACGTGCGTTGCTCCAGAATGCGCACGCCGGCGCGAACATCCTTGATCTCCGAGCGGACGTCCTTGATGTCGGAGCGGAGGTCGCCGATGTCGCCCTTGAGCTCGGTTCTGAGTTCGCTGATGTCGGTCTTCAGCTCGGTGCGCAGCGCATGGATATGTACCGCCAGCGCGTCGATCTTCGCGTCTTGCCCTACGAACCTGGCGTCCTGCTCTGCGAACCGGCGGTCGATCCGGGTGTCCAGATCACGTTTGATCGAATGCAGGTAGCCGGCGGTCGCCACGAAGCCACCCAGCATGGCGAGCAGGGTGGTCAGGGTTTGCTGATCAATCATGATCATGGCTCCATTCTGCAAGGAGAAGGTGAATCACACCAGGTTCGTGGGCCGTGGCGACCTCGCGAAGTGCCTGTTCGACATCTGTGGAAACCGCAGCAACCGTGCTGCGGCTGTGGATAAGCAGTGTGACCGGGGTGGAGCGAGCCTGTTCGGTCACCGGCGCCTTCCCGCGCTTCGGCCGTGGCCGGCCTCAGCGCTGGCGACCGGTGGTGGGGGTCAGGGGGCGGTGTAGAGGGTGTCGCGGGCGTGTTCGGTGAAGCCGAGGCGGTGGTAGACCGCGAGGGCTGGAGCGTTGTCGCCCTCGACGTACAGGTCGATCGCTTCGGTTCCCGCGGCTCGCATGTGATCCAGTCCGCGGGCTGTCAACGCCGTGCCCAGTCCGGTGCCCTGCTCGCCGGGGTCCACGCCGACGACGTACACCTCGCCGACATCACCTTCGATCTTGGTCCAGTGGAAGCCGACGATCCGGCCGTCGCGCTCGGCCACGAACAGGCCGTCGTGATCGAACCAGTCCGATGCGGCGCGACGATCGAAGTCGGCCCGGTCCATTGCCCCTTGCTCCGGGTGTGAGGCGAAGGCACGCGCGTTGACCGCGATGATGCCGTCGATGTCGGCGGGGGTGGAGGGGCGGATGGTGATGCCTGGGGGGCGTTGATCTCGAGGCTCGGCCGCGGGCGGCCTCGCACCTCGATCAGCGGGGGCCAGGCGGAGGATGAGGAGGGTGCGGGCTGGGGTCAGGCCGGCCGAGGCGGCGAGGCCCTGGGCGGCGGGAAGGTCGCCGTGCGCCCACCACTGCGTCTCGCCCTGACTCAGGAGACCATCGACCAGGCGGCGGCCCCACCCCTTGTTCCGCTCGTCCGGATGCACCGCCAGCTCCACCGGGGCCTCACCGAAGGCGATCAGGGCCCAGGCATCCGTCACGTCGCTGATGCGCGGCTGGTCACCGGCAGCCAGGGCGAGCAGTGTCGCCTCGTTGAACGGCGCGACCCCATCGGCGGCCTCCGCTGCCGATGCGATGTCGTCCAACGTCATCGGCGCAGCTCGATCAGATGTTGCGCGATGGTGGCCGCCATCGCGGTGGCGAACGTCTCGGGGGTGTCGTCGTCCAACTCGGGCACCACGTGGTGCACCGTGCCCGCATGCAACAAGTCGATCGCGCCCACACGCTGCGCCTCGGCCAACTCGGCGGCGTGCTCAAGATCGCCGTGCACGATCGCCGACGCCCCTTCCGGGGGAAGTGGTGACAGCCACGCATTCTCAGCGGCGATCACGACGTTCGCCGGCAGCAGTGCCAGCGCTCCGCCGCCACAGCCCTGCCCCAACAGCACCGACACCGTGGGGACCCGCATGGTCGACATCCAGCTGATGCACCGGGCGATCTCACCGGCGATCGCCCCCTGCTCGGCCTCCGGCGACAACTCCGCCCCCGGCGTGTCGATGATCGAGACCAGCGGAAGGCGCAGCTCATTGGCCAGACGCATACCGCGACGTGCCTCGCGCAGCGCCGCCGGACCCATCGGCGTCGCGGGTGTCTGTTTGGTGCGGTCCTGACCGATCACGACACACGGCTGCCCGTCCAAGCGCGTCAGCGCCACCAGCATCGCGCTGTCCCGTTCACCCTTCTCGGTGCCCTGCAGGCGCACCAACGAATCGCTGCCGTACCGCAGCAGCTCGCGCGCGCCGGCGCGTCCGGGACTGCGAGTGATCTGGATCGACTCCCACGCCGACCGGCGCTGCCGATCCGTGCCGGTCCGGGGCGACCTGGTCTGCTCGGTCGGCGGGTCGACCAGGATGCTCAGTGCGCGATCGACCATCGACGGCAGTTCGTCGGGTAGCACGACCGCATCGATGATGCCGCGGTTCGCCAGATTCTCCGATGTCTGCACGTCCGGCGGGAACGGGCGCCCGTTCATCAACTCGTAGACCTTCGGACCGAGGAAGCCGATCAGCGCGCCCGGCTCGGCGATCGTGATGTGCCCCAGCGACCCCCACGATGCGAACACGCCGCCCGTCGTCGGATGCCGCAGATAGACCAGATAGGGCAGGCCCGCGGCCCGATGATCCATCAACGCGCGGGAGATGTCGATCATGTGCACGAAGGCCGGTGTGCCCTCCTGCATCCGGGTGCCGCCCGATGCAGTGGTCGCCAGCACCGGGATGCCCTCGGCCGTCGCGCGACGCACTGCCGCGACGATCCGCTTGGCCGCCACTGCGCCGATCGATCCGGCCAGGAACCGGAACTCGCTGGCCACGACCGCGACCGGACGGCCGCGCATCAGGCCACGGCCGGTGATGATCGACTCGTCGGTGTCGGCCCGCTCGGCCGCCGCCTCCAGCTCGGCGCGGTACGTCTCGTCGGCATCCGAGGTGTCGATGGGCTCGTCCCACGACGTGAAGGAATCCTCGTCCAGAACGAGGTCCAACAGGGCTTGCACGGTCAACGTCGCCATGAGCCCAGCCTGACGGTCACGAACCGGCAGTGTTCACCGGGGTGTCCACCTCGGTGTCCGAGTCGTCGCCGGCGGTCTCATCATCCGTGGATTTCTCACGCGTCGCGACGAACCGGTAGCCGACGTTGCGGACCGTGCCGATGAGCGTCTCGTGCTCGGTGCCCAGCTTGGCGCGCAGGCGCCGGACGTGGACGTCGACGGTGCGCGTGCCGCCGAAATAGTCGTAGCCCCACACCTCCTGCAACAACTGCTGGCGGGTGAAGACGCGACCGGGATGCTGGGCCAGGAACTTGACCAGCTCGAACTCCTTGAACGTCAGGTCCAGCGTGCGTCCCTCGAGCTTGGCGGTGTAGGTGGCGTCGTCGATCATCAGTCCGCTGGTGGAGATGACCAGCGAATCGTCGCCGCCGGCGCCTTGTGCTGCCAAGCGGCCGATGCCCAGGCGCAGACGGGCCTCGAGCTCGGCCGGGCCGGCCGTTGTGAGGATCACATCGTCGATGCCCCAGTCGGCGGCCGCGACGGCCAGGCCGCCCTCGGTGACGACCAGGATCAGCGGGCATTCGATGCCGGTCGAACGGATCACCCGCGTCAGGCTGCGCACCTGCGCCAGGTCCTGCCGACCGTCGACGAGCACGGCGTCGCACGGAGGGGCGTCGAGCAGGGCGCTGGCCTCAGCGGGCAGCACACGGATGTTGTGGGCCAGCAGGCCGAGCGCGGGCAGCACCTCCACCGATGACTGCGGGCTCTTGGTGAGCAGGAGCAGGTGGGACATGGGTGTTGCCTCTTTCCGGGAATAGGTGCCGGATACACGTCGAGGCCAGACGGTCCCGGAGTCGGGAGCGACATGGCCTCGTTGCATGAACAAGAATACGGGATGTGACCGATCCGTTGCCAGCAGGTGTCCGCGGCGTGGCCCAGATCACGGTTCGGTGCTGGGGTTCGGCGCGCCCTGCGGCTCCCGTTGCGAGCGGTTCTGCATGATGGCAGGCGAGGTCATTGAAAGGATGCCGCCTGTGTCTCGTGTGCGTTCGTCGCTGCTGTCGGCGGTCCTCGTCGCGCTGCTGGCGCTCGCCGCACACGTCGATCCGTGGCTGGTCGCCGCGGGTGTGCTCGTCGTCCAGGCCTTGGTCGCGGCCGCTCCACGGCTGGCCGATGCGAAGGGCCGGGCGATCCCGACTCCGCGCCTGGTGCCGACCGTCGTGGCCGGTGTGATCGCGACCGCGCTGGCGATGTTCCCCGACGCCATCAAGGGCGCCGAGGGAACCAGTGACGCGTTCGATGCCACCACCACCGGTTCCTTGGCGGGCATCCTCCCGGCCATCGCGGTCGCGGTGTTCATCACCGCGGTGACGCAAATGCTGCGAAAGGACGGCCGCCGTGAACTGACGTCCGCGGCCGCCTACGCCGTCTCGCTGGCCACGGCCGCTGCGCTCACCACGGGGTGGATCGGTGCGGCGCAGTCCCTGGGATCGCACGTGGCAGTCATCGTCGGTGCCGTCGGAGTCGCCGCCGGTCTGCTGGTGTGGGCGATCCCCGGCGATCGCTACCTGCTGGGCGGGGCTGCGGTCGTCGCCGGAGCAGTCGCCGGAGCTGTGGTCCCGCTGGTCATCGACACCTTCGTCACTCCTCTGTTCGGTGTGGCCGTCGGATCCGGTGCCGCCCTGTTCGCCGTGCTGGGCCAAGTTCTCGGTCGCGCCCTGATCAGTGGTCGTCGACACGCATCGGCGGGCTGGGGCTTCCCGGCCGCGATGTCGGTGGCCCTGGCCGCCCCCATCGTCTTCGTCGGCGGCCAGCTCGTCGGCACCGCCCTGTTCTGAGCGGCTTGTTCTGAGGGGCGTCAGCCGGTCGGTCGTTCGGTGGCCGGCGGTACGAGGCGCGTATTCAGGTCGTAGGTGCGCTGCTCGAGGACCGAGAGACCCGCAGCCAGGGCGTTGTGGTCGGCCCTGGACTCAGTGCGCGCTTGGTGCGCAGCCTCTCTGGCCTCGGTGCGCCCTTGGTGCGCAGCCTCTCTGGCCTCGGTGCGCGCTCGCTCGATGGCGTCCATTGAGAGTTGGTGGTCGGCACGTGCTTCGGCTCGCGCGGTCTCGATGGCGCTCATGGCAGCTCGGTGGTCGGCTTTGGCCTCGGCGTGATTCTGATCGATCTTGTCGCCCAGTGACCTTCCTTGACTCAGGACGAGTCCGCCGAGGCCGATGAAGGCGACGGCGAGGCTGCCGAGGGAAACCCACGTGTCGAGGTCCATGGAGATCACTCCTTGAGTGTGCATCAGTGATGGATCGGATCTCAAGGGACGCTAGGAGCTGCCGGGCCCCGGAAACAGTGGGTATTCAGCATCTGTGGATAGCGCACGGGCCGGTCCGCGCTTGTGGAGAACCGGCCTATCCTTGACCCATGACCGGGTGGATCGTGCTGGGAGCTGCTATGGCGGCCAGCGTCGTGCTCGGCGTCTGGTACCAGCGGCGCAACGGGCGGTTCCGCGAACCGGTCGCCGAGGAGGCGCCGGAGCGCGAGGTGCTGACAGCCGAGCAGATCGGTCACGCCCTGGGGGAGAAGGCGACGCTGGTGCAGTTCTCGTCCGCGTTCTGCGCACCGTGCCGAGCCACGCGCACCCTGCTGACCGATGTCGCGTCCAAGGTCGACGGGGTCGAGGCCGTCGAGGTCGATGCCGAATCACATCTGGAGTTGGTGCGGCAACTGGACATCATGCGGACCCCGACGACATTCGTGCTCGATGCCCGCGGTGCGGTCGTCACGCGCGCTTCAGGACTACCGAAGCGCGAGCAGGTGCTGAAAGTCCTGGCCGGTATTCCAGGGATCTCCGTCCCGAATGTCCGCGATGTGGACAACCGTCTCACAAAATGAGATTTCGAGGCGACGGATCGGTCGGCGCCCCGTAGTCTGGTCGACATGTTCCTGACGACACACCTCACCCGGCGCCTGGCGGTCGATAACTGCCGCACGCGCTCGGCGCTGTGTCGTCCCTGCTGATCCGCCTTTCTTCCACGTCCGATCAGCCGGCTGCACGACCCTGAGTCGTCGTGCGCCCAGGTAGCAGGAGCTCTCCCATGTCGACACACCCCCAGGTGGATCCGCGCGGTCTGCGGGTCGCGGCCGCGATCACCTCGATCGTGCTCGCCGTCGTGCTGGTCCTGCCGTCGCCGGCTCGCGAGATCGTGCTGGCGGCCCAGGTCGCGGTCTTCGCGACCGCGGTGCTGTTCGGACTCCAGGCGTCCCCGTACTCGGTGTTCTTCCGCACCGTGATCCGCCCGCGGATCGGCGCGGCCACGCAGACCGAGGACTCCCGCCCACCCCGCTTCGCCCAGTTCGTCGGCCTGGTGTTCACCGCCGGCGCACTGACCGCGTTCCTGCTCGGCGGCACCACCGTCGGGCTCGTGCTCACGGCGTTCGCGCTCGTGGCAGCCCTGCTCAACGCGACCGTCGGCCTGTGCCTCGGTTGCGAGATGTACCTGGCGTTCCGTCGGCTCGCGCCGGCCAACGCCGTCTGAGAACCATCCATCCCACCAACAAGAACCCACACACGCCCACGCGGGCACACAGGAGGTAACACCATGAGCCGCGACACTGCGCTCGTCACCGCTGACTGGGTCGAGGAGCACCTCGGCGACAGCAACATCGTTCTCGTCGAGGTCGACGAGGACACCGAGGCCTACGACAAGGGCCACATCCCCGGTGCCGTGAAGCTCGACTGGAAGAAGGACCTCCAGGACGGCGTCCGCCACGACTTCATCAGCAAGGACCGTCTCGAGGCGCTGCTGTCGGAGAAGGGCATCTCCAACGACGACACCATCGTGTTCTACGGCGGCAACAACAACTGGTTCGCCGCCTACGCCTACTGGTATCTGACCTACTACGGCCACACGAACCTGCGTCTGCTCGACGGCGGCCGTAAGAAGTGGGAGCTGGACTCGCGCGAGCTGACCGACGAGGTCCCCACCCGCGAGAAGACCACCTACACGGCGCAGGAGCCCAATAACGACATCCGCGCGTTCCGTGACGAGGTCGTCTCGGCCATCGGCGTCAAGAACCTGATCGACGTCCGCAGCCCCGACGAGTTCGCCGGCCGCCTGCTGGCTCCCGCGCACCTGCCGCAGGAGGCCGCACAGATCGGTGGCCACATCCCCACCGCCGGCAACGTCCCGTGGAGCAAGGCCGCCAACGACGACGGCACGTTCAAGAGCGACGGCGAGCTCAAGGAGCTCTACGCCGACGCCGGCCTCGACGAGGGCAAGGACACCATCGCCTACTGCCGCATCGGTGAGCGCAGCTCGCACACCTGGTTCGTGCTGAACGAGATCCTCGGCTACCCGAACGTCAAGAACTACGACGGATCGTGGAGCGAGTACGGCTCGCTGCGCGGCGTTCCGGTCGCCCTGGGCGACGAGCCGGGTGCCGCCTGATGTGCGGCGCGATCAAGGGCGGACCCTCGCTCGAGGGCGTCGACGTGGCCAACCAGGCCGTGATCCAGGGCGTCGTCACGCGTGACGGCGAGCCGGTCGGCAACGCCTACGTGCGCCTGCTGGACCGCACGGGCGAGTTCACCGCCGAGGTCCCCACCTCGGCCACGGGCCAGTTCCGGTTCTTCGCCGGCCCCGGTGAGTGGACCGTCCGTACGCTCGCACCGCGCGCACAGTCGGTGGACCGCGCGGTCCGCGCCGACAAGGGCATCGTCGCCGAGGTGGCCGTCGCCGTCTGACGACACACCTTCATGAGACCCCGGTGGGGAATGGCCAGGTCATTCCCCACCGGGGTCTCACCGTTCGGTTAGTATCCCCGGGGGTCGCGATGCGCCCTGACGCCCGCGGCGCCGTCGTCCGGGAACACTCCTCGTCAACTCGCTCTCCCAGAAGGTCGGTGGAAGTACGTGGCACCTCGCCGTAGGCCGCGTCGCCATTCACGCTGGGACAACATCCGGTACTGGTTCGATCGGCAATGGCCGCCGGATCGCAGGACCGTGCTCTGGGGCGTGGCGATCCTCGTCGGTCTGGTCGTGATCATGTTCGGTATCCAGCTGCTGAGCGCGCGATCGTCATTGAATCAGGCCGCGGCTCAAGCGCAGGTGCTGCAGGAACAGATCGTTGCCGGCGATGCCACAGCCGCTCGCCGGACCCTGGCGAGTCTTCAGGACGCGGCCGACGACGCCCATGGCGCCAGCGACGGTGTGCTGTGGAAGATCGGCGGCAGGGTGCCCTTGCTGGGCAAGAACATCCAAGCGCTCCGGACGGTATCGGCCGAACTCGACCGCCTGTCCGACAACGCTCTGCCGTCGATCGTCGACCTCGCCGACCGGCTCAATGCCAAGTCGTTCAGCCCCGCCGACGGTGCCGTCGACATCGACGTCATCCGCGAGGTCGGTCCAGGAGTGGCACAGTCCGCGGAGGAACTGTCCGAGTCCGCCCGACGACTCAACGGTATCGACGCCGACTCCCTCATGGCGCCGTTGCGGGGACCGATCGCCGCGATGAAGTACAAGGTGCAGACCGCCGCCGCGGTCGCGACGAACGCCGATCGTGCGGCGCGCCTCCTGCCCGCGATGCTGGGCGAGGACAACAAGACCCGGCGTTATGCACTGCTCGTGCAGAACAACGCCGAATCCCGCTCCGGCGGCGGGATCATCGGATCCTACGCGGTGATCACGGTCAAGAACGGGCGCATGAGTCTGGGCACCCAGGGCTCGGCGCTCGACCTGCGCGAGCGCGACAAGCCCATCGTCAAACTCAGTGACGACGAACGGACGGTCTTCCCGTCGAGCATGGCCAGCGACATTCGCGACGTCACGGTCACCCCGGACTTTCCGCGAGCAGCCTCCATCGCCACCAAGCTGATGTCGGAACGCTTCGACCTCAAACTGGACGGAGCGGTGCTCATCGATCCGGTTGCGATGAGCTACCTGCTCGGGGGGCTCGGACCGATCGACCTGGGTTCCAACATCGTGCTGGACCAGCACAACTCCGTCACGGCACTGCTGCATCAGGTCTACCAGACCACGCAGGACCCGCTCGTCCAGGACGAGTTCTTCGAGGACGTCACCCGCGAGACGTTCGATCGGTTCAAGGCCGGCGCGGGCGATCCGCAGGCCACGTTGGCGGCGCTGGTGCGTGGCATCGAGGAGAACCGGGTCGCCCTGTGGTCGGCGCACAAGGCCGAACAGGACGAGATCGCACCCACCGACCTGTCCGGCGTCATGGCGCGTGACGACGGCGAGGTGCCACACGTCGGGTTCTACGTCAGCGACGCCGCCTCAGGAAAGATGGAGTACTTCCTGAGTTCCAGCACGAACCTCGCGGCCATCAACTGCCTGGACGGTGGGCGCCAGGTGCTGAGGCTGACGGCAGATCTGTCGTCCACCGCCCCGGCGTCCGGGCTGGCCTTGTCCGTGACCGGATCGGGCGAATACGTCGCCAAGGGATCCATGCGTCTGAACATTCGCATCGTCGCGCCGTTCGGGGGGCACTTCACGACCGTTCGGCTCGACGACCAGCCGCAGACGGTGTATGCCGACGAACTGTACGGACGGAATGTGACCAAGCTCGAAGTGATCCTGCAGCCCGGTCAGCGGCGCACCATCGTGGCCAACGTCACGACTGGGCCGAAACAGACCGGGCTCCCGGTCCTCAGCAGTACGCCGCTGGTCGACTCGCTGAAGAACGACGCGCAGAGCCCGTCAGCCTGCGGCTGAGGGACCTTCTAGGACACTTCGTCGCCCAGGACCTCGTCGGGATATTTCTCCAGATAGGCACTGAGGTCGTCCGAACGCAGCGCCTCGTACAGTTCGGCCGACTTGGCCTCGTCCAGGCGCGCGATGCTGCCCCAGACAGGGATCGTCTCGGTTCCGGCCACGGGCGCGGTCAGGAACGTCACATCATCCGAGGAGATGCTGCGCAGCGACAGCGCCAGGCCACGCATGTCACCGGCGGTCCACTCCTCGTCGACCGTCAGGTTCTCGGTCAGCGCCGTGACCGTCTTGAACAGCTTGGTCGGACTGGTCATGGTGCCCTTGGCCAGGATCTTCTCCATCAGCGACCGCAGGAAGTTCTGCTGACGCTTGATGCGGTCGAAGTCGCCACCGGCCAGCCCGTACCGGGTACGGACGTACTTGAGCGCCTCCGACCCTTTCAGCAGGTGCTCGCCGGCCTCCCACTGGTACTTCTGGCTCGGGTCGTAGAACGACTCGGGGATCGTGACCGGCACGCCACCGACCGCCGTGGACAGATCCTTGAAGCCCGCCCAGTCGATGATCGCCAGGTGATCCATGCGCAGATTCGTCAGATGCTCGACGGTCGACAGGGTGCCGAGCGGGCCGTATTTGGAGAACGCGGCGTTGATCTTCTCCTCGTGCTGAGCGTCGCCCTCGGAGTCGTAGAGCATCGTGAACGTGTCGCGCGGAATGGACATCAGATAGGCCGCATCGCGGTCCGACGTGATGTGGACGACCATGATCGTGTCGCTGCGGTACTTGCCCGCCGGCCACTCGGCAGCGGTCGCGTCCTCGGCGATGGTGGTGTCCGGATCTTGGCCCGGCTGCGGTTCACCCTTGTCCGACCCGAGCAACAAGATGTTGACCGCTTCGCCCGCGTTCGGATCAGGACGATTCTCCTCATCGAGCGTCGTCTTGACCTTGTCGATGTTGTTGAGCTTGGCGTTCAGCATGTACGCGTAGGCGCCCAGACCGACGATCGGCACCACGATCACGACGACGAACAGCGTCACCAGCAGTCGACGATGGCGACGGTGGAACGGGATGCCGCCGACGCGCCGCTTACCGCGGTCGCGGGCAGGCACGCGGCTCCTCGCCATGGAATCTCGCTTCTCGTCGGGGGTACAACCCTCCCATTGTGCCGAACCAGTGTTAACGATGGATGAGAAAAGCTGTGATCGGTGTCAGGCGCCGGTCTCGAGCAGGACCGTGAACGGGCCGTCGTTGACCAGCGCGACCTGCATGTTCGCACCGAATCGGCCGGTCTCCACCTGCGC
>Ga0164243_10007289_pt1 | contig 16529 bp, 17 predicted proteins | sample OricompcompostOP_FD_108781 | JGI IMG/M metagenome (GOLD analysis project Ga0164243, IMG submission 108781) | Organic Plus compost microbial communities from Emeryville, California, USA - Original compost - Organic plus compost (OP) | ecosystem: Engineered > Solid waste > Mixed feedstock >... | reverse complement strand
GCATTGACCCTATCGGCTCTAGCAGTAAGTGAGGCACGCAGTGGCTGTATCTCTGGTCAAACACACGCTTAAGGTTGACAACTTCGGTGAGCCTTATCGGCTCCACCCCCGTTTCCATTGCCGCAAATGCGGCTCAAACAACGTGGCGCTCCTTCACATTCCCGGCCGTGTCATGGGCGGTACCTGGGTTGAAGGCACGGACATGAGTGACTGCAACTACTGCGGTGCCCGCACCGTCAACGGTCCTAGGGAGCAGTGAACATGACCGAGCCTACGGAACGCTGGTTCCTCCTGTACCGCGATGAGCTGTACTCCGAGACAGAGACGTATGAAACACGGGATGCGGCTCTAGCTGCTGTAGCAGCTCACAACAACTCGGAACCTGGCTCCTTCACCTGCCTGCGAGTGCCTTACCGCATTGTGGCTTGTGAGGGATGCTCCAACACTCTTCTCGATTGCATCTTTGACGTCGGTGCCCAGCACCTTACTCAGATCACGTGGCAGGACTGCCCGAGGCACGAGGAAACTCGCTACCACAACGAGCAAACGCCCTTGATTGCCTCTTGGGTGTACGACGGGGAGGGTTACTGACCATGGCACAGAGCGGATACACCAACTGTGCATGCCGAGACTGCATGAACGTAACGGTGTCCAGTGACGTTGCGGATCCCGAACTTTGCTCGGAGTGTGAAGAGGCCGGCTGTGCCGTAGGACAAAGCGAGTCGGACGCTTATGACTGTCAGCGTGACGACGCTTACACCAGCTAAGGAGATTGCACCATGCGAATGATCCTCGCGGTAATCGCGTCCACTCTTATCTCCGTCAGTGCCGCGGTAGGAGTGACACACAGCATCATGCAAGAGCACGAGCGTAAGGCAGTCGAGAGGGTGACTGTGTCCGCTTTCAACGACGGCTTCACTGACGGGGCCTGCTATCAGGGTGTTGACGGTTTCGGCCACCCTTGCAAGTAGCACACTGCTAGACAACCGAACACACCACAGTAGGCGGGACCCCGGCATCGTGCCGGGGTCCCTTTCTTGTGTCCCGAGACAGGAGTAAGACAATGACACTTATCGGGGAGCTTCAGCAATGGGCCGGCGAAGGGGAGAACGGGAAGGAGCAGCGTTATCCAGTAGCGACCTATAGCTACTGCTGCACTGCCTATGTGAGGACGGTACTCCGTAGGGCACTGGCACTACAGAGTGAAGAGAATGTCTGGGCCGGCACGGAGTACGTCAACGCTGCTAGGGCAATGGTGGGGGAGTTTGGGGGTCCGTCCTTCGCTCTGCCTGATGTCCAGGTATGGAAGCTGACGGAAACCGAGCTTAAGACAATCCATAGGGCCCTTGAATGGCGCCGCGGTAAGCGTGCCGCCGGCAAGGCAGACCTAACAATCGGCCCCAGCATCCTTGCCGATTGGGAACGTATCGAGAACGAGATTTACCGCGTACTGCGGAAGATCTGGCACTCTCGCGGACTGTATTGGATGTGAGGGCATGAGCCTTATGAAGCGGTATGCGGACGACATAGAAGACTTGAAGCTGCGAGCAACCTACGCAGCATGGGAGCCGACTACTCATCTTCGCCGCAAAGCGATAAGCGCAGTACTGCAAGACTGCGGTACCGCGGCAAAGATATACGCGGATCCGGTTACGGTGACTCAGTTGTTTGTTAGTGCAGTAGTCCAGGAGTTTATGAAGACTCGCACTCAGACTGAGTACACCACTACTGCCTGAGTTCTCGTGTTCGTGGGCAACCCCCTTAACCGGGGGTTGTCTGCGTTCATGAAAGTTCAGACCAGATTAGGGGTTGTCAGTGAGAGTGGTTATCGAGAATGCGTGCAATGCGTGCTGGAAAAAGGACAAGACTGCACGGCAAGGCGTAGCCTGCCTACCGCTTGACGGTAAGGAATGGTGGCTGTGCCGTGAGCACGAGGTAGCACTAGCGCAACAGATGATCGGTTTGTTGGGCGACCCTACAGGGGAGAGTGAGGACGCATGAGTCTCGAAGCATTCGAGCCTATGTGCTATGGGCCTATCGGTGAGGCAGTCTTGAGGGCGGAGCCTCATACCGAGGCGGATCCTGTCGGCGTCTATGCGTCGATTCTTGCGTTGTGGTCCAGTGCTATCAATGGGTACGTCACCCTGGACAACGGCCGGCCCGTCATTGTCTGGACGGTCCTTGCTGGGGAGAGTGCCATCGGTCGCAAGGGGACTGCGCTTAGGGTGGCTACGGCCATGGCCGCCAAAGCCATCGGCCCATTCCTGGAAGCACGTACGGCCGGCGGAGTAAGCTCCGGTCCGTCCCTTACCCAGCTCCTGTACGAGCGGCAGGATGAAACGGAGGGGACGGAAAGCGGGATAGACACCCGAACCGTCATCGTTGACGAAGAGTGGTCCGAGAACCTGAAACGGCAGAACCGTTGCCCGACTTTCGCATCTAAACTGCGTTCATGTTGGGATGGTGTGACTATTCGGCACACCACCACTAAAGTGAGCATGACGGTACATGAGCCACGGCTTGGGTTCCATGCTCATATCACCCCCGGTGAGTGGTCGGAATACGTCAAGCCGCGGGACGCTAAGGGCGGCTCCTTCAATAGGCTTCTCCCCGTCATGGTGCAGGGCTCAAAGGTTCTGCCCTATGGACACAAAGAGCTTTACCCCGAGATTGCGGGGTTGGCTGACGCCTACGATTGGGCGCGTAGGACTCCGCGGAGAATGACCCTCAGCAAGGATGCTGCCCGGAGGTTTGATGATCTCCGAGCGCAGTTCCTTGACAAGATGGTCGAAATGCCCGAGTACCTGCGTTGCTACGTAGAACGCACGCCCGAACAGATTCTTCGGGTTGCCGCGGTACTCACTGCCTCGGAGATGCGAACAACCATCAGCCGGCCCGTAATCAATGCTGCGTGGGCATTCGTGCAGTACAGCATGCGGAGTGTTGAGAAGTTGGTTCGCGGGGACGACACCGCGGCCGGTAACCGTAAGGTCAAATCCCTTCCTGATCTCATCAGGGAAAAGCTCACCCAAGAGGGCGGGGAGGCGGACAGAACTCGGTTGCTCCGCCTACTCGGTAGCAGGGCAACTGCAACGAGTCTCCTTGCCACGGGTAAGGCCATGGAGGACGTAGAGATAATCACAGGAGAGACGGAAAGCGGATTGGGTAGGAAGCCTCTCATCTTTCGGCTCACCACCGTTGAAGCTCCTGCGGAGGAGACGACCGAACCGGAGCAGGAAGAACAGCCGGCCGCGGAGACTGAACCTCCCGCGGCAATCGCTCCGGACACTCCGAAGCCACTGACACTCTCACTGGAGATTCCGGAGCAGCGGGCAACTCACACACTCGATGATCCGGAGACGCAAGAGCTGATGCTGTCGGCGGGTTGGCTGTGAAGCCAACAGAAATGCCCTCGCACAGGGTTTCCCGCCCCGTGCGGGGGCGTTATACTGCCCTAGTGAGACGGTGGTCCGATGGGACCTGGAAGCCTGAACAGTGGGGGGATCATGCGAGAGACAAAGGGTGTCCACCTCGGAGCCGCAATAGTTGCTAGCCTGCTGATGTGGGATGGCATCCTGGCACTCATCGGAGTTTCCGGGGTTAGCTGGGCATGGACTGCCGTCCAGTGGTCCCCTGCCGTCATAGGCCCCGCACTCCTGCTGTATCTCTCGGGATACGTACTGCGGTAGAAACCAAGAAAACGCCCCCTGGCCATCGGCCAGGGGGCGTTTTCGTGTTGTGCCTCAGCACCGGCCTGTGGGCCGGCGAGACACGTTCTCTCACCAGTAGGCACCGGGTACAGCCGGCGCCTGTAGCACGTCCCCACGTGCTACAGCTCAAGGGGTGACCAGGGCAGGCCCGGTCACTCGGTAGGGGTCTCCAGGTACGCAGCCAACGTCTTGTCATTCTCAATGCGCTGTGCGACCTCACCAGCAGACACGATGACCGCGGAGATACCGGCCGCGTACTCCCACGGGAGGGAACTCACAAGGGATGCGACCACGGGTGCCATAGCGGCAACGACTGTAGCCACTCGAACCACGTGGCGGATAAGCCAATCCTTCATTCTTTCATCACCCAACCAGGGAAGGGCCGGCTAGCGGGCCGGCGACCATTCTTTCAATCATTCACCCGTGGAAAGCGGGTAGGGGGCACGAGAACAAGCAAGCAAGAGCGGGAAAGCGAGGGGCCGGCTGGAGGGAATCCGGCCGTTGCGACAACACTTCAGCTCAGGGGGTCGAGCAAGCTCGGTTTGGCGTCCTGATCTGAGTGGTTACCCTTGAGTGAAAGTGCCCGTAAGTGACTCGCGCCCGAGTGGGCGCCCTTAAGCGCGATCGTGCGTAAGTGACTCGGGCGGAGCCGACCAGCCGGCCTCAGCCGAGCCGCTTGGCCAGATTGGCAACCAGCTCCAGGACCTTATCCACCTTGACTTCCATGTCACGGATGTGAGCATACACATCCCGCTTCTCCGGAGCCTTACCGGTCACGTCGGTCTTGCCCTTGTAGGCGTTGACTGCATACGCGATGTCTGCCAGGTCGGTCTTGGAAAGAGCCATGTCGTTCTCCTTGGTAGAAGTAGAAGGCTTGGGAGTGGTCCCCTTGGCTGCATTGAGGATCGCAGTGATAGGGAAGAGGCCAGGGTCCCCGTGGTCGTTTTCGGGTACATGCTGATGTCCGCAGTGGCCCTTGTAGGAGTTCCACTTGTCAAAGCTCATACGGACACCGTTCGAGCCATACGAACCCGGGTAAGCCTTGAAGTTCACGTCACAGGACAAAGGAACACCGTGGTTGTCATGAGCCCACTTGGCGAATGCAGCCAGATCCCGAATAGCCCAGTCGGGAAGCTCAGGGGTGTAGAGGTGGGGAGTGCTACCCCACTTCTTGTGGGTAGTCGGATCACAGGTGCCGACAATCTCAATCTGACACACGTTAAGGGTGTTGGTCTGAACCCCGCCGGCCTTGTTCACGAGCGCCCTGGACGACGTGTCAAAGTCAAAGTGCTGGTACCACACCAACTTCTTGTTCTTGAAGTCAGGCACAGCGGTGAAGTTGGGTGCCTCCGAACCATTGGAGTAGGTGGGCAGAGAGGTTCCCTCTGTGGTGTGCCACACGATCACATTGGTTTCCATGGAGTCCCCGCCCCAGCGGGACTGATACCACTCCGTGGTAGACGCGCTGGGATAGCGCTGAGGTCCAGTCTTAGCCATATCAAAGCCCCCTCTGCATGCGAAGCTCTTCGAGCCTCTGCGGGTCAACGGTGGACAGTAGAGCCACCAACGTCTTGGTGTAGTTCTCCAGGTCAGTAAGTCGGTCCTTGACCTCTTCCAGCTCACCGAAGAGGCGATCGGCTCTCGTTTTCTGGGCCTCCGCCTCTTCCTTCCAGATACGAGCTGCATTGGTACGGATGGAAGCAACGATTAAAGAGGCGGCGCCGGCCACTCCAGCGAGGGCGCCTCCGTAGTTAAGAATTTCGAGCATAAGAGCGAGGCTCCCCCTCGTCTGGGACTGTCGTCCGGATGGGATCCCTTGAACACGAACCCACTTAAGTGACTCGCGCGAGGGCATGAAGAAGGGCCACCCCGGGTAGGGGCGGCCCAACTAGAGTTGCTGCTACAGAGCAGTGACGGAGATGTTCCGCCAATAAGGCTTCTGAGTCGGGTCCGTGACAGAACCTCCGGACAGGTGGAAATAACCACCTCGGTAAGTCGTGTCGTTGGAGGCGATCTGGAATCCCGGAGTAACGTCAGTCCTCCGGAAGATCACCTGTGTGGGAGTCACATCAGCCTGGAACGTCATCCACTGACCAGCCACAGGGGCCACTGTGGTGCCCTGGGCAAGCAGAGTCCCGTTGGGTACTGAGGTGTTGTGGCTGTAGATCTGAATGTCCCCTCCACCACGGATAGCCACATGGTATCCACCAGACGTGTTGGTCTGGGAGAACCTGTAGAAGTCATCCGCGACCTTGCCGAAGGCAATACCAGCGTGAAGCGTGGAAGCCGGCACGACGTCATACTTCATGTCGAACTGGATTCGGTACCCATTGGTGGGGAACGTAGGGAAGGACAGGGCACCCATCAGACACGAGGCCCGATCCATGTAGTCAAAATATGCGGCACCGGTGCCGTCATACTTCAGAGCAAACTTCCCATCGTAGTTCTCCAGAGCAATGTCACCAGGAGCCTTCACCTGCGACTTGAAGTTGTCCTTGGAGATGATCTGCTTCGTTTCATTGATGTACTGAGGACTCGGAGTCATCATGCCGCGGACTCCGAGGCCGGCGAAGCGGTCACGCTGAGAGCGCCGAGCCACCTCCCACACAATGACGGGCTTACCGCGGTTCACCACCATGGAAATCTGAGCATCAGTGGACGTGTGAGGGACGCCCCAGTAATCGACATTGGCGTCATTGGCGTCAAGCTGCGCTGACGTGGTGGTGGCGTCGGTGTAGGCCCACACCTTGAACCCGTTGCTCTGTGCCCAGGACTTAGTGCCATTGGTGTAGTAGCACTTCCAAATGACACTCTTAGGGGCATCCGGGTAGTTCTTCAGAAGCCAGCCACCCGTGAGGATGGTAGAAGCGTCGTTCGTCTTCGGCTCCAGGAAAATGACCACACGACCCATGAAGCGGTCCAGGACATCTCTCAGGGGAGTGAGCTTCTGAGGACCCCAGCCGGCTCCCAGGAGGTCACTGGGGTTGGCCTTGATGGTGTTCCGAGCAGAGTTGTAGGTGTACTGGTTGATAGAGCCAGAGACGCCAAAGACCCGGGACAGGTCCGTGTCATGCATACACACGAGGGTCCCGTCAGCCGTTGCCTGGACGGAGACCTCAATAGCGGTGAAGCCGGCTGCTACGGCGTACTCATACGCCTCCATGGTGTGCTCCGGAGCCTCAATACCTCCGCCGCGGTGTGCGGCGTAGAAGACCGAGTCAGCAAAGAGCTTGTCCACGGTCATCACGGTCTGAGAGGCGCCGAACTGGGAGAGTGCCCAAGGTTTGATGCCGTGAGGGTCATCCGCAGTCTGATGAGCAGTGAGCCGCTTGGCCGTGTCATCAGGGATGAGAGCTACCCGGCCGGCTCCGAAATCTGCGTACAGCAGGTCAACCCCATCGGGGCCGTAGAAGTGCGGGATCATCCCCTGAGAGTCTGCGGTAAGACCCTGGATGGGCTGACCGTTGTAGTCCAGGAGGTCAACGAGCTGAGTAGCCGAGGACGAGGGACCATCCCATACAGTGCCCTTGGCACCGGGGACGCGGGCACCGGTTACGTCCTCAGCAACGTCAGCAGCAGAGCCACCAAAAAGATTTCTAGGCACGGTTAGCCGTCCTTCCCTCGAACGCAGCCGTCTCGAACTGTCCGGAGATGGTCAGCGTGGACTTACCCGGAATCTTGTAGAGCTGATCCAGACCCTCCTTGAGGCTGTCTGTATTCGGTGTGTAGAGGTGCATAGCGGCGCCAAACTCCGAGGTCTTCGCAACGATGTGCATCAAGTTGGGGTAGCTGTCCCGGTTTTCCAGGTTTTCCAGAAGACCCGTGACAATAGTCGGTAGAGCCGCGCTCGTGTTCTCCGGAAGGGTGACTGTGATACCAGTCGTTGAAGTCACCGCGGTCGTACTGGGGTTGGTGATCTGGAGAGTAAAGGCCACAGTGCCCGGAGCCACACGGCGCCACAGCCCAACCCGGTTGGCATCGGACGGCTTGTTGGTCACTGTAAAAATGTCAGGAGTCCAGGACCGGCGCTTACCGAGCGTCCGGGTCACCATGTCCCCGTCCTGACCCCTGAACCCTTCCTCCATGCCGAAGGAGGCATTGACGTCCATGTCGATGGTGAAGTTGCCGGGCGGCAAACCCTGAGAGATGCCGGATCGGTTCCAGGGGACGTAGGTGACACCAGGGCCGTCGAAGTGCCTGCGGTCCATCAGACTGGCGGTGCCGTTGTTGGCCGGCACGTTGATAGCCCACAGAGGCATCTCCCAGAACCCTCCCACGGCTCTCGTAGGAGCCGGCTCGGGTACAACGGGACCGGAAGACGGCTGCCCCTGCACGGTTTTGATGTTCACGGAACCCGACGCCATGTCGGCTCGGATCACAATGAGGTCGATCCGCGGCATGGCACCCGCGTTGGTGGGGGCGGGAATGCTCAGCGGAGCGTCGAGCTTGTAATAGAAGCCTCCAACCCAAGCAGCACCAGGGTTGATGACGAAGTTCGAGCCGTTCCGAGTGCAGTAGAACGGGAGGTCAGCACTGTTGTAGCTGGTATTGACGAGCTGGAAGTCAATTTTGTCCGCAGTCCACATATGGGCCATCTGTTGCCATTGGAGCTGGGAGACAAGCTGAGACCCCCCGCCGGCAGAGGCCGCGGCAAACGGGTAGCTAGTTTCTGCCATATCACATCCTCGCTTCCAGTTTGCGCAGCTTCTCGCGCATCTCAAATACGGTCTTATACAGGTTCAGAGGGTCACCACTTCCTTGCTCTCCGATGGACGGGGCAACGCTTACGGAGTTTCCTCCGTCATCTACGGTGATGTTGACCTCTCGAACCATGTCCACGTACTCAGTGCCGTCCACGGCGACTGTCACGATGTCCCCGACGAAGTAGTCCCGCCCAAACTTGATCTGGTCAGTGTCGATGGGGTAAATCTGAAAATTCCCGCTTTTCTCGCCCTCCTTGAGGGCAGTGGAAGCAGCATCCTGGACAGCCTTGAGAGCGTCTTGGAACTCCTGGTCAGTCACGTCCAGGGACGCCTTGGCCGGCTGTCCCGTCGCAGGATCAGTGATGATGGGGAGGTCTCGCCTGTCAATGAACTGTTCGATCTGGATTCCCCACTCAGCCTCGGAGTCGGCGTCGATCTTCTGATAGATGTACCGACCCTTACCCTCGCCCTGGCAGGCGACAATAGCCCGGGTGACTGTAGGAGCGGAGAGAGTCCAGATGAACTCACGCAGGTTTCCCAACTCGGGAGAGAAACGGATGTCCTTGGACAGGTCTCTAGGCTCGAATATCAGCAGGTCGATCGTCCGGGTGTTGGGGTTGTAGACGAGCCGCCACCCGGTTTTCTTGTCAGAGCACCACGTAGAGAGCTTTTCCCCGATCACGTCATAGCGCAGGCTGTCTGACTTGGTGGGGCCGAAAGAGGGCTTGGCCGGTATGGTGACACCGGCCACCCTTCTATCTGCCAGAGCACCAGGACCTAGGGCATTCTGAAGCTCAGTCCAGATCAGCTCGCCCGCGGGTGCCGAGACGATCCGTGTGTCTACGTCGGAGGAATACTGCTTGGAGATAGGGAGTGTGGGGTCGGGGAAGGCGAGCCGGCTGTAAGCCAGTTTGTTATCCGTCTTCCCGCCGATGTAGAGAGACCCGACCCCGGAGTGCTGTTCCACAGTCCAGTATTTCTGGAAGGTCTCGATCTCCCCAGTGCAGACAGGAGTCTCTACGTCATCCTGATAGATAGCAACCCCGCCCCCCTTCTCCAGGAGGTCAGCCTGAGGAGTGCCGGCCTTGATGAGCAACTTCCATGAGCCCTGATCACAAAATTGGATGTTCATGTCCAGAGAGATCCATGTGTCGATCTCCCCCACGCGGTTCAGGTTCTTGTCTCGTACCTCAATCCTGTAGCCCATATCAGTAGCCCTCGTATCTCGGCTGGAATGACACCCTCACTCGGGCCGTGGTAGCACCGGGAACGAGGTTGACTGTGCACGTGGATTGTCCTTCTGGGATAGGCCACAGCTCAGGGTTGGAATCGAGCTTGGGCCAGTAGTTTGTGCCCTGGTCATCTCGAAGAGTCTTGTAGCCAGGACGTGTGTCGATGATCAGTGTCCGGTTCAGCGGAACCACATCGGAGCCGTCTCCAGACGCGGATATGCCGAAGGACTTGCCGTCAGGGCTGATGAACTGGAATGCCTTGATGGGTCCCGTGAGTTCCCACTTAGGCCAAGCCTCTATGTCGCCGGGGTTGGTGATGTCCACCTTCGATCCGCCGACGATTCCCACATTCAGGTGCAGTGGAAAGAACGGGTTGGTGTCGGACAGGAACGGAGTTCCACTGCCAAAGGCCCACTGAGCCACCTGGACATCATCCGAGTAGAAGTAGGGGTCATAGGCGGTGAGTTGGATACCGAACTTCTTCCAGGTGAAGCCGGCATCGTCCTGAGCCTCACTACCCTCCATACCGGCCTTGTAGTAACACCGGAGGTACCGAGGTGTGGAGTCGCCCTCTACGAACTTGAGAACGCAATACCCCTTCTTGGGATTGAGAGACGATACCAGCCGGCTCTTCATATCCCGGATCGTCCGCCGGTCGATCCCATAGAGGTAGATCGGCAGCATAATCTCTCTGGCTACCGCCCTGGCATCTCGGAAGATACCGCCATCGAGATTGGGGGAGTCATCCGCATGCAGCTCGAACGGTGGTGCATCCAAACCCGTGGCACCAGGCATCATGATGATGCCCGGCCACAGAGAGTTAGAGAAACCAGTGAGGGGGATTTCCTCCCCCTCACCGTTCCTACCTGTGATGGACACCCACGTCCTCGGCCACGCTACCGGCTGAGGAGGTACCGGGCCTGTCGGCGGTGTGACAGGCGGCGCCTGCCGTATAACCGGGATGGGCATGTGTCCACCTCATTCCTAGAGACGATTGCCGTACATCGAGTCAACCCACTGGAGACCCCGAAGGATTGCCTGAGGAGTTGTCTCGTGCTTGGCTTCGTTGATGGTCAGATAGATGGGCCTGCCGCCCCCGCCCACAAGGGATTCGGTGTCCTGGCTGTTGTAAACCCGCTCACCACCGCGGAAATCAATCAACTCAGGACCCCTCTCGCCCACCAGGGCGAGCCCTGGAGAAGCGGAGATGGTTCCCGTCCAATAGCCCTTTTTCTTCGTGGACTTCTTCTTGGTGGTCGTGGACTTGGCCGGCTGGCTGAGTCCAGTGAGCCACGTGAAAATGGAGGCAATGTCCGAACGAACTGCCTCACCCTTGCCTACCCCGAGTTCCTTGCGGAGGGTCGAGATAAGCTTGTTGACCATCTTGGCTATGGTCTTGTCAAGAGAATCCTCCTGTGACTGAAGACCCTTCACGAGACCCTTGATGGACGCTTCCCCGGCCTTGTAATACTGGTCGGAGACAGACTTTCCGAGGCTGTCAGACGCCTTGAAAATCTGGTCATAGGTACTCGTGATGTCCTGGACCTGAGAAGAGGACGCAGAGAGCAGAGCCTTGGCCATCTCGTTGCCCTGGTCCAGGCCGGCACTGGCCACCTCCTTGAGGATGGCCTGCGAATAGCCCTTCTTGGACAACTTGGTGAGATTGGCCTTGAAGGTGTTGATTGCACTGAGACGTGACCTCAGACCAGACAAAGCGGAAGCCGCGGTAACTCCACCACCGCCGTTGAAGGCAGCAGCCAGAGGAGTTCCCCCACTAGCCTGATTCGAGATGTCCTGCGCCATCTGCGCAGACTCCTCCTTCAGGTCAGTGAGCTTCTGGTTGGCATCCTTGATCTTCTGGGCAATATCGGCCCGCTTCTTGGCGGCCGAGGTGAGATCCTTGTTCTCCTTCTCCAGCCACTTGGACAGTGATCCGTGCTTGGACTTCGTGATGAGGTCCGCGGAGAAAGCCTTGGACAGCAGGTCTCGCAGCTTGCTCAGAGCCGAGTTGAGCTGACTCGTGCTCCCCAACATGGCCTTGTAGAGACCCGAGTTCTCCGTGCCAGAGGCGTAACCTCGGTTGGCTATTCCACCAGCGAGCATGGAGTCACGGTTGTTGAGCACCGTTTCCCCACCAGAGAACTTGACCAGCTCAGGCCCTTCTTCACCGACCCATGCCCAGCCAGGGGCGGCCCCCTTGGTCCCCTTGGCATAGCCTTGGGTTCCAGAAAGGGCCTTTACCCAACCACTACCGTAGCGGTGGATTGCGTAGTTGAGGCCGGCGTAGATGCTGGCAAGCGGGTCTGTAATGCCCCGAGACTTGTACGGCCCGGCATAGGCCGCAAACGTCTGCGGGATTGTCTGCATCAACCCTTGAGATGGATATCCGGCCTTGGCGTTGGAGTCCCAAAGGTTGATCGCGTTCGGGTTACCTCCGGACTCGACCTGGATCCGGTGAAGCACCAGATCCGTGTATGAGAGCGGAAGACCGAGCTGAGCCAGGACCATTTGAACCTGAGGCTTCCAGCGGGCAGCACCCTTGCCAACACCCGGGGTGCTGGCTTGGTCATCCATCATCTTCTTGAAATCAGGAGAGGCCGAGTGGAGTCCGTCTCCGCTGAAGTCGAAGAGTCCGTCAAGGTTGGGAAGAGCCTCCTTCGCAGTCTCGTAGATGTCCCCGGCAACCTGCTTGGCGTAGCCCTCCGGGCTGGCCCAGATTTGACCCAGTGACTTCGTGATGTCTACGAATTCGTTGTACTCCGACTGCACCAGCTCAAAGACACCCTTTACCCCATCGGAGACGAAGCCGATCGGGTCAGTTACCAGGGACTTGGCTCCAGAGAACAGCGACTTGATGGAGTCCCAGCCACCCGAGAAGAAGTTGCTGAATGCCTTCTGCAAGGTATTCCAGGAGAACAGGTCTCCAAGATACTTGGATCCCCGCTCCAAAATGTTTCCGTTGCCCTTCCAGACATCATCGTGGAAATACTCCGCCGAGATGGGCGAGAGCGTGCCGGCCATGGTGCCGATGATCTGAGACCATCCACCCGACACCTTGGCCTTCTTCATCAGGTCGTAGATGTCCTTGGTCATGAAGGAGTAGACGCCATCAAGCTTCTTCGCAATGTCCGAGCCCACGAAGAGGGACCCTTGCCGGCCAGACCCCATGATTCCTCGCCGGGTGTCTCCGCCGATTCCGTCAGAGGACCCGTACATTCGCACGGTGCTGGCTGCTGCAAGAGCGTCCTCTCCAACAGAGAGGTTGTCCATGGCGTTGAGAAGCCCGTCCAGACCGATCTTACTGAGCACACCACCACTGGCGAACTTCATAGGAGCCAAAGCCTGACGGACGCCGTGGACGCCCTTGGTTCGGGCAAGGAGGTTCACCTTATTGACGAACTCAGGTCCCATCGCCGCGGTGAACTCCGGGCGCATGACGGACTCGCCACCAGACAGATCCAGGATTCCACCCGTGGGGGAGACGAAACGGTGAACGTCTATCCCAGGGGTGTAACCCGGGAGAACACCACCAGTCGCCTTGCTCCGCTTCTTCTTAGAGGAACTGGACTTGTTGGAACTACCAGACGAGCCAGGAGCATGCTTGGAGATGCTGTCCAGATGGTCATTGAGCGACTTGGCATTACCACTGGCAGAGTCAAGAGCGTTGTTCAGTGACTTGACATGCTCAGTGATGTCCTTGAGGCTGCGACCATTCAGCGTGGTGATACGGCCAGTCAGACCACTCTTCGTGGTGCCGACCAACTTGTAAACATCATTCACCGCGTTGTAGAGGCTGGACTTCCCACCGTGGAATTGATTTTTGACGTTGGTCAGCTTCTTACCATCAAGAGCCGTCACACGGCTTGCAACGTCCTTGATGGCAGAGACCAGCTTCTTTGCCGCGGACGTGGTGTCGGTGATCTGCTTGCGGAGAGAAGAAAGCTTCTTTCCGTTCAGCTTGGCTACCTCGGAGGCAGCACCGCTGAGAGACGACTTCAGATGTTCGGTCTGAGTCTTGGTCGCCTCAATCTGCTGAACTCGGACAGTACCCAACTTCTTGCCGTCGAGAACGGCAACGGAGTGGGACGTGTCATCGATCTTGTTCTTCAGGTCGGTGAAGGTGCCGTGGGTGGAATCGACGTTGACCTTCAGCTCAGTCAGCTTCTTGCCGGCCAGATCGCCTACGGACTCCTTGGAGTTCTTGACTTCCTTCGTGAGGTCGTCAAACGTCTCCTTCAGGCCCGTAACCTCTCGGGAGACATCTCCGAGGCTTGCACGGTTGAGCTGTTGGATCTGGTTCTGAGTGTCGTTCACAGAAGTGCCGGCGGTGCGTGCGGCACCCTGGAGGCTTCCACCACCAGCACCGACAGACGATCCGGCGAACTGGTCCACCAACTGACTGATGGAGGTCCGGTTGACCTCCCGAATCTGGCGTTGCAGTTCAGCCATCCGGGCTTCAGTGTCCCGGATGGCGTCCTCAGTGTCCCGAATCTGTCGAGTGAGCTGACTCCTCCCGGAATCTTCACCAGTGATCCGGTCCCGAGTACGGGCGATAGGCCCGCGGACATCTCCACCGCGAAGCTCGGTGCGTCGGTCTCGGTAGCCCTGAAGGAAGCCGTTTCCCTCACCGCGGGATCGGGCACCAGCAGCGACCTGCCGGACGATCCTGGTACCGCCTACAACACCCTTGATGGCTGCACCGATAGGCTTGGTGACGAGGGGGGCAAGTATCTTGTTCAACTTGCCAAAGGTCTTTGTGATCAGGCCCGTAGCGATGATGAATGGCATAGCCACCGCAGCCATCTTCACCAGATCGGCAAAGACCTTCTTCACCTCCGGATGCTTCTCCAGCCAGTCAGAAATGCTCTGGAGCTGCTTGACGAAGGTGGAGGCGGCCTCAAGGGACGTCTTGATGAGGGTGATGATGTTGCCCTTTTGATCCCGACCAAGCTCCTGGATTTGATTGAGCAGGCCACCTCGGTACTCGTATCCAGAGACGTACTGACCCCCGTTTTTGTCCTGCTTGTAAACGGGTGTCTTCTCGCCCATGATGGCTTCGCCCAGCTTGGTGTATTCGTACTCACCAGTCTTGGGATTCTCCTTGGCGAACAGAGAGCCAAGGGAGAATTGAGCCTGTTCCTTGACCTGCTGAATACGACCGGAGATGGTGGCTGCGGTCATCTTCTCGCCGTAGCCCTTGGAACCGTCTTCGGAGCTGTGGTCCTCACGGTTGACTATGGGCTGACGAGTTTTGGGGTCAATCTTCGGCTTACCCGTCTTCGGGTCCATGACGAAATACTTGGGGTCCCAGAACCGGAGCAGGTTGTCAATCATGTCCTGACCGGAGATACCGCCACCCTTGGCAACAGGCGTACCAACTTGCTTCCAGAAGGCGCCGGCTGAGCTGAAACCAAACATCTGGGCAAGCTCACCGGCAGGAATACCAGTTGCCTGAACGAGCTGGTTGATGTTCCGCGTCGGAGCCTTGTCCATGTCCATGATGCGGTCAACCGCATACATGGCTCTGGCGAACATATTGGGATCAAGGTTTCCGGCCCGAGCCATGGTGTCACCCACGGCCATGATGATGTCCGAGGTTTTACCCGCGGCCCGGTTGGCGGCTTGAGCCTTCGTCTTCGGGTCGTACCACTGCTTGTCATTACCAGCGATGGAGCGAATGAGCTTCATCTGATATTCGTGCATCGTGTCGATGCTGAAAGGGGTGGCAATGGCGTACTGCTGGATTTTCTTCATCTCAGACGCGGAGGTCTTCTGAGAGACACCAGCAGCAGTAAGACCGAGCTGACCCAGGATTCGCATGTCCGCCGACTTCACACCGATGGTGGTCAGCATCCCTGCCACGGCACCAAGAGGTGCAAGCAGGTTCGTCGTAACGAGCCGACCAGCCTCAGTCACGTTCGTACCGAGGGTTTCGATCGCCTCGGCCTGACGCTTCCATCCAGACTGGAGTCCAGTCAGGCTGCGACCAACGGCGCGGGTGTGGTCGTCCATCTGCCGGCGGTAGTCTCGAAGACTGTTCCGGAGGGCAGTAGCCTGAGCCCGCTGAGCGTCCAACTGGCCCTGAAGTTCAGCAAGTCGAGCCCGACGCATCTCAGTGATGGTCTGCCGGACCTCGGCACGGATCTGCTGCTGAGCTCTACGCTCAGCCGCGGCCTGGTCCCGAGCTGCCTTCTCGGCTTCTCGCTCCCGCTGCTGAATGAGCCGGATACGCTCCCGCTCCGCGGTCTCCCACGCCTTGGCAGCGTTACGGGCCGCCTGCTGCTCTTCCCGGACAGTCGTCTGAAGAGCCCTACGGGTAGAGGCAGAGGTCTGGTCAAGCAACTTCTGCTTCTTCTTCTCCAGCTCAGCAGCCTCACGGAAGCGCCTGCCGGCCTCTTCCCCGTAAGCCTTGGTGATCTCCTTCTCAATGGCCTTCAGGACTTTCTTGGAGTCCTGAGCACCCTTGGTGATCTCCTTCTGAGCAGCCTTGCTGGCCTCAGCAGCCTTCTTCGGGATGGTGGCCAGTTGAGTAGTGATGCCCTCGGAGAGGGCCTTTCCGCTGGCCTTACCGGCGGCCCCCATCTGCTTCTCAAGGTCGGCCCGGGTCTTCCGGAGCTGTTCCTGATTGAGCTTGGGGTATACGTCGATGTAGCCGCTTCCAACCTTTATCGGTCCACGACCACTACCATTCGAAGCCATTGGACCTCCTAAAGGTTACTCATCTGGTTGAACCACGCAGCCAACTCCTGACCACTGGCAAACTCCTCTTGGGGCTCTGGCTTCCCGTCCCTAGGTTGTCCGGGACGTTCCAGAGGCTCAGGCATCGGAATGTCAGCATCCTTAGCCGAATTGGCCTGGAGGAACAAATAGTTGGACAGCTCAAG
>Ga0164243_10007288_pt1 | contig 16532 bp, 13 predicted proteins | sample OricompcompostOP_FD_108781 | JGI IMG/M metagenome (GOLD analysis project Ga0164243, IMG submission 108781) | Organic Plus compost microbial communities from Emeryville, California, USA - Original compost - Organic plus compost (OP) | ecosystem: Engineered > Solid waste > Mixed feedstock >... | reverse complement strand
GGGGCACCGGTTCGCCCGCGAGGGAGAGCCGGTCGGCCACCCGGCGCGGCAGCGGCAGATGGACGAAACTCCCGTGCACCCGGCCGTCCGGGCCCATGGGCCGGGCGTCGAAGCGGGAGACCGTCGCGATCTGGAAGGTCTCGCGGCCGTGGGAGGCCAGCACGGCGATCTCCACCACCTTGCGGGAGCCGTCGGGAAAGCGGGCGAGCTGGACGAGGACGTCCACGGCGGAGTTGATCTGGTCCTGGAGGGCGGCGAAGGGCACGTCGACCTCGGACATGGAGGCGAGGGTCTGGAGCCGCATCAGGGCGTCCTCGGCGCTGTTGGCGTGGACGGTGGCCAGCGAGCCGTCGTGGCCGGTGGACATGGCCTGGAGCATGTCGAGGGTCTCGCCGCCGCGCACCTCGCCGACGATGATGCGGTCGGGGCGCATGCGCAGGGAGTTGCGGACCAGATCGCGCACGGTGATCTGCCCCTTGCCCTCGACGTTGGGCGGACGCGTCTCCAGCCGGATCACGTGCCGCTGCTGGAGCTGGAGTTCCGCGGCGTCCTCGACGGTGATGATCCGCTCGTGCTCGGGGATGAGCGCCGACTGCGCGTTGAGCAGCGTCGTCTTGCCGCTGCCCGTACCGCCGGAGACGATCACGTTGAAGCGGGCCCGGACGAACGCGGACAGCAGCGCCAGCATGTGCTCGTCCAGGGTGCCCAGGCCGATCAGTTCGGCGAGGGAGTAGGCGCGGGGGAACCGCCGGATGGTGAGGGTGGCGCCGGTCAGCGACAGCGGCGGGATGATGACGTTGACCCGCTCCCCGGACGGCAGCCGCGCGTCCACCATCGGATTCGACTCGTCCACCCGCCGGTTGACCGTGGAGACGATGCGTTCGATGGTCTGCATCAGCTGTTCCTCGGAGGCGAAGCGGACGGGCACCTCCTCGACGCGCCCGCCCCGTTCCACGAAGATCTGGTCCGGCCCGTTGACCATGATCTCGGTGATGGAGCCGTCCTCCAGCAGCGGCTCCAGCACCCCCAGCCCCAGCGCCTCGTCCACCACCCGCCGGATCAGCAGCGTCCGGTCGCCGGTGGCCAGCACCGGGCCCTCCCGGCTGATGATGTGGCCCAGCACCCGCTCCAGCCGGGCCCGGCGCTCGGCGGGGCTCAGCGCCGACATCTCGGCGAGGTCGATCTCCTCCAGCAGCTTGGTGCGGTAGGCCGCCACCAGGGGGCCGGTGGTGTCGCCGGCGGCAGCGGAGGCCGCCGCACCGCCGGACTGCTGGTGCGCCGTGACCGCCGTGATACGGGAACGCAGACTCATCGTGGCACCTCGCTGGCCGCTCGACCGGTCCCTGGCATGCCCTACCGCCTCAGTTCTCGCCACCGTCTCGGTTCTCGTCGCCGACTCGTTGTCGTCGCCGTCTCGGTTGCCGCCGCCGTCTCAGTTGCCGTCACCGTCTCGGTTCTCGTCGCCGTCTCAGTTGTCGTCGCCGCCCCGGAGACCGTCGCCCTCGCCGTCGCCCGGCATCGTCGCGGAGCGGGACGCCTTGCCCATGCTGTCGATGCCGGGGAGGAGCGAGGGCACGGTCACGGTGACGGTGACCGTCACCTCGTCGCCGCCGCCGGCCAGCACGAATCTGCTGCGCCGCGCCGTCCAGCCCGACATGGCCTCGCGCCCGGACGCGGCGTACCGGTCCGCGATCTCCTCCTGGGACGCCACCCGGGCCGCCGCCCGCGCACCGGTGCCCGCCTGCTGCACCGCGTAGCCGACGAGTCCCAGCTGGATGGCGGCCAGGCCGACGAGCAGCAGCACGGGCAGCATCCCGACGAACTCCAGGACGCTGGAGCCCCGGTCGTCGTACCGCCGCCCGCGCACGGGCCCCTCGCGCATGTCCCCTCACCCCTTCCCGTCACCCCTGCTGCCCTCGCCCCTGCCCGGCGCCGCTCACCCCTCCACCGCCGCGCCCGCCTCGCCGCCGACGGTGAACGGCAGCCCGGCCGCACCGGGGAAGAGCAGCGGCGTCCGCAGATCGACATCGGCCTTCCAGACGGTGCCGCCGCGGGTGCAGCTGATCCGGGCGTCCGCACGCCACTTGGCCGGCAGATGCGCGCGCGCCGCCGACTCGCAGGCGCCCTGCGCGTCCCCGTACGCTGCGGCGGCGGTCGCGGCGCGGGCCGCCTCGTCGGCGGAGTTGCCCGCGAGGGAGAAGGTGTAGCCGATCAGCACGCACTGCCACAGCAGCACCAGTGTCAGCAGCACCACCGGCGCCATGCCGGCGAACTCCACGGACAGCGCGCCCCGGTCACCGCCCTCGCCCCCACGCGGGGGGAAGCGGCGGCGCGGCGACCCGTTGGCGTCACGCTCCGGCCGGACGGCGAACGCGCCGGCACCCGTGGCGTCGCCACCCGCCGCGTCCGGCCCCGCGACGTACGTCGTCCCGTCCGGGTACGGGCCCGGGGCGTGCGCGATTTCGGGATGCGCCCCCGTGGCGTCCGTCACGCCCGGGTACGGTCGCGAGGTGTCCGTCGGATCCGAGTACGGGCCCGAGACGTGCCCCGCCTCCGGGTAGGCGCCCGGGGCGGAGGGCCGGTACGGGCCCGCGGCCGGCGGTGACGAGCCCCCGGCCGGTGGCGCCGGTCCCGCGGCGGGGGACGAGCCGGCGGCAGAAGGCGAGCCGGCGGCCGGGGACGACGGGGACGTGCCTCTCGGTAACGCCTGCCGTTCCGGCTGCGCCGCCAGCGCCCCCCGCCGGGCCGTGCCCTTGCCGGCCTCCCCGGAGGGGCCACGTCCCCGGCGGCGTGCGACACCCCGCCGCGCCCGCGCGCCGGGCCCGGCCTCGGGCTCCGCCCCGGCGACCAGCCCCAGTTCGCCGGCGAGCCGCCACAGCGCCTGCCGCACACTGCCCTTGGCGTCCAGGTCCTGGAGGCGGCCCGCGTCCAGCGCCGACTGGAGCTCCTTGAAATGGGCGGGCACCGTGGTGCGGGCCACGGGGGTGCCGGTGATACGGGCGATCAGCCGCGGCTGGATCTCGGTGTGCCGAGAGGTGCGGTTGACGACGATGACCGTCTCCTCCGCCGTGCGGACCTGGAGCCTGTCCCACAGCCGCACCATGCGGGTGGCTCCCCGCACGGCGACCACATCGGGGGTGGTCACCAGCAGCGCGGTGTCCGCCGTCTCGATGGAGGCCGTGTTGCCGGCGTTCATCTGGGTGCCGCAGTCCACGACGACGACCTCGTAGCGGGCACGCAGCGCGGCGACCAGTTGGCGGGCCGCCCGCTCGTCCACCTCCTCGCCGCGCTCCCCCTCCGCGGGGGCCAGCAGCAGGCCCAGTCCCGTCTCGTGGGCGTAGACCGCGTCCTGGAGGACACGCGGCGACAGGTCCGTGATCCCGGCCAGGTCGGCGACCGACCGGCGGAACCGCACGTCCAGGAAGGAGGCCACGTCACCGGCCTGGAGGTCGAGGTCCACCAGTGCCGTCTCGCGGCCCGAGGCGCGGGCGGCCAGCGCCAGTTGGACGGCGGTGAGGGTGGTGCCCACCCCGCCCTTGGCGCCGGCGACCGTCACCACCGTGCCGGCCTCCCCGCCCGGGCCGGGCCCCGCGGGGCCCCAGCCGTCGTCGAAGCCGCCGCCCAGGTGCCGGCGCACCCCGCGGGCCCAGGCGGCGGCGGCACCGACGCGTGCCTCCACCTCGTCGTAGGCCAGCGGCAGCGCGGCCACCCCGCGGGCGCCGGCGTCCATGGCCGCCGAGTACAGCCGGGGGCTGGTGTCCTGGGTCAGCAGCACCACGCCGACCGCCGGGAAGCGCAGCGCGACCCGGCCGATCAGCTCCAGCGCGGGTACCGGGCCGATCAGCTCGTGGACGAGGACCACCTCGGGCAGCTCGGCCGGGGCCTCCTCCGCCCGCCGGGCGAGCGTGTCCAGCAACTGCCCCGAGTCCACGGCCGGCGGCAGCGGCTCGCTGTCGGGCAGCTGACTGAGCAGGGTGACCAGGGCGCGGGCGGCGTCCGGGTCGCTGACGGCCGGCTGGATACGGATCACCATGAGGACCTCACTTGTCCGAGGGGAGCGTGTAGATGCGGTCCTCCTCGGGGACCTCGCTCTCGTCCCCCGGCGCGATGAGGGCCAGCCGGACGTGCTCGGCGAACGACTCGGCGTACGCCACCCGCTGCGCGTCCTTCGCCGTCAGCGCGAACGTGATCGGCACACCGTCCCGCTCCCGCTGCCGGGTGCGCTCGTCGCGGTCGCCGTCGTCGTCGAACGGGGTCAGCTTGCCGACGTCGATCACCTTGGCGCGGCTGACGATGAGCCGCGACTGCGACGGTGTGCCGTTCGCCCTCCCGGCCCGGGAGCCGTCGCCGTCCGGCCGCCGCTCGCCCTCGAACGTGGCGTAGATGTTGACGCTGTCCCCCGGGTTGATCTTGCCCGCCACCCCGGTCTCCGCATCGATCATGATGGCCAGCTCCTGTTCCCCGTCCTCCAGCCGGGGCCGCTTCGCCAGCATGTCCGACTGGAGCAGCGAGCCCTTCGACAGCCGGTTCGCGGTGATCCTGCTCCTGAGGCCGCCCGGATCGGTCACCGCTGTCGGCGGGAGCCAGCGCCTGGGCACCGAGACCCGCTCCAACTGGGACTCGCGCAGCGCCTCGTAGGCGGGCACGTCCTCCTTCAGCCGGTAGGCCGTCACCTCCTCCCCCACCTTGGCCTCCGCGTTCCTGACCACCGCCAGCACACCGGCGAACGCGGCGAGGGCGCACACGAGGGACACGAGCAGCAGGAGGACGCCGCGGCGCTGGCGTGCGTTCATGGACGGACACCTCGGGGATCGGCGACGACGGGACGCGCCGCGGCGGACGGGCCCGGCGGGGCGGGCCGCGAGGCGGCGGACGGCGGACGCGCGGCGGACGGGGCCGGGGCGGTGGACGGCAGCGGGGCGGCGCAGAACGCGCAGCGGTCGCCGATCACCTCCAGCCCGCACCAGGGGCAGACGTCACGCCGCACCGAGGCGACGAGCTGGTACAGCACCGAGACGTCGGGGATGGCGGCCACGAACTCCGTCAGCTTCCCGGTGCCCCACCACTCGGCCGAGTCGCCCGGCAGCGGCACCTCGGTCACCCTGCCGACCCGCCAGTGTGCGGGCAGTGTGCGGGTCACCCAGTCGGAGGTGAGCCTGCCGTGCGCGACGGTCAGCTCCGTGGCGAACTGTGGGCCGGTCAGCCCCGGTCCGGCCTCCCCGGCGCCGGAGAGCCGCACCGTCTCACAGGTGGGTGCCGCCAGCACGGCGAAGCGGGCGCCGGGCACCCACGACCGGGCGTGCGCGGCGGCCTCGGCGGGCACCCGGCCGGGTTTCACGGCGGAACCGAGCACGGCACCCGCGTACAGGTAATGCGTCAGCAGCCGGACCGCCGCCGCCAGTACCCCCGGCCCGAAGTCACACCGCGCCAGCTGCCGCAGCTGCCGCACCAGGACCGCCGTCGCCAAGGGCGGCAGCCGTACCGGCACCAGCGCGATCCGCCGGCTCTCCAGCAGCGCCCGGACCGTGTGCAGCCGGTGCAGGAACGGGGTGGGCAGGCCGGAGGGGTGGACGACGACCAGCGCACCGTGCTGTTCGAGGAGCGCGTACGTCTCGGTGAGCGCCGCCTCCAGCGACTGCCCGCCGGGCGGGTCGAGGACGTGCGCGGGCGCGGGGTGCGGGTCCGGCGGCGCGAGCAGCAGATCGGGGCTGGTGACCGCTAACGCCGTAGACACATCCGCCTCCCCCGGGCCGCCACGGTGAACGGGCGGCGGAGCTTCCCCACTGAGCACCGAAGATCCCGCTTGCCGACCCACCACACTAGCCACGGCCCACCGCTGCGGGAACACTTCCCGAAAACCCACCACCGCCACCACTACCCCCCACCCCACGCCTCCCAACCACCCCACGAACCGCTTCAGTTGACGCCCCGAATCCGCGATTCACCCGATCCGCTGACGGGGCATCGGCTCGTGCGGCGCCCGCACCACCGTTTCCGTACGGTCACGATCGCGGGCACGCGCACACCCCCGCCCGGCGAACCTGGAGGAAGCTCATGAAGAACGGCAGTTACTTCCCCGGCCGCGGCACCTTCGTCGAGGAGACGTACCTGGAGGGGAAGGCGGAAGGGAAGGCCGAAGGGGAGGCCGTGGGGGCGGCGCGGTCCGTGTTGCGGCTGCTGGAGATGCGGGGGATTCCCGTCACCCCCTCGCAGCGGGACCGGGCGCTGGCCTGTACCGATCTCGCGGTGCTGGACCGCTGGCTGGAGCTGGCGTTCCGGGCCACCGACGCCGAGCAGGTGTTCGACGGCTGAGCGCGGGCCGGAAGCCCGGGTCCCGCCTCACCAGGGGAGGTCGCGGAGTTCCTGGACGCACAGGACGAGGAACAGCACGGCCGAGGCGGCGAGGAGCACGTTGCTGAGGGGGCCGTTGCGCCAGGCGCGGGGGGTGCGGTCGGTGTTGAGGAGCCACAGGAGGGTGACGGCGAGGAAGGGCATGAAGAAGGCGCCCAGGACGCCGTAGGCGATGACGAGGCCGAAGGGCTTGTCGAGCCAGAGGAGGACCATCGGCGGGAAGGTCAGCCACAGCAGGTAGCCGCGGAAGGGCCGGGAGCGTTCCTGTTCGCCGCGGGCCAGCGGGGCCACGCCGGTGGCGGCGTCCATGCCGCGGGCGGCGCGCAGCCGTTCGACGAAGTCGGCGAACATCAGGCTGACGCCGTGCCACACCCCCACGAGGGAGGAGAACGACGCGGCGAAGAAGCCGATGAGGAAGAGCTTGGCGGTGAAGGGGCCGAAGCGGTCGGCCAGGATCTCGTCGAGGTCGAGGAGTCCCTTGTCGCCGGAGGCGAGCGCGATGTGGGACGAGTGCAGCAGTTCGGCGCCGACGATGAGCATGGCGATGACGAAGACGCCGGTGGTGAGGTAGGCGACACGGTTGTCGAGCCGCATCATCTTCATCCACCCGCTGTCGGTCCATCCTTTGGCGTTGATCCAGTAGCCGTAGGCGGCCATGGTGATGGTGCCGCCCACGCCGCCGACCAGGCCGAGGGTGTAGACGATGGATCCGGAGGGGAGCACGGGCAGCAGCCCGGCGAAGACCCGCGGCAGGTCGGGCGCGACGCGGATCGCGACGTAGACGACGACCACGAACATGACGCCGACGAAGACCATCATGATCTTCTCGACGATGGCGTAGCGGTTGGTCCACACGAAGACCAGGCCGACCAGGCCGGTGAGGATGGCCCACACCTTGAGCGGCATGACGTCGGGGAAGAGGGCTTCGAGCGGCAGCGCGCTGGAGGACATCGCGGTGGCGCCGTAGACGAAGCCCCACAGGACGACGTACACCGCGAAGTAGACGGTGGTCCAGGGGCCGAGGCTGCGCCAGCCGTCGAAGATGGTGCGTCCGGTGGCCAGGTGCCAGCGTCCGGTCGCCTCGGCCAGGGCGATCTTGACGACGCAGCCGATGACGGCGGCCCACAGCAGGGTGTGGCCGAATTTGCTGCCCGCGACGAGTGTGGCCACCAGATCGCCGGCGCCGACGCCGGTCGCGGCGACGACCATGCCGGGGCCGATCATCTTCCAACTGGGCTTGCGCACCGGTGGTGCGGTCCCGCCGCCGGGCGCCGGGCTCGTGGTCTCCTGGCCTGACATGCCGATCCGCCTCCGCCGTCCGCAGGTGCCGTGGGGGTGTGCGGCGACCGCGCAGGTCGCAGGCGCATGTAACCCGCTGGCGACGGCGGGCACAAGGGGTCGGGACGACGGTCACCCTTGTCGGACCCCTTGACACCCATTATTGGTCTGGACCATGTTGTACGGCGCAACTCCACGACCTCCCCATCTCCCCCCACACCGGAGGCAGTTGTGGCACGTACCAGACGCCGTTCCCTCCTGCGCACCCTCGCCTCGCTGGCGGCCTCGACGCTGGCCGTGGGCGGTATGGCCGTCCTCGGCCCGGCATCGGCGCACGCCGCCGGCGGCGCCCCGCCGGCCGGTCCGGGCCCCCACGTCGGCGCCTCCCAGGTCCCGGCGCACGCGGTCACCGGCTACTGGCAGAACTTCGACAACGGAGCGACCGTCCAGACGCTCGCCGAGGTGCAGGACGAGTACGACATCATCGCCGTCGCGTTCGCCGACGCGACCGGTTCCCCGGGACAGGTGGACTTCAACCTCGACCCGGCGCTGGGCTACTCCGAGGAGCAGTTCAAGGCGGACATCGCCGCCAAGCACGCCGAGGGCAAGTCAGTGATCATCTCCGTCGGCGGTGAGAAGGGCACCGTCTCGGTCGCCGACGACGCCTCGGCGAAGGCGTTCTCCGACAGCATCGTGAAGCTGATGGACGAGTACGGCTTCGACGGTGTCGACATCGACTTGGAGAACGGCCTCAACTCGACCTACATGACCAAGGCACTCGACGCGATCCACGCGGCGAAGAGCGACGTGGTCGTCACGATGGCGCCGCAGACGGTCGACATGCAGTCGCCGTCGAACGAGTACTTCAAGACGGCGCTGAACATCAAGAGCTATCTGACCGTCGTCAACATGCAGTACTACAACAGCGGTTCGATGAACGGCTGCGACGGCAAGGTCTACTCGGCGGGCACCGTCGACTTCCTCACCGCGCTGGCCTGTGTCCAGATCAAGGGCGGTCTCGACCCCTCGCAGGTGGGTCTGGGCACGCCCGCCTCGCCCCGGGCCGCCGGTTCGGGCTACGTGGACCCGGGTGTGGTCAACGCGGCCCTGGACTGCCTGGCCGAGGGCACCGGCTGCGGCAGCTTCGTCCCCGACCAGAAGTGGCCCGGCATCCGGGGCGCGATGACCTGGTCCACCGCGTGGGACGCGGCGAACGGCAACAAGTGGTCGTCCACGGTCGGCCCCCATGTGCACGCCATGTGACCCACACCCCTGACGCCGGCGGCTCACCCGACGCCCCCGGGGCCCGCACCGGGCCCCGGGGGCGTCCTCGTGCCGTGCTACGGCCCGGCCGGCGCGGCGCCGGTCACCGGGCCGGCCGGGGCAGGACGCAGCCGCGCGCGTCCAGGTCGAGCTGATTGCCGCGGCCGAAGCAGGAGTTGATCTGGTACGTCTGCTGGCCGTAGGCGTTCAGGTGGCGGACGGTGACGTTGCCCTTCCGGTCCACCTCGCACGGGTTGTTGAGGGTGCAGCGTTCGCCGTCCTCGTTGTGCGTGTTGTTGACGCCGACGACCTTCCCGGTGCGGTTGTCGATCACCGGGGAGCCGGAGGTGCCGCCCTTGGTCTGGCAGTCCATCGTGTAGCGGATGGAGTCCTTCCAGGTCCAGTCGGCCTCCTTGAGGCGGTGGGCGAAGCCGTCGACCGCGCAGCCGAAGGTCTCCTTCCAGTAGCCGGAGACGACGGTGATGGCCCGGCCCTGCCGAGGATGGGTGGCGTCCAGCCGCAGCGCGTCGATGCCGTACTTCTTCTTGATCTCCTTGTACGTGGACGTCGTCTCGTACAGGGAGATGTCCGTGTCCGTCATCGTCGCGTAGGCGATCCGGTCGGAGTGGATCTTCCCCGCGTCGGTGCCGTCGGCGTTCAGCAGCGTGAAGTCGCGGCTGGTCTTCTTGTCGACCAGCACCTCGCCGGCGCCGGGCATGCCCTCCTGGAGGCAGTGCCCGTTGGAGAGGACCAGCGCCGGGTCGGTCGCCTTGGAGTGCTTGAGCTTGACGACGGAACCCGAGCAGTTGCTCAGCGCGACCGTGCCCTCGAAGGAGGGCGTACGGTCGGCTGCGGTCCGCACGGAGGTGCTGCCGGCGGCGGAGTCGGCGGGGCCGACGGCGGCGGCGGGCGTGGCGGCGGTACCCACCACCGCGGCGGCGCCGAAGAGCGCCGCCGCGGCCGTGCCGACGAGGGGCTTTCTCATGTACTCCTCATTCTTCCGGGGTCAGTTGTCGGTCATGGCTTGGGGAGCGTGCAGCCCGCGCGGTTGAGGTCGATCTTGTTGCCCTCGGCCACGCAGAACGCGATGAGATAGGTCTGCTGGCCGTAGCCGATGCCCGCGCGCACGGTGACCTGACCCGTCTGGTCGACCTCGCACGGGTTGTTGAGCGTGCACCGGGCGCCGTCCTCGTTGAGGGTGTTGTTGACGCCGATGACCTTGCCGGTCGCGTTGTCGACGACGGGCGAGCCGGAGGTACCGCCCTTGGTGCGGCAGGCGGAGGTGTAGCGGATCGAGTCCTTCATCGTCCAGCCCGCCTCCTTGAGCCGGTAGGCGAAGCCGTCGATGGCGCAGCCGTACTTCTCCTTCCAGTAGCCCGAGACGACGGTGATGGCCCGGCCCTGCGTGGGGCGGGCCGCGTCCAGCGAGAGCGCCTTGATGCCGTACCGCGACTCGATGTCCTGGTAGGTGGAGCCCACCTGGTAGAGCGACACGTCGGTGTCGGTCATCGTCGCGTAGGCCACCTTGGTGGCGCGGACCGTGCCGGCGTTGGCGCCGCTCGCCTTCAGCAGGGTGAAGGAGCGGCTGGAGGCCTGGTCCTTGACGACCTGTCCGGGCTGCGGCATGCCCGTCTCCAGGCAGTGCCCGTTGGAGAGCACCAGCGCCGGGTCCGTCGCCTTGGAGTTGGGCATCTTCACCAGCGAGCCGGAGCAGTTGCTGAGGGCGACGGTGCCCTCGAAGGAGGGGGTGGCCCGGACGCCGGTGGCGGAGGGGGAAGCCGAGGTGCCGCTCGCCGCCGCCGGGGCCGCGGAGACGCCGGTGAGCGCGGCGGCACCCAGGAGAGCTGCGGCGAGGGAACTTGCGAGAGGTCTGTTCATGGTGGGGAAGTCCTCTCTCGGTACCGAAGGATTGTTCGGCTGACGCCGTGCATTCTTGGGCCAGTCGGGGCCCGCCACAAGAGCGCCCCCGGAATCGGCAGAGCCGATTCCGGGGGCGTCCGGTATGCGGTGTGCGGAAGGGGCTGGTCCGCTAGACGAAGAGGCTGACCACCGCGGCGACCACGAAGCCCGCCAGCGACAGCACGGACTCCAGCACGGTCCACGACTTGAGGGTGTCCCGCTCGGAGATCCCGAAGTACTTCGCCACCATCCAGAAGCCGCCGTCGTTGACGTGCGAGGCGAAGATCGAGCCGGCCGAGATGGCCATGATGACCAGCGCCACGTGCGCCTGCGAGGGGTCGCTCTGCGCCAGCAGCGGCGCGACGATCCCGGCGGTGGTGACGATGGCGACGGTCGCCGAGCCCTGTGCCACCCGCAGCACCACGGAGATCAGGTAGGCGAGCACGATGACGGGCAGCCCGGCGTCGCCGAACACGTCGGCGAGCGCCTGCGCCACGCCGGAGCCCTGGAGTACGGCGCCGAAGATGCCGCCCGCGCCGACGACCAGCAGGATGTTGCCGACCGGCTTGAGGGAGGCGGTGGAGACCGTCTCCAGCGACTTGCGGCTCCAGCCGCGGCGCAGGCCCAGCAGCCAGTAGGCCAGCAGCAGCGCCACCGTCAGCGCCACGAACGGGTGGCCGATGAACTCGATGACGGAGCGCCCCGTGGACGGGTCGAACGCGATGGACGAGAAGGTGGCGGCCAGGATCAGCACCAGCGGGGTGCCGATGATGACCAGCACGGTGCCCACCGACACCGGCTTCTCCTCACCGCCCCGGCCCAGGTCCTGTGCGACGGCCTGCTTGGACTCCTCGACGGCCTCCAGCATCTCCTGCGGGACCTGCACGAAGACGCGCTTGCCTATCCACGCCGCGTACGCCCAGGCGGCCAGTACGGCCGGGATGCCGCAGACGACGCCCATCAGGATGATCCAGCCCAGGTCCACGTCCAGCAGTCCGGCGGCGGCCACCGGGCCGGGGTGCGGGGGCAGGAACGCGTGCGTCATGGACAGGCCGGCGAGCATCGGCATGCAGTACAGGAGGACCGATTTGCCGCTGCGCTTGGCCGCCGCGTAGACGATCGGCGCCAGGACGAAGATGCCGACGTCGAAGAAGACGGGGATGCCGAAGAGGAGACCTGTCAGCCCCATCGCGAGGGGCGCGCGCTTCTCCCCGAAGAGGCCCAGCAGCCGCGCCGAGAGGGCCTCGGCGCCCCCGCTGACCTCCAGGATCGCGCCGAGCATGGTGCCCAGGCCGATGATGATCGCGACGTGCCCGAGAATCCCGCCCATGCCCGACTCGATCATCGAGACGGCGTCGGACTTCTGGACTGTGCCGAAGAGTTCGGTGACGGACAGGCCCGCGCCCAGGCCGACCGCGATGGAGACGGCCAGCAGCGCGACGAACGGCTGGAGGCGGACCTTGATGATCAGGACGAGCAGCAGGACGATGCCGAGGGCTGCCACGGTGAGCAGACCCCCGGTGCCGGGTATGAGCGCGAGCAGACCGCCCGTGTGGGGCGGCGCCTTCTCGGCGGCGAGCAGCATGGGGAACTCCGTTGTTCAGTGCTGAAGGGGCCCCGGTCCCGCCTCCCCCTTTGCCGTTCCCCCTGGTGTGCCGTACCGCGCACGGGCGCGGGCGGGTACGCGGAGACATACCGCAGGCTGGGGAGGGGGAGGGGGAGCGGTGGAAAGACGCGAGGGGTCCGACGGCCCCCCTCCGGGGCGAGGGGGGCGGGACCGGGGAAGGAGCCTCAGCCGAGGACGGCGAGGACGTCGACCTCGACGAGCAGGCCGGCGGGGAGGCCGACGTACACCGTCGTACGCGCGGCCGGGGCCTCCTGGAGGGAGGCGAAGTACTCGTTGTAGATCTCGTTGAACTCCGCGAAGTGACCGGTGTCCGTGAGGTACACGCGGATCATCACGGCGTCCTCCCAGCTGGCGCCGCCCTCCTTGAGGATGGCCTCCGCGTTGGCGAACGCCTGGAGGGTCTGCTCCCGCAGGCCGGGGCCGACCGGGGTCGGTGCCTGGCCCTCGACGGCCGGGCCGAACCCGACCTGGCCGGCGACCTGGAGGATGTTGCCCTTGCGCACCCCGTGCGAGAACTTCGCGGGCGGCGTGGTGTGCGTGGCCGGGGTGAGGGCGGTCTTGGTCAGCTTGTCGCTCATGGTGCGGCTCTCTTTCGCGTGGTGCGGGGGCGATCGGTCCGCCCCGAGTACTCGGCGCTGATGGCCTCGGCGGTCCGCCGTACGCGGGGCAGCAGGGAGAGGAGTTCGTCGGCGGAGACGACGACGTTCGGCGCGGAGACCGACATGGCCGCCACCACGCGTCCCTCGGCGCCCCGGATGGGTGCCGCGACGCAGTTGATGGACTCCTCGTGGCCACCGAGGTCGGTGGCCCAGCCCTGTTCGCGGACCTTGGCCAGTTCCGCGAGGAACGCGGTGGCGTCGGGTGTCGAACGGGGCGTGTACATGGGGTAGTCGAGCCGTTCGGCGACGGCGCGCCGTTCGGGCTCGGGAAGGTCGGCGAGCAGCAGTTTCGCCACCGCGGCCACGGTGATGGCGACGGGTTTGCCGATGCGCGAGTACATCCGTACCGGGTAGCGGCTCTCGACCTTGTCGATGTAGAGGACCTCGTCCTCCTCGTAGACGGCGAGGTGGACGGTGTGGCCGCAGGCGGCGTTGAGCTCGGCCAGGTGGGGGTGGGCGATCTCGCGGATGTCGAGGTTCTCGACGGCTTCCTGGGCGAGGGCGAACAGCCGGGCGCCGAGCCGGTAGCGCTGGTCGGCCTGGCGGTAGACGAGGCCGTGCTCGTGCAGGGTGCGCAGCAGCCGCAGCGCGGTGGACTTGTGCACCTGGAGCCGGGCGGCGACCTGTTCGAGGTTGGCGGGGCCCTCGGCGAGCAGCGGCAGGATGCTCAGGGCCCGGTCGACGGTCTGGCTCATGCGGATGGCACCTCCGGCTCGGTCCGGCCGGTCCGCGGTGCGGGCGGGCCGGCGTCTGCTGGCGCGGGCCCGTGCGGCGGCGTGCTCGTCCAGCCGGGGCCCAGCCGCAGTCTGCCCCAGTCGCCGTCGTCCAGGGCGACGAGCCGGTCGGCGGCCTCGCGGGCGGGTGGTGCCGCGAGGTCACCGGCGTCGGTGAGGGCGGCGGCGGCCAGCAGATGCCCGTGCCGGAGCCGTTCGCGTACGGGCAGTCCGCGCAGGGTCCCGGCCAGGAACCCGGCGGCGAAGGCGTCCCCGGCGCCGATGGGCGAGACGACGTCCACGCGCAGCGCGGGGGCGAAGACCGGGCCGCTGTCGCCGACGTAGGCGGTGGCTCCGGCGCTGCCCTGTTTGACCACCAGGACGGCGGGCTCGGGCAGTGCGGCGCGGACCGCGTCGGGGCCGCCGGTGACGCCCCATGCGGCGGCGGCCTCGTCCTCGCCGACGAAGACGATGTCGCTGTGCCGGGCCAGCTCCAGCAGGACGCCGGCGCCGGGTTCGGGTGCGGTGCGCCACAGACTGACGCGGTAGTTGACGTCGAAGGAGACGAGCGGGCCCGGGGCGGCGCCGTCGCGGACGGCGGGGCGGTCGGTGGTGAGGGCGCGCAGCAGGGCCAGGCAGTCGGCGGAGAGGGCCGCGGTGATGCCGGTCAGGTGCAGCACCCGTCCGGTGCGCAGCGCCTCGGCGGGGACGGTGGCGGGGGACATGGCGGAGGCGGCCGACCCGGCCCGGTAGTAGACCACCTCGGAGACGGCGCCCCGGCCGGGCGGGGTCGCCGGGAGGTGAGTGCCGGGCGCGCCGTCGGTGGGGGCGGAGCCGTTCGCGGGGTCTGTGGTGCCGGCACCTTCCCGGGAGCCGGTGCCGTCCGTACTGTCCGTGGCAGCCGTGCCGTCCGGGGCGGTGGGGCCGGTGGCGCGTTCGCCGTCGGTGCGGAAGTAGATGCCGGTGGGGCGGTCGGGGTCGCGTTCGACGGCGGTGGTGTCCACGCCGTGGGCGGCGATCGTGCGGAGCAGGTGGTCGCCGAAGCCGTCCGCGCCCACCCGGCTCACCCAGCGGGTGCGGTATCCGGCGCGGGCCAGGGCGCAGGCCACGTTGGACTCGGCGCCGCCGATGGCGCGCCGGAAGGAGGGCACGTCGGCGAGGGGGCCGGGGCGGGAGGGCAGGAAGGTGACCATGGACTCGCCCAGGCAGACGACATCGGTCTTCGGGGTGGTGGTCACGACAGGTCCTGCTCCTCGCTGGTCGGCTGCTCGCGGCGTGCGTGCCGCCCCGGCCGGTACCTCACCGGGCCGTTCGACGGGGCCGGCTCCATTGACCGGCCGTTCGGCGGGATGCTAGACAGCGTTAAGCGTCATACGCAATGGACGTTGCAACATACGCAACAAACTCCTTCCCGTTATCGCTTACGGAGTCCCGCATGGCAGCCCCTGACAACGCCGTCGCCCCCGACGTCACGCACGCCGTCGCCCGCCTCGCGGACGAACCCGCCGACCACCGCTTCAAGGGCCTGCCCCCGGACGCCGCCGCCCGCGGCACCACCCTCGGCGAGCTGGCCGCCGAGCGCCGCTCCCTGTTCACCGGCGGTTTCACCACCCCCGTGCTCGCCCTCTCCGCCGAACGGCTGGAGCACAACCTGGCCGCGCTCGCCGACTACACCGCCCGGCACGGCCTGGCCTTCGCCCCGCACGGCAAGACCTCCATGGCCCCCCAGCTGTTCGCCCGGCAGCTGGAGCGCGGCGCCTGGGGCATCACCCTGGCCGTCCCCCACCAGGTGCGGGTCGCCCGCGCGTTCGGGGTGCCGCGGATCTTCCTTGCCAACGAACTGGTCGACGCGGCGGCCCTGCGCTGGCTCGCCGCCGAACTGGATGCCGACCCCGGCTTCCGGTTCGTCTGCTACGTCGACTCCGAGCGCGGCGTCGCCCTCATGGACGAGGCGCTGCGCGCGGCCGGTGCCCGGCGGCCCGTGGACGTGGTCGTGGAGCTGGGTGCGGGCGACGGGGCACGCACCGGCGCCCGCACCGAGGCCGAGTGCGCTGCCGTCGCCGACGCGGTGGCCGCCACCGGCACGCTGCGGCTGGTCGGTGTCGCCGGCTACGAGGGCGAGGTGCCCGGCGCCACCCTGGAGGCCGTCCGCGCCTGGCTGCGGCGGCTGGTGGGTATGGCCGCCGCGTTCGACCGGGACGGCCGGTTCGCCGGGCTGGAGGAGATCGTGGTGAGCGCGGGCGGCAGCGCCTGGTTCGACGCCGTCGCCGAGGTCTTCGCCGAGGTACCCGAGCTGTCGGCGCCGGTGCTCAGGCTGTTGCGCTCCGGCGCGTACGTCTCCCACGACGACGGGCACTACCGCGAGCTGACGCCCTTCAACCGGCACCCCGACGAGGGCGGCCTCCAGGCGGCGTTCACCCTGTGGACCCAGGTGGTCTCGCGCCCCGAGCCCGGGCAGGCGTTCGTCAACGCCGGCAAGCGGGACGCCGCCTTCGACCTGGAGCTGCCCGAGGCGCACCGGGTGCGCGGGCTCGACGGCAACGAGCGGTCCGCCAAGGGCATCACCGTCACCGCGCTGAGCGACCAGCACGCGTGGCTGCGCCTCGACGAGGGGGTGGAGCTCGAAGTGGGCGAGTGGATCGGCTTCGGGATGTCCCACCCCTGCACGATGTTCGACAAGTGGCAGGTCTTCCCCGTCGTGGACGCCCACGGCACGGTCACCGATCTGATCCGCACCTTCTT
>Ga0164243_10007287_pt1 | contig 16532 bp, 21 predicted proteins | sample OricompcompostOP_FD_108781 | JGI IMG/M metagenome (GOLD analysis project Ga0164243, IMG submission 108781) | Organic Plus compost microbial communities from Emeryville, California, USA - Original compost - Organic plus compost (OP) | ecosystem: Engineered > Solid waste > Mixed feedstock >... | reverse complement strand
TTGCCGGAACTGAGCGAAACCGAAATCGCCACCGCGCGTGAACGCATCCGGTCGGCGTGGCAGCGGGAGTACCCGGCGGTGCCGCTGCCGGAGGCGTTGAGCTTTGCCGAGCGTGGCATCGAGGCGATAACGCTCGCTGAGGGATCGTACACGGGGTTGTTGGTGGCCCTATGGCTTGACCCCGAGCAGGCAAGCCAGCTTGCCATAGCAGGTGGTGAAGCGGCGGATCAACTGCACGTCACGCTCTGCTACGTGCCGGACATGGCCGATACCGACGACGTGACGTGGGCACGCGTCATCGCCGCACAGGCAGACGTTGCCGCGTCGTACTTGGGGCTTACCGGTAGGGTGAGCGGCTTTGGCCGGTTCGGTGCCAGCGACAAGAGCGACGGGCGGGACGTGTTTTGGGCGCTGCCAGAGATTGACGGGCTGGAGTGGTTCCGCGAATCGGTCATGCGCGCCATGCACCAGGCTGGGGTGTACGACGCGTTCGACGAGCGGTACTGGATTCCGCATATCACACTCTCGTACCTCGCCCCGAAAGCCAAGACCCCGCCCGCGCCGCCGATGATCGATCTGAGCTTTAGCGGCATCACGGTCGTGGCGGGTAATCGCCGGGTCAACATCCCGTTCTATAACCAGCAAGGCACCGAGTACGTCGGGGTCTACGAGTCGATGTACTACGCGGAGCGATCGACGCGTAAGCCGCAAACCGGCAAGGCGAGGGAATCGCGGCGGCTGTCGCATCGGGCATTTCTCGAGCCAGCCGAATGGATTCAGTGGCTCCCCGGCCCAGGCACCTACTACCACGAGTATTGGGGCGAGCTCACCTATACGCCGGAAAAGCTCGCCCGCATGGTCAAGAACTTCCACGACGGCGTGTACGGGCAAGAGCTCCCGGTTGACATCGACCATGAGCTCAAACTGTCCGGCGCCGTGGGGTACATCACCGACATGCGGATCGGCACAGCAGGGGCCATCGAGGTCAAGGTCGATTGGACCGACCGCGGCACGACCCTGCTGGCTGAGGACCGATTCAAGTACGTCAGCGCCGACTACTTCGAGGAATGGCAAAGCCCGGTGACGGGCGAGTGGATTCGCGACGTTCCGGCTGGCATGGCCATCTGTACCCACCCCTATTTCAAAACGGATGTTTTGCGACCGCTGGCGGCCAGCGAGATCGCCGCATCAGTGCAATTCGGGGAGCAATCCCCAAAGGAGACGATCGGCATGGGCGAAAAGCAGGCCGAGCAGGAAGTTAAGACTCCGCCAGCGGAGGCGGGAATGCAGTTCAGTGAGGCGGAGGTGAAGGCCTTCCGCGAATTCCAGGCGATGGGCGGTGCGGCGAAACTGACGGAGATCACCGAGCAGAATCAGAAGCTAAGCGCCGACGTGACTACCCTCCAGGCCGACGCGCGCAAGAAGCGGTTCACGGACATCGTACTTGGCCGAGCTGAAGGCAGCGACGGCGCGCGGTGGCGCGGTGACGTTGAGCGTCACGTGGCTCACATGACGCAGCTCGCCGAAGCGTTCGGCGACGAATCGCAGGTGCTCAAGGACTACATCGATGACCGCAAGGCCGACGCGATCGCGTTCGCCGAGGGCATTGACAAGCTGACCAAGCCGATCGGCACGAGCCGGGGCGGGGATCACGTCGGCTCGGCGTGGGAGCAGATCGATGCGAAGGCGAAGGAATTCGCCGAGACCAAGGGCGTCACGATCGAGCAGGCACGGGTTGAGATCATGAAGACTCATCCCGAGCTGAAGCGGCAATACGACAGCGAGCGGCATTCCGTTCGAACGGAAGAGGAGTAAGGCGCAATGGCGTTCCAGATTCCAGGGTTTGTTGACGGAACGCGTCTTGCCGGCGCGGACCTGAGCGCAGCGGCCAATCAGTTCACGTTCGTCAAGCTCAATTCGAGCGGCGAGGTCGTACCCATTGCGGCAAACACCGACAAGCCATATGGCGTCCTCCAAAACACGCCGGCAAGCGGTTCGCCGGCGACGGTCATGATCAGTGGCATCTCGAAGGTGCAGGCCGATGCCGATCTCACACCCGGAAACCAGGTCGGCACGAGTGCTGACGGCCAGGCCGCCGCATACGTGCCCGGGACGGACACCACGAAGTACATCGTCGGCGAGGTGCTGACCGATAACACCGCGGCTGGTGGGATCGTTTCGATTCTATTTAATTGCGCCGGCGCGGGCCGCGGCGCCTAACGGAGGACCAAGGAGATGCAGCCAACGCCGTCAATGGTCCATATTGACCAGGCGCTTTCGAACGTCAGCGTGGCCTACGTGCAGAGCGCAACCGACTTCATCGCCACCAAGGTGTTCCCGGCCGTGCCGGTCGCATCGCAGAGTGATGAGTACTTCGTCTACGACAAAAACGACTGGTTCCGGGACGAGGCGCAAGTGCGGGCGCCCGCGTCGGAGTCGGCTGGGTCCGGCTTCAACATCGGTACTGCGGATTACAAGTGCACCGTCTATGGCATTCACAAGGATGTCCCGGACCAGGTGATCCAGAATGCCCGGAACTCTCCCGGCATTGATCCCGAGGCCGATGCTGCGCGGTTCGTTGCTCAACGCATGCTGCTTAAGCACGAGAAAGAGTGGGCGCAAACGTTCTTTACGACCGGCGTGTGGACGGGATCGAGTACCGGCACGGATATCACCCCGAGCAACTTGTGGAGCACGTACGCCACGTCGACGCCGATCCAGGATGTGCGCAGGGAGCGCACGGCGGTGCTCGGGAAGACCGGTATCCGCCCGAACACCCTCGTGCTCGGTCAGCAAGTCTACGACGCGCTGCTCGATCACCCGGACTTTGTGGACAGGATCAAGTACACGAGCGACGCGGCGATCACTCAGGAGATCCTTCGCCGGCTGTTCGAGGTCGACAACCTGTACGTTGCATCCGCAGTCCAGGCGACCAACATCGAAGGCGAGACGCCGGCCTATAGCTTCGTGCACGGCAAGAACGCGCTCTTGGTCTACTCCGCCCCGAGCCCGAGCCTGATGACCCCGAGCGGCGGCTACACGTTTACCTGGGACGGCGTCTCTGACGGCGCTGGGCTCAATATCGGCACTGTCCGCATCGAGATGCCGCTGAAGCGCGCCGTGCGCGTTGAGTCGCAGATGGCTTGGGATTCCAAAGTCGTCGCGCCGGATGTCGGCGTATTTTTCAGTTCAGTTGTTGCATAGAGGAGGCTCCCATGCGCGGACAATCCGCACGCCAAGCCATTGAGGAGCGCGCGAGCCCGGTACCCATGCGGTACCGGGTGATGCGCACGCTCAAGCTCAGCCCGACCGAGGTGCTAGCGCCGGGGGATGTCCTTACGCCGGGAGATGACTGGCCATACCGGAGGGCATCGCAGCTCGTGAGCCAGGGGTACCTTGCGCCATTCGCGAGTGACCAGCCGAAGGGAGATCGTCCCAATGGCTAACCGCGTTACGGTAGGGACCGCCGTTGCTGGAGCGTTTCAGTCGGGTGGCATGGCCGATATGTGGTTGGGGGTGCCGATCAGATCGAACCTCTCCGGCTCCGAGCAGGATACGGGTGTCGACCTCCCGGCGAACGCCATGGTGGTCGATGTGCTGGTCGATGTGGACGTTGCCGAGGCCACGGGCTCGGTCAAGACGATCAACGTCGGCATCCTGTCGTCCGAATCGGGCGGTGATGCCGATGGATTCATCGCCGGGCTGAGTGTGGCCACGACCGGACTCAAACGCCCGGTGGCCGCGACCGCGACCGGATCGAACGAAACGTACCTCGCCAGCACGACCCGAGGAGCGCTGCTCCAGACGTTCCTCGCGGGGTCCGATACCGCCGGGGATGTCGGGACGCTCGTGGATAAGTTCCACCTCACCAGCTCGATTACCGGCAAGTCGATCTCGATCACGTCACCGAATGCATTTTCGGAGTTCCGGGGCACCCTGATCTTTCATCTGCTGCGTTGGGATGGATAGCCGATGGCGACACGCAAGACCACTGACAAACCCGAGCACGACGAAACGGTTGTGGTCAGGCTCGACGATGGTAGCCAGGTGGAGTACGCGACCGAAGCCGAAGCCAGAGCGGCGCATCCGCGGGCGTGGGTGCGGCTGAAAGCGGAAGTTGAGGACGATGGCGAAGATGGCGACGATTGACGTACGAGTCCGCATCCCGCACAGACGGTTGCTCAGGGCCATTGTATGGATTGCTCGTGCGCTCAAGCCCGTATCGAGGCCGGCAGCGGATCGTGTCCTGGCGTCGGTCGCTCGGTTCGCCTACGCCGATTTGAGCGCCGATGGTGGCAAGACCTGGGAGCGGCGTTCTCTCGACTTCGCATTCAGTGACGACGACAATCCCGTTATGGCGACGGCGGGGACATAGCGATGCCCACCTACACGTACGACCCCAGCCTCTCGACCCCGAAGGATCAGGTGCGGTTCCGCATCGGGGATACCGAGGTGTCGCCGGTCGAGATGGCCCTGTTCTCAGATGAGGAGATCACGGCGCAGCTCATGGCGACGGGCGATGACGTGTCGGCGGCATCGATCGCGATTGTGCGGGGCTTGATCTCGCGGTATTCCCGGATGTCGACGATCTCGGTCGGCGATACCAGCATCCAGGCGGGCAACCTCGCGAAGCAGTACCGCGATCTTTTGGCTGATCTCGAACGGGCGGCGGCGACCGCATCGAGCGCAGCCCCATTCGCGGGCGGCATCTCGTTCGCGGACAAGGAAGCCCGTGAATGTGACCCCGATCGAGTACCGTCGCGGTTTCGGCGCGACGGGGTCGGCTCGGCCGGCGGCCGCCAGTACGACCGTGATCGGTGGTGGCCGTAATGGGTGGGCTGCTCGATCCATTCACGCTCAACATGGGCCGGAAGACCGCGCTCATGAGCATGCACGCGACCTGTCAGATCATCAATCCCGTGGAAGTCGATGGCGGGCAGGAGTGGCCGTCGGACGATGCCGTAACCGTGAAGTGCATGAAGGGCAACCCAGGGCGTGGAGGCACGCAAGAACTGTCCTATGACGGCACGGCGCCGCTATCGCGGTTCTGGGTGCCGGTGGGAACGGTGGTCCAGCCGGGTGCGAAGGTGATCTTCAGCAGCACGACCTACTACATCGAGCAGTTGCCATCGGTGCACGCGTCTGAGCTCTTGCAGCCGATCGACTGCACGGAAGTGCGGCCACCAGGAGCGGCGGTCTGATGGTTGAGGCGTCGTTTTACATCGACAGTAAGGCGCTCCTGGACTACTCCCGCGTCCTTGACGACGGACCGAAGATCGTGCAACGCGAATTGCTGATCGGCATGGAGGGTGCCGTTACGGACCTCCACGGCGACGTAAAGGATGTAACCCCGAAGTGCCGGACGGGCGATCTACAACGGTCACTGCAAAAGGAGATCAGGCAGAGCGGGCGAGACATCACCGGTACCGTCAAGTCGCTCGGGTCGATCGCGCCGTACAACCGGCACGTGCATGAAGGGCGCGGCCCCGTAGTCGCAAAACCCGGCAAGGTGCTTCGCCTCGTCCTGTGCAACGGCACGGTGCTCTACCGCAAGCGCGTGGGACCGGCGCGAGCGAATCCGTTCATGGACAAGGGACTGGCGAAGGCGACTCCCCGCATCTTGAAGCGGATCGATGCCGCTACCGAGCGTATCGTCTTTCAACTGGCGAGGTAGGGTGATGAGCCTGGCTGAGTTGATCACCCTCAACGGCACAGTGCTGGAGGCGGCCCTTGTCCCGGCAACGCTCATGAAGGTGTACCCGATTGCCCCGCAATCGGCGCCGCAAGCGAGCATCTTGCCGGCTGCGTACTCGCGACCTGGAAGCGGTGAGGTCGATTACACCGTTAGCCAGCGCATCATCAACCACTCGATCGAGGTGGTGGTGCTGGTGGCGAGGGGGGAGAACCAACCGGATGCCTATGCTGCCGTGATGCCGTTGCTCGAACCATTGATCGCCGTCTACGAGGGCAATACGACGTTCGGCAAGTCCTACTACTACGGTATCCAGGTAACCGGATACGAGATTGGACCGGTGACCTACCTCGATGCCAACTACCTGGCCCTGATCCTGACCGTGGCCGCTAAGGAAAAACGCGGCGTCTCATTGACCTAGGAGGACGTGATGAGCAAGCAACGACATGCGCCGTGGCGCTTCACGGCCCCCCGGGACCGCAATGGGCGCCCGTTGGAGTTCCACGACGGTATCCCGGCGCGCGACCTTACCGAGCGCGATATCGTACGGCTCAGCGATGAGCAGTACGCAATCGTTGAGGCGTCACGACTGTACGAGCAGGAGAAGGCGCCGGCGGCAAAAGCGAAGGAGCCGGTGAAGAAGGAGGAGGCGAGTGCAGACAAACCAGACTGACGCGCCGATCCGCCTCCCGGCCCTGAGTCCCGTGCGGTGTCCGGCCTGCGGTAAACTTATCGTCGAGTCGCTTAGCGGCATCGCGCAGTTCACCTGCCCGCGTCCCCGATGTGGCAAGCGATTCGAAATCAACACCGAAACCGGTGAAACGAAGCCGCTTCGACACGCGGCCTAACCAAATCAATCGAAGCCCGTCGACCTCGTTCGCAGTGCTCTACACGAAAGTAGGGTACAGCCATCGGAACGAACGAGGTCATCCTTCTACGAGCACAGGCGGGCATTGAATCCACTCGCGGCACCCGCGTTGCGGCGACGCGCAAGATTTACGCGCAGATCACCCCGTCGTACACCAAGGCGCTCCAGCAGTTCCAGGACACGACTGGCACGTTCTTCGCTCGCCGCCGTGGCGCGTATGGGCGTGAGGCCGTCAGCTTTACTGCGCTCGACATCGCCACGTTCGAGGACTTGCCGTGGTGGGCCGGGATGTTTCTCAAGGGGGGCGTGACCCCGACCGGCGACAGCGATACGCCCGAAGCGTTCACCTGGGTCTTCGCGCCATCACCCGCGTCCGACGACCTGAAGTCGATTACCCTTGAGTTCAACGAATCCGGCAACCCGTACGAGTCCGGCCAGGTCATGGTCACCCAGGCCACGCTCCGGTTCGATGCCGACAACGATAACGAACCGGCCCTGATGCTCGATCTGCAGCTCATGGGGCGCGACTGGGTGACGACCACGTTCACCGCGGCCCTGACTGATCGCGAGACCGAGCCCATCACCGCCCGCGGCATGAAGCTCTTCGTGGACGATGCCGGCGGCACGATCGGCTCCACCCAGATCCTTGGAAAATTGATCAGTGGGTCGGTGACGTTCAACCCGAACATCCACTTCAAAGCCTTCGCCGAGGACGAGACCGGTCCGGCCGCCAATAAGGTCGGGCGTGGCGAGTACCAGGTGGACTACCAGATGGTCTGGGAATTCGATAGCGATACCGAGTTCGCCAAGTACCGCAACTCGATCCCGCAGGACCGGCTCATTCGCCTGAGTCGAGAGGGCAGTGAGATCAACGACGCGCCGACCAACAAACTGTTTCAGCTCGATATCTTCCGCGGCCTAACGAATTCATGGAGTAGGTCGGACCGGGAGGGCAACCTCACCATGACGCTTGGCGGGTCGGGCTTTTACAGCACGGACGAGGCGAAGCTGGTCGAGCTCACCATCGTCAACGCCCTGGGCACCCTCGCCTAATGGGCCAGTCCAAATTCCGGTGCCGGGGATCAAAGCTGCAGAAGTGCGGCGGGGTCCTCGGTACCGTTGACCGCCACAGCAAAGCCTTTACCCCGAGTCCTGACGCCGTGTCGGTTGCACACGGCGTCAGCGTCGTGGTGCTCTGTCCGGTGTGTGGGCGGCCACGGGTGTTCACCGGATGGACAATGCGGGTGGTGAAACAAGATTAGTCTCCTGACAATTGATCCTCCAGGATATAACGATCCATTTCAAGAATCCCCCGGTCAAGCGCCGAAAGGTATTCGTCTAAATAGTCTCGCCGCAATTCGAGCGCCAGTACGGCATGCCCGTGCTCAGACCGTTGTGACTCTCGTGATGATCGTTGCATTTCTCGCATAACTGTGGAAATCAAGCCTTTGCCTCGTGGGAGGCGGCCTTGTGCTGAAACCCTTGCCGCGCGTTCAGCCTTCATCTGTTTGAGTTCAAGTGCGATATTCCTCTTGATGAGGCTTACTTCTTTCTTCTTCAGACGGAGCCGCTTGATAACCTGCTTCGCTTCGTTAGCATTCTGCACGTGAATCGTGAAGCGACGCTCGCTGTCGTAGAAACAAATAATGTCTTCACATTGAGCGTCATGACTTTCTTCAACTACGGGTACCGCCGTACGCGGATACGGATTGCCCGGATTGCGGTCTGGCGTCTTCTTCCAGAATGGCATCGCCCGCTCCCTTGCGAGAACAGATATTGAATTTACGGATTGGCGGGATGATATACTAAATCCAATCAGATAGCTGGGTGGAACTGAGTCCGCCGGCATTGCAGTCGCAGCAACGCGGCTCTGCCGGCGGCTTTTGCTTTGGTCGCCGATTGCCGGAGGCCAGATGGTGACTCAATTCGTTCTCACCGAGCAGTACGTCAAAATTCACTGTGATCTCAAGCACTATGACGGACAGTTACGCTACCCAGGGATCTGGATCGAGGCCAGAAAAAACCTGACACTCGGCGAACAGCATGATCTTGAAGACCGTCTGAAGGCACTCAACGATGAGCTTGCGAACGTCTTCGATAGCCAGCTTGATGAGGCGGAAACGATTGATGCTGAGCGAGAGCGTCTTCTTGCGCGTCCAAAATCCCTGGAAGACGGCGAGGTTTGGAAACCTGATCAAAAGGCGTTGCGAGCGAATGCGAAGCGCTCTCGAGATCTGCAGGCAGATGTAAAGGCACGTGCCAACGAGATTCAGAGTGAGCGACGTGCACTCGTAACGCCGTATATCCGGTCATGGAATCTCTACACGGCGAATGAAGAAGGCACCCCTGTTCCTCTGCCACCTCCAAGGGATGGTGGGCACCAAGTGTTGGATCAGGTTTACCCCGATCTGGTGGAGTGGATGATTAATACCTGCTCGGCGGCGTATCGATCGGGAAAAGCCCTGAGCTCTGGGACACCATCCGCCGACGTGCCGGAGCCTATGAGCGAGCAGAACAGCGGCGGGCCAGAGGCGACAAGTTCGTCACCTTCCCGACGATCCCGCTCGAAGTCATAAAAGCGTATCGCGTCAGACTTGATCTCACGCCGCTTGAGTACCTAGCAACGCCGGCCGATTTCTACTACGAGGTTGTGATGGCGAAATCGGCGTGGGAAGAGGGACGAAATGGGGCACGTGCGGCGCAAGCGAAGCAAGAGTAGGGGAGGTAATCTGCCTCCCCTCTCTACGTTCTAAAGGAGCAACTGCCGTTTATGTGGAGGCAGGCTTGCCATGACCGCCGCTCTGAGGTGTAGCCGCACATCGTCGCGCAGTTCGTTGCGCAATTCCTCTTCGATGTCCTCGTTGCTCAGGAACGAGGCAAGCGCACGGAGATCGGAATCATTGAGGATCGATTGATCGTAGCGGAAATACAGGAAACCGGCCGCATGATAGAGCGCGTTTGCGGTTTCATCATCGAGCTTTAGCGCACTTGTGGCGATCTCGCAGAACGCGAGCGACGGCTTACGAGTCCCGGCCTCGAGTCGAGAGATATAGCTGTGGTCGCAGCCGATTTGCCGGGCAAGCGCGAGTTGGGTGCATCCCGCTCGTTCGCGTACCCTTTTTAGTACCGGACCAAAGGTGCGGCCGTGGCCCTCGATGCGGAGGCGCATCTGATCGCGCAAGAAATTCGCGGTCGCGGCGTCATCTACTCCGGTCCCGTCGCAGACTTGGCACTCGATCCATTCGGGCTGTGCATCGATTCCGGTCGGTTCGTAGAAGCCCCGCCGGCCATTGCAGGCGGGGCACATGCGGATGATCGTGGCAAGTTGGGTGATTGGCTCGGCGACCATTACGCCACCCGCCCTTGCTTGGCGAGGTCGGCGCGCATCATCTCGATAAGTCGGCGCATTCCCGATACCCGCGCGTTCCAGGTCATCATGCCCTGCATATCGCCCGCTTTCCGGCAGGCAAACTCGCGGCGCTGGTACTCGGCCAACTGGGCTTCAATCGCTTCGAAGCTCTGCATTGGCTGTCCGTTGGTCCAAGTCATCGTGGCGCTCCCCCTGCTTGCCAATCGGCTATCACCTCGATCGGCGGTTGATGTTCGATGAGGCATCTCCTTGTCTCACAATGTAATCATAACCTAGTGCGCACAAATAATCAAGCATTGTGTTATGATTACATCAGTGCTAGATAAGCACTATATGGGAGGTGCGCATATGGATATCGACGGCGAAGCGCTAAGGCGCATTCGCGAACGCAAACTGATAACTCAGGCAGAACTTGCGGAGAAATCGGGAATCACGATTTCCACGCTTAGCCGGCTCGAAAACGGATTACAACAAGCCCGAATAAGCACCGTGCGTAAACTCGCGCTTGCTCTTGGGGTAAACGCAGACGAAATCCTCGGAGAACCAGACGAGGGAAAACTGGCGGCCTAAGTCGGTAGGCCGCCAGGGAGATGCCTCACCCGGTGATAGCAGGTGGGGGCAAGCACAGTATACGGGGTGTGACGTGGTCGAGCGGACGTGCGCGGCGTGCGGGAAGATGTTGGAACAGCGGGAGGATGAGCACGATAGCCGCTTTTTGCGTCGAGTTACATGCGACAGGTCCTGCGCTAGTGCGCTGACGGCAATTCGCCGCCGCGAGCGCGCAGTGCCGGTTCAGGCACCGATGCGATTTTGTGTTTCTTGTGATGCGTTGCTGGTTCAGAGGGAGGGGGAGAATCGCTTTAATTTTGCGAAGCGCAAGACATGCTCGCTTGAGTGTTCATGGAAGGCGACTGGCAAAGCCAGAAAACAAAAGGTCGGAAGGGAGCAAGCCGATATAGAAGCGCATCCCTGTATCGTTTGCGGTGTTCCCGTACCGCGAAAGGACGGCGAGCCGGTATGGCGATGGCGGCAGCGGAAAACCTGCGGGAACGTGCAGTGCCGTTGCAATCCAAATCACCCTGATCGTCCAAGGGTCACAGCGAAAACCTGCCCTACGTGCGGTACGATGTTTGAGATTGAGACCAATAAGTCCGTCACGTTTTTTCGATCAAAGACATTTTGTTCGTATGAGTGCTCGGTTGCAAAGCGAGCGGAAGCACTTCCGAAGTCGAAACAATGCGTGATCTGCGGAGTGGAGTTCCAGCGCGGCAATCGAAATGCGCAAGGGTGGAGAGCGGTCCAGACGTGCAGCAAGGAGTGCCGGTACCAGTACATCGCTAATCGAAATGTGGAAGCTCAAGGGCGTGTCGACTGCCCGCCGAAATGGTGTGTCGTTTGCGGTGTTCAGTTTGTACGCAAAGAGAATGAATCCATTGTCACCTTCAATAAGTCACGTGCGTGCTCGCAAGAGTGCGCCAATGAGCTCATGAAGGGACGCCGAAAGGAGTATCCACCAAAACCCTGTGCGGTCTGTGGAGAGATGATGGAAATTCGGGAAGGGGAGAAGGCTGGGAACTGGTATAGACGCCTCACCTGTTCTCGTGAATGTAACGGCAAGCTGATTTCTCAGAGCCGACTAGAGCGTTTTCATGAAGAGCGTCTGGCTCCTTATCCATATGAATGGACGGGGCCGGAAGGCGATGCATTGAGAACGCAAATCCGTGAACGCGATTGCCATACATGCCAGTTGTGCGGAGATCTCCCGGGACTGAAGGAACACCCCGTGCACCACATCGATTACAACAAGCACAACCTGCATCCGTCGAATCTGATCACGCTTTGCCCCGGATGCCATGGCAAAACCAACCAGAACCGAGAGCGCTGGCAGGAGATACTTGCCGCGTATATGCGAGAGCGCGAGATACTCGGAGAAGTGGCCGCCTAATCTTTTCGCGAGGTTGGTTTTTCTATTCCTTGCGATCGATGGCGATCACCGAAATCGTGCCTGCGATGTAAATCACTACACCGACGATCAATCCAAATGTCTTGGGGTTCTCACGAATCCATGAATCACCGGACGTTACTTGGTCGAGAGCTCCGGCGAGTGTTGTCGGAGGAGTAGGGATCGCAAGCTGCCAAGCGAGCCACCCTGCCAAAACCGCCACGGCGAAGACGAGGAAGAGTTTTTCTCCTGTTGTTAACGGCGCTGGCTTGTTTGATTGATGACTCTGAGGTCGGCTCGCGGTAGGGGGATCTAGAAATACTTCATAGGCCATCCTGCTAGCAATACCCTGCCACCAATGCCAAAGTCGATGAAACATAAATCTCTCCCCACGTCGTATAGACTGATGGGATTGTAGGCTATAATGCGTGTAACGAATGGGTGGTAGGGTGCCATAAAACCCTAAAGGCCGCCGTTCGCGTCAGGTACTGACGTGGGCGGCGGCTGTTGCGTTTAGCCCACAACGATGGGCGAGCGCATGGCTGGAAAAGATCTCACAATCAATATCATCGCAAAGGACGATGCCTCAGGAAAATTTCGTGCCATCGGGACCGCGGCAAAGAGTGCTGCGCAAGAAGTCACGCAATCATCGACTCAAGCATCGCGCGCAGTTGGTGAGTTTGGAGAGACTTCAGAAACCACGGCAGAGCAAGTTAATAAGCTCCGCGATGCGCAAAAGAACATGGACCTCGGACTCAAAGCCGTTGGGGCCAGCATTGCCCTATACTCGCGTTCGATAGTAGAAAATCAGCAACAGTTAAATACGCTCGAATTGAATTACGGATCAGCGGCGGCGGCGCTACGCGAATTTGCACAAGAGATTCAATCAACCACGGTTTACTCATCGGAATCGGCCATAGCCGTCGAAAACACATTTTCATCTCTGGCACGCAATTACGGTTTGTCCGTAGATCAAGTAAAGCAGTTAACACAAGCTGCTGCTGATCTCGCCACCACGTCAGGGCTAGGGATTGAAGATGTTGCCGAGCGCATTTCTGGTGCCATCCGGGGCGAGGCAGAAGCTAGTGAGCGTCTTTCCTTAGTTCTCAATCAACAATCTATTGATAGAGAGGGTTTGACACTTACCATGTCGAACCAAGAGGCCGCCCTTTACCGCCTTAATGCCTTCCAAACCCAGGCTGCGTTTGCAGAAAACGCGGCGGCTAATCAGGCGCAGTCAACGGCCGGCACCGTACGCCAATTGGCAAACACGTTCGATGACTATGCTCGATCGCTGCTCAATGCGGCGGGGCCGGTCGCTCCGATCATTGGCGGACTCTCACAAATGAGCCTCCAAGCTGGCCTCGCTCTGGGCGGTTTCATCAAGCTCGGTCAGGGATTGAGAGACTTCACGTCGGCTAGCGGTGGAGTACGCGCCGCGGTTTCAGGGTTACTGACTGGTCTCGGCCCCGGTGGCCTTCTCGCCGTCGGGCTTGGTGCTGCCACCATCGGAGCAATCGCACTTTACAAAGCATTCAATGATGACTTGCCGAACGCCTTCAGCATTGCCTCCGGCCAGATCGATGACGTCGATACCGCACTAAAGAACCTCGTCTCCACGATGGATGACGTCTCACTTGCCTTGCAACTCCAGGCGGGCCAAGCGCAATTCGATTCACTTATCAACACTCTCGGTGATTACAAAACGGCCCTCGACAATGCGACGGCGCGGCCAGATGAAGTGTTTACGCCAGTGCTCGATCCATCTCAAGGGAAGGCGCAGGTTGATGCCCTCAACGAGCAGAAGGATCTACTCAAAGAAGTCGAAGCCGCGTTTGGGAGCACTGCTGAGGCGGAAAAAGAGTATGGAGAGGCGCAGCAGGCGCTTATCGCCATCTATTCGAGCACCGAGGCAGGCGCGAAGGGCGCTCAAGAGAGTATCGCGAATCTGTTCGCTACATTTGAAGCTAGCTCTAAAACCCCAGCGGACTTCAAAGCTCTGCTCGATGGCATCCTCTATACGCTCGCTGATCTCCCGAACTATACCCGTGACGTTCTAGAGGCTCAAAAGGCGAACGAAGATCTCGCGGCGTCTTTTGATACGCTGCAAACGGCACTGTTCAGCACGACTACCGCCCTCGCCGATCTCATTCGATCCGGCGCAAACGATTCTGTTATTTCCGGATTCAAAGACGACATTGATATCTTTTCGACCGCACTGACAACGATGTACCAGTCACTCGATTCGGATGCCCTGAAGGCCTTCCAAGATGATTGGTTGAGTGTCACCACCTACGCCGGGGCTGCAGCCGATGACGTTCAGGCCCGAATCCACGATCTAACGATCGCGCTTATGGCCGGGGTGATCTCCCCGGAAGAATACGCAGCCGCCATCAAGACGCTACACGCCGAGCTCGGCGCACTCGATGATCAGGCAACCGTCACTGGTGACGTGCTCACACAAATGGGCGGCCACATCGACGAGCTCATCGGGCATATGCAACGCCTCAACATCGAGGGGCAGCGCGCCGGGACAGGCATCGGTAGCGTTGTCGAGGTCATCCAGGCCAATGTCGTCGGCATGTCGACCCGAGCCGAGGAAGAGCAACGCCGGCTTCTGCAATCGCTGGGCGCCACACACGGTGCTTGGGAAGCCCAGTCAGATGCCGTCGCCCGCAACGCCGACATCGTGCGCTTCCAAAGCGGGGAGTACGAGCGCGGCGTTAGCTCCCTTGAGCAATATAAAACCCAGCTCGAAGCCACAAACGATGCCCTCGGGGTGCTAGCCACCACCGCCCAGCAACTCCAAGCCGGTGGGCTCGATACGCCTGCCATCAACATCGGCGTCAACCTTGAGGGCGGACAGAACGCGCTCGATAACGTGTTCCGCACCATCGTCGGCAATACCAACGCCCTCTCTCAGCAAATGGGAGGCGTCAAGAGTTGGGCTGATGAGCTGATCGGCGATCCTGGAACGTGGGCTGAACTCGATGACCTGCTCGCCGAGGGTCGTATCAACCAGGAGCAATGGAACGCCGCTCAGGAGGCGCAGGTCCGCATCTCGACGGATGTCACGAACGCCCAGCGTGATCTTCTTGCCATTCAGGCAAATTTGGCCCCGACGATCGCCGACGCGACCCGCGAGCAGGCCGAGTATATCGACTCGCTCCAGGATGCCGATACCCAAACCCAGCTTGCCGCCCTTGGGTACATGGACCAAGCGGAGTCGATGAAGGCGCTGGAGCTTGCCCAGCTCGCCGCGGCGTCGACAACGGACGAGATGAAGGAATCGACCGCATCGATGATCGAGCAAGCCGCAGCGGCTGATCCCGTGCTCAAGGCGATGTTGCAGGACATGGGTCTGCTCGATGCCAACGGCAAAGCGGTCCTGACGGTCGATGATTCGCAGGCGAAGCAAGCCCAGAAGACCACCGAGCAACTCAACTACGTACTGAGTCGGCTTACGCTCGTACTCAGCAACGCATTCGATATCGACGTTGATGACAGCGATGTCGGCCCTGCCCAGAGCGCCGTCGACAACCTCATCACCTCGCTCGGCATCCTGGACAACAGCGACGCCAATCCATCGGTCACGGTCAACGACAACGCCACGGGGACGATCCTCAGCATCGCTGGCCAGTTGCTCGCGCTCGACGGGCAGCGATCGACCGTCTATATCGATCGCATCACCACCGATATCAACCAAAAGGTCGGCCCGACCGGCGCCAATGGCCTCACGATGCACGCCTACGCCAACGGCGGCACCATGGACGACTGGATCCGTCTGCCGATCCCGGCGTACGCCAACGGCGGCCTGCACGGCGGCGGTATGGCGCTCGTCGGCGAGGTGGGCCCTGAGATGGTCTGGTTGCCGAACGGATCGCAGGTGACGCCCGCGCCGGCGACGAAATCCCGCCTCAAGGACATGGACCTCGGCGGCGGGGGCGACGTGAACTTTTACGGCCCCGTCACCTTGCAACCCGCCGCCGACAACACCTATGCCGCGATTCGCCGCTCCGCCCTCGCGAGCAGCCGGAGGTAACCCCAGATGCACGTTGTTTCGTTTCGCGGCATCGATCTTAGCAGTGGCGATTACTGGGCTGGTATCCGGCCGGAGGACGCACGGGGCTTGTGGAGCGCCGTGCCATCGATCGCGCCGCGCCGCAACGACAAGGGCGAGATCACGGCGGTGACGATCAGCGAGCGCCCGATTCCGACCCAGATCGGATACACGGGTTCGCTCTCGTTCGAACAGGCGTTCTTCGCGTTGATCGGCGATCTCAACCCGCTCGATACCACGCCCGGCGAACTCATCGTCCAGCTCAACGAGCCGGACGATGATGACGATGCCATCGTGCTGTCGTGCAATGCCATCATCACCAACGCCGGAGCGGCCACCACCGACGCCGATGTCAACGTCGTGGCGGTCACGTTCCTGGCGACCGATCCGCTCTGGCGGAGTGTCACGCCCATCACCGAAACCACCGCCGCGCCCATCGCCGCTGGCACCTACGGCGGGCTCGACGACATCACCGTCGAGGGCATGGCACCCGTGCACGGCACGGTGCGGCTCGCGCCCACCTCGACCATCGGCCAGACCCAGGCTCGCTCATTCACGATTACTAACAACGGCACCCGGACGATGAAGAATTTCCCAGTC
>Ga0164243_10007285_pt1 | contig 16533 bp, 14 predicted proteins | sample OricompcompostOP_FD_108781 | JGI IMG/M metagenome (GOLD analysis project Ga0164243, IMG submission 108781) | Organic Plus compost microbial communities from Emeryville, California, USA - Original compost - Organic plus compost (OP) | ecosystem: Engineered > Solid waste > Mixed feedstock >... | reverse complement strand
GAATTCCGAAATGCCGTTGCCATCGGCGTCGATCTCCTGCGCGCGGAACATGTGCGTGCCGTCGGCGAGCCTCGAGCCGGTGTTGTCGAAGGTCCAGGCGCCATTGGCGTCGGCCTGCGCGGTGCCGATGACATTGATGCCGTCATAGATGCGCACCGTTGCGCCCGGATTGGCCGTACCGGTGATGACAAGCGTGTTGTCGCTGGTCACGCGGTCACCCGCCGTTCCCGTATCATCGGAAATGCCGGTGATCGCCGGCGCATCGCTGGCCGCCAAGGCCTCGGCAGCAACGGGCGCTGAGCCATCTAGCGCTGCCGCGAATGCCACCGCAGCTGCCGTACCTCCGGCGATCAGGATGTAGAAGGTCGAGGAGGGAGCGGACTGGGCGTTGCCGGCAGCATCGGTCTGCCTGGCGTAGACTTCGTGGTTGCCATTGGCGAGCGGTGTGCCTGTATGGTCGTAGCTCCAGCGGCCATTGGCGTCGACCACCGTAGTGCCGATCGAATTGCCGTCGAGGAAGACCTCCACCGTCGCACCGGCCTCGCCCTCACCACGGAAGATGAGCGTGGCGTCGTCGGTCGCACCGTCACTGTTGGAGGAGCCCCTGTCGTCGGAAATTCCCGTAACGGTCGGCGCAGGCGTCGCGCCTGGGTTCACGCCGCCGCCATTCGTGTCGACCTGCACATTGAAGGCGGTGGAGGCCGGCGATTCGGTTCCCTGCGGATTCGTCTGCCGGGCCGTTACCACATAGGTGCCATCCGCGAGAGGCGTATCGGCGTAGTCGAAAGTCCAATCGCCATTGGCGTCGGCCTTGGTCTTGCCGATCGACTGGTTGTCGATGAACACTTCCACCTCGGCGTCGGGACGCGCTTTGCCGGAGAAGACGAGCGTGTTGTCGTTCGTCACACCATCGCCGGCCGTGCCCGAATCCTCGCTGATTGCGGTGATGCTTGGCGGCGGCGGTACGGTCGTGTCCACAATCTCAGTGTCAGGCGCCGAGCGTTCGCCGTGCGAATCCACGGCAATAGCGGTCACCTCGGTTCCGTTGGCCAAGTCAGGTTCGGGGTCGTAGCTCCACCGGCCGTCCTTCACCTGCACCGTTACCTTCGTGCCGTCGCCGAGGTCGAGCTCGACCGTGGTGCCGAAGGCCGCCGTACCGGTGATCACCCTGCCGGCGGTCGGATCGATATGGGGCGCAGGAACTCCTGAGCCGCTACCGCTGTCGACGATGACGAAAGCAGGATCGGAGACATTGCCGGCAGCGTCCGTGGCCGTAGCCGACACCTGCCGTCCCGAGACAACATCCGGCTGCGGATCGACACTCCAGTTGCCATTGTCGTCCGCCTTAGCGGTATAGTCGGCAATACCGTCGCCGTTTACGTCAACCTTGACGATTACACCGGCCTCCGCCGTGCCGCTGATTACCGTGCCGTCGGTCGCATCGATTTGCGGCGCGAAGGGCCTGGCGGCATCAACGATAACCGTTACCTCGCTCGATTTGGTGTTTGCGTTCTCGGCCCAGATCGTGACCTCATCCTGGTCGTCAAGATCCGGTTGAGGATTGACGCGCCAGTTGCCTTGGCTGTCGGCAGTAGCGGAATAATCAGGCGTGCCGTCACCATCGACATCCACCATCACGACATCGCCCGGTTGCGCCGTACCCTCGATATATTTTCCGTTTGTCGGCTCCACGATCGGTGCCGGAACCGAGCTCGTGTCGACCGTGACCGTCGCCGGAGCGGAGGTGTTACCCGCCGCATCGGTCGCCGTGGCCACGATCGTCGTGCCGTCCGTCAGGTTCGGATTGGGATCGACACTCCAATGTCCGTCCTCATCCGCCCGGGCGGTGTATTCCGGCTTGCCATCGCCATTGGTGTCGATATCCACACGCGCCAACGGCTCGGCGGTGCCCGTGATCAGCTTGCCGCTCGTGCTATCGATGCGCGGCGCATCCGGTACCCTGCCATCGACGATCTCCAGTGCCTCGGCGGATGTCAGGCCGCCCTTGCTGGCTGTCGCCGTCACCTTCGTGCCGTCCGGCAGCTTCGAGCCCGGCGTAACTGACCAGTTGCCGTTCGCCGAGGCGGTCACGGTATATTCCGCGGTTCCGTCATCATTGATGTCGATTTCAATCAGCGCCCCGGCCACAGCCGTACCGCTGATCCTGGTACCGTTGGTAGGATCGATCTGCGGGGCCGGCATTTTCTCCGGCTTCACCGTGATGGGCTGGGACTCGTTGCCTGCCTCGTCCACCGCGATGATCGTTACCGGCTGGCCGACCGGCAGGTTCGGTTCCGGATCGACCATCCAATGGCCGCCCTCATCCACGATGGTCGTGTAATCAGAATTGCCGTCGCCATCTGTGTCGACCTCGATGCGCGAGCCGGGTTCGCCCGTGCCTTCGATGATCTTGCCGTCCGTCGGCTCGACCTTCGGGGTTTGCGGTGCCACGGCGTCGATCTCGATGACCACGGGCTCCGATTCCTTGCCGTCCTTCACGGCAACAACCTCGATCTTCTCGCCATCCGCCGCATCGGGCTGAAGATCCACGCTCCATTTGCCGTCGGTGCCGACCGTCACCGTCTGCTCCGGATTGCCGTCGCCATCCGTGTCAATCTCGATGGTCGTACCAGGCTCGCCGGTCCCGGAGACCTGCTTGCCGTTGGATGGATCGACGACCGGAGGACGCACAATGCTGGTATCCACCTGCACCGTTGTCGGAGCCGACACATTGCCGGCCGCATCGACAGCCCTGACGACCACATCGGTTCCGTCTGCGAGATCGGGCTGCGGATCGTAGCTCCACTGGCCCTTCTCATTCGCGGTGGTGGTGAAGTCCGCCTTGCCGTCGCCGTCCAGGTCGATCTCGATCCTTGCGCCCGGTTCGGACGTGCCGGAGATGACCTTCCCGTCCGTCGCGTCTACACGAGGAGCAGCCGGAGCAATTCCATCAACGGTGCGGATCACGGGATCGGAGGTGTTGCCCTCCGGATCGGTGATGATGATCGTTATCTCGCCGCCATCGGGCAGGTCCGGCTCGAAATCGATGTTCCAGTTGCCGTCCTCGTCGACGATCGTGGTGTAGTCGCTCTTGCCGTCACCATCCACATCCACCTCGACGATCTTGCCGGGCTGGGCGGTGCCGGTCAGCTCCTTGCCATTGGTGGGATTGACCGTCGGCTTCGGCAGGCTGCCGATCTTTCCATCATCGTCGCCACCATTGCCGCCGCCACCATTGCCGCCGCCATGACCGTCATGATCGTCTCTGTTGCTATCGGCGACCGCCCCGATTCCCGAAGCGCCCGCGGCAAGTCCGGCCAGCAGCAGCGGCAACGGAAGCGGGGCGATGCCCATATCGATGGCGTCATCGGTAAAGACGACTTCGAGAACACCCGGCGCATCGCTGGCAAAACCCACTTCAACGAAGGTGTCGCCTGAATCCGCCACCAGCGTCAGGATCGGCCGGCCATCGGAATCTTCGCGAAAGAAATCGGCAAGCACGATCCGCTCGCCATTTGCCAGCACCAGGATGAGGTCGTCACCTTCACGGATATAGGTCTCCACGTCGCTCACACGCAGATGCAGGGCGACGCGATCGAGAGAACCTGCTTCAATGACAGCGGTGTCGAACGAAAGCGTGACCCGCTGCGGGGTGGAAGAAGCGGAAGAAAAGAGTTCTGCCTGAATATTCATATCAAAATACCTACACTGTTTACACAAAGAGCGAATAACCATCGCGCAAGTCGGCCGGAGTTCTCACCCCAGCCGGAAAGGCCCGCGGCATCAAAACCGGCGCGCCTGGATAATATTTAAAATCGTTAGTATACGGCCTTAGGCTACATATACGTAAACCGACACGCATCCTATGTCAAACATCTTAAGAGGATAATAATACCGTGTTCACGCCGTTTTGAAGACGGCGAAACGTATAAACGAGGCCGCATTCCTCCGCAGGCGAAGTAACTACAGAATAAACGCCGCCAATTCAGGTGCCTAGTGTCAGGCACCATGAAATGGAAGGTCGCATCACGATGCCGACCGGATACGGGGGCTCCCCCCAGCTCAGATCGCAGGCAGGTCGACGATCGGAAGACAGGCCGCACGGATTGGGCCAGGGTCTCCCGTCAGATCAAGCCGCGAACGGCGAGATTGCGCATGAGGGCGCCAGAGCCAAAGGTCCATTCCGGGCAATCGTTGCAGAAGCGAACGGTGTTCTGAAGGGTTCCGAGTTGCGGATTGGAAATTTTCACCACATCTCCGACCTTGTGGGTGAAGCCTTGGCCTGGCGCATCGCGATCCTCGATCGGGGCGAAAAGCGTGCCAAGGAAGAGCACGAATCCGTCAGGATATTGATGGTGGCGGCTTCGCGTCTGGGATACCAGGTCGAGCGGATCGCGGCTAATCTCTTTCATGGAACTGCGTCCTTCGAGAGCGAAACCGTCCTCGCCTTCGACGAGAAGCTCCAGTTCGGCCAGCCGCACCTCCTCGATGCCGTAGGCGTCATCAAAAAGGCGGATGAAGGGACCGATGGCGCAGGATGCGTTATTGTCCTTCGCCTTTCCGAGAAGGAGCGCGGAGCGCCCTTCCACGTCGCGCAAATTCACGTCATTGCCGAGCGTCGCCCCTTTCACCCGGCCCCGGCTGTCAACCGCAAGCACGACCTCCGGCTCCGGATTGTTCCACTGCGAGATGGGATGGATGCCGATGGAGGCTCCCCAGCCGACCGACGACATGGGCTGGGCCTTGGTGAAGACCTCGGCGTCGGGCCCGATCCCCACTTCCAGATATTGTGACCAGAGGCCCTCCTCGATAAGGGCTGCCTTCACGTCTGCAGCTTCGGGCGAACCGGGCACGAGGTTGCGCAGGCTGTCGCCAATGATGGCCGCTACGCGCTCGCGGATCGCTGCCGCTCTCGCCGGCTCCCCCGCGGCCTTTTCCTCGATTACACGTTCGATCATCGACCGGGCAAAGGTGACGCCACAAGCCTTTATCGCCTGCAGATCGCAGGGAGCGATGAGATGCAAGCGATCCGTCGAGGCGCGCTCTATCGAAGCCGCTGCAATGACGTCGAGCGAGCCCAGGTCTTCACCGGCAACGCTGTCGACAAGAGATACGGGATCATCCTGTTCGAGGAGATCACGCATGGTCGGCGTCTCGCGCGACGTTATGTCGACAACACGCCCCCTGCGGAGAGCAACCACCGCCGGTCCCTGCACGTCGGGCCGCCAAACGCGTCCGACAAAATGGCCCCGGTCCATCTCTTCGCGGTCGATGATCATTGCGCCTCCCCTTCAGAATCGCGACGGGTGGGAACCCTAGCTTTCCTGAGCCGGGACCGGAAGCCCCAATCCCATTATGTCGCGCCTCGCACGCTGCTCTTGGAGGCTGCTTCGGCGGTCGGTCCACAAGAACCGGCCGCCTTTTAATGCAAAGGGCCGACCGAAGCGCCCCCTCTCACCAATCAACACGGGATTAGCGATGGTGCTCCCAGGCCGTGGGGTCGATGTCCAGGTCCTTGAACTTCTCGGGAACCAGCACCGGGCGCTCCACCCCCGCTTTTAACTGCTCGCGGTAGTCCTCCAGGATACGCATCGCGATAGGAAAGAGCATCATGATCGCAAGAAGATTGACCAGCGCCAGCACGCCCATCAAAGGATCGGAGAAGAAAAACACAGCGGTCGCCCCGGGCGCGAGCGCCCCCAGGAAGACAACACCCATGACGGCAATCCGCAGGATATGCACCGAAACCGGCCTTTCAGTCATAACGGCCATCGCGTTCTCGCCCAGATAGTAGTTGTAGATGATGGAGCTGAAGACGAAGAGCAGGATCGAGAAGGTGAGGAAATATTTCGACCAGTCCCCGAGATGATCCGCGAGCGACTGCTGCGTCAGCACCACTCCGTCGATATCGGTTGCGCCCGGCACGTAAACGTCGCTGAGCAGGATGATGAAGGCGGTACACGAACAGATGAGGATCGTGTCGATGAAAACGGAGAAGGACTGGGTGATGCCCTGGCTGATAGGATGGCGCACGTCAGCCGTGGCCGCCACATTGGGCGCCGAACCAAGCCCCGCCTCGTTGGAGAACAGGCCGCGACGCAGCCCTTGGGAGAGCGCAGCTCCCATACCGCCGCTCACGGCCTCCTGGAGGCCGAAGGCATTGGTGACGATTGTCCACAAGATGCCCGGCAGCGCAGTGATGTTGAGCGCGATGATGATGAGGGTCACGCCAATATAGGCGAGCGCCATGAGCGGCACGATCACGTCCGCCACCTTCGCGATCCGCCGGATGCCGCCATAGACAATGAGGCCTGTGATGGCGGCCAGCACGATCGCGGTCCAGATCCGTTCGATGCCGAGGCTGTCCTCGAGTGCGCCGGCGAAGGTGTTTCCCTGGAACGCGTTGAAGCCGAACCCGAACGCCGCAATCAGGCAGATGGCATAAAGGACGGCCAGCCAGCGATATCGCTCGCCCAGCCCGAACAGAATGTAGGTCGCCGGGCCACCGCGATAGGTCCGGTCCCCCACCGAACGTTTGAAGAGCTGTGCAAGGGAACATTCGACGAGACTGGTGGCCATGCCCACCAGCGCGATCGCCCACATCCAGAACACGGCGCCGGGTCCGCCCAGCGTTATGGCAACCGCCACCCCGGCGATATTGCCGCCGCCGACGCGCCCGCCGACCGAGACCAGAAGCGCCTCGCGGGCGCTGATCGCATTCGGATCGGCGACCTCATCGTTGGACGACAGGACGCGGAACATCCGCCCGAAATACTCGAATTGAACGAAGCGGCTCGCTACCGTGATAAACACGCCGAACACCACCAGGATGGGAACGAGGGCCCAACCCCACGTCAAAGATTCGATCAGTTTGAAAAAGCCTATAATGGGGTCCACAATACCTTCCTCCGAAAAAGCTTGAACATCAAAGAGCTGCTAAAAAACGTACGCTGCTATATGTGAGAAGTGAGGTCAAACCAAGCCGCAGCGTCAACCAACCATAGATAGCCATTACGCCGGGCCTTCCACACGTTCTGGCGGGTGAGAAGAAGATGCCCGGTTCCTCGCTCACGACTTTCTGACGATGTCCTCGATCAACTTGCCCGGCCTCAACTCTCGTTCAAGCTGATCGAATGTGCATTGGCGTGGAGCCTTGTCCGGCCGCCACCGCAGGAGGCGGGTTCCGTGGCGGAAGCGATCTCCTGTAACCTGGTCATAGGCGACCTCCACCACCAGCTCGTGCCTGAGCGGCTCCCATTCCGCGCTGCGTGCGGTTGACCAGCGGCTGGGGCCACCTGGAGCGTTCCCCGTGAACCCCGGAGCGCCTCTCAACCCTTCGAGCTTGCGCGTCAATGCAGGCCGCTCCTCGTTGCTGATCATGGACGTAAAGCCCACGTGATCAAGCTTCCCGTCCTCATTGAAAAGCCCAAGCAGCAGCGAGCCGACGAGATTGCTGTCCTTGCCGTAGCGGAAGCCGCCGACCACGCAATCGGCCGAGCGGATGCGCTTCACCTTGAGCATAGCGCGCTCGCCGCTTTCATAGGGGCCGTCTAGCCGCTTGGCGACCACGCCGTCGAGCGCGCCGCCCGCGCGTTTCAGCCAAGCTTCCGCCTCCGCGCGGTCCCGCGTATAGGGGGAGAGCCGCACGCCCGGGGCACGGAGGCGCCTGCGAGGAAGCGCTCCAGAGCGGCGCGCCGCTCTTGAAGCGGTGCATCCATGAGGCACTCGCCGGCAGAGGTCTTCAGCATATCGAAGAGGATGAGGATCGCCGGCGTCTCCCGCGCGAGCTTGCGAACGCGGCTTTCGGCAGGATGCAGCCGCAGCTGCAGCGCATCGAAGGAAAGCGTCTCGCCTACGGGGATGACGAGCTCCCCGTCCAGCACGAATTTCTCGCCCGGAAGCGATCGGACGATTTCGATAACCTCGGGAAAATAACGGCCGAGCGGCTTGCCAGACTTGGCATAGAGCTCGACTTCATCGCCAAAGCGGTGGGCGAGACAGCGAAAACCGTCCCACTTCGGCTCGAACTGCCAATCGGGGCCATCGGGCAGCGATTCCACCAGCTTTGCCTCCATGGCCGGGATCGGCGGCGATAGCACGGCCGACCTGTTCCTCTTTCCCGCAGTTTGTTCGGCTCGCGATCCTGTCATGGCATCCTGCTTTGCCGGCAGAACGCCGCCAGCCCGAGGCATGTTCCATAGCTGGCAACCGCCAAGGTAATACGCGCACTCACGGAATATTGATAATAATGTCTGTAAAATTTACCCCGATAAATAGTATATATCACGTTCAATACTTTTGTTGATGACGGATGTCGCAACGTTAAACATATATGACGCATTCTGAATAGGCGTACACTCCCATCCAATCTACGCGTTCCTCGTTTCGACTAGTCATATTGGGGGCGTAGGCCATTCGGGCCCTCTCGCCATTTTGTTTCATTCACTCCGTTCCTTATGGCGGCATTTCCGTCCTTACCCTCCTCCCCCTCCGACCGGTCGCCAGCCAAACCTGTTCTTTGGGAGGTGATATGAAGGTGCTTGCGGATAATCCCGATCACAAAAAGCCCTGCTGCGAAGCAGGCGCGTCGGAAAGCGGGACAACTCTCGACGCTTGGGCCAGCCTGCCCTGCATAACCTCGCTTCTGGATTTCAAGCTGCGCCGGGCACAGTTGCTCGTCTACCAGGATTTCACTCGGACGCTTGAGAAGCTGGAGCTGCGTCCCGCCGAATTCTCCGCTCTCGCCATGATCGCGAAACACCCGGGGCAGAAGCAGACGACGATTGCTGAGGGTCTCGGCATCAAAAGGGCGAATTTCGTCTTCCTCATGGATAGCATCGAAAAACGCGGCCTTGCGGAACGCCGGAAAGATGGCTCCGACCGCCGCTCGCATTCCCTTCATCTGACGGCGGAAGGAATGCGCTTCGTCGAGCAGATGAAGGATCTGTGGCATGAGCATGAAAGCCGGATGGTGGCCTGCCTTGGCGGTCCGGAGGAGCGCGACCGCCTGATCGATCTTCTGAACCGGCTCCTGAACCTGCCCGAGGCAGAGGCAGAGAACCTTGATGATTTATATTGACGTAACGATGAGTGGGTTGTTGGTCCTCTATTGCCTCCGTCCCGCTCTTGCGGCGGCGATGTAGCTCAACCGGGTGATCTGATCAGCGAAGCTCGCCGGATACTCATTAAGCGGACAGGCTGGCCGCAAGCAGCGTAAGGCCGAGAACCAAGACCATCAGGGCGCCGGCGATCTCGATGCCGGCATGGATGCGTCTGCCCCATGCACCGCCGCCCGAAAGCGCGACTGCCCAGTTTTTAGCCGTCACGGCCAGGATCGCCAGCACCGATACGGTGATCGCGGTGCCCATCGCCATGGCGAAGACGGAGATGATGCCGCCGAGCCAGAGCGCGTTCAGGAACGAGAAGGTGAGGACGATAAGCGCACCCGAGCAAGGCCGGAGCCCTACCGCCGCAATGGCCGACCACGCGCTGCGCCAGTCGAGTCGGTCGCCGGAAAGTTGGGCCGGATCCGGTGCATGGGAATGGCCGCAACTGGAACAGACTCCATCCGCCGCATGATGGTGGTGATGATCGTGATCATGCGGGTGGTGATCATGATCGTGCGCGTGAACGTGATGATGATCCCCCGTGTGCGCGGCGGAAAGGCTGTGCATGGACCCGCTTTCCCCTCGACGGATCAGGGGGACGAGCTTCCTCCATAAAAGCCATGCGCCGAAAGCGGCGATCAGCCCAAAGCTTACGACCTCCAGGAAATGCGTGGCATTCGTCATTGAGATCGCGGTGCCCCGCAGAAACAGGAACACGGCCGCCATCAGCGCAATTGCCGTTATCGCCTGCAGGATAGCCGAAGCGAAGGAAAGGACGATGCCCCGCTTTAGCGCCACCTCATTGGCAATCATATAGGAGGATATGACTGCCTTTCCGTGGCCCGGTCCCGCCGCATGAAAGACGCCATAGGCAAAGGACAGGCCTATCAGGACCCAAAGCTGCGAGCCATCCTCCCGCATCGCCTTCAGCGCGCCGGTAAGCGCGCGGTAGAAGCTCTGCTGCTCCGCGTTTACCCATTGCAGGATGCCCGCGAAAGGGCCGGTTGGCGCGATGGAGGGCTCGGCCGTACCGATGCCGAGTGAACTCTGCGCATGGGCCGGCACGAGAAGAACAGCCGATGCGAGAGCGAGAAGGAAAAGCTTGGCAGGAAGGCTGACGGGCTTCATGAAGCTAGCTGTTGGCGCTGCAGGTAAGCTCGAGTTTGGTGGCGAAGATCTTGCTGAGGTCATTGCCGGCGGGATCATCGAAAAAGGCCTCTGTCAGCGTCGACTGGTTCTGCGCGATGGCTTCGTCGGGGTCGGGGCGCACCACCGTTCGCTTGCAGCTCTGCGGGAGATTCTCGACCTGGAGATAATCATCCTCCGTGAAGTCGATCGCCGTATAGAACGTCGGATCATAAACGCCGAAGTCCACCTTGCCCTTCAGCACAAGAGGCTCCTTAGGCCGCGATTCGAAGAGGATGATCAGCTGGTTGTCGGTAAAATCCGCCAAAAGTTCGGTCGGAGCCTCCATGGCGACGTCGCGTCCGTTGGCGGTGACGATCTGGAAGTAATTGAACTCGGCAAGTGATTCGTGGACAACGCTTGCCACGTCCTTCAGCTCGCCCGCATCGAGTTTCAGATCCTTGTTCTTGTCGAACTCGACCAGGACAGTGCTCGAAAAGAGGTCGTCGAAGCGCCAGACGTGGCGGAGCACCTCGACTGTCCGGTCCTTACCAACGGCGACATCAAGCCGCGCTTCCGCGAAAACGTGCGGATGCGACAGCGCCGGAAGGCACATTGCAGCCAGTAAGGCTGCCGCCCCGGCGAACACCGTCCCTCGGCTCCCGCAACCCATTCCAAGCAGCCCTCATTGATCCCGGAATGCGGCCTTCTCTATCATAAACCCGGCGAAATTGGGACCCGAACATACCGCTTCCTCCTCTATAAACCGAGCTAACCGTTTCCCTTCTCCTGCCCGCAATTCTCCTTCAGCCACTGCGCCAGGAAGTCCACAAGGGTACGCACCTTCGCCGGCAGATAGCGGCGGTGCGGATAGATGGCGAAGATGCCTGCTCCATCCGTGATGAACTCGTCGAGTACCGTCACGAGTCGCCCCGCTTGCAGCTCCGGCGCAGCGATGAAATCCGGCACGAAGGCAAAGCCCAGCCCCGCGACAGCCGCAGCCCGCACCGCCAGCGGGCTATTGGCCTCAAGGCGTCCGGAGACCGGAATGCTGATCGGTACGCCGCCTTCCTGAAACGGCCAGTTGTGTCGATAGCGGCTGTTGGTATCGACGATGCAGGGCAAACCCTGCAGTTCACGCGGATGGCTTGGCCGCCCGTGCTTCTCGATGAGGGCGGGAGAGGCAACAAGCGGGATCCGGAACGGTGCCAGCCGCCGCGCGATAAGCGACGAGTCCGCCAGTTTGGTGATTCGGATGGCAAGGTCGAATCCCTCCTCCACGAGATCCACGAACCGGTCGTCGAGATGGATATCGAGGATGATCTCGGGATGGGCGGCGGCGAAATCGATGAGCGAGCGCCCTATCGGCGCGTCGGCGAAGGTGCGAGGCGCGGTAAGCTTGATACGTCCACGGATATCACTGGCCGTCTCCCGTACGGACTTCGAAAGCGCGTCGATCTCGCGCACCAGTTCGGTGGCACGTTGATAATAGTTGTGACCGGCTTCGGTAAGAGAGAACTTGCGTGTCGTACGGTTGACGAGCAATGCGCCGAGTTCGTCCTCCAATTCGCGCACATATTTTGAAAGGAGCGCCTTCGACCGGCCCGCCTTCCGCGCAGCGGCGGAAAAGCCTTCGGCCTCCGCCACCTGGATGAAGGCGCGCATGCGGGTAAGCGTGTCCATCGCGCCTAAGAACCGGCGAGGATCTTGGAGGCGAGACGGATGAGCTGGCGGTCGCTGCCGGCAGGACCGAGAAGCGATATGCCGAACGGCGCCCGGTGCACTTCGCCGAGCGGGATCGAGATCTGTGGCCAGCCGAGCAAGCCCGCAATGCTGGTAAGCGCCAAGGCCTTGTTGCGATAGCTTTCCTGCTCTTCCAGGGTTGCGATCTTGAGTGGCGCGGCAGAGGGCTGCGTGGGCAAAACGACCACCATGTTCGGGTCCATCAACGCCGCGCAGTCGGCTTGGAACGCGCGCCGTTCCTGTCGCGCCGCCTCCACAACTCCCTCGCCGATCGAGCGGCCAAAGGCGAAGCGCTCTTTCACTCCGGGGCCGAGCCCGCGGTCCTTCTGCGAAAGGAACGAGGAATGGGAAGCCCAGGCTTCGTAGGCCTGGATCTGCCGGAATCGTTCATAAAGCTGCTCGATATCGCCCGGCAGCGCCACGAAACCGCCTGATCTGTCGAAATGATCGAGAACGCGGCTCAGCATCGCGCCGTAGGCTTCCCGCTCGGCCTCGCCGAACAGACGCGCCTCCAGTTCGCTGATTCGTACGGGCGCGCGGAGCTCAGCGGAATGAGTGTCTTCGCCCAAGAGAACATCACCAACCGCTTCGTAGGTGGCCGGGTCGCGCGTGAACCAGCCGAACGTGTCGAACGAGGGCGCAAGCGGCATCGTGCATTCCATGGGGATCCGGCCATGGGTGGTCCGCAGACCGATCAGCCCACAGAAGGAGGCGGGTATGCGCACCGAACCATTGGTGTCGGAGCCGATGGCGAAATCCACAAGACCGCCGGCAACTGCCGCTGCGGAACCTGAGGACGACCCGCCGGTCACACGCTCGCGCGCCCGCGCATTAACAGGAGGCGGAAAATGCGCATTGATCCCCATCATGGAGAAGGCGAGTTCGTCCGTCTGCGTCTTTCCCGAGAAAACCGCACCGGCATCGAGCAGGGCCTGGATCGCCGGCATCGTCTTTGCCGCGATCGGGCTCTCCTCTTCCTTCTGCGGGTTTCCGCAACCGGTCGGGTAACCGGCTACGTCATAGATGTCCTTGACGCCGAATTTCAGCCCTTGAAGCGGTCCTGCCGCCGCAGAGGCTACGGGCGTTTCCGGATAGTCCAGGAACGCGTTCAGCGGGTCTCGTGTCGACGTCATGCCAATCCCCTTTTCAGGCCTCAAGCGACATTCGCATTCATGGAGGATTTTTCAAGCGCGGTCTAATTTGGCGTTGATTATGACAGCTGTTTTCCCTATATCGCGCTTGCCCAAAGTCGCACGTGCCTGTGGGTGTCCGCCGGGCCTCGGAATGGCGAGGAAGCCGGTACGGTACCTGGACCTAACCGCTCCAGTCGATCTTACGGCCAACCGAAGATCGAGGACATCTTGAAGCAACGACGGTGCGGGCCTTTCTGGTGTCTGCCGGTCGTCCAAAGATCGGGGTTACTGAAGAGGCACACCTTCATTGCCGGCAGTGCGGAGGGTTTTTCCCATCCAAAGCTGAGGCAGACAAAGCGAGCATTCGCCTTGCGGCGGAAGCTCATCGCAATGCGCAAGAGGCGTCAACGGCCGGTGATCTCCACCCTCCGGTCGCCGCAACGCTAAGGCGCATCCTTTGTCCACCGCGGGAAAGCCTCGTGCCTCCCGCCGAGCTTGAGCTTCTTTGGCGGCTTGAGGCCGCGACGATGGAGAAATCCGATGGCAACCCAGCGCATCCTCGATTTTCTCGCCACCCGACGACCCGAAGGCCCCTGCCTCATCGTTGATCTCGACATCGTGCACGAAAATTATCGCGCTTTCGAGCGGGCTCTGCCGGATTCCAGGATCTTCTATGCGGTAAAGGCAAATCCCGCGCCGGAGATCCTGCGGCTGCTCGTCAGCCTCGGCTCGTCCTTTGACACGGCCTCCGTGGCCGAGATCGAGATGGCGCTGGATGCGGGGGCCACACCGGACCGGATTTCCTACGGAAACACCATCAAGAAGGAGCGCGACATCGCGCGAGCCTATGAACTCGGCATCCGCCTTTTCGCCGTGGATTCCGTTGAGGAAGTGGAGAAGATTTCGCGCGCGGCTCCCGGTTCCCGCGTGTTCTGCCGCGTTCTGACGGACGGCGCCGGCGCCGAGTGGCCGCTCTCGCGCAAGTTCGGCTGCGTGCCGGCCATGGCCGTCGACGTGCTGCGCCGCGCCAGGAAGGTTGGCCTCGAACCTTACGGTGTCTCCTTCCATGTCGGCTCGCAGCAGACGGATCTTTCCGCCTGGGACCGCGCTCTGAACGACTCCCGCATGGTGTTCGAGGCGCTGGCCGAGGAAGGCATCCACCTCAAGATGGTCAATATGGGTGGCGGTTTCCCGACGCGCTACCTGCGCGACGTGCCGGAGGCGCAAGCCTATGGCCAAGCGATCTTCTCGGCCCTGCGGAAGCATTTCGGCAACCGCATCCCGGAGACGATCATCGAGCCCGGCCGTGGCATGGTGGGCAATGCAGGCGTGATCAAGTCGGAAGTCGTGCTGATCTCGAAGAAGGCCGACAACGACAACGTACGCTGGGTCTATCTGGATATCGGCAAGTTCGGTGGACTGGCGGAGACGATGGATGAGGCGATCCGCTATCCGCTGGTGACCCGCCACGACGGCAGCGAGACCGCGCCGTGCGTGCTTGCAGGCCCGACCTGCGATTCGGCTGACGTGCTTTACGAGAAGACGCCCTACCCGCTCCCGGTCTCGCTTACGATCGGCGACGAGGTTCTGATCGAAGGCACAGGCGCCTATACGACGACCTACGCTTCGGTGGCCTTCAACGGCTTCGAGCCGCTCCGATCCTACGTGATCTGACAAGCGGAGTTTTTCGGATCAGTCTGCGCGGATCTCGTTATCCACGCAGACTGCTGAAACCGTCTTTCGTGAAGGATTGGGGCAATGTCCCAGCACGCAGTCCAGACAACCCTCGAGCGTGAACTCCTGCCCATAGGGCCGGAGGGGAACACCGCGCTCACCGTTGCGCCCGAAGCGCCTACCGACATTCCTGCCCGCGAAGCGCTGCTCGACCGCGCCATGGGCGCCAAACGCCTGCGCAAGTCATCGGAGAAGCTGCGCCGCGGCCGGCTGCCGGCGGAAGGCCTGGCGTTCGTCGCCCGCAGCGCCGAGGGCGCGCTCGTCGGCACCGTCCGCCTCTGGAATATACGTCTCGGCCACGGTGGAGCGCCCGCCCTGCTGCTTGGACCGCTTGCCGTTGAACCGGCACTTAAGGGCATCGGCATCGGCAAGGCGCTCATGCAGCACGCGATTTCCGAGGCCAAGCGCCTTGGCCATACAGCCATCCTGCTTGTGGGAGATGCGCCATATTACGCGCGCTTCGGTTTCTCGGCGCAGAAGACGGACCAGCTCGCCATGCCTGGCCCCTTCGAGAAGGAGCGCTTCCTGGCGCTGGAGCTTGTCGACGGCGCGCTCGACGGAGCCCGAGGAAAGCTGGAACCGGCGGGACGGAAAGTCTCCTCGTCACCGACGGCTACTTGCGCCTCTGACTGCGCGCCCTGAGCCAGAAGACCAGGAAGAACGCCCCCACAAAGGCCGCCGCGACCACGCCCGCCGCGGCGGTCGACATGCCGCCCACCCAGAGCATGATACGCGGCATCAGGAAGCCGACGATGCCGAAGCCCAGTAGAATCAGGGCAGCGGCGATGATGGGTCCGCGGTTCTCGTTCATGGCCGCCCGCGCGCGGCCATAATCGCTCCGCCATTCTGTCCAGCCACCTGCCTAAGCTTTCTCACCGCGCACTCTTTCCCTGAATACCTCGAGCCGTTCCAGCTGCTGCCCGTTGCTATCGAAATTTTCCGGTGCAAGCCAGAGTTCCAAGGCGCGACGGATTGACGGCCACTCATGATCAAGCATTGCGAACCATGCAGTGTCGCGGTTCTCGCCCTTTACCACCATATGCTGGCGGAAGATTCCCTCGAAACGGAAGCCGAAGCGAAGCGCCGCGCGCTTGGAGGGCTCGTTGCGATCGTTGCACTTCCACTCGAAGCGGCGATAGCCAAGATCATCGAAGATATACCGGGCGAAGAGAAGGAAGGCTTCCGTGGCAAGTCTCGTCCGCGCCACCCGCGGCCCCCAGTAGATATTGCCGATCTCGGCGACACCGTTTGCCGCGTCGATCCGCATCAAGGCCTGCCGGCCGCCGATGTCGCCCGTGACGGCGTCGATCAACACGAAGAAGAGCGGGTCGTCGCTGGCCCCCGCTTTCCCAAGCCATGGCTGGAACGCTTCCCTGCTCTCCGGCGGATAGTCGCCGAGCCAACGGAAGCGCTCTGTCGCATTGGTAACGCTTGAGGCGGCGAAGAGCCCGTCCCCATGCACCGCCGGATCGAGCGGCTCCAACCGTACGTAACGCCCTTCAAGCGGCGCGCGGACAGGCTTGGGCCGGGCAGTCCAGTTCTCAAGATCGTTCAAGGTCGCCCTCTCGATTGACGTTTTTCGCACAAAGCCTCACAAAAGCGCCCGCAAAGCAACAGAACCAGACGGAAACGCCCAATGCTCCAGACCGTACCCGCCTTCGACCGAATAGGCGAGGAGAACGCCTTTGCCG
>Ga0164243_10007284_pt1 | contig 16537 bp, 13 predicted proteins | sample OricompcompostOP_FD_108781 | JGI IMG/M metagenome (GOLD analysis project Ga0164243, IMG submission 108781) | Organic Plus compost microbial communities from Emeryville, California, USA - Original compost - Organic plus compost (OP) | ecosystem: Engineered > Solid waste > Mixed feedstock >... | reverse complement strand
CCCAGGGTTACCCTGCTTGCCCGGCGCAAAAAGTTTATAGAAGAAAAAGTGACCGATCAGCTGGAACAACGGTTTATACTAAGCGAATTTTATTTTATTCACCGGGATGATACCTGGTATGTGGTGAGAGGATTCAAAAGCCTGTTACAGATCTTACATGAACATGCCAGGGAAATCAGGCAATACCTGAAGAAAAACAAAATGCGGTACCGCAAGCACCGCGAAGCTGTCATAATCATGGCCGTGCAACATTTTGAAGCGTTAAAGCAATAACATGAGCAAACTGGTTTATAGCATTGTTTTTTCCTGCATGGCTTCTCTTGCCTGCCTGTGCGCGCACGGCCAGGATAACCGGAAAACCATCACGGCTGTTTTTGAAAATGCAGACATCACCACGTTTGTCAGCGAACTGGAACGGCAAACGGGTTATTACTTTTATTATGATCCCGCCCAACTGGACAGTATCCGGTTTAACCTGCGCATCACTGACCAGTCATTAGAAGCTGCACTGGAACAGGCCTTGCAGCATGCAGACCTTCGTTTTTCCATTGACGCTATACAAAAACAGGTATTCATTACAAAAGGCGCCATCATACAAACCGAATTGCCCGCAGGATTTTTTGACAAAGCAGCAAAAGACAGCACAGCCGCCACGCCGCTTCCTGATTTTGGCGATAAAAAGAAAACCCGTCCCGACGCTTCCATTGAAAACAAACTGTTTGAGATCGGCATTAAAGGCGCAAGCGCTCCCCCCGGCGATATTACGGTGGCAGGTTATGTGCGCAATGCCAAAACGGGAGAGCCGGTAGTGGGCGCTTCCATTGTGCAGCAAAACACCTCCAACAGCACGTCCACGGACCAGTACGGATTCTATTCACTGGTGCTGCCACGCGGCAGGCATACACTGCTGGTCCAGGGCATCGGCATGACGGATACCCGGCGACAGGTGCTGGTATACTCCAGCGGAAAACTGGATATTGATATGACGGAGCGCGTGATCTCCCTGCGTGAAGTAATCGTATCAGCGCAAAAACGCGCTAACGTACGGAATGTGCAGATGGGTACCGAAAGGCTCAACCTGCGCACCATTAAACAGGTGCCCACGGTATTTGGCGAAGCCGATGTGCTGAAAGCGGTGCTTACCCTGCCTGGTGTGAAAACAGTGGGCGAAGCCAGCACAGGATTCAATGTACGCGGTGGATCGGCAGACCAGAACCTGATCCTGTTCAACGACCTCACCATTTATAATCCCACCCATTTCTTTGGTTTCTTCTCGGCTTTTAATCCCGATGTGGTAAAGGAAGTGGAACTCTATAAAAGCAGTATTCCTTCCAAATACGGAGGCCGGCTGTCATCGGTGCTGGAAATTTCTGCGCGCGAGGGCAATAAAAAGAATTTTCACGGCACCGCAGGTATTGGCTTACTCACCAGCCGCGTTAACCTTGAAGGGCCGCTCAAAAAAGATAAATCTTCTTTTGTTCTGGGCGGCCGCACTACCTATGCACGCTGGCTGCTCAACCTGCTGCCCGATGAATATGAGCATACCCGTGCTTCTTTTTATGATGTGAACCTGCTCATCAGCCACCAGTTGAACAATAAAAGCACGCTGTACCTCACGGGGTATATAAGCGGAGACAGGTTTAACCTGAACAGCGATACTTTCTATGGTTACAATAACCGCAATGCCGCTTTGAAATGGAAACGCATTTTCAGCAATAAACTTACCGGCGTGATTACGGCTGGCTATGACCGTTATGATTATACAATCAGCAGCGACAAGAATAAGGTGAATGCCTACGAGCTGAGCTTCGATATCAGCCAGGCGCACTTCAAAGCCGATTTCACCCATTATGCCAGCTCGGTACATACCATGGATTTTGGCGTGAACACCATGCGGTACAAGCTCAACCCGGGCAGGTACGGGCCCTCGGCAGAGGAATCGCTGATCGTACAAGATGTGGTGCAGGCGGAGCAGGCACAGGAAAGCGCCATATATGTATCCGACCGGTGGACCGTAAACAATAATCTTTCCCTCCATGCCGGCATCCGCTATTCCCTGTATCAGTACCTGGGCCCGAAGCAGGTAAATTATTACCCTTCCGGACAGCCGAAAACAGAAGACAATATCATTGAGCAAAAAGCCTTCAACAGCGGAAAGATCATCAAAACCTACCACGGTCCCGAATTCCGTTTTTCTGCCCGCTACCTCATTACAGGCGATCTCTCATTAAAAGCCGGCTTCAACTCGCTGCGACAATACATTCATGTACTGAGCAACACCACCGCTATTTCGCCGACAGACATCTGGAAGCTGAGCGATCCGAATATCCGTCCGCAGTTTGGTTACCAGGTGTCCCTTGGACTGTACAAGAACTGGCGCAACAATACCATTGAAACCTCGCTCGAAGTTTATGCCAAACGAATTCGTGATTACCTCGATTACAAGAGCGGCGCTGTGCTGGTGATGAACCATCACATAGAAACGGATGTGATAAACACAAAAGGCAAAGCGTACGGACTGGAGTTCATGGTAAAAAAACAGAACGGTAAACTCAACGGCTGGCTGAGCTATACGTATTCCCGGATATTGCTGCAAATGAATGACCCTGCTTCCGGAGAAGTGATCAACCGCGGTGAGTATTATCCCGCCAGTTACGACAAGCCACACGATGTAACACTGGCAGGTAATTACCGCTTCTCGCACCGGTTCAGCATTTCTTTGAACGGCACCTACAGTACCGGCCGGCCCATTACCGTTCCGGTGGGCAGGTATTACTACGGCGGTTCCGTGCGGGCGCTGTATTCGGACCGCAATGCATTCCGTATCCCCGATTATTTCAGGATAGATTTTGCTATGAACATCGAAGGCAACCATAAGGTGCATCAGAAAACGCACAACAGCTGGACGCTCGGGTTGTACAACCTGTTGGGAAGAAAAAATCCCTACTCGGTTTATTTCGTCTCAGAGGGAGGTGTAGTGAATGGTTACAAGCTATCCATATTCGGCAACATTATACCGTTTATCAACTATAATATCAGATTTTAAACTACAACAGTGAGAAAGATATTCATCGGCATAGTACTGTGGGCAGCAACGGCGGCGTGCAAGGAAAAATACGATTTACCGTATACCGGGCCGGCCGCTGGCTACCTGGTGGTGGATGGCGTGATCAACAGCGGCCAGGGACCCACCAGTTTTCGCATAACCCGCACCGTGGCATTGGTAGACAGCGTGAACATTCGCAATGAAGTGCTTGCCCATGTGGAGGTGGAAGGCGAAGACAATAGTCACCAGGTGCTTTCCGAAACTTCGCCGGGACTGTACAGGGCCGACCAGCTTACCCTGCAGGACGGCGTGAAATACCGCCTGCGCATTCAGACAGATGATGGAAAGGTATACCTGAGTGATTACCGCCCTGCCAGAAAAACGCCGGCGATTGACAGTTTGCCCTGGGAAAGAACGGATGATGGACTTACCCTGTTTGTGAATACCCACGATCCGCAAAACAATACCCATTATTACCGGTGGGAGTTTGAAGAAACCTGGGAATTTCACTCCAGCTTCTGGTCGCTGATCCGGTATGAATATGATGGTCCTGACAGGGTAATTGATGTTGATCCGCGACCTGCCAGTGAAGCCGAAAAAATGTACAAGTGCTGGCAATCTTCCAGATCAACGGCTATTCTCATTGGTTCCTCAACAAAGCTTAGCCGGGATACCATTCATCTGCCTTTCCATTTTATTGAACGGCCTTCGTGGAAACTGAGTGTGCTCTACAGCATACTCGTACGGCAATACGCCATCAGCAGGGAAGGATATGAATTTCTCCAGCGCATGAAAAAGAATACCGAACAGGTAGGCACCCTGTTTGATGCCCAGCCATCGGAACTGGTGGGCAATATCCGGTGCGAATCAGACCCTTCGGAACCGGTGATTGGTTTTGTAGAAGTGACCGAAGCAAAAGAAAAAAGAATTTTTATCCGCAATGCCGAAGTAGCGCCCTGGGTTTACAGCACGGGTTGCCAGCAATTGAATGTGCCCAATGACCCGGACAGTCTTACAGAATGGCGAGCCATGATGCCAACAGATGTGTCGGAACTGAGCATGCGTGGTGACACGCTCCGGATTTTCATTGCCGCTCCGGTATGCGTTGACTGCACGATGCGCGGCACCAACACAAAGCCTGATTTCTGGCCCTAAAAGCGAATGCAATCATGAAGCGAAAGCTAAAGCGTACTATCGTAATAATGAAAAAAGAATGGTCCCTCTCCTGCCTGCTGCTGCTATGCGGACATCTATCAATGGCGCAGACGAGCCAGGAAACTATACGCAGCCGTTTTGCCGGCTATGCAGCAAAAGCGTTGCAGGAAAAATTATACGTACACACCGACAAAGAATTTTATCTGGCCGGGGAAATCATCTGGTTCAAACTGTACAATGTAGACGGCACCCATCACCGGCCGGTTGATCTCAGCAAAGTGGCTTATGTGGAATTGCTCGACAAAGACAACAAGCCGGCCATGCAGGGAAAAATTGCATTAACCAACGGCCAGGGCGATGGTTCCTTCTTTTTACCCGGTTCCATTCCCACCGGCAACTACCTGCTGCGCGCTTATACCAACTGGATGAAAAATACCGGGTCGGATTACTTTTTTCATAAGCCCGTTCAAATCGTCAACACGTTCAGGGCCAGCCAGCCTTCCGTGCGCGACACCATACAACGCTACGATGTACAGTTTCTCCCGGAGGGTGGCCACCTGGTAAAAGGCATCGAAAGCAAGGTGGCATTCCATGTAACCAACCAGTATGGAAAAGGCCAGTCCTTCAGCGGCGTATTGCTGAACGACAACAACGATACATTGCTGCGCTTTCATCCGCATGCATTGGGTATGGGACATTTTTTGTTTACGCCTGCTACAACCGGCAGTTACCGCGCCCTGATCACCCTGCACAATGGTGAAACCTTGTACCGCAATTTGCCGGCCGTGCAGGAACAGGGATATGTATTACGGGTACAGGATGATGGTTCAGGCAATGTGCAGGCCGTAGTCAGCAGTTCAGTTGCCGGAGACAGGGAAGTGTTTTTATTTGTGCACACGCGGCAGGATATCCGGCTTGCAGAGAAGAAAACGCTGCAGAACGGTACAGCCGTTTTTTCTATCCGTAAAGATCAACTGGGCGAAGGCATTTCGCATTTCACCGTATTTGACCAGCAGGAGCAGCCGGTGTGTGAACGTTTATACTTCAAACAACCCAACCATCTGCTGCAGGTAAAAGCCGGTACGGATTTGTTGCGCTATGGCAACCGGAAACCGGTAACAGTAACCATTCAAAGCAGTGATGGCAATCTGCCGGCCTCAGCCAACTTCTCGTTGTCTGTTTACCGTGTTGACAGCCTGCAGCACCAACAGGAAGGAAATATACTCACCTGGCTTTGGCTCACGTCAGATCTGAAGGGGATGATTGAATCGCCTGCCTGGTATTTTTCTGACAATTCGCCCGGCGTGCGCGAAGCGCTGGACAACCTGATGCTGGTGCACGGGTGGCGGCGGTTCAACTGGAACAGGCTGCTGGTGACAAAAGATATTACGTTTGAATACGCGCCTGAATTCGACGGACACATTATTTCAGGCAGGATTGTGTCCGGCGACAATGCAAAACCCCTCACCGATGTAAGATCATTTCTATCAGTTCCCGGGCATCCCGTACAGTTTTATTCAACAGCCAGCGATGCGGACGGCATCGTGCGATTTGATGTGCGGAACTATTTCGGAAGGAATGATGTTGTGTTGCAGGCCGATGTGAGAAATCTTTTAAACTACCGTATTGAAAGTCTGAACCCTTTCCATGAAAGATATGCTTCCATAACATTGCCGCCGTTGCAACTGTCCAATCACCTGGCGTCGCGGCTGCGGGAACATCATGTGCAAATGCAGGTGCATAACACCTATGATGCAGAAAAGATCAGCCGGTTTACGGTACCTGAAGTAGATACACTTGCTTTTTACGGTATTCCTTCCAGGAAATACTGGCTGGATGATTATGTTCGCTTCACCACCATGGAAGAGGTATTACGCGAATATGTACCAGAAGTGGCGGTACGCCGTTATGGAGGTCAGCTGCACCTGTGGGTGTTCCATCCTGATCAGGATGCCTTTTTCAACAACGACCCGCTCATTCTGCTCGACGGCGTTCCGGTAACCAACCAGGAGATCATGGCCTATGATCCGTTGAAAGTAAAAAAGCTGGAAGTGGTTACCGAAAAGTATATCAACGGACAGTTTACCTACGATGGCATTGTAAGCTTCAGCACCTATCATGGTGAACTGGAAGATTTCAAGCTCAACCCAAAAGCCGTAAAGCTCGATTACGAAGGATTGCAGCTGAAACGCGAGTTCTATGCACCTGCCTATGAAACAGCAGCACAGGTTGCCAGCCGCCTGCCGGATTTCCGCAATGTATTGTACTGGTCACCGGACATCAAAACAGATGCAAACGGTAATGCACAGCTGACGTTTTACACTTCCGATATCAAAGGGAAATTTATAGCCGTGCTGGAAGGTATGGACGAGCACGGTAAAGCAGGCAGGTGCACTTTCGGTTTTGAAGTGGGCAATGAATAGCGGCACTATATCATGCGGGCTCTTCCAACGTCAGTACATAATAGACTGTTCCCGTTGTACCTGCCGGCTGAACACGCGCAAAGCCGGCGCGGGCAAATGGCTGGCCGTTGTCACCTTCCTTCACTGCTGCCAGCAGGCGCTTTACTTCAGGAAACAAATGGCAGTACCCGGCAAAAAATCTGATCATTGATACCTGTACCGGTACAGCCACTTCGCCCGGCCAGAAAAAGCGGATGAGGTAATCACCTGTTTTATACTCCCACTCTTCATCGACCAGATAGAGTGCATTGTGCACCTCTGCCACACCAACAGGCTCGTTGCTGCGATCGAGTATAAAGGCCTGGCTGAAACTGTTTTTCGCTATGCTCAGATAGGGTTGTTTGTGATTGGCCGCCTCTGCTTCATCCAGGCCATGGGCACAGCGGTTAACAAAAACAAGGTCATCATCCGCAACATAAACGAGCCGCAGATGGCACACTACATCGTCAATCACCCGTGTGTACATGGGTTGATACCGGATGGAAGGATCCACCGGACTACATAACCGTACAGTTAATATATCTGCATGCGCGCGCTTCTTCTGCATCTGGAATAGTATTTCAGTAAAGCAAATGCATGACCACCATGGCAAAAGCTATTTCAGCCCTGGTAATAATTCTGTAAAAGAATCAATGAATCGTAAAAAATAGTAGCATCCCGTGTGGCACGGTTATTAACCCGGAGGGGAGATATATTGTAAATATACTGTATTTGGTAACACAGCTGCACAACCGATGGCAATTTTTTCTAACGTTTAAAAATTTTGATAAAAACGCTTACGTAACACGATGACGTGTAAGTATTTTCAGCACATAGCGTAAGTATCAGAGCGCTGTTCCATCAGTATGCGGCGCTTCTTATTCGCCATTAACTTTGATGTATGAACAACAACAAAGCAATACTTCCCGCAGTGGCGGCAGTTATTTTCAATGAACAGGGTGAAGTGTTATTGCAGCGAAGAAAAGATGTGGGCCAGTGGTGCATTATCTCCGGCCACGTTGAATTTGGCGAAACGATTACTGAAGCCATCCTGCGCGAAATACGGGAAGAAACCGGCATGCCTGCCGGCATTGTACGTTTTATTGGATTGTATTCTTCTCCTCCTTCTCAAACCTATCATTACAGTGAAAGAACGGTGCAATATGTAACAGCGTATTTTGAAGCGTCATTGTCCGGCAGTCCGGACCCGCACCTGTTCAACGATGAAACGATCGAGCTGCGTTATTTCGCTCCGTCAAAAATACCCAATGACCTTGCCCAGCTGAATCCGCACTGGCTGGAAGATGCACTCAATAAAACGGGAGCGCCTTATATACGGTAAACCATCCGGCATTAAATACGAAAGGGCTGCGCGAAAACAGCCCTTTGAAATGCCTGGTGGCATTTTATCTGATGACACTGAAACTTAACAGAATTGAAAATTGCTTTGCCGACGGAAACGATCAACAATTGTACCACGTTGCAGTAACAAGGGCATGTGACGGTTGTGAGGCACATTGCTGCATAAAATTATGCGATGATTCAAATAGTCACAACAGTTTATACCAGTTACAGCACACGTGTTTTTAAAAAATACACAAAAATGAGTACTCATGCATAAGCAGTTTCCACTGCGAAAAAAAATCTTTGCAATGAACCTGCAAGCGATGTGAAAGAATTTTGACATTTATCAAACGCGAATAAACGCGCATGTGCCATGCAATTTGCATGAAGTATTTAATTCATTAAAGTAAGAAGTAATAGTGGTTCGTAACGCAACAGCATATGCTAATTCGATTTAATTAATGAATGATACAATTCCTTAATCTCATTCGTCTGTACGCATGGTCTATTCACGTATAAGTTTGCGCACTATTCTCACCTTGTCCGTTTCGAAAGTGCAATAGTAAACACCGGATGGAAGGGTTTGTGTATTATTGAAAGGAATGAAGTGGGTGCCGGTTCCATAACGACGCGCAGAAACAATGGTGGTGATCAATTGGCCACTGGTGTTAAAGATATTTACCGTTACCGGCGCCGGCGATTGCAGCGTGAATCTTACACCCGTTGCGTTGGCAGCAGGATTGGGATAGAGGACCACATCAAATGCTGCTTCTTCATCACGTGTTGGGATCTCCCTGTCGCGGACAGGCAGCGGCACGAAATTCTCCGACAAAAACACCGGCGTTCCCGTTAAGGGAATATTGGCTGCAGGGATGGTAGTGGTAACACCGGTTACAGAAAAATTCCATTCCCGGCGACTCAGCAACGGCGATACGTTCATGTCAGGCGGGAAAGAGTATACTGCAGCAGTTGTTTCAGAAAGATCGGTGGTTGTTTTGGCCCATAGTACATACACAGTGCTGCCAATGCTGTCTGTAAAAGCAGCGCCGCCGATATTGGCAGGCAGGTTCATGGCCATGGTACGGGCCTCGTTATAGTGGTAGTACATCAACAGGTCTGATGTGGTTTTAAAACCAATGCCGGCATTGGTGTACTGCTGATTGTAGGCGCCGCCGTTGGCATGGGGGCCTATGCCGGTAAGGTTCTGGTACAGTCCCATTACCTGGAACCAGTTATCGGCAGTTGCTACCGGTCGGTCATCACCCAGCATAAAAATATAGTACTGGCGTATATCGTTGCGCTGACTTTCCACCAGCGCCTTGATCACATAATTGCGCTGCGCCTCATCAGAGCCGATCAGGTCGTTGATGGATTTTTTGGGAATATTGTTTTCGGTACAAATAAACACTTTCTTCGGGTATACTATTCCGTCATAACCGTATGATTCCAGCACCTGGCTGAACTGCTGCTTCAATTTTACGTATTCATTTACGGCTGCGTCGGAATGGCGGTGGAATACAAATCCGTTGATGGCATTGTCCCAGGTGGCCAGGTTGAACATAGGGTAACTGTGAAAGCTGAGCACATCAAAATAAGCGCCACCGTGCAGCGGATAAGCTGCGGTAACAGAGCCGTCAGCCGGGTTATCGGTATGGCGTAAAATGGCATCGAGGAATCCGGGATAGCCGAGACCGCCGGTGGCTACCAGAGCGGTGGGATCAACTGTTTTAATAACGTCGTAGGCTATGCGCAACATGCGGATGTAGTAAAAGACCGGCGCCTTCATGTTCAGGAGATCGCATGGAGCAGGGTCATTGTCGAACCAGTTGCCGGTCTCTCCCGGCCCTTTCCATGCATTGCCGCCCACATCGTAATCCGGTTCATTCATGATTTCCCAGAACTTCACCTGGTCCTTATACCGGCTCACTGTTTTGTACAGGTACAATGCAAAGTAATTATTGTCATTTACCGGTGTGCCGTTGGCGCCGCCATCCCATATTGGTTCATACAGGTTGGCAAACAGCATGGATTGATCAGCACAACCGCCATAGGTATTGTTGTCGCGGTGCGCTGCAGACGGCCAGCCAAGCATCACGGTATTATCGCGAATGCCCAATGTTCCGTAGTGGGCAAATTCACTCAAACGGATATCATATCCCCACGATTCCAGGAACTCTTCCGGCAGTGATGGCCTGAGTGTTTTTGCTCCCACGCCCCGTACCCCTCGCGAATTGTTGCCGGCCGCTATATCGGCCAGGCTTTTATCATCCCAGGAGTTGCCATACCATCCCATATTGGTACCATACAGGAAGTGTCCTTCATACGAAGGCGCATGCGCAAAATCGTTGGCCGTATAATTTACCTGGGAAAATGTATAGGAAGAGATGCAGAGCAGGAATCCGATGGATATTGTGTAGTGTTGTTTCATAAGTAACGAAGGCGGATTAGCACAGGATGATGGGCACCAAGCAGCAACAATTACTTTGCCAAAAGCGGATCACCGTTATACTTCAACGGGAAAAACTTTGTCATGAAGAAAATTCTGCCAGGCCGGTTTGATTGGTTCTTCTTTCAGACAGTCTTTGTATGCAGGGCTGCTATTCTTTCTTCACCTGGTATACTAAAAGGAGGAAGGCGCCACAATTTTTCCCTGGAAAAGACACATTCTTTTAGCTGCTCTTTATACCTTCTTCCTTCATCCAGTGGTATACCCGCGGAAAGGCAATGCGGAACCATACGGTAAAATGTTCGGGGTGAGATTCAAGCCTTTCCCGGATCACTTCCATGTTTTTATACCGGTAGTCCTGCACTTCATTTTTATCGGGTGTAACAGGTCCATCGTAGTAACCGGCAAATACATGGTCAAATTCATATTCGATCAGTCCGTTGTCCAGTTCGGAGCGGTAGGTAAACTGAAAGACCTTTTTGAGCGGAACGGTAAAACCCATTTCTTCCTGCAGGCGCCGCATGGCTGCATCAGTTGTTTCTTCGCCCGGTTGCGGGTGGCTGCAACAGGCGTTGGTCCATAGGCCGCCGCTATGGTATTTGGTATAGGCCCGCTGTTGCAACAGCATTTGGCCTTTACTATTGAATATAAAAACGCTGAATGCGCGATGCAACACGCCCCGGAGGTGCGCCTGCATTTTTTCCATCGTGCCAATCGCTTCATCTTGTTCGTTAACCAGAATTACTTCCCGCTCTGTAGTCATGCGACAAATTTCTGGTTTTTAAAGCACAAAGCAGCAAAGAGGCGAAGAGGAGCAAAGAAGAGGTGCAGTGTTCACAAAGCCCTATAGACACAAAAAGGCACAAAGAACTTTTTCAACAAAATCCTTTGTGCCTTATTTGTGTCTTTACGACCTACTGTTTAATAACGCTGAATCTGCGTTTTCAGCAATTTCCGGGCGAAATGTATGCGGCTCTTGATCGTTCCCAAAGGTTCGCCAAGCATCTCTGCTATTTCGTGGTACTTGAATCCATCAAAGTACAGCAGGAACGGGTTCTTGAATATCTCAGGCAAATTATGGATGGCTTGCTGAATATCTTTTAACCGCAGGTTCACCTCGGCAGCGTTGGCTACCACCGCCTGGTTCTGATTCAGCAAAAAGTCATTCGGCGTACTATCGAAAATAGTATTCTGTTTAACTTTTCGCCTGTAATTGTTAATAAAGATATTCCGCATTATAGTGTACAACCATGCCTTGATATTGGTGCCCACATTGTATTTGTCCCTGTTAGCCAATGCCCTGTACAAGGTTTCCTGGAACAAGTCCTTCGCAGCTTCTGTATCTCTCGTCAGCGTAATAGCAAACGGCTTCAGAAACTCCGCATTATTCACCAGCATTTGATTGAACTCTACCGTTAACATACTTCACTTGTTTAAATAATAACACTGCAAATTTAAACACAGATTGGCATATGGGAAAATATAAGTTTCTTAAAGAATACACAATAAAAATCACACCACCGGCCGGAAGCGGGTAAGGAGCTTATAGTGCCCAATCTGCTACCGTGTTCATGAACAGGTTGACGGGGGTGGGACAATTATATTGTAACAGGCCCCCTACGGGACCCTTATTAAAATGTTAAATCAGCAGCGCACTCACAGGCCTGCGATGAATTCCATTACTTCTCCAAGGGATTTTTTGAGATGAATGTGTGGGGGAAGCTTCTTAACGGAACATTTGGCCATCTGACCGGAAACGATAAAAGGAGTGTCGCGCAGGGTTTCGTGGGCCTGCTGGAGGAACTTTTCGAAGTTAAAATTGCCGGCAATACAGGTGAGATGGGTGTATACATAATCCGGCTTCTTGGTTTCCACGATGTAGTCCAGGTCGGTAAGGGGCACATTGGCGCCCAGGTAAACCACCTGTACGCCCTTGCTTTTCAGGAGGTAATAGGCATACAGCAAGCCCAGCTCATGGTGCTCGCCCTCAGGCAGAAAGAGCACAACTTTCCGGTCGCTGGTGAGGTGGGTGACCACACTTTCGATGCCTACAATGAGTTTCTGGCGGATGATATTGGTAACCAGGTGTTCCTGGGCCGGATGAATATTATTGGTGAGCCAGAGAATGCCGATCTTGTCCAGAAAAGGAAAAACCAGGTAACTGATGGCCTTGTCAATACCTTTTGCCGCAATAAACTGATCGAGCAGTCCTTCAAACTGCTCCATGTCGAGGTCTACCATGTACTGCAGCATCTCGTTGATCAGTCTTTCCTGCTGAGCCTCTGCCTGGTTAAGGGAAATGATCTTCTGGTGAATTTCCTGCTCCGTCATCTTGTCTATGTGCGAGATCTTGAAGCCGTATTTATTGAGCAGGGCGATGTTCAGTACTTTCTTTAGTTCCTCATTGGTATAATACCGGATATTGGTATCGGTACGTTTCGGACGCAGGAAAGAATATCGTTGTTCCCATATCCGGATGGTATGCGCTTTTATCCCCGACAAATTCTCCAAATCCTTAATCGTAAAAGCATTCATGATGTTATTACAAGCACCTTCATCAAATTGTTTAAAAACGCGCATGGGCGGCATTCTTGACGTAAACGAACGCGGCAAACAGGCTTCCATGAATAAGCATCGCTTAAACATTACAGATGCCTGTCAATATCATGGCTTTCCCGCAGTCCAATACCTGCAGGGAGCATTATTTATTCATGCGCTTCACTGGTTCGCACTATTTGCAGCATTTATCTGCGGATTCAATAGTTTGCCTGAGTCAAGCAGTGTTTTGACGGGTGTCATAAGCGCGCCGGCGGTCTGTAATACCCTGAGGTGCCGTTCATGATGCAGGTCGGTGCCCAGCAGGTCAACCCAGCCATTGCGAATGAACCAGCGCGCCAGTTCCACCGGGCCTTTTCCATAATACCCTGCCAGTGACAGCAGGTTCACCTGGAAAAGACATCCGGCGCTTTTCAGTTCTGCAAAATTTTCCTTTTGCTGCAGGAAATACGTGTATCGCTCCGGGTGCGCCAGCACCGGCTGATACCCTTTTATCTGAAGGTTAAAGATCTTCTCTTTATAATTCAAAGGAGGCGTAACGAAGGAGAATTCCACCAGAACCCAGTTATCCCTGATCGTTAGCAAGGGCTCGTTTCTTTCCAGCAGCTGATCAAAATAATCATCCAGGTAATATTCTGCCGCAGCCCGTGGCAGCATGTGCCGCTGGGGTGCAGGCAGTGCGGCGTTTACCTGTGCAAATGCATTGCCGATGGTGCGGGCGTCATTGCGGTACAGGTCCCACATGATATGGGGCGTAGTAATGCATTGCCGGTAGCCCAGTTCCTGCAGTCCGCTGATCAGTTTCAGCGACGTATCAGTATCTGATGCGCCATCGTCTATTCCGGGAAGCAGGTGCGAGTGCATGTCTGTACCCACCCCACTCAAATCAACTTTTTCGGTCCGCTTCTTTTTTTTAAATATTGATAACATGCCGGCAATCTCACGTTGTTTGGAACAGTAAAGCTACACAACGGATGAGTAGCGTTGCGAGAATTCGCGGTAAACTTTTTCAATGCCTTCCCGCAAGCCGATCCTGGCTTTCCAGCCCAGGGAATGTAACCGTTGTACATCCATCAGTTTGCGGGGTGTGCCATCGGGTTTAGACAAATCGTGTTCCAGTTTTCCGGTGTAGCCCACAATGTCCTTAATCAGCAGGGCAAGGTCTTTAATAGGTATGTCTTCGCCTGTGCCGATGTTTATAAAGCCCGGCTCGTTGTATTGCTGCATCAGAAAATAGCAGGCGTCTGCCAGATCGTCGGCATGCAGGAACTCCCGGCGCGGGGAACCCGATCCCCAGATCACCACGGAAGGGGCATTATTTACCTTGGCCTCATGAAATTTCCGGATCAATGCCGGCAATACATGAGAAGAATGCAGGTCATAATTATCATTGGGTCCATAGAGGTTGGTGGGCATTACTGAAATAAAATTGCAACCGTACTGGTGCCGGTAAGCATCGCACATTTTAATGCCGGCAATTTTTGCAATGGCGTAAGGCTCATTGGTAGGTTCCAGTTCACCGGTAAGCAGGTATTCTTCTTTCAGCGGCTGCGGCGCCAGTTTGGGATAGATGCACGATGACCCGAGGAACATCAGTTTTTTCACGCCCTGCAAATAAGAAGCATGAATTACATTGTTCTGGATCATCAGGTTGTCGTACAGAAATTCTGCGCGGTAGGTGTTATTGGCCAATATCCCTCCTACTTTGGCGGCAGCTACAAATACATATTCCGGACGCTCTTCTTCAAAAAATGTATGTACGGCCTGCTGGTTGCGCAGGTCCAGTTCAGCAGAAGTACGCATCACCAGGTTGTGATGTCCCTGTTCCTGCAGTTTGCGCACAATGGCTGATCCTACCATACCGCGATGACCGGCTACGTATATTTTACTGTCTTTGTTCATAGATACATCAAGTTAACGCTATTACTTACCTGCTTTTATTCAAACTGATTTCTTACATAATACCCGTTATCCTGCAGCAGTTTATCTTTTTTAAACAGTTCCACATCATTTTCCACCATTTCTTTCACCAGGGCAGGAAGATTGTATTTGGGTTTCCATCCCAGCTGGCGTTGAGCTTTGGAAGGATCGCCTATGAGCAGATCCACTTCTGTGGGACGGTAATATCTTGGGTCAACCAATACTACTTCTTTGCCTTTGGGCAGTTGGTATTCGGGATTGTTGCAGGCTGCTACTACTGCTACTTCTTTTTCATCCTTGCCTTTGAACTCCAGTTCAATACCTACTTCTGCAAAAGCCATGCGCACAAAGTCGCGTACGGAAGTGGTTATACCGGTGGCAATCACATAGTCTTCAGGCGTGGGTTGTTGCAGTATGAGCCACATGGCCTCTACATAATCTTTCGCATGACCCCAGTCGCGTTTGGCATTGAGGTTGCCCAGATAGATCTTGTCCTGCAGTCCGAGGGCAATGCGCGCCACACCCCGTGTGATCTTACGCGTTACAAAGGTTTCACCGCGTAATGGCGATTCGTGGTTGAAGAGAATGCCGTTCACTGCATACATGTTGTACGCTTCGCGGTAGTTCACCGTTATCCAGTATGCATACAATTTGGCAACCGCATAGGGCGAACGCGGATAGAAAGGCGTTTTTTCCGATTGCGGCACCTCCTGCACCAGGCCATACAGTTCGGACGTACTGGCCTGGTATACTTTTGTTTTCTGCGTCATGCCCAGCAAACGAACGGCTTCCAGTATGCGCAAAGTACCAATACCATCGGCATTGGCTGTGTATTCGGGCGTTTCAAAACTTACGTGCACATGGCTCATGGCCGCCAGGTTGTAAATTTCATCGGGTTGTACTTCCTGGATAATGCGGATGAGGTTGGTGCTATCGGTCAGATCGCCATAATGCAATTTAAAGTGTACATCTTTTTCGTGCGGGTCGCGGTACAGGTGATCGATGCGTTCGGTGTTAAACAATGAACTTCTTCTTTTGATACCGTGCACTTCGTAGCCTTTGCGCAAGAGCAGGTCGCTGAGATAAGCGCCGTCCTGGCCGGTAACCCCTGTAACCAATGCAACTTTTGACATATTTTTTCCTTATTTGAATTATCTGTTTATAAACTGAACCACTTTTCGCAACGGCTTCAGATACCGGGTAAAGAAGTAAGGTTTTAAACCGTTCAACTTCCATGCCTGATAATCTTCCCTGTTGGCCCGCAGGCGGTTGCGCAGTGAGGCATTGCTCATGCCCCCGTCGCGCATTTTAACGAGAATTTCCGGGATGTACGCCACACGGGCATCGAATTTCACCAGCATGCGCAGCATCAGCTCGTAATCCGCAGCAGAGCGCAGGCTGGTATTGAACAGGCCGGCAGTATCGTACAAACGCCGGCGCACAAAAAATGTTGGATGCGGCGGCATCCAGCCATAATGAAAATGTTTCTTCTTATAACTGCCGGCTTTCCAGGTGCGGGTAACCACCTGCGTATTCTCCTGTTTTACGTATTGCAGGTCGCCGTACACTGCATCCAGTTCCGGATCAGCAAAGGCCGCTGCTACTTTCGACAGCACCTGCGGACCGGTG
>Ga0164243_10007283_pt1 | contig 16538 bp, 6 predicted proteins | sample OricompcompostOP_FD_108781 | JGI IMG/M metagenome (GOLD analysis project Ga0164243, IMG submission 108781) | Organic Plus compost microbial communities from Emeryville, California, USA - Original compost - Organic plus compost (OP) | ecosystem: Engineered > Solid waste > Mixed feedstock >... | reverse complement strand
TGGAGCCCGCCCACCGTCATGCGGAGGGCGTGGTCGATCTCGCCGGAGGCGGTCTCGTCGTAGCGGATCAGGCCCGGCAGGATCGGCAGGCCCGCCGCGTCGGCCGAGGACAGGCCGTCCGGGCGCCCCTCGTTGGTCGTCGTGTCCCAGACGGCCACCGCGTCGGCCGACCAGACCCCCGTCGCCGCGTCGCGGACGGCGTGGAAGAGCTCGTAGAGCATGCCCGAGTCACGGTTGTAGATGATGGCGTGCCGGTCCGAGACAGTGGTCATCGGCGTGGTGTTGTCGATGATGTGCTCGACCGGGGTGTCGGGCGGGATCGGGATCGTGATGTGGTTCGGGTCGCCCGGGTCGAGGTCGCTCGTCTTGTACGGGTTCCTGACGGTGACCTTCACCATCGGCTGGCTGTTGTCGATAACGATGTACGGGATCCCCCACGGCGAGCCGCTCCCAACCGGGTAGTCGACCCCCCAGTCGGTCATGAGGCCCTTGTTGACCCCGCGCCGGGCGACCATGTCAGCCGACTGGGGGAGGACCGGGGCCTTGGAGACGTCCTGGTTCCAGTCGTTGTCCGGCGGGAACAGCTGGAGGTCGCCGAGGTCCGCATTCGGGCCGAGCTTCACCTTGGCCGTGTACGGCACGCCCGACGGGTTGGCCAGGCCGGCGGCGTTGCGGGCCAGGACCGTCCGCTCCCCGATCTTCGTGGGCATGTAGGTGAAGTCGGCCAGGGTGGCCGAGGCCGTGAGGTCGATCACCGACGAGCTGAACGTGCCGTCCCCGTTCGAGGTCGACAGCGTGACGCGCGCCGCGCCGGCCAGCGCCCCGGGGCCGAGGATCAGGTTAAACTTATCCGAGTGCGTGTCGATGTCTCCGGTCCTGTCGCTCGGCGGCTGCAGGACGTACGACGTGGCCACCTGGCCGGGGGCCGACGCCGCCACGTCGACCTTGAACGTGGCCGTCCCCGACTGGCCCCTCGCGTCGGTGACCCGGACGACCGGCCTGTAGGTCCCCGCCGTGGTGTACAGGTGCGGCACCAGCGGGAGCACCCCGGTCGTCGACTGCGAGAAGACCGTGTGGGCCGACCCGTCGCCCCAGTCCACGTCCACCGTCCACGGGCCGAGCTTGGCCTTGTCCGCGTAGAACTCCGAGAACGAGCCGATGCTGAACGTCGTGAGCCGGCCCGCCCAGTCGAACTGGCCGGCCGCCGGGGTCACGACCGGGGGCACGGGGACCGGGTTGATCACCAGGCCGTTGATCACCACGTCGTTGACCGTCGCCCGCACGTCGACCGTCAGCTGCCCCCCGGTGACCGTCACCTCGTAGGTCCGCTGGGTGTACTGGCCCTGCGCCGTCGAGACCGTGTCGACCTGCGAGCCCTCCAGCCAGACCTGCATGCCGGCGTGGGGGAACCCGGCGTCGCCCATCGTCAGCGTCACGACGTAGGGGCCGTCGGGCAGGTCGACGCCGAACACCAGGCGGCTCGGCGACGCGGCCAGGTCGCGGTTCAGGTCGCTGCCGGTCCCCCGATCACGGCTGTACGGGTTAGCCGTCCCCGTCAGCCAGCCGTAGCCCTGCGCGAGGGTGTACCTGGTCGTCTCGTTGACCGCCGTGTAGCCCGACGCGACCGGCGACGCCATCGGCCCGAAGTCGAACTTCGGCCCGGCCACGCCCGGCTGGACGATCGCCTGGATCAGCACGTCGAAGTTCGCCGCGCCCGACATCCCGATCGAGTCGGTCACCGTCACGATCGGCCTGTAGGTCCCCGGCGTGGCGTACGCGTGCGGCACCTGCGGCAGCGAGCCGACCGTCGTCTGGGTGAAGACCGTGTGGGGCGACCCGTCCCCCCAGTCGATGTCCACCGTCCACGGGCCGAGGGGGACCTGCGCCCCGCTCGACTGGGTGAACGAGCCGACGTTGAACGTCGCGGACCGCCCCGCCCAGTCGGACTGGTTCGCCGCCGGGCTGACCTTCGGGGGCTGGAGCGCGGGCCCGACCACCAGGCCGTTAATGACCGCGCCGTTCGCCGCCGCCCGCAGGTCGATCGTGAGCTGGCCCCCCGTCACCACCACCTGGTAGGTCCGCTGCGCGAACTGGCCCGCCGCCGTCGAGACCGTGTCGACCTGCGAGCCCTCCAACCAGACCTGCACGCCGGTGTGGTCGAACCCCGCGTCGCCCATCGTCAGCGTCACGCTGTACGTGGAGTCGGGCAGGTCGACGCCGAACACCAGGCGGGTCGACGACGAGTTCAGGTCGCGGTTCAGGTCGCCGCCGGCCCCCCGGTCCCGGCTGAACGGGTTGGCCGTCCCCGTCAACCAGCCGAAGCCCTGCGCGACGGTGTACTTGGTCGTCTCGTTGACCGGCGTGTAGCCCGACGCCACCGGCGAGGTCGGCGTCCCGAAATCGAACTTCATCGACGTGGACAACCCGGTGACGTTGACGTCGAAGGACGACGTGCCGGACTGCCCGCGGGCGTCGGTCACCGTCACCGTCGGCTTGTAGGCCCCCGCCCTGGCGTACGCGTGCGGCGTCAGCGGCAGCGTACCGGCCGCCTTTTGTGTGAAGGTCGTGTGGGCGGACCCGTCGCCCCAGTCCACGTCCACCGTCCACGGGCCGGTCTGGCTCGAGTTGTACTGGGTGAACGACCCCAGGACGTACGCCGCGGAATAGCCCGCCCACCCGGACTGGGCCGACCCCGACGTCACGACCGGCGCCTTCGGGGTGGGGTTGACCTCCAGCCCGTTGACCGTCACCTCGTTCGCCGCCGCCCGCAGGTCGACCGTGAGCTGGCCCCCCGTCACCGCCACCTGGTAGGTCCGCTGTGCGAACTGGCCCTGCGCCGTCGAGACCGTGTCGACCTGCGAGCCCTCCAGCCAGACCTGCACGCCGGTCCGGGGGTACCCCGCGTCGCCCATCGTTAGCGTCACGTCATACGCCCCGTCGGGCAGGTCGACGCCGAACACCAGGCGGGTCGACGACGCGACCAGGTCGCGGTTCAGGTCGCCGCCGGCCCCCCGGTCCCGGCTGTACGGGTTGGCCGTACCCGCCAGCCAGCCGTACCCGCGGGAGGCGTTGTACGCCGTCGTCTCGGAGACGGTGGCGAACCCCGGCGCGACGGGCGAGCTGGGGGTGCCGAAGTCGAATTTTAAAATGTTTGAGCTTAACAGCGAACGCGTCTCAAGGACTTCGAGGAGGCCCCTGCGGTGTTGTCGCTTCATGGTTGAGGACGCCATCCCACCCTCTCGACATGGAGACCGATCCGGCCCCGCCGCCACGAACAGCGGGGGCCTTCGATGACACCCAGGAGCACTTCCAGAGGGAGGATGTGACCGGGCAAGACGCCGGCGGCCGCAGGCCGCCCACTCTTCGGGATCGCTCGATGAACCGCCGGCGCGATGCCGGCATTCATGGTTGCAGTAATCAATAAACGTCTTCGGTTGATAATCGTCTTCGATTATTCTTCGAGCCGCCGGGCGGCCTGTCGACCCCGAACGTACCCCGGCGGGGCCCGCTCCGAAGGGGCTCGGCCCTACAACCCGACCTTGAGCGTGCGGTCAAAGGCCCGCGGGATGCCGATCGCAAGGCCCCACCCCATCGGAAGGAAATCTCATCAGGCTCATTTGAACCATAGATCAAATTCCACGGAATGCGGCCGCCTTTCTTAAAAGGAATGCCGATCGACGGAGCGTGTCGCACACCACACCTATGCATCAGTGATTTCGTGAAACCGTCCGGGCCTGAGCGGACCGGGGGCGGAAAGGCGACGGGATGTTGCTTGATTGAATCGTAACACAAAAGATCGTTCGGTTTCCAAAATCGAACCGCTCGCTACAAAGAAGTCCGGCCCCCCGAAATCATAGAACCGATTCGACCGCCCGCCGGCGCGGGCCCGGCGTCCCGGGGCGGCGACGCACTCGCCCCCATCTCCCGCGTCGCGGAAGGCGAGGGTTCGAGGCGAAAACGCGACAACAACGCACGGACCCAAACATAGAGTTTTGATCTCTTAACAACTTTTCTATTCAAAAGCCGCGGGCCCGCGCGGCCGGGGCGGCGACCCCCGTCGCCCCGGAGCTACGGCGTGTTTCGCGAAATCAACAAAAATCCCCCCCCGCGCGGCGACTGAAATCGACTGCCGGGCGTCGATTACGTCGAAAACGGGCCCCGGGAAAATCGGGCCGGTTCCGCGGCCCGGGAACCGACATTAACCCCAATCAAACCAAGACTTACAGCATGCATCCAATGCGCCGACCGGCCGACGGCTAGGGTCGCTCTTCGTCACCACCGAACGTTTCGGATCGCGTCGGCACGGAAATCAATGTGAGAATTCGCTTGTGTCCGACTTTGGCGTGTGCCATATTGTTCGACTGCAAAACGGAGAACGCCGACCCGCATCATAATCCGCACGATCCGAACCCGACGCGAGAAGCCGAGCCGGTCGAAGAATGGACCGCACGCCGGGTAACGAAAAGGACCGATGGAGGACCCCCCGCCAACATCGCCCTGAATCATGGGGCCGCACGCCGTTGTGACGGCCCCTGGCGCCTGAACCGTCCGTGTTCCGTTACGGCCAACGGCCGTCGTCTGCGTCCCTTGAGTTTGATTTGGCCGGTTCAGGTCGTTCTCACCCCCGCCGCCCTGGTCCTGGGCGGCGGTATGTGGTTGTTTTACCGTGGAGCTACACTATGATTAAGCTTTCGAAAACGTTCGCCTTCGTTTGCGCCGTCGCGCTACTGGGCGCGGGCCAAGTCAACGCGAGTGTGTTGGTCACCTACGACGTGACGGGCGGTGGGGGCCCGGTGACCGTCCCCGTCCCGATCGACGGGTTCGGGAACTACACCTACACCAACACGGTTAACGGCGTCACCTTCACGATCTCGGGGAACACCAACCACCCGGGTGACGGCGTCAGCGGCGAGTTGCTCTCCAACTCCGTCGAGGCGGCGAACAACGCCGGCGGCACCCGGACCCTGACCATCACCACGACCACCGACACCCCGTTCACGAACCCGACCGGCGGCTCGGGCATGCTGCTGACCAGCACGTTCAGCTCGACCAAGTCGCCGACGGCGTTCACCTTCCAGAGCTTCGCGAAGGACAAGGACGGCAACTGGCAGTCGGCCGGCCCCCAGACCGTCCCCGACACCGTCACGGGGAGCCAGGTCTCGACCAACTTCCTCCGCGGCGGGAGCGGGTACGAGCTGAAGAGCGTCACGACGGTCGTACTGACGGCCGGCTCGCGGGCGCAGTCGAACGGTGCGGTCGACGCGACCCTGGCCACGCCCGAGCCGTCGACCGTCGCCCTGGCCCTCTGCGGCCTGCCGGTGCTGGCCCTGGCCCGGCGCCTCCGCCGCAAGGCCGACTGACGTCGTCCCAGGCCGACGGCGGCCTGACCCATTCTTGACCACCCGCGGGGCCGCACTCTACGGAGTTCGGCCCCGCGTCGTTTTCCGGGGCCGCGCGGCCCCGGTGAAGAAACACAGCGCCGCGGCGGGGCCGGCCGGCCGCGGGCCAAGGAAGTCTTGCGACCGCCGCCGGACGTTACCATAGTAGAATCCTTAACTGTGTGCAATTTAGCCTAACGACGAACGCGGTAACACGGCCGAAGGGGCCGGTTCGGGTCGACGGCCGCCGAAGCCGGTGGGCCCCGAACGAGGACGCCCTCTCTAGCGGTTTCCCCCCTGCCCCCTCTTCGGCCCCCGACCCGGCGGTCCGGGGGCGGGGGACCGAAGGCCGTCGGGCACATAAAAGTGAGGGCATGGCCCCCGTGAAACGACTCAACCCTAAATTCCTGGTCCTCGTGATCGCCCTGACCGCCCTCATCGGGGCGGGCGTCCACGGCATCCACACGCTCCAAATCAGCCGGACCACGAAGGGGTTCCTGCGGCAGGCCGAGGCGGCCGAGAAGGCCGGCGACGTCGCGCGGGCCGCGCAGTTCTACGAGCGCTACCTGGCCTACCACCGGGACGACGCCGAGACGTTCGCCCGGTACGCCCTACTGGTGGCGGCCGACGCCCAACTCACCAGCCCCGAGGCCCAGGCCCGCGCCCTGGACGCGCTCGAGCAGGCCGTCATCCGCAACCCGGCCCGGGCCGACGTCCGCCGCCGGCTCGTCGTGCTCCTCATGAACGCGTCGCGGTACGACACGGCGAGGACGCACCTCCAGTCCCTCCTCAAGTCGGTCCCCAAGGACGGCGACCTCGAATTCCGCCTCGGCCGTTGCGAGGAGGCGCTCGGCAACTTCGACCAGGCCGCGGCGTCCTACGAGCACGCGATCGAGCACGACCCGAGACAGATCGACGCCTACGTCCGCCTCGCGACCCTGTTGCGGACCCGGTTCAACCGGAACGACCAGGCCGACGCGCTGATGGACGCCCGCAAGGAAGGCAAGGGGGTGGTCGCCGCCAACAAGGACTCCTTCCGGGCCTACCTCGCCCGCGCCCAGTACCGGAACGACTACAAGGTCCCCGGCGTCTCGCCCCTCGACGACGTGGCCGAGGCCCTGAAGCTCGCCCCCGACGAGGCCGACGTCCTCGCCGCCGCCTCGGTCGCCGCCCGCCAGAAGGGGGACCAGGCCGCGGCCCGCCGGCACCTCGAAAAGGCGATCGAAAAGTACCCGAACGAGGCCCGCTTCTACAGCGCCCTCGCCGAGCTCGACATCGCGTCCGGCAAGCCCGAGGCCGCGGTCGAAACGCTGCGCCGGGGGGCCAAGGCCCAGCCCGGCGACGCGACGATGAAATGGACGCTCGCCGACCTCCTGACCCAGCGCGGCCAGACCGAGGAGGCGGAACCGATCGTCGCCGAGCTGCGGAAGTCGGCCCTCGCCCCCGGCCTGGTCGACTACCTCACCGCGCGGGCCCACGCGGCCCGGTCCGAATGGGCGGCGGCGGCCCAGATCCTCGAAAAGGTCGGCCCCGACCTGGCGACGCGGGCCGAACTGGCCGAAGTCACCAAGCGCGCGTATTTCCTGCTCGGCCAGTGCTACGAGCAGCTCGGCAACCCCGACCAGCAGTACTCCGCCTACCGACGCGCGGCCGCGCTCGGCCTGGCCGGCGACCCCCTCTCGGCCACCGCCCGCGCCAAGCTGGTCGCGTCGCTGACGGCCCTCGACCGGCTCGACGAGGCGATCGACGAGAACCGCCGGCTCGCGGGGGCGGCCGGGGCCCCCGCCGACACCCCGCTGGTCACGGCGCGGCTGCTGGCCGCCCGGAACCTCCGCCTCCCCGAAGCGGAACAGCGATGGGGGGAGGTCGACCAGGCCCTCGACGAGGCCGAACGCGCCATGAAGGGCGCGCCCGAGGTGACGGTCGCCCGCGCCAACATCCTCATCTCCCGGGGCCGGATCGGCCCCGCGCAGGCCCTCCTACGGGAGGCGCGCGGGCGGTTCGCGGACCGGGTCGAGTTCCCGCTCATGCTCGCCGCCGTGGCCGAGCGCATGGGCCGGGGGCAGGAAGCCGTCGACACCCTCGACGAGGCCGAGCGCCGGCTCGGCCGCCGGGTCGACATCGACATGGCCCGGGCGGCCCTCTGGGGGACCCGGGGCGGGCCCAAGGCGGCCGAAGCCCTGGCCGCGCTCGAAAAGCGCGTGAAGGACTACCCGAGCGCCGAGCAAGAGCGGCTCAAGACCGCCCTCGTCGACGCCTATACCGGCATCGGCGACAACGCCCGGGCGGGCGAACTCCGTAAGGAACTGGCCGAGCGCCAGCCGAACAACCTCTCCCTCCAGCTCGCCCTCTACGACGCCGCCTACCTGGCCGGCGACAACGCCGGCCTCGAAAGCGCCGCGGCCCGGATCCGAACGATCGAGGGGGAGAACGGCGCCCTCTGGCGCTACGCGCGGGCCCGCATGCTGCTCCGCCAGGCCGCCGAAAAGGACCCCAAGGCGATCCCCGAGTCGGTCCTGAACGAAACCGCCTCGCTGCTCTCCCAGGCCCTCGAACGCCGCCCGAACTGGGCCCAGGCGGTCCGCACCCAGGCCGAACTCGACGACTTCAAGCGCGACCCCTCGGCCGCGCTCAAGAACTACCTCCGCGCCATCGACCTCGGCGACCGCAGCCCGCAGGCCGTCCACCGGGCCGTGCAGCTCCTCGTCGACGCCCAGCAGTTCGAGCAGGCCAACGTCCTGCTCTCCAAGCTGGACAGCTCGGCCCAGACCGACGACACCCGCCGCCTCGCCGCCGACGTGGCGCTCCAGACGAAGGACTACCGCCGCGCGGTCGAACTCGCCCGCAAGTCCGTCCCGGCCGACGACCGCGACTACCGCCGTTTCGTCTGGCTCGGCCAGACCCTCGCGGCCGCCGCCGACCAGGCCGCGGCCGCCGGCCGCGGGGGCGAGGTCGAGGCCCAACGCGACGAGGCCGACCGCGCGTTCCGGCACGCCATCGAGCTGGACGGCGACGCCACCGACGCCCGCGTCGCCTACATCCAGTTCCTCGCGGCCGCCCGGCGGATCGCCGAGGCCAAGGCCGCGATCGAGGAGGTCCGGCGTAAGGTCCCGGCCGACAAGGCGTCGCTCGTCCTCGCCCAGTGCTACGCGGCCGTCCGCGACGACCGCGCCGCCGAACTGTACCAAAAGGCCGTGACCGACCGGCCCAACGACCCCGCCGCGCTCCGGGCCTTCGCGACCTACCTGATCAGCCGCGACCGGCTCGCCGAGGCCGAGCCCCACCTGAAGACGCTCGTCGGGCTCAAGGGCCTCTCCGCCGAGGAGGCGGCCTGGGCGAAACGGGCGCTCTCGGCGTCCATGGTCTGGTCGGCCGAAGGCGACCGCAGCCGGGTGCAGAAGGCCTTGGAACTGCTGAACGCGCCTTCCGGCTCGGAGACCCCGTCCGCGGAGGAGTTCAACAACCGCCGGGTCCGCGCCCAGATCCTCGCCCGCCAGCCGGGCCGCGACGACCGCCGCGCGGCGATCCGGCTCCTGAACGAGATCGTCACCCGCGGCACCCCGCTCCCGGTCGACCGCCTCCTCCTCGCCCGCCTCCAGGAGGCCGACGGCGACTGGCCGGCCGCCCGCGCCCAGCTCCAGGCCCTCATCGCCACCGACAACAAGAACCCCGACTACCTCGGCTTCTTCGCGCTCGCCCTGATCAAGCGCAAGCAGTTCGACGACGCCCAGGTCTGGCTCTCCCAGCTCGAGAAGATCGCCCCCAGGGCCGTGAACACGACCGAGGTCAAGGCGCGCATGCTCGCCGCCCAGGGCCGCGGGGCCGAGGCCGCCGCGCTCCTCGTGAAAATGGCGGCCGACAACCCGAAGCTCACCGGCGCCGTCGCCCGGCTCCTGGATCAGCTCGGGCGCACCGAGGAAGCCGGCCGGCTCCTCGAACAACTCGCCTCGCCCGGCGACCCGGCCGCCCTGCTCGAATTCGCCAACTTCCTCGGGCGGCACGGCCAGACCGCCAAGGCACTCGACCTGTGCGACCAGGCCTGGCAGACCGCCAAGCCCGACGACGTCGCCGCCGCCAGCGTCGCCATCCTCTACGCCTCCGCCTCCCCCGGCGACGGCGAGAACGCCCGGCGCGTCGAGGCCGCCCTCGACGAGGCCATCCGCAAGAACCCCAAGGCCGACTCGCTGCGGTTCCAGGTGGCGAACGTCCTGAACCTCCGGGGCCGCCCCAAGGAGGCGGAAGCCCTCCTCCGCGAGATGGCCCAGCGCAAGCGCTCCGCCGGCCTGCTGAACAACCTCGCCTACATGCTCGCCCTCCAGGGCGGGAGGACCGACGAGGCCCTCAAGGTCGTCAACGAGGCCATCGAGCTGGCCGGCGCCGCCCCGGCCCTGCTCGACACCCGGGCCGTGGTCCACATGGGGGGCGGACAAGGGCCCCCGGCCGTCCGCGACCTGGAGGAGGCGATCGCCGGGGCGCCCAACTCCGAAATGTACTTCCACCTCGCCCGCGCCTACGCGATGACCAACAGGGTCCCCGACGCCGTCGAGGCGCTCCGCAAGGCCAAGGAACTGGGCTTCACCCCCCAGTCCCTCAACCCCGTCGAACGGCCGACCTACGACAAGCTGGTCGCCACCCTGCCTAACGCCCCGGCCCCGGCCCGCTGACGGCCCACGACCGCCCGTCCCGCAACGCGGGGGCACGCGCCCCCGCGCGGGGCGGGTGCGCGCGTCGTCGACCTTCACGGAAACGTCACACGCGCGGTGGAGACTTTAAATAAAGGGGCTTGGCCGCCGGGCGGGCCGCGGTGTTAGGATTTTAAGGATGAGGAACACCATCAAGCTCACGACGGCAGTCGCGGCCGGGGTCACCCTCTTCGGCTGCCTGGGCCAGATCCCGGACACCCCCCTCTCGGAAGTCAAAGCCCAAACGGCAACAAAAGGCCTGGCGGAGGACAAAGCCAGCCTCTCCGTCCCCGTCTCATCGGGAACGGCCCGTTCGGGGAACCGCGCGCCCGACTTCGACGGGGCGAAGCTCTTCACAAAAGGGGGCTGGTGGCAAGAGCTCGCGCGGCCGATCGAGAACGACCCGGTCCACCCCAACTCGGACACGCTGATGAGCCGGTTCAAGTCGGGGAAGCTCAGGATCGACTTCAGCACCACGACCGCCCGCGGGGGTAACTCGATCTACGGCATGCCGTTTAACATCGTCCCCGAGTCGCAGCCCGACCTCCCCCTGAAGATCACGCGCTACCGCAGCCCCGAAGACCCGAAGGCCGTCCCCTTCTTCCGCGAGATGTCGATCGAGAAGTGGCAGCCCTCCGACGGCACCCCGCCGACCCCCGGGCAGATTTCGGGCGACCACCACGCCCTCGTGTTCCGCCGGGGCGCGACCCCCGGCACCCTCAAGGAACTCTTCGAAGGGAATTACGTCACGTCCCGCGACGGGGGCGAGACCTGGGAAACCGTCGGCCTGGCCCGTTGGGACTTGACGACCGGCGCGCCCCGCCAGGACGGCTATTCCTCGGGCGACGCGGGCGGACTCCCGATCGCCCCGCTGCTGATCCGGTACGACGAGGTCCAGCGCGGCCGGATCGACCACACCCTCCGGATCAACGTCCCGGCCGGCACGTTCGTAAACAAATACGTCTGGCCGGCGCGGAGCACCGCCTATACCGGGATCGGCGGCGACGTCCAGGTCGTCACCGACGCGCCGGCCGCCGCCGGGGCAACCTCGCTCTCGGTCCGCCCGCTCCGCAAGTGGTCGAGCAACGGCCTCTTCATCCCCGGCACGGTCCTCTCGTTCACCGGCAGCGGCACCAAGGCCGTCGTCTCGGCCGACGTCGGGGGCGAGGCGACGACGATCCCGGTCCAGCCCTTACCCGCCCCGGTCCGCTCGGGCGACTGCGCCACCGTGGCCGTCGCCATCCCGATGGGGGCGCGGCTCCGGCTGAAATCCTCGTGGCTCGCCGCTAACCGCGACGCCGCCCCGCCCAACATCCGGGTCATCTTCGACGCCCTCCGGAAATACGGCGGGATCGTCGCCGACCTCACCACGGGTGGGCTCTACATCAACGGGATCAACGACGAGCGGTGGACCATGCGGGAGCTCCACGCCCTGATGGCCGTCCCCTGCTCCGCGTTCGAGATCGTCGAACCCCCGGCCAAGCTCGAATTCACCGGCCCGAACCGGGGGCAGGTCGGCGCGCCGTTGACCTTCAAGGTCCGGCACACGATCCCGGCCGACTCCCGATTCTCGACCAACGTTTACTTTTTCCAATCGTCCGACGGCGGCGCGACCTGGTCGAGCGGCAAGCTGAACCCCTCGGTCTTCCGCTGCGACGACACGCACCGCGGCCCGTTCACCGTGACGTTCACCCCGCCGGCCGAAGGGACTTACCTGATCAAGGCGGACCCCTATCAGGACTGGCTCGACCCCCCCCTGCTCTCCGTTTCGGTCGTCGGGACCGCCCCCGCCAAGTCCGAAGCCCGGCGCAAGCCGGCGACACGGAGGCCGGGCTCGGCCACGCCGGGCCCGACGACGCCGACCCCGATCCCGCGGCGGCGCTCGACGCGCTGACAACCCGCCCCCGGCTTCGATGCGAACGACGCCAAATCCGGCCGTTTGTTTGGTTGAAGCGGGCGGGCGCGAAAAAAACCCGGCCCCTTTTGGGGCCGGGTTGGGGATCACATTTCGAAGGGGCCGGAGTCGTTCAAGAACCGGCCGACCGGCCTTCGGCCGCGGCCCCGAGACGCGCCGTCGCGAGCGGCCAGGACTCGCCCCGGCGTTCGCGGACGCGGCGGAAGGCGTGCTCGCGCTCCAGGCGGGTCTGCTCGTAGAGGTCCAGGTAAAGCTGCTCCTCGACGGCGCCGAACACCTTGCCGCGGCGGCCCATCACGGTCCGCGCGGTGGCGAACATCTGCTCCAGGGGGAAGCCCGGCGCGACCTGGTTGTAGAGCACCGCGGCGAACGACGGCACGTACTTCGGCACGAGCGGACCGGCCGGGAGGATGTTGCACATCACGCCCGCGACCGTCCCCGTGTTGAGCAGGCTGCCGAGCCCGGTCCGGGTGTGGTCCCCCAGGAAGCAGCCGACCTTCGCCATGCCGGTCGGCACGGGGTCGCCGCGCAGCGGCACCCGGACCTCGCCGTAGTCGTTGCGGAGGTCGCTGTTGGAGGTAATCGCGCCGAGGTTGACCCACTCGCCCACGTAGGCGTGCCCGAGGAACCCCTCGTGGTACTTGTTCGAATAGCCGTGGACGATCGTCTCCTCGACCTCGCCGCCGATCCGGCAGACCGGGCCGATGGTCACCCCGCCCCGGATGTTGGCGCGGAAGAGCTGGGTGCCGCGGCCGATGAAGCACGGGCCCTCGATCCGCGTGAACGGCTGGACGACGACGTCGGCCTCGATCGTCACGGGGCCGTTCGTCGTATCGATGACGGTGTACGGGTCGATCCGGGCCGTCTCGTGGATCGACAGGCGGTCTTCCGGCCCGACCAGGGCGGCGTTCGGGTGCGCGGCGACGCCCCGGCCCGCCTGGCCCGCGTCGGCAAAGTCGCGGCGCAGGTGCGCGGCGTTACGGGCGACGAGGTCCCAGGGGCGGTTGATCCATTCGCCCCCCAGGTCGACCGGCTCCAGTTCGCTCAACAACTCGTCGAACCAGCTTTCGACGTTGTGCAGGTCGAGGCCGACCGCCTGGCCGGGGCCGACCCACGCGCAGGCGGGCAGGCCGTCGCACACGCCGACCCGCGGGCTCTTCACGTCCGGCGGCTGAAACCCTTCCGGCGGCACCCAGCGGGAGTTGACGACGAGCACCGGCCCGCGGGCCAGCCAGTCGCGGTCGTTGACGACCGTCTGAGGGTCGTTCGCCCGCTGCAGGGCGGCCAGGTGCGACCGTACCACGACGCCGCGGCGGCCCGCCCCGCCCCGGAAACCGAAGGCCCGGGCGGCCTTCTCCCCGAGCGTGCTGGCGCCGAGCCTTAGTTCGTACGCGGGACGGGTTAACGTCAGCGGTTCGAGCCCCGTCACCGCGCCGTCTTCAACGAGGCAGAGTCGCATGGAGGCCTCCTCACGGGTGTCCCGATAGCGGCCGGAAAGATCATGACCTAATGTCGGTAGATTTTCAACGGTGTGCCATGACCGAATGCCGGGGGTTCTTAGACAATCCCAATTCCGTGACGTACTATACGCCAGCGATCGCCCGGTGTGACCTCCCGCGTTTCCCCGTCACAACAGTTTCACGCAAACGACCCGGCCGGCTCATCGAACCGCCCCCCTCGGCCGGCGCCGTGTTTCGATCCGGATACGTTCGGAAATCCCCGCGTCACGGGGCCGCTCCCCCCACGCAATGTTTGCAGCAGGCCGCCGAAGCGAGGCAGAACCTCGTTGGATCAAACCCCGGCCGATCCGGACCGGACCGAACCACACCCGAAAAAGCTCCCCCCTCCGTACGGAACGCGCGAAACGGCCTTCCCGCCTAATGTCGCCCGACCGTCACCGGGCCGTCCGATCTGACTCTATTGGGTTGAATTAAGACAACACTGGGTCCAAAATTCGGCCGAAAAGTGGCCATACAAGGTTTTTTCGCACCCAAACCGAGATACTCCTTTACAAGCCGCAGTTTGAAACCTATAGTGCTCCATCGTCATGCATGTTTGCCGCAAGTGATCAGATCATCCTGAATCACGAGTTAACGTATATAACCGGCCCGACGACGTCTGTCGGGCCATGAGCCGGACGAACTCGAAGTGGAAACACCGGGCTCGACGTAGCGCCCCGGGGGTCGAAGTCCCGACCGATCCTCGGCCCCCATCACGTCCGTGTCACCGCGCGGGGTCCGCCGTCAGGGCATCGGCCCCGGGCGGAACGAGGCGGCGCCCGGGTCGGTGTCGGGCTGCGCAAGTTTTTTGTTGTAATCACAACTGTTGAGGACGCAACTGATGATCCGTGTGATGACGGTGGCTCGCCTCGCCCTCGGTTTCGGACTCGTGATGGCCGGCCTCAGCGGCTCGGCCTGGGCCGTGAACGTTCCGGAGATCGACCCCGGTTCGGCGATCGGCGCGCTGACGCTCCTGAGCGGCGGCGTCCTGCTGCTGACATCCAAGCGCCGGGCGAAGTAAGGCGTCGGGCCGGGCCTCCCACGGCCCGGCCCGCGATTCCCCGACGGGCTCGACTCGGAGCCGACACCTTTGAGCCTCCACCAAGTTTTAGGGCGGCCATCGTGCGCGCACACCCGGCGCCCGACGGCCGGCGGGCGTTCGCCGTCCGCCCGCTGGGCGGCCTTATCAGCCTTGCTGCTCGCCGAAGTCGTCGCGCTGACGCTCTGGGTTGACACACAGTCCCTCGCCCGCGACGGGCACTGGTGGGCGGCGGTCGTCGTCCGGGCGCACCACCTCCCTGCCGTGGCGATCGCGGTCGCCGGCGCGCTGCTCCTCCTGGGCGCCGGGCGAATTCGCCACGAGTCCGCGGCGCTAATCGCCGGCGGCGCGGCGGCGCATCGACCGTGGCCCTGGCTGATCGGACACCTGGCCGCGTTCGCCGCGTTCGCCGCCGTCACGTCCTTGATCGCGGGGGGGGCGCTCCGGCACTCGGCCGCGCCGGCCGCGTGGGTCGCGGCGTGGGTGGCGACCGGCCTGGCCGTGGCCGGTTGCTGGGGACTGGCCGTGCTCCCCTGGGGCGCCTGGCGCGCCCTCGCGGGACGGGCCGCGCTCCCCTTGGCGGGCGGGGCGGCTCTCGGCGTCCTGGCGTGGGGCGCTGGACAACTCTCGACGGCGCTGTGGTCGCCCCTGGCCCGGTGGACGCTCCGCGCCGTTTGCGTGTTGTTGGGGCTCGTCAGCTCCCAGGTGGTCAGCGACCCGGCCTCCGCGTCGGTCGGGATCGGCGCGTTCACGGTCACGATCGCGCCGGCCTGCTCCGGCTGCGAAGGGATCGGGTTGCTCTGGGTCTTCCTGGCCGCCTATTTCTGGGTCTTCCGCGCCGACCTGCGGTTCCCGCACGCGCTGCTGATGGTCCCCCTCGGGACGGCCGCCATCTGGCTGGCCAACGCGGTGCGGATCGCGGCGCTCGTCGCGATCGGCGCCTGGTTCTCGCCCGAGGTCGCCGAGCAGGGGTTCCACTCCCAGGCCGGCTGGCTCGCGTTCAACGCGGTGGCGCTCGGGATCGTGCTGACGACGAGGTACGTCCCCTGGATGGCGTCGGCCCGCGCGAAGGTCGAGGCCGGGGGGGTGGTTAACCCGGCCGCCGAATACCTTGCCCCGCTCCTCGCCCTCGTCGGCTCGACCATGGTCGGGGCCGCGCTGACCGCCGGGTTCGACGCGACCTACCCCGTCCGCGTGCTGGCGACGGCCGCGGCCTTGTGGGCGTTCCGGCGCCGCTACGCCGTTCAAAGCCGTCCGGTCACGTGGACCGCCGTCGCGATCGGGGTCGCGGTGTTCGCGGTCTGGATGGCCCTGGAGCCGGGTGTGGCGGCCCCGGGGGCCGACGGCGCGATCCCCGCGGCGCTGGGGCGGCTGCCGAAATTCTGGGCCGCATGCTGGCTGATTTTCCGCGTCGTCGGGTCGGTCGTCACCGTGCCGATCGCCGAGGAACTGGCCTTCCGCGGCTACCTGACGCGCCGGCTGATCGACGCCGATTTCTCCGCCGTCCCCCCGGGCCGGTTCTCCTGGCCCTCCTTCCTGATCTCCTCCGCACTCTTCGGGGCGCTTCACGGGCGTTGGCTCGCGGGGATGCTCGCCGGCGCCGCGTACGCCCTGGCTTACTACCGGCGCGGTCGGCTCGCCGACCCCGTCGTGGCCCACGCGACGACCAACGGCCTGATCGCCGCCTGGGTCCTCGCGACGGGCCGGTGGTCCCTCTGGACCTGACCCTCTGTCGAAACCCGGACCGTCCGCCGACGAAGGCGGACGACGCGAGGGCGACCCTCGGCCCTCGGCCCGACGTCTTCCAATCGATACCCACCCCACGAGAAACACCGATGAAATCGTTGTTCCGTCAGCGCCGACGACCCGCCCCGTCCCGACGCGGCCCCTTCCGGTTCGGCCCGACCCTCGACGCCTGCGAGGATCGCATCCTGCTGAGCAACGGCTTCCTCCAAGGGTACGCCCTCGGGCCCGTCGGCCAGCCCCTCCCGAACGCGATCATCGAGCTCCACACCGACCTGAACG
>Ga0164243_10007282_pt1 | contig 16540 bp, 13 predicted proteins | sample OricompcompostOP_FD_108781 | JGI IMG/M metagenome (GOLD analysis project Ga0164243, IMG submission 108781) | Organic Plus compost microbial communities from Emeryville, California, USA - Original compost - Organic plus compost (OP) | ecosystem: Engineered > Solid waste > Mixed feedstock >... | reverse complement strand
GATCGGTGTCCTGGTCGCGTACCAGGGTGAGGACGAAGAGGCCGCGAAGGCGGTTGCCCGGCAGATCGCGGCCATGCGCCCGAACTTCCTCTCCCGCGACGAGGTCCCGGCCGAAGAGGTCGAGCGGGAGCGCCGGATCGCCGAGGAACGGGCCCGCGAGGAGGGCAAGCCGGAGCAGGCCATCGGCAAGATCGTCGACGGCCGGGTGAACGCCTTCTTCAAGGAGGTCGTCCTGCTGGAACAGCCCTCGGTGCTCGATCCGAAGAAGACCGTCGCCAAGGAGCTGGACGAGGCGGGCGTGACCGTCACCCGGTTCGTACGCTTCGAGGCCGCCTGATCCGAGCCGGCCCGATCCGACGCAGCCTGATTAGATGAGATCATGCGCCGTGTGAGACGAGGAGACTCCGATCACACGGCGCATTGTCGTTCGTGAAGCCGTTGTGCCGGAAGCTCGAGACCCGAGGAGTATCGGTGGGCGCAGGAGTATCGAAGAACAGGGAGTACTGATGGCTGAGCCCTACAAACGCGTCCTGCTGAAACTCTCCGGTGAGGTGTTCGGCGGCGGCAAGGTCGGCGTCGATCCCGATGTGGTGAGCGCGATCGCCAAGCAGATCAAGGCGGTCGCCGAGCGCGGCGTGCAGATCGCCATCGTCGTCGGCGGCGGGAACTTCTTCCGCGGCGCCGAGCTGCAGCAGCGGGGGATGGAACGTGATCGGGCCGATTACATGGGCATGCTCGGTACGGTGATGAACTGTCTGGCACTGCAGGACTTCTGCGAGAAGGAGGGCGTGCAGACCCGGGTGCAGACCGCCATCACGATGGGGCAGGTCGCTGAGCCCTACATTCCGCGGCGGGCGGAACGGCATCTGGAGAAGGGCCGCGTCGTCATCTTCGGCGCCGGTTCGGGGATGCCGTACTTCTCCACCGACACGGTCGCAGCGCAGCGCGCTTTGGAGATCGGTGCCGAAGTGCTGCTGATGGGCAAACAGGGTGTCGACGGGGTGTACGACGCCGATCCGCGGACCCATCCGGAAGCCGTCAAGTTCGACGAACTGACCTACGACGAATTCCTGGCCCGCGATCTCAAGGTCGCCGACGCCACCGCGATCAGCATGGCCCGCGACTACAAACTCCCGATGATCTTCTTCGGTCTCGACGAGCCGGGCAGCATCGAGGCCGTCGTGGCAGGTGAGAAGATCGGTACCACGGTGCACGCTTGACGCGGGCACCCCGACGACCGTTGAACCCTCAAGGAGCCGACCAGTGATCCCCGACATCATCTCTGACGCCGAACAGAAGATGGCCAAGGCCATCGACTTTGCGAAAGACGAGTTCGCCGCGATCCGGACCGGTCGTGCCCACCCGGCGATGTTCTCCAAGCTGACCGCCGACTACTACGGCACGCCCACGCCCATCCAGCAGCTGGCCAGCTTCCAGGTGCCGGAGGCGCGGATGATCCTGATCACGCCGTACGACAAGAGCGCGATGCCGGGCATCCTGAAGTCGATCCGCGATTCCGATCTCGGCGTGAACCCGACCGACGACGGCAACATCATCCGGGTGACCTTCCCCGAACTGACCGAGGACCGGCGCAAGGAGTACATCCGCCTCGCCCGGAGCAAGGCGGAGGAGGCGCGGGTCGCGATCCGCAACGTCCGCCGGAGTGCCAAGGACGACATCGACAAGCTGGTCAAGGACTCTGAGGTCGGCGAGGACGAGGCCGTTCGTGCGGAGAAGCAACTCGACGGGGTGACCAAGAAGCACACCGATCAGGTCGACGAGTTGCTCAAGCGCAAGGAATCAGAACTCCTCGAGGTCTGAGTGGCTGCCGAGGCCAATTCCCCGGACGATCCGGAGGATCCGCACCAGGAGCAGCATCAACACCGGCTGCCGCCGAGGCCGGGTGGCAATCTGCCGATCTGGTCGACCGACAAGCCACCGGTCGACTACGGACGCGTCGGTCGTGATCTGCGCGCAGCGATCACCACCGGTGTGCTGCTCGGCGGCGCCATCGTCTGCTCGTTGATCTTCTTCAAATTCGGCTTCATCCTGATCATGGCCGCCCTGCTGGTGCTGGCCACCGTCGAACTCGGACACAACTTCGCCCGACGGAACATCAAGGTGGCTGCGGTGCCGGTCGCCGTCGGCACCGGTCTGGCGGTGATCGTTCCCTATCTGGCCGAGTACATACCGTCGCTGGACGGCAACGGGCTCGGCCGCAACGCGGTGCTCGTCGGGCTGTTGGCGCTGACGTCGATCGCCGCCCTGGCCTGGCGGATGCGAGGCGGTTCCCAGGGATTCCTCGCCGACGCCTCGGCCAGCCTGTTCCTGATCGCGTACGTTCCCCTGCTCGGATCGTTCGCATCCCTGTTGCTGGCCGGGGACCGTGGCGTACCGCGGGTGGTCACCTTCATCCTGGTCGTTGTCTGCAGTGATCTCGGCGGCTACGTCGCCGGCGTGCTCTTCGGCCGACATCCGATGGCTCCGGTGATCAGCCCGAAGAAGTCGTGGGAGGGCTTCGTCGGGTCGATGATCTTCGCCACCGCTGCCGCGATGCTGATGGCGATCTTCGGGCTGGAGGTCGACTGGTGGGTCGGATTGGTGCTGGGCCCGTTGCTGGTGCTGGTCGCCACCGTCGGCGATCTGGTGGAGTCGTTGATCAAACGCGATCTCGGGATCAAGGACATGAGCAGCTTCCTGCCCGGGCACGGCGGCGTGATGGACCGGCTCGACTCGTTGCTGCTGGCCGCGCCGATGGCCTGGCTGATCATGTATCTGCTGGTGCCCGGCGGCTGAGCCCCGGACGGACCTGGACTCATCCGACCGGTCCAGGCCCGCTCAGGACGGTCCAGGCCCGTTCAGGCGCCTTCAGTCGTCTCCCACACGTTCCCGAAGCGCCATGGCGTCGCGGGGCGAATGCACCTTGGCATCGTTGTCGAAATAGACGTACACTTCGTCGACCTGTGCCCGCCATCGTCTGATCTTGGCCGCCCATTGGTCCAACGCCTTGTCGGAATAGCCGGATACGTACAGCTCGTCGGCGCCGTGCAGCCGGACATAACAGAAGTCCGCGGTGACCTCCTCGATCTGCGGCCAGATGCCGGCGGTGTCGGCGATCACTATCGCAATGTCATGATCACGAAGCAGCTGCAGGAAGTCCGGTGTCTTGTAGCTGTCGTGCCGAACCTCCAAAGCGTGCTGCAGCCGTTGCTCACCGCGTTCCGGACTGAGGAACACCCGGTCCTCGGCCAGCCGGTCGTCGTGGCGGCCACCCAGCGCCGCCGCCTCGGCATGGGTCCGCGGCAGCGCCGCGAAGAACGCAGCCAGCCGATCCGGTTGATACCCGAGATCGGGCGGCAACTGCCACAGGATCGGGCCGAGCTTGGGCCCGAGGGCGAGCACCCCGGAGGCGAAGAAGTTGGCCAACGACACCTCGGGATCGCGCAGCTTCTTCATGTGCGTTATGAACCGGCCGCCCTTGACCGCGAAGACGAAATCCTGCCGGACCTGATCGCGCCACTGCAGGAAACTGCTCGGCCGCTGCAGTGCATAGAAGGTGCCGTTGATCTCGATCGACGTCATCCGCTCCGCGGCGTAGGCGAGCTCCTTCTTGTGCTGCAGCCCTGGCGGATAGAAAACCCCGCGCCACGGGGGATAGGTCCAGCCGGAGATGCCTACCCGGATCATCGGCGATTCCTGTTCGCGGTTGGCGCCATGGGACAATAGTGCCGCTATGACAACCCTTCCCCTGGTCTTCGAGGCGCCGAAGCGCGGCCTGCCGCCGAAGCACATCGCCGACCTGACGCCCGAGGAACGGGCCGATCGGGTGGTGGCGCTGGGGGAGAAGGCGTTCCGCGCCAAACAGTTGTCCAACCATTACTTCGCCCGGCTCACGGTCGACCCGCAGGACATGACCGACATCCCGGCGGCCGCCCGGGAGCGGCTGGTCGCAGAACTGATGCCGCCGCTGCTGACCGAGGTCCGGGCCGTCGCGGCCGACGGTGGCAGCACCCGCAAGACGCTCTGGCGGGCACACGACGGCACGCTGGTCGAGAGCGTGCTGATGCGCTACCCCGATCGGGCCACGCTGTGCATCTCCAGTCAGGCCGGATGCGGCATGGCCTGCCCGTTCTGCGCCACCGGCCAGGGCGGCCTGCAACGCAACCTGACGACGGCCGAGATCGTCGACCAGGTCCGGTCCGCGGCCGCGGTGATGCGCGACGGCCTGATGCCCGACGCCACCGGCCGACCGAGTCCCGGACGGCTGAGCAACATCGTCTTCATGGGCATGGGCGAGCCGCTGGCCAATTACAAGCGGGTGGTCGCGGCGGTCCGCCGGATCACCGAGCCGGCTCCGTCAGGGCTCGGCATCTCCCAACGCTCGGTAACGGTGTCGACGGTCGGCCTCGCCCCGGCCATCCGCAAACTTGCCGACGAACGGATGCAGGTTCGCCTCGCGGTGTCGCTGCACACCCCGGACGACGAACTGCGCGACACCCTGGTGCCGGTCAACAACCGCTGGTCGATCGACGAGGTGCTGCAAGCGGCGCGCTACTACGCCGATACCAGCGGGCGCCGGGTCTCCATCGAGTACGCCCTGATCCGCGACATCAACGACCAGCCCTGGCGGGCAGACCTGCTGGCCAAGCGACTCCGGCAGCACCTCGGCCACCTGGTCCACGTCAACGTGATCCCGCTGAACCCGACACCCGGGTCGAAATGGGACGCCAGCCCGAAACCGGTGGAACGCGAGTTCGTCCGCCGGGTCAATGCCGGTGGTGTCGCCTGCACAGTGCGGGACACCCGCGGGCGGGACATCGCCGCCGCCTGCGGCCAGCTCGCCGCCCTGGAGAACTGAAGCCGGGATCCCATCCCCGGCCACCCACCACGAAGGCCTCTCTTGGACCCAGATTGGCCGGGGTTTGGAGCAGGCTGTGTTGTCTGTGAGCCCTCCTGCCAGGACGGCTCCAGCCCCCTAGGCTCGCGGCGCGATCACGCTACGCAGGGGGTCAACACAATGAAGTCTTCCCAGCTCACCCGCCGGAACTTCCTGTACGGCTCGGCCGTGCTGGCCGGCGCCTCGGTGCTCAGCGCCTGCTCCGGCGACGGTGGCACGAACAAGGCCGGAAGCAAGCCCGACGGCAGCGGAACCGGTAGTGCGGCCAGTACGGCCAAGGGCTCGGCGACCAAACCGCTGTCCAAGCCGAGCAGGTTCAACGAGGCCCCGTCGCTGAAGGCCAAGGGGTTGCCGCCGGTGGAGCAGCGGCTTCCGGACAGCCCGTACGTCATCCCGCACCGCTGGGTGAAACCGGGCAAGTACGGCGGCCGGCTGAACATGAACACGCTCTCCACCCAGGGTGCTGCCAAAGCCGACTCCGATCGGGAGTTCTTCTACGGCAACTCGCTGCTGCGCTGGCTGAACGACGGCCTGGACGTCGGACCCGGGCTGGTGGAGACCTGGCAGTCCAATGCCGACGCCTCGGAGTGGACGCTGCACTTCCGCAAGGGGGTCAAGTGGTCCGACGGCACACCGTTCACCACCAAGGACATCATGTGGTGGTGGGAGAACTTCATCCTGGCTGAGAAGATGGCCCAGACGCCCCCGGACGAGACCCGGTCGGGCAAGGGCACCCTGGCCAAGTTCACACCGGTGGACGACCACACGCTGAAGATGACCTTCGATGCACCGGCACCGCTGACCGGCGACCGGCTGGCCATGTGGGTCAAGGGCGCCATCGGCAACAACGGTCCGATCTGGACCATGCCGAGTCACTACCTCAAACAGTTCCATCCGGGCGGCGGCAACAAGGTTCCGGCCGACTGGGACACCGTCGGCGGCTTGATGCAGACCAAGGCGGACTGGCACCGCAACCCCGACTGCCCGACCTTGATCGGCTACAAGTGCAAGTCCTTCGACAACAACACGGGTGTCGTGCTGGAACGCAATCCCTACTACTGGGTGGTAATGCCCAACGGTGATCAGCTTCCCTACATCGATGAGATCCAGATCAATGTGGTCACCGATCCCGAAGCGGGCAAGCTGCAGGTCCAGCAGGGCAGCGTCGACTACCTGCAGGGCTACTTCAACGGCACGACGCTGAACGATGTGCAGGGATTCCGGGACAGCGGACCGAAGGCGCACACCCAGGTGATCTTGTGGGACAGCGGGTCCGGCACCAGCTCGATCTTCTTCTTCAACTACGACTACATCGATGATGATCTTCGTCCGTTGATCAGGAACCCGAAGTTCCGCCAGGCCATCTCGCACGCCTTCAACCGCGGCGCTGTGCAACAGGCCGTCTACTTCAACACCGGTGAGAAGACCACCGGAACCTTCAGCCCGAAGGCCAAGGAGTACCACGTCAACGACACCGGCCGGCAGGCCTACGTCACCTGGCGGGACTCCTATGTGCAGTACGACCCGGAGAAGGCCAAGTCCATCCTCGACTCGATCGGGGTGAAGGCAGGACCCGACGGCGTGAGGACCCTGCCGAACGGCAAGCCGCTCAAGCTGCGCCTGGACTACCAGGCCGACGAGGACGACGAGCACAAGACCAAGGATGATCATCTGGTCGCCGACCTGAAGGCGATCGGGATCACCATGCAGATGAACCCGATCCCGCCGCAGAGCTACGACGACCAGTGGAAATCCGGTCGGCTGATGTCGCACAGCGACTGGGAGGTCGGCGACGGGCCGAACCATCTGGTCTACCCGCAGTGGCTGGTGCCGCTGGAATACACCCGATGGGCTCCCCTGGAAGGACAGTGGTACCAGCAGATCGGTACGCCGACCAACAAGACCGAGCTCAATGTCAATCCCTGGAAGCGGCATCCACCACGGATCCTGCCGGATCCCCACGGGCCGATCCAGAAGCTCTGGGACCTGTACAACAAGAGCAAGGTCGAGCCGGACGAGATGAAGCGGGACCAGCTGGTCTGGGACATGATCAAGGTCCATGTCTCCGACGGGCCGTTCTTCCAGGGCACCGTGGCCAACTACCCGTCGGTGATCGTGGCCAAGACCGACCTGAAGAACGTTCCGATGAAGGAGAACCTTGCCCAGGGCGGCTTCGTGAACCCGTGGACCCATCCGGTCCCCGCGGTCTACGACCCCGAGACCTGGTATTGGGACAACCCCGACCAGCACAGCAGCTAGAGGACGGCTGACCGGATCGGTACGACCGGCTGCCGATAAACCGGACAGGACACAGATCTGTGCTGGTCCGCGCTTCGTGTGATCGGCAACCCGATCTCCGACCCGATACCGGCCTGGATCGATCCGCTGATCAAGCTCGCGGACTGAACGGGAGTCGATCATGACCCAACTCGCCGAGGCCGAAGCGATCGTCGTCGAACCCGATGATCACGAAGTCGCCCTTGCGCTGGAATCCTCGCGCGTGGGAGAGGTGTCCCCGACCCGACTGATGCTGCGCCGGTTCACCAGGAGCAGACTCGCCGTGATCAGCGGAATCATCCTGGTCCTGATGTATCTGGCTGCCGTGTTCGCTCCGTTCCTGTCGCCCAATGACCCGACCCTGGTCAGCGCCAACGACAAGTTCGCCAAGCCGAGTTCGCCGGCCTGGGACGGCGGCCCCGGTATCTGTCGGATCACGCAGGTGATCAACACGGTCACCATCAGCACGAGTTACACCACCGACTGCAGTCACCCGATACCGATCCACTTCTTCGGAAGAGGATTCGACTACAAGCTGTTCGGCCTGGTCCCGACCGACCGGCACCTGATGACCGTGGACCAGGGCAAGTTGTTGATCTTCGGCGCGGACAGCCAGGGCCGCGACATCTTCAGCCAAATGATCTTCGGCGCCTGGGTGTCGATGACCATCGGCGTGCTCGGAGTGATCATCGCGACCATTCTCGGTGGAGTACTGCTGCAGGATGGGTCCACGATCGACGTCCTGGAGCAGTACCCGTGGGTGCTCACGCCGGCGCTCGCGGTGATCTTGTGCATCACCTGTTTCCAACTGCTCGGAGACGGCATCAGGGACGCCTTCGACCCCTACAGCTAGGAGGACGATGTGGTGATCGAGCGCGTGCGCAGCGGACTGCCGCATTTCACCGGGATACACACCTACCGCGACCCGCAGGGCAGATTCGAGTTCCGGCATCCCTGGGGATGGGAGGAATCGGAGCTGGCCGACCAGCTGGACGGCGTGATCGTCAGTCCCGAGGACGCCGACGACGAGACCTTCTTCGCGGTCTGGGTGACGGCGCTGGAGACCAGCGTGGAGGCCGACGATCTTCGGCTGCTCACGCAAGGATTCGACGCCGGACTGGCCCGGCTGGCCGAGATGGTGATCGAAGCCGGCGGCGACCGGACGTACAACAACATCGTCCGCCTGGAGCGGCTGGTGACCTTCGCCGAGGACGGCGTCCGGCGCAAGCGCCGGATCTGGGCGTTGTACGCCGACCGCTGGCAGTTCGTCGTGACGTTCCAGGGAGCGACCGAGGCCGAGTACGACTACTGGCTGCCGATGGGCAACTACTGCTTCACTTCCTTCAATCTGCCGTACGCCCTGTGGTTCGCCACCGACCCGTCGGTCTACAAGCGGCCGGGCCGGGAGGACCCGACCCACGGCCCAGGTTGCTGATGTTCTCGCCAACTCACGGATGGGTAACCTGCCGACCATGACGAATCCGTACGACGCAATTGCCGAAGTACCGTCCTTCACGCTGACCAGCACCGACATCGCCGACGGTCAGCAGCTCTCCGAACCACAGGTCAGCGGCATCATGGAAGCCGGCGGCGAGGACGTGTCGCCGCAGCTGGCCTGGAGCGGCTTCCCGGAGCAGACCAAGAGTTTCGTCGTCACCGTCTTCGATCCCGACGCCCCGACCGCTTCCGGCTTCTGGCACTGGGCGGTCGTCGACCTCCCGGCGTCGGTGACCAGTCTGCCCAGCGGCGCCGGGGACGAGACCGGCTCCGCACTGCCGGAGAAGTCGTTCCAGTTGGCCAACGACGCCGGCCTGCGGCGCTACGTCGGCGCCGCGCCGCCCGCAGGGCACGGCAGGCACCGCTACTTCACTGCGGTGCACGCCGTGGATGTGGAGTCGCTGGGCATTCCCGCTGATGCCAGCAACGCCTTCCTGGGCTTCAACCTGCACTTCCATACACTCGCGCGAGCGGTGCTCGTGCCCTGGTACGAGGTCGCCTGACCGCGGCGGAAAAGCCGCCGAGCGGGCTCACCGGTGACCGGCGGATGGCTACGAGCCCTCAGATCGCAGCGGTCCTGGCCAACATCAGGATGTCCATCCGTCCTTGCTGGACCACCTCGCCACGCTGGTTGATCAGTTTCAATTCGCGTTGCACGACACCGGTGTTGCCCTTGCTGGTCAGCCGGGTGCCGACGATCTCCACCGTGCAGCTGAGTGTGTCACCGATGAACACCGGAGCCGTGAACCGCCAGCCATCGATGCCGAGCAGGGCCACCGCGCTGCCCTCGAAGGCGCCGATGCGGGCGATCAGACCCAGGCACAGTGAGGCGCCGAGCATGCCGTGGACGATTCGCTGTCCGTAACGGGTCTGCTTGGCGAATTCAGCGTCGGTGTGGATCTGGTTGTTGTCACCGGTCCAGGCGGCGAAGTTCATCACATCGGCCTCGGAGATGGTCCGGCCGGGTGTGGTGAAACTCTGTCCGACGGAGAAGTCCTCGAAGTACAGCGGTCCCATGGCGGCCATCATGACATCGTGGGTGAAGCACAGAGCCCCAGCCCGCCAGGGCTGAGGCTCTGTGCCGATGCCTTCGTCAGGCGTGCACGATGTTGCTGATCATGCGGCCAGTTCGTGCTGCACCGGTTGGTCCTCCAGGGCCAGCTCCAGAACTTCGGCGACGTCGCTGACCGGGTGGATCGACAGCGCCTCCCGTACCGACTCGGGCAGGTCGTCCAGGTCGGGTTCGTTGCGCTTCGGGATGATCACATCCGTCAGACCGGCCCGGTGGGCGGCCAACAGCTTCTGTTTGACGCCGCCGATCGGCAGCACCTTGCCCTGCAGGGTGACCTCACCGGTCATCCCGACTGTCGACTTCACGGGCCGTCCGGAGGCCAGCGACGCCAGCGCGGTGGTCATCGTGACGCCGGCGCTCGGGCCGTCCTTGGGCACTGCGCCGGCCGGCACGTGGACGTGGATCCGCTTCTCGGCAAGATCACCGGCCAGCCCGCGCGAGCGCAGGTAGGACAGGGCGATCTGTACCGACTCCTTCATCACATCGCCCAGTTGCCCGGTCAGGATCAGACCGGCGTCCCCGTCCATCTCGGTGGCCTCGATGAACAGCACGTCGCCGCCTGCCCCGGTCACCGCCAGGCCGGTCGCCACACCGGGCACCGAGGTGCGCTCGGCGCTCTCCCGGACGAACCGGGGACGACCCAGGTAGTCCTTCAGGTTCTCCACCGTGACCTCGATCGGCTGATGATCACCGTCGGAACCCGATCGGGAATCGAGCTGGACGGTCGCCTTCCGGAGCACCTTGGCAATGGCCCGCTGCAACTGACGGACACCGGCCTCCATCGTGTACTCGCGGGCGATCAGGCCGAGCGCGTCATCGGTGATCGTCACCTCGCCGGCTTCGAGTCCGGCCTTGGTCAACTGGTCGGGCAGCAGGTGGTCGCGCGCGATGGCGATCTTCTCGTCCTCGGTGTAACCGTCCAGCGTGACGACCTCCATCCGGTCCAGCAACGGCTGCGGAATGGTGTCGATGACGTTGGCGGTGGCCAGGAACAACACATCGGACAGGTCAAGATCGACTTCCAGGTAGTGGTCCCGGAAGGTGTGGTTCTGTGCCGGGTCGAGGACCTCGAGCAGCGCCGCCGCCGGATCACCGCGATAGTCGGCGCCGACCTTGTCGATCTCGTCCAGCAGGATCACCGGGTTCATCGAACCGGCCTCGCTGATCGCCCGGACGATCCGACCGGGCATCGCACCGACGTAGGTGCGCCGGTGCCCACGGATCTCGGCCTCGTCGCGTACGCCGCCCAGCGCGACCCGGACGAACTTGCGGCCCAGCGCGCGGGCGACGGACTCGCCGATCGAGGTCTTGCCGACACCCGGCGGGCCGACCAGCGACAGTACGGCACCGGAACCGCGACCGCCGATCACCGACAGTCCACGGCGGTTGCGCCGCTGCCGTACCGCCAGAAACTCGACCAGACGCTCCTTGACGTCATCCAGCCCTGCGTGGTCGGCGTCCAGGATCTCCCGGGTCCGCTTGAGGTCGTCCGAATCCTCGGTCTTGACGTTCCACGGCATCTCCAGAACAGTGTCCAGCCAGGTCCGGATCCAGCCGGACTCCGGAGATTGCTCGCTGGTCCGCTCCAGCTTGTTGACCTCGGCCAACGCCGCCTTGCGGACGTCCTCGGGAAGGTCGGCCTGCTCCACCCGGGTGCGGTAGTCGTCGGCGCCCTCCGGGTCGTCCTCGCCCAACTCCTTGCGGATCGCGGCGAGCTGCTGGCGGAGCAGGAACTCCCGCTGCGCCTTCTCCATGCCCTCGCGGACGTCCTTGCCGATCTGATCGGCGACCTCCTGCTCGGCCAGGTGCTCCTTGGTCCAGCCGACCAGGGCCTCCAACCGGGCGACGACATCGGGCTCGGAGAGCAGGGCGAGCTTCTGCTCGTGGGTCAGGTACGGTGCCCAGCCGGCGGTGTCTGCCAGCTGGCCGGGGTCGGTGATCTTCTGCACCGAGTCGATCATCTGCCAGGCGTTGCGCTGCTGCAGGATCGACGTCACCAAAGACTTGTATTCCCGGCTGAGCTCCGCGGCCTTGGCCTCGTCGCTGACCACCGGTTCGATTTCGTGGGCCTCGACCCAGAGTGCAGCACCTGGGCCGATCACACCGGCGCCGATCCGGGCGCGGGACAGTGCGCGGACCACGGCGGCGGGTTGGCCGGTGGGCAGCCTGCCAACCTGCTCGAGGACCGCGACCGCGCCGACCGGGGCGTACTCGCCGTCGGGCCGGGGCACCAGCAGCAGCTGGTCATCGGCGGTCTGGGCGGCGTCCACCGCGGCGCGGGACTCCGACTCGTCCAGCTCGATCGGGATCACCATGCCCGGCAGCACCACCGAGTCGGAGAGCGGCAGGACGGGCAATTTCAGGGTGTCGGTCATGACCTGTCCAACGACGCCCCGCCCCGCCTCATTCCAGAGTTGAGTCTGGTTCGCTCAAGGTGAACATCGCCGGCACTCGTCCGATCGCCGCAGCCGGTCGCCGCTCCGGGCTTACCCCGCGCCGTGCTTCGTCCGCTCCGTGCTTCGTCCGCTCCGTGCTTCGTCCGCGCCGTGCTTCGTCCGCGCCGTGCTTCGTCCGCGCCGTGCTTCGTCCGCGCCGTGCTCCTCCCGCGCCGTGCTCCTCCCACGCCGTGCTCCTCCCACGCCGCACTCCTCCCGCGCCGCACGTCACCTCGGCCCGTCCGGCGCGGCCCTCGTGCTCCACCCCGTACGGAAGGTCAAGGTTTGATCGTGGGGCTCCGACACGCCGATGCGCCGGTGCACAGGGTCAAGGTTTGACCTTCGGACCGGGGCCGGCGGGGCCTATGCCGGCCGGCTCGCGCGATCGCCGCGCCGGGCCCGGGCCACCGCACCGGGCCACCACACCGGGCCACCACACCGGGCCACCACACCGGGCCACCGCACCGGGCCACCGCACCGGGCCACCGCACCGGGCCACCGCACCGGGCCGCCCTGTACGCAAGGTCAAGGTTTGATCGTGGGGCTCCGACACGCCGATGCGCCGGTGCACAGGCTCAAGGTTTGACCTTCGGATCCGGGCGGGTCGGGCGGATCCGGGCGGGTCGGGGAGCCCCGACCGGCCGGGTCGTGGGAGCTCCGACGCCCGGGTCGGGGAGCCCCGACGGCTCGGGGTCGTTGCTCATCCAACAGGTGGGATTGGTCCGGGTTGAGCAGGTCTGGAATAGAGATCATTTGCGCGGTATTACAGGAGGTAACAGCTGATCCCTCGCTCCCCGCTATGGGCTGTCCCCGGATCGTGCATACACGTACGAAAGGTGGCTTCAATGGCTGTTCTTCAACCGAGCCAGGAATACGGCTCGACTGCTGCAAAGGTGTGGCCGTGGTCGATGACCCGCGGTGCACTTGCCGTGATCTTCGGCATACTCGGATTCGCACTCCTGTTGCCGGTCGGCACCCTCAGGATGTTCGCCATGGTGATCGGCATCTTCGCCATCCTGGACGGGGTGGCCAACGGTGTCGAGGCGGCCCGACGGCGCGGTACGCCGATGGTCCTCCGCGGCATCGCAGGGCTGGTCGGCGTGGTCTTCGGCGTCCTGGCCCTGGTGATGACCGGGATGACGATGACCACGATGCTCTGGATGACCGGTATCTGGGCGTTCGTGATCGGTGGTCTGGAATTCATCACCAACCTGATCGACCGTGGCTCCGGACATCGTGACTGGATCTTCGGTCTGATCATGGGCGGCCTGGCCGTCGTCTTCGGCGTCCTCGCGGTGGCGTTGATGCCGGGAATGACCGGTCTGATCTGGTTGGCTGCGATTGCGACCGTTCTCTGGGGTGTCGCCGGACTGATCATGGGTGGTAGCGAGCGGAGTCTCTCGCGCCACAGCTGAACCGTACTGCACAACCAACTGATCAGGGCCCGGGATCCGGCAGCGGAAGGCTGTCGGATCCGGGCCTTCATCTAGGTTTGGGGGATGGCACCCACCTCGGCACTGTCCGAACTTGCAGCCGAAGCGGGCATCGTGACCCGGTACGACGACTGGCGCGGCGGCCAACGCGAGGTCAGCGACGCAACGGTGATCGCCGTTCTCGGAGCGCTGGACATCGACGCGTCGACACCGGAGGCGGCGGCCAAGACTCTCGAACGCAGGCGCGCCGAACGAGGCCGGCCGGGGCTGCCGGACTGCTGGGTGACCCGCGCCGACCGTCCCGAGCCGATCCCGGTCCGGCTGCCCGCCGGTACAACTGCCGAACTGACAGTGCACACCGAGGCCGGTGATCAGCTGCGCGCCGTACCGGGCTCCGTGACCGAAAGCTACCGGATCGACGGCGTGCCGGTCGACGTGCGCCCGACGCCGATACCGGACCTGCCGCACGGTTACCACACGCTGCGGCTGACGGCCGGCGATCAGCAGTGGTCGATGCCGTTGATCATCACTCCGGGCAGCGTGGCCCCGCCCGCATCCGATGACCGCGGTTGGGGCCTGGCAGTGCAGCTCTACAGCGTCAGATCCCGGCAGTCGTGGGGGATCGGCGATTTCAGCGATCTTGCCCGGTTGGGTAGCTGGTCGGCTGCCGAGCACGGCGCCGACTACATCCTGATCAACCCGGTCCATGCCGCACAACCGCGGCCACCGATCGAACCCAGCCCCTATCTGCCGGTGAGCCGGCAGTTCGTCAACCCGATCTACCTCCGCCCGGAGGAGATCGACGAGTACGCCGGGCTGGACCGGGCCACCCGACAGGTGATCGCCGACCTGCAACGAACGGCCGTCGGCTCCGACCGGACCGACGATGACATCTCCGGCAGCCCGCGGATCGACCGCAACGCCATCTGGGGTGCCAAACTCCGCGCCCTACAGTTGATCTTCGCCGAACCGCGGACCGCAGACCGGGAGCAGGCCTACCGCGATTACCGCCGGCGGCAGGGCGCCGATCTTGATCGGTTCGCCACCTGGTGCGCGATCGCCGAACAGTACGGCTGCGACTGGCGCGACTGGCCCGAGGCCATGCACGAACCCGACTCCGCAGCGGTCACCGCGTTCGCCGATGATCATGCCGGTCGGATCGACTTCCACAGCTGGCTGCAATGGGTCACCGACGAGCAGCTGGCTCGGGCGCAACAGGCCTGCCGCAGGGCAGGAATGCGGCTCGGACTGATGCCCGACCTGGCCGTCGGCGTGCACCCCGGAGGTGCCGACACCTGGGGCCGGCGGAGTCTCTACGCCACCACCGTCGACGTCGGCGCTCCGCCGGACGCGTACAACCAGAACGGTCAGGACTGGGGGCAGCAGCCGTGGCGCCCGGATCGCCTTGCCCGATCGGGTTATCAGCCCTACGTCCGTCTGCTGCGGTCTGTGCTCCGGCACGCCGGGGCCGTTCGGATCGACCACATCATCGGCCTGTTCCGGCTCTGGTGGATCCCCGACGGCGGAGGGCCGGGCGGCGGCGCGTACGTGCACTACGACCACACCGCGCTGGTCGGCATCCTGGCGCTGGAGGCCGAGCGGGCCGGGGCAGTGGTGGTCGGGGAGGACCTGGGCACCGTGGAAGCGAGCGCCCGGGCCTACCTGACCGAGCGCGGCGTCCTCGGCACGGCGTTGCTGTGGTTCGAGAACGATGACGACGGGGCACCGAAGCCGCCGCACGCCTGGCGGGAACTGTGTCTTGCCTCGGCGACCACCCACGACCTGCCGCCGAACACCGCCTATCTGGCCGGTGACCACGTCCGGCTCCGGGCCCGGTTGGGACTGTTGACGCGGCCGTACGAGGAGGAACTGGCCGCCGACCAACAGGCCCGGTCGGACTGGTTGGCTGCGCTGGCCTCCGCCGGTGTGCTGGACGCCGGTGATCAACAGCTCGCTGACCGGAACGAACGCCGAGTCGACCGTGATCTTGTCGACCGGCAGCTGCTCGCGCTGCACCGCTATCTGGCCGTCACCCCGGCCCGGCTGGTCAATGTCGCGCTGACCGATGCCACCGGCGACCGCAGGGCCCAGAACCTGCCCGGCACCACCCACGAATACCCCAACTGGCGGGTGCCGCTGGGCGACCGGGAGGGTAACCGGATCACCATGGAGGACCTGCTGGTGATGCCTCGGGTGGCCGACGTGATCCGCGCCGCCCGGGGAAAGCCCGCCGGACCTGATCAGGACGCCCCGAAAGGCGGGAGAATCACCGCGTGAACGCCCGGAAGTCACGACTGCAACGGCCAACGGAGGATCATCAGGGTCTGACCACCGTGCTGATCGCGCTCGGTGCCAATGCACTGATCGCGGTGGCCAAGACGGTCGCCGCGATGATCACCGGCTCGGCGTCGATGGTCGCCGAGTCGGCCCACTCCTGGGCCGACACCTGCAACGAGGTGCTGCTGCTGATCGCCGACCGCTCGGGCCGACGCGGCCGGGACGACAGCCACCCCTTCGGCTACGGCCGGGACAGCTACGTCTGGAGCATGTTCGCCGCCTTCGGGCTGTTCACCGCGGGCGCCGTGGTGTCGATCATGCACGGCTTCCAGCAGTTGTTCGGCGACGAACCGGGCGGTCACTTCTTGATCAACTACATCGTGCTGGGCATCGCGTTCATCCTGGAGGGCACCTCCTTCCTCCAGGCGTTCCGCCAGGCCCGCGGGTCGGCCGACGACACCGGCGCCGAGCACACCCTGGAGTACGTGCTGGACACCTCCAACCCGACGTTGCGGGCCGTCTTCTTCGAGGACGCTGCAGCACTGGTCGGCATCGTCCTGGCCGGGATCGGCATCGCCACCCACCAGTTGACCGGATCGCCGGTGCCCGACGCCCTGGGATCGATCGCAGTCGGCATCCTGCTGGGCGTGAT